>Ga0335077_10010351_pt1 | contig 11600 bp, 12 predicted proteins | sample Lox_Sample_31_FD_207151 | JGI IMG/M metagenome (GOLD analysis project Ga0335077, IMG submission 207151) | Soil microbial communities from Loxahatchee National Wildlife Refuge, Florida, United States - Lox_Sample_3.1 | ecosystem: Environmental > Terrestrial > Soil > Wetlands | place: USA...
TTCGTCTTGAGTGGACTCGGCGGCCGCCATGGCTGCGTTTTCTCCCACATCCAGGTAGTCTTCGCCCGCATGACTTTCTTACAGTATTTATTGAGACGGCTCAAGGCAGCTTCTGGAGGCCCGTCCGGAAACCCCTCGGAGGTACACCCTGCGGCCCCTTCGGGGGATGAAGGCAGGGCAAGGGTTTCCGGATGGATCTCAAGCTCGAGTGGGTGCCCGCTCTTGACTCTCCACTGTCGACTCTGAGTTGACACTAACCTCTGGAAGGTGGAAGCTCTTAAGTGGATGATGATTGAAGTTGTCAGTCGTTGGGGCAGGCGCGGACTCGGACTCGGGATAAACGGCAACTGACGGCTGACAACTGACGACTTTGCAAATCTTCGATTCATGCGTCGCTCACGCTCGGCAGAATTCAAGTGGTTTCTTTCCGCCAAGGGCGAGGCCAATGCAAGCGGCCTCACGCTGGCTACCCAGATCACGCTCCTGCGCCTGGCTTTTGTTCCCATTTTGGCCATCCTGGTAATCGAGCGTCGTTACGTCTGGGCCCTTTGGGCATTGGCTGTGGCAGCGATCTCCGACGTCACGGATGGGGCTGTGGCCAGGGTTTTTCACCAGTCAACTCCACTCGGGATCGCGCTGGATCCGATTGCGGATAAGCTGCTGTTGATGACGCTTTACATCACGCTGGCCATGCGTGACGTGCTGCCTCCGTGGCTCACAATTGTGGTGATCAGCCGCGACGTCGGCATCATCATCACGGCCCTCATGGTGAACCTGATCGTCGGATACCGGCCGTTGCCGCCCAGTTGGCTTGGCAAACTCTCGACCGTGGTACAAATGGGCACCGTGCTGGTGGCGCTGGGCTGGGCCGCCCACCTTCCTCTGATGGCGAGCGGCTTCAAGCGCATCGCCATTGACGCGGCCGGAGCGATCACCGTTATTTCCGGGTTACACTACGTCGTAGTGTTGCGGCAGCGCTACGCCAAGTTCGAGACGATGAGCACCGCCGAGAAAGTGACGAGTGACAAGTGACGATCAGAAGATTTAGGATTTTGGATTTTGGATTTCGGATTGAAGATCAAGACCTTAATTTGTCGGCTCTTCGTCTTCAATCCAGAATCCAAAACCCAAAATCCAAGATCTCCCGCCTGTGCCTCGCCACATTTCTCCTTATCCTGGTTAGCTCCACGACGTCGCTTATGGCCACCCCGCCCGCCCAACAGCCCGCAAAAACCTACCAAGAGGAAATCGAGGCGTGGCGCCAGCGACGTGCGGCGGCTCTCCAGGCCGACAACGGCTGGCTCGCGGTCGCCGGTCTTTTCTGGCTGAAGGAAGGGAAGAACACCGTGGGGACCGATGCGGGCAACGACATCGTGTTGCCGGCGGGCTCGGCCCCCGGCCGGGTGGGCGTTTTCGAGTTTGCGAGCGGTGCCACCACTTTCCAGGCAGCCTCGGGCGTGAAGGTGGCGATCGACGCCAAGCCGGCGACGCGCGCGACGATGGCTGCCGACACGTCTGAATCGCCGACGTTGCTCACCATCAACGATCTTACGATGTTCGTGATCAAGCGTGGCGACCGCTATGGCATCCGGCTGCGTGACAAATCCAGCGAGATGCGCCGCCATTTCACCGGGCTTCGCTACTTCCCGGTCCGGGAGGCATACCGGGTGCGCGCCAAGTGGGTGCCGTACGATCCGCCCAAGCCGATCGCGATTCCCAACATTCTAGGCCAGACGGAGATGACTCCGTGCCCGGGGCGCGCCGAGTTCGAGTTGGAGGGTCATCAGCTCTCGCTCGAACCCGTTTCCGAAGGCGACTTGCTGTTCTTTATCTTTAAGGACCAGACGAGCGGCAAGGAGACCTATCCACCTGGGCGCTTCCTCTACTCGGATTTGCCCAAGGATGGCGAGGTGATCCTCGACTTCAACAAGGCGGTGAACCCGCCTTGCGCGTTTACTCCCTTCGCTACCTGCCCTCTGCCGCCGGAGCAGAATCGGCTGCCGGTGCGGGTGGAGGCCGGAGAGCTGAGGTACGGACACTAGAAACAGTGGCGAGTGGCAAGCAGTGAGCAGGTGATGCTCTTCATAGGTGCGCTAATCTGCGAACTGACCCCCGCCCGGCGCGCCGTGTGAGGGTCAGGCAAATGCGTGGCCGTACTTATGACACTTCGAGCCCCGAGGCTAGTTTGTGATGGATTCTAGCCTCCCGCAGTTTGCACTCGCGACGGGACGTTGAGCGTTAGGCTCTTCAGCCTAGCCAAGGGAGGTGTAAACTGGAGTTCTCAAGAGAGGGGGTGAACTGAACCGGTTGCACGCACGAGGAGGCTTTATGAACACACGGCTTTTATCGGCGGCGCTGCTCGGGCTTGCGGTGGCGGGCACCGGCTTCGGCCAGTCGGACCCGGAGAAGCCTGGCCCGAATGCCAATAGCGCTCCCGCGGCGCGTCGGGCGGTGATCTATGTGATGCCCAACGCGCTGATGACTCCTGAGGCGGGCAGCAACTCGATGGTAGTAGACGCGGCGCACGTGGGCAAGGAACCGCAGGTGGCCAAGATCTATCAGGAGCTGCAGCATAACAAGAATTGCCAGGACTTCTCCGAGAACATGATCAAGGATAAGGCAGACTACTTCTTGTTGCTGCAGCACGGCGGCGGCCGCGGCAACCGTTGGGCGGTCTCGAACAAAGACGGCAACGTGATTGCCTCAGGCCAGTCGTTCACCGTAGGTAGATCCGTCACCGATGCCTGCTCGGCCATTGCCAAGGATTGGAAGTCTCCGGCGCCCGCGGCGCGGTAGTTCGGCCGACCAGTTCATCCTTTGAACCATGAGCCACAACGACTGGATCGAGCAGAGAGGTTCTGGCGAGTTGTCTCATCTGTCTTATTGGCGAGCCTTCCGCGCATCAGCCTGGCGATTGTGGGCTTGCTCCGGCCTGATCGTTGCTGGTAGCTGACGGCTTGTTTTCGAGTTTCCAGTTTCGATTTTCGAATTTCGGAGGGAGAGAATATGGGTACATCTGCATTCGAGTATTACAAGGCAAATCACGACCGGTTTTTGACCGGACTCACGGACCTGTTGAAGATCCCGAGCATTTCGACCCTGCCGGAACACAAGCCGGATATCCGGCGCGCCGCGGAGTTCATTGCCGACGAGCTGCGCGGCATGGGCTTCGACGGCGTGGAGCTGATCGAAGGTGGTGAAGAGCGCCATCCGCTGGTTTACGGGGAGTGGATGAAGGCGCCCGGCAAACCGACGCTTTTGATCTACGGTCATTACGATGTCCAACCGCCTGACCCGCTCGACGAGTGGAAATCGCCACCCTTCGAGCCCGCCGTCCGCGACCAGAACATCTACGCTCGGGGTGCCGTGGACGACAAGGGCCAGACCTACCTGCTAATGAAGGCCGTCGAGGGCTACCTCAAGGGCGAAGGCCAACTGCCCATCAACGTGAAGTTCCTCATCGAGGGCGAGGAGGAGATGGGCGGCGAGCACATTGAGGCGTATGTCCACCAGGCACCGGACCGGCTGAAGTGCGACGCGGCGCTGATTTGCGATACGGAGATGTTCGCGCCCGAGTTGCCGACGCTCACCACGGGACTGCGCGGCTTGGTCTACACGGAGCTGGAAGCACGCGGGGCGGGGCACGACCTGCATTCCGGGATGTACGGCGGCGCGGCGCCCAACCCATTCCAGGCCGTGGCGGAGATGATCGTCAAACTGAAGGGGCCCGACGGCAAGATCCGCATTCCCGGCTTCTACAAGCGGGTGAAGAAGCCCAGCGCCAAGGAGCTGGCGGCGTGGAAGAAGCTGCCCTTCAACGAGAAGAATTTCATGAAGAAGGAGATGGAAGCTACGGCTTTGGTGGGCGAGGAGGGGCCGACCGTGCTCCAGCGGCTGTGGGCGCGGCCGACACTCGAGGTCCACGGGATCCGCGGCGGCTTCACAGGCGAGGGCGCGAAGACCGTGATCCCCGCGGTGGCGACGGCCAAGATCAGCATGAGGCTGGTGCCGGATATGGATCCCAAGGAAGTCATCAAGCAATACACCGCCTACGTGAAAAAGATCACGCCCAAGGGCATTGCTACTAAGGTGCGGGTGCTGAGTTCGGCGCCGGCGTCGGTGGTCTCCACCGAGAACAAGTTCATCGAGGCTGCGGCCGAGGCCATGGAGCAGGTCTTCAAAAAGAAGACCGTCTACATGCGCTCGGGCGGATCGATTCCCATCGCCGGGTTGTTCCATGAGATTTTGGGCGTTCCGGTGGTCATGATGGGCTTTGGCTTGCCGGATGACAACCTGCACGCGCCCAATGAGAAGTTCCACCTCCCCAATTTCTATCGGGGGATCGAGGCGGTGGGGAAGTACTTGGCGCTGCTGGGGCAGTAGCCCTCCCGTTCAAGCTAGAAGGGTGGTCCGATGCGAACGTTCTCAGCCTATGTCGAGTGGGATCCTGAGACGCGGCTCTATGTGGGAGTCGTGCCAGGCATTCCCGGAGCACACACTCAGGGCGCTTCGCTGGATGAGCTCCAGCAGAATTTGAAGGAGGTGCTGGAGCTTTGCCTCGAAGAATACACGGGGTCGGTGGACGACCTGCCGCATTTTGTAGGTTTGCAGCAGGTTGAGGTGGCCGTTTGAGCCGTCTGCCGATTGTTGGATTCCGGGAAATGGAGAAGGTTCTGCTGCGGCTGGGCTTTCAAGCCGTTCGGCAGAAGGGTAGCCACGTCTTCTACCGTCACCCAGACGGCCGAACAACGACGGTTCCCAACCATCCCGGCCGAGATCTCGGGCGCCCCTTGACTCGGGAAATCCTCCGCGAGATTGAGCTGACCCCGGAGGAATTCAGGGGCGCTCTTGACCAGCTTTGAGCTTTGTCTGATCAGGTCGGGGGCGGTAATGATACGCCGGATTGGTTCCGGCGCTTGCTGCCACCGATTCAACTGCTGCTGTTCGGCTATGAATCCTCCTATTCCCGCTTTCTGCCGCTCTCTGGGTGTTTTACTCGGCCAGCAGGAACTCAATCCAGCCACGACGGGCCCTTCGGGCTGGTCCGGGTTCCTCTTGGCTGTCGCTTGGCAAACCGGCCCCTGCCGCCTTCGGCGTTGTCTACGCAGTCGCCTAAGGAGGAGTCTGGATGACTGCTCCATCTGGCAGGCACACATCCACCCAACCGGCGCGGGGTCCGGCCAGGACGATTCTTGGTGTTGAGGGGCGATGAGAGGAGCCTATGCCGGCGCGCGGCGGACCAACCGGATTTGTGCCTCACGGCTGACCGCTTCCCAGTCCTTCTCGTTCAAGGGAGCAAGGGGCCCGACTCTTCTCGATTCCCGGACCAACGCGTCGAGGCGTTGTTCGGCCCGAGAGCGCTCGGCGAGAAGGCGTACCGCATCTTCCACCACCGCTTGGGGCGTGTGGTATTCTCCACTGCGTACTTTTTCGGTGACGAATGTCTGTAGCTCAGGACTGAGCTCAAGATTCATATAGAGGATTCTCCTGATTAGCTCATAAATGCCTATGAAATGTGCCTGTCAAAGAGTCGTAACAATACCCCAGAACCGGGCCGAGAGCAAGGATTCTTTTCCGCCACCCCATCCTGATGCGGCGGCTGAGCTGTAGCGTCGCATCAAAGGTTGCGACCCGTGATCTTCTATATTATTTGATGGCTGAGGGGAGGGCAAGGGTGCCAGAGTTTAAGCCTTTTGTTTCAGCAGATTCCAAGGAAAACGAGTTCACTTTCAAGGCGGTCCTGGCAGGTATCTTGATGGCGGCCATTTTTGGGGCCGCCAACGCCTACCTGGGGATGAAGGCTGGGCAGACGGTGGCGGCCACCATCCCGGCGGCGGTGATCGCCATTGCCCTGTTTCGCCTGCCGTTTTTCCGGGGTGGGGTTCTGGAGCAGAACCTCACCCGCACCGCGGCTTCGGTGGGCGAAGCGCTGGTGGCAGGTGCCATTTTCACTATCCCAGCATTCATGATGGTGAACGTGGGCGGCCAGCGGTTATGGACCGACCTCCGCACGCACTACTGGGTGGGGACCTTTATCCTGCTGGCGGGCGGCCTGCTGGGGGTCTTCTTCATCATCGTGCTGCGACGCCCGCTGTGCGTGGAGTCGCCAGACCTGCCCTTTCCGGAGAGCACCGCGAGCGCCGAGATCGTCAAGGCCGGGCAGCACGGCGCCGCCGACGCCCCCAAGTACGTCTTTGGCGCCCTGGGCCTAGGGGCTCTTCTCCAGGTGTTAAAGGACGAACGAGGCTTGCAACTGTTCAAAGACTCGATCTCCTTCTTTGCCCGTTTTCCCAAGTCGACCATCAGCTACGTCTACGAGAACAACCAGGTGGGGTCAGTCGCCTATACCGGCGGCGTTGCCTATACCACTCCCTCGGCCTCGCCGGCGCTGCTCGGGATCGGCTATATCATCGGGCCCCGTCTCGCAGCGATCAATTTTTCGGGCGGTGTCCTGGCGTGGTTGCTGCTGATCCCGCTGATCCTCTTTGTCGATCCCGACCTTCCGGCTCGCCTTGGCGCCAACGCCGGAGGTCGCGCCGGCTGGGACGTGGTCAGCACGGCGGTGTGGTACAGCGTGGTGAGGCCGATCGCCGTCGGCGCGATGTTGGTAGGCACGGTCTATACCCTTTACGACATGCGGGAGTCTATTTTGCGTTCGGTGAAGGGCGCATTTGAAGCGGCGGAAGAAAAGGGCGCCCACCTCATCAGCCGAACCCGACTGGACATGGACATTCCCATCAAGTGGATCATTGTGGCCATCGTGGCGCTGATTGTTCCCATTACCTTCATCTACTATCACTTCTCCGGAAGCTGGACGTCGGCGATCCTGGCTGCCTTGGTGATGACGGTCGCCGGCTTCTTTCTCTCTGCGGTCGGGGGATACCTGGTGGGGCTGGTAGGCTCGTCCAATCAACCCGTCTCTGGACTGACCCTCTGCGCCCTGGTTATCGCCGCGCTGGTGATGGTCGGAATCGGGTCCAAGGGACTGGGCGGAGTGGCGGCGGTGCTGGGCGTGGCCAGCGTGGTCTGTTGCGCGTGCTGCCTCTCGGGCAGCATGATCCAAGACCTCAAAGCCGGGTACCTCTTGGGCGGCACTCCGTGGAAGATGGAGGTGGTGGAGATACTGAGCGTCACCGCGGTTTCGTTCTTCCTGCTCTGGCCGATCATCAAACTTCATCAGGCATACTCGGCATCGGGCGGTATCGGGGGACGCGAATTGCCTGCCCCGCAAGCGGGTTTGATGGCCGAACTCGCGCAAGGAATCGTCGGCGGGCAGATGCCCTGGGGCCTGCTTCTTATGGGCTGCCTCCTCGGCGTCGCGCTCATCATGATCAACGCTCCCTCGCCCATGCTGATCGCGGTTGGGATGTACCTGCCGCTGGAGACCACTTCGGCCATCTTCGTGGGTGGCGTCATGAAGTGGGCGGCGGAACGTGTGGCGGCACGGCGGCGGCTGACTGGTCCCCACAGGGCCGGTTTCGAGGAGAACGGCACGCTGCTCGCCTCGGGCTTAATTGCCGGAGAAGCTATTGCGGGCATCATTCTGGCCGCGATGTTCCCCAAGGGCGGCTCGCTGACCCACGTTTTCACGGGCCGCGACGAACTGCCGTTTCTGGCTAACTGGGGCGGCTGGACGTCGCTCGCGGCTTTCGCCATTCTGGCCTATTGCTTGATCCAGGTCCCGGCGCGCCGGAGGGCCCAAAGCAGTTCCTGAGGTGGCGAAACCGGGGACTTCTCGCCCATCGCGGCAGTCGCAGTCGCTCTTTCGTTGACTTTCTGTGTCCCAGTGTTGTAACTTCTGAGGCGGCATTTGCCTTGCCCTAAGCGACCTATGACTGCTGACGCCAACGCCGTCGAAAAGACGCTCGATAGTACGCTGGAGAACGTGGAGGTTGCGGACGAGATTGCGCTGCGCATGTGCGTCCTCGCCGGGCTTGAGGAGGAGGACCAGCACAAGGTCGAAATGGCCGTCCACGAATCGATGATCAACGCGGTTCGCCATGGCAACAAAAGCGATGCCAGCAAGAAGGTCTGGCTCCGCTTCGAGATTCGCCACGACCGGTTGGAGATCCACATTCGGGACGAAGGGACCGGCTTTGACATGAGTAAGGTCCCCGATCCCCTGGCGCCGGAGAATCTGCTGAAGGTTTCGGGGCGAGGAATCTTTCTGATCCGGACGTTTATGGACGAATTCCGGATCGAAAACCCAGGAGGACTGGGTACGGAAGTCATTCTGATCAAACACCTGAATTCGAACCAACTGAAGGTTCACGAAGGAGGACATAGACCGTGAGCATGAAAGCTACAACACGAGAGGTGGATGGGGTAACGGTCGTTGATATCAGTGGCCGGATCACGTTGGGGGAGACCTGCCAGCAATTGCGCCAGATGGTCCGGGACTATCTGGCCAAGGGCCACAAGAACCTGCTGCTGAATCTCGCCGACGTCACTTACATCGATAGCTCGGGTATAGGCGAGCTCGTAAGTGCGTTTACCGCCGTCCAAAACCAGGGGGGCAACATGAAACTGTTGAATCTCACCAAGAAGGTTCACGACCTCCTGCAGATCACCAAGCTCCTGACCGTCTTCGACGTGCACACCGACGAGGCTACAGCAATCGCCAGCTTCGCCAAGGGCGCAACTGCGTAGACTCAAGGGAATTGACGATTGACGATTGAAGAACAGCTTTCAGCAGTCAGCTTTGAGCATGAAAGGCCCAATCCATGCTGATAGCTGACGGCTGAGAGCTACGGATCCTCCAATCGTCAATCTGCAATTGTCAATTCCTGGCTCGCCCCGATTCAATGGGTCAGGTTGGAAAGCTGCACGTGCTGGTGGTCGAGCAGATCGCCGGTGGCGTGGTCCAGGGCCGCCACGGCCATCTGATATCCCACTTGCGCCTGCACCAGGCCTGACTCAGCGGTGGCAAGATCGGTCTGCGCTTGCAGCACGAACTGGATCTGCTCGCTGCCCAGTTCGTACTTGCGCTGCTCCGCCTCCAGGTTTTTCTGGGCGAGGTCACGCGAGATCTTGGCCGCCTCCAGCGACAACTTGGCTTGCTCGAGCTGGTGCACCGACGAGACGACGTCCAGGCCGATGCTCTGGTTCTGCCGGCGGAGTTGGTAAAGGTCGGTCCTCTTCTGCACCGACGCCTGACCGAGCCTTGCTTCGGCACTGCGATTGCGGATCGGCAGGTTGAGGGAAAGCGTGAACCCATAGGTGGGATAGTTGAACCCCCACAGTTGACCGAGGGCGTTGGAAAAACCTCCGGGGATCAGGACCGGGGGCGTCGTCGCGGTAAGCTCGTTCCCGCCGATGCCGTTGGAAGCGTAAAGGCCGTTCAATTCCAGGTCCGGCAGCAGCAAGTTGTGGACCAGCCGGAGGCTAGTGTTGTCGTTCTGCAGTTGCTTTTCCAGGGCGCGCAGCTCGGGGCGATGCTTCAGCGCCTGGTCGAGTGCCGTTTTGGCGTCGACGGTTAGAAGTTCGCCCTTGGGATCCGGGTCCTCCACCAGGTCGAGATCGAGGACGTTGATAAACGGATCGAGGTCGGCGCCCACCAATGGCCGAAATGCGTCCTCGGCCTGCTTCAAGGCGTACTCCTGCTGGATCACCTGCACGCGGCGTTGCGCCGTCTGCGATTCCGACTGATAAATGTTGAGGGGCGGCAGCGCGCCTAACTCGAGCGCACGCTTATCGTGCTCGTAGCTCTTCTGCGCCTGGTCGAGCGAGCTTTGCGCCACCCGGAGGCTTTCGCGCGCCAGCACCACCTGCCAGTACTGGAAAATCACGTTCTCCAGCGCCGTGCTGACCTGGGCCTCGAAGGTGTCGCGCGATTGCGCCAGGCTGCGCTGGGCGATCACGATGGGCGCGCGGTTGGGAAAAAGGCCGCGGTTGCGCAGCAGCGGCTGGGTGAACTGAAGGGTGAGCCCGGCGCTGAGGTAAGGGTTGATGAAGAAGAAGCTGCTGTTGGTGGTGTCTTTGCTGGCGGTGAACCCGATGTTGAGGTTGGTGCCGGTCTCGAAAATCTGGGAGTAAGTAGAGCTATAATTCTGGCCTAGATTGGACACCGTGGGTGCGCCTTGCAACTGGCTGGTGGCGGGCGAAAGGGTGCGCTGGGAGCTGTAGGTGGTGAGGGTCTGGGGATCGAAGGGCGCGTAGGCGCCGAGCACACTGTACTCGGCGTTCTCGATCTGCAACTGGTCCACGCGCACGTCGGTGTTATTCACCAGCGCCAGGCGGACGGCGTCGCGCAAGGTGAGCCGCAGCTTGCCGTCGACCACATAGTCGTGCAGGCCCTCGGGACCTTTAATGTGCGCCGGTGCAGGGGCGGGATGAATGAACTGGTGGAAATAGTCCGGGGCGGGAAAAGTCTGAGCTCTTAAAGCAGTGACGAGTGACAAGTGACAAGTGACGAGTAGAAGAGCAGTGGCTAGTGGCCAGCGGCTAGTTGCTGGGAAAAAATCCTGGGAGCGCGGGCGTCTCGCCCGCTCTTCTCTTAGTGCCCTGACGTTTAAGGCGGAGGAGCAGGCGAGACGCCCGCACTCCCAGGATTTTTCCGCGAACTGAAGAGTGAACCTGAAATGCCTTGCCATGCCGCCCCCTCCGAACAGTCATTCTCTCAGCCGGTACCGCATTCACCTCATAAGCTGCGAGAAGAGTGCTCTCCCTGCCCACCATTTTTCGCAGTTCTTTCTGCCCAATCCTGTATGAGTTCACGGACCGTCATGAAATATCGCCCGTGCGTATGCCGAATTACCTCTTCGCTGGGGGCGTCCAACAATACAACTTCGTGCTGAATATGCTCACGGTTGAGGCGTAGCTCCAAATCGAGCCGAGCATCTTCTGCCTCGCCTCGTAGTGAATCTTCGAACTTGCGGAACTGCACGAGTGTTCCCGTAGGGGGATCATATTCAATTAAAAAGACCATTTCACTTACCTCCTTTCCGCCGAGAGAGCACGAGCTCCTCCACCAGTTCCAGCAATTCTCGAAGCACTTGCTTCAGATTGCGAGCCGCCCCTGCCGTGTCACGCTGCATCTCCAGCTCCTCGATGTTTTCGAACCCTGAGGAGAACGCAGTGAGCAGTTTTTGGGTCACAGAATCGCCGCCCCCATATTTGATGGCACGATCGATCGAGTCGGAGAGCCTCTCCGATAACTGAGCCCAGAGCTGCTGGTCTTCGGTCCGAATTTGAATCTCTATCGGCCTGTCTTGAGCCATTGCAACTACGTGGACAGCACGATACCCGTGGCTGGGCCGTCTCCGCCGATCAACGATAGTTGCCCCCGCCAAGCACGTTTTGAGCCGTTCCACAACCTGATTTTGCGCCACGGCATCTTGCACAATCAAGCGGCAGCCAGCGATATCCTGGATTCGACTTAGGCGGATCGGTTGGCGCTGAAGTTTCGCGATTATGGAGGGAGTGGATTTCTCGCGTCTGGCCGCTGGTTCCAACTGTGTAGCATTCCGGATGATGGCCTCCACTTCTTTGTAAGCTTCCGCGAAAGACTTTCGGTATGCATCCAGCAGACGAAGATCCTCGTCTGAAACGTGGCCCTTTTTGAGGCGCTCGCCCAGCCGGTCGATTTGGGATTTAGAACC
>Ga0335077_10010355_pt1 | contig 11598 bp, 9 predicted proteins | sample Lox_Sample_31_FD_207151 | JGI IMG/M metagenome (GOLD analysis project Ga0335077, IMG submission 207151) | Soil microbial communities from Loxahatchee National Wildlife Refuge, Florida, United States - Lox_Sample_3.1 | ecosystem: Environmental > Terrestrial > Soil > Wetlands | place: USA: Florida...
CAAGGACCTCCCGGAGCAACTGCGCGGCGATCTCAACCAGCTCAACATGGCGATCGCGCGGGAGAGTTCGCGCGCGCGTCCTTCTGGCGATCCTGCTCCGCAAGACCCGCAGCGGCAGCAGTACGCCGACCTCCAGCGCCAGCGCGACGAGGCGCGCATGCGGATGGCCATGCCGCAGATGACCGCCTCCGCCCGCATGGCGCCGGAGCTGGTCGGGGTCTGGGAGCTCACGCCGGACAACAAGTTCCTGCCCTGGCAAAAGACCCTGACCGTCGACGCGGGAGCCAACTACGTGCTGGTCTCGAAGCGGGACGGCGCGACGACGCGCGGGAAGATGAACGTTCAGGCGACCCGGTCGATGGGGCCGGGGGGGCCGCAGTCCACGGGCGGGCAGATGATGCTGTACGACGAGGCGGCGGGGCAGGTGCGAACGATGTGGTACGAATTCGTCGGTAAGGACGTGATGCGCATCACCGATCTGGACGGCACCAAGTACGAGGCTCGCCGGCGGCCCTGACGGCCGCGCGGGCCGGGGCTTACACCGAGAGCGCGGTCCTGATCTCCGCCACGATGGTCTCGGGCGGTGGCACGACGTCGACCGAGAGTGCATCGCGGGGCAGCTCGAGGTCGTCGAACTGCGACGACAGCATCCCGGGCTTCATGAAGTGTCCCTCGCGCGCTCGCAGCCGCTCGGCGATGAGCGTGAAGTCCCCGGCGAGATGGACCAGCTTCACCCGGGCCGGATCTGGCACGATGGTCCGACGATAGCGTTCCTTCAGGGCGGAGCAGGTGACGACCGCGCTGTCGCCGCGCGAGAGCGTCTCGTCGATGTAGGCGCGGATCGCGGCGAGCCATGGCTCGCGGTCGCGGTCGGTCAGCGGGATGCCGTGGCTCATCTTCTCGACGTTCGCGGGCGGGTGAAACTCGTCGGCGTCGCGGAACGTCCAGCCGAGCTCTCCGGCGAGCATGCGGCCGACGGTGGTCTTGCCGCTGCCGGCCACGCCCATCACCACGATGACCAAGGCCAGAGGCGCGATCACCGCGCAGGCGCCACGCCGCGACGCACGTGGTCGAGCAGGGCTCCCGCGCGGACGCGTACGTCGGCGGCGACATCGTCGAGCACGTCCATCAGCACGTCGACGTGCCGTCCGTCCAGCGCGAGCCGGGGACGCGCCAGGAGCGCGCGCTGGACGCGCGTCGCCACCGTGCGCGGGTCGGCGTACGGGTAGGGGATGCCGGCCGCGCGCAGCCGGTCGAGGAGGTGCGCGACACGCGAGGCGTCGCCGGCGCCGTCGTAGACGAGATGATGCTCCGCACCCCGGAGCGCTCGCAGGTAGAGTGCTCCCGCGCGCTCGTCCGCGACGAGCGTGCCGTCGAGGAGCAGCTCGACGCCCACGTGGGCGGCGGCCCACGCGCTGCCGCGCCGGAGGCCTCCCTTCTCGAGGTCGGCCCGCGCGCGCCCCATCAGCGCGATGAAGTCGGGGGCGGCGTGGAACACCTCGTCCGTCGCGTGATGAAGAGCCACCCCGCGGCGCGTCTCCTCGTGCGCGGGGCGCATGCTGGCGGCGCCGCTCATGGCGATGAAATCCGGCAACATGGCGCCGAGCGCGAAGGCCGCCGTTGCGCTCGGGTCCCACGACGCCACCGTGGCGTGGCCGAAGAAGTTCACGCGCCGGCCGCCCCCACCGTCCGCGAGGCGATCGTCACGATGACGGTCCGCGCGCGCGTTCCCATCGATCGGTCGGCGTGAGGCTCGAGAGGTCACCCTGCACGTCGCCATCGTAGCAGATCGCGTTGGCGCTCCCGGCCGGGACCTCTACCCGACTGGGCCGACCTGTAGTAGCTTGACATCGTGCGACCTCGCCTGGCTGGGCTCACCCTGCGGGGGTTCAGGACCATCCGGGATCTCAGCGGCTTCGAGCCTCGCTCGCTGACGATCTTCATCGGACCGAACGGAGCCGGCAAGAGCAACTTCATCTCGTTCTTCCGGCTGCTGTCCTGGGCGCTCGTTCCGCCGGGGCAACTTCAGGAGTTCGTGGCCAGACAAGGGGGAGCCAGTGCGATTCTCCATCAGGGCACGCCGCCCGCCGCCGAGATGGAAGCGACGTTGAGACTCACCACCGAGCCCGGCGCCAACGAGTATCACGTTCGCCTTGTCCGGGCCGCGGGCGATACGCTCGTCTTCGCGGAGGAAGCCTTCCGTTTCCGACGGCCCGAGCATGGCGACCGCCCCGCGCCGGGGTTGGGCTCGGGACACAAGGAGGCGCAGCTGATCTTGAAGGCCGACGAGGGAAACCAGACGGCCAAGATGATTCTCGGCATGCTGCGACGTATCATCGTCCATCAATTCCACGACACGTCGCCGACCGCACGGATCCGGGGGAAGTGGGACGTCGAAGACGGCCGGCGCCTCAAGGAAGATGCTGGCAACCTCGGGGCATTCCTCTATCGTCTGCAAAGCGCCGAGCCCGATTACTACCGGCGTATCGTCGAGACCCTCCGTCTCGTCCTTCCGTTCTTCACGAATTTCGAACTGGAACCCGAATACGGCCGTGTGTTGCTGCGATGGCGAGAACATGGAACGGATCGGATCTTCAACGCCTCGCAGGCCGCGGACGGCATGCTGCGCGCAATCGCGTTGGTCGCCCTACTCCTTCAACCGGAGCGTGACTTGCCGGACGTCCTCGTCCTTGACGAGCCGGAACTTGGACTTCATCCCTACGCGATCGAGGTGTTGGCGGGCCTGCTGAAGGGAGTCGCGACTCACGTTCAGGTCATGGTGGCGACGCAATCGGTTTCCCTCATCGATCGGTTCGAGCCTGAGGATATCGTCGTGGTCAACCGCTCGGCCCAGGAATCCACCTTTCATCGTCTCGGTGCCGATGAGTTCGCCGACTGGCTGAAGGAATATACCCTTTCGGAGCTCTGGGAGAAGAACGTGTTGGGCGGGAGACCGGCACACTGATCAGGCTCCACATCGTCGTTGAGGGACAGACGGAGGAGAGCTTCCTCAACGAGATGCTCGCTCCAGAGCTTGGCGCCCGCGGCATTTTCATCGACGCTCACCGCATCACCACCGGGAGAAAGCACGGCCGCACCTATCGGGGCGGGTGGGGCAGCTACAAGAAGCTTCAGCGGGACCTGGCGCTATGGATGAAGCAGGACCAGAACCCCGACGCGCATTTCAGCACGATGGTCGATTTGTACGGGCTACCGGCTGACTTTCCGGGGTACGAGGCGTGCCGGGCCATCGCCGACCCCGATCAACGAGTCGAGTGCTGCGAAGGCCACCTCGTCCGCGACGTCGCGGCGCAGTGTGGTGACCACTGGGCTAAGCGCTTCATTCCGTACATTCAGTCGCACGAATTCGAAGCATTACTGTTCGCGGACCCGCTCAAATTTCTCGCTGCTTTTCCGGAGGCGGGTACAGTCATTGAACGACTCCGGCAGATCCGCACGGAGTGCGGCGGCCCGGAGCGTATCGACGACGGCGAGGACACGGCGCCGTCCAAGCGGGTTCTGCAGCTACTCCCGGAATATGCCAAAGTTGTGTCGAGCATCGTCATCGTGAAGCACATCGGACTGGAAACGCTGCGTCAGGAGTGCCCTCACTTCGGCAGATGGATCGACAGGCTCCTCGATCTCCCGCGCGGCGGCTGACGGTCGAGTCGTCGATCGTTCTCGCCCTCGCCTTGACGGCGCGCTCCGGCCGGCGCAGGATGATCGGCGCCTGATGCCGTGATGCTCACGGGGGCGGCGCGCGCCGGCCCCAGCAGGTCACCCACCGATGGAGCGGCCGGTCGTGCGGCCCGGAGGCCAGTCGTGAAGAAGGACATCTCGAGCCTCAGATCGATTCTGGAGTACCTGGACGCCGCCGGCGAGCTCGTGACGACCGACGTGGAGGTGGATCCGCACCTCGAGGTCGCGGCGATCCAGAAGCATTTCGACGGCGGGGCCGCGCTCCTCTTCAACAAGATCAAGGGCTACGCGAATGCGCGCATCTGCAACAACATCTTCGCGAGCGCCGAGCGTATCGCCCGCTTGTTCGACGTGGATGATCCGAGGAAGCTCAAGTACAAGGTCGGGGACGCCCTCCGGGCGCCGTTGCCTCCCGTGGAGGTCCCGGTCGGGCCGTGCCAGGAAGTGGTGCTGACGAAGAACTTCGACGTGTGGGACGTGGTGCCGATGATCTCGCACTCGAAGAGCGACCCTGGACGCACGCTGGGCGCCGGCACCACGGTCGTCCGCGGCAAGCACTTCTGGGGCGGATCCCACATCGGCTACAACCGGATGAACTTCCGCGGGCCCGACTACTCGAGCTTTCAGATCTCGCCGGGCTCGCACATGGATCAGGTGGCCACGCACTGGTACCGGAAGGGACCGATTCCGGTGACGGTCAACATCGGGATCCCGCCCGCCTGCACGATGATGGCGGGCTCGGGCTTCACGTACGTGATCCTGCCCCGCGGCTGTGACGAGCTGGGCGTGGCGGGGGCGCTCCAGGGCTATCCGGTGGAGCTGGTAAAGGCCAAGACGCAGGACGCCTGGTCGATCGCCAACGCCGAGTACGTCGTCGAGGGCTACCTCGACACGAGCGAGAAGGTGTGGGAGAGCCCGCTCGCCGAGAAGGACGATGCCCAGGGGGTCCACCCCTTTCACCCGGAGTGGTCGGGGTACATGGGCAAGGCGTACCGGACGTACAAGTTCCAGGCGACGGCGATCACCCACCGCGCCGACCGGCCTCTCTACTACGGCCTGATCGTCCACGGCATGGACGAGCATTTCATCGATGGGGTCGTGCGGGAGGCGTGCTTCCTCGAGCTGGCCGAGCGCATCGTGCCGGGCCTCTGCATCGACACCCACATCCCGATGGGCATGACGGACTGGGGCGGAGTGATCTTCCAGGTCCGGAAGCGCCGGGCACGTGACGAGGGCCTCCACCGCAACATCCTCACGGCCGCGCTCTCGATCTCGCTGGGCGCGCGGCTCGGGATCGTGGTCGACGAGGACGTGGACATCTACAACATCGAGGACGTCCTCTGGGCGTTGACCACGCGGATGAATCCGAAGGAGGACATCCTGACCATCTGCGAGGGGGGATTCGGCCAGACGTTCCAGCCGGCGGAGCGCAGCTCGGCGGGCAACCGCCAGTGGACGCAGAGCAACATCCGCTTCTCGGGAGCGATGGGGATCGACGCCACGCGCCCCTTCATCCACAAGGACGTCTTCGAGCGGGCGCGCTACAACGTCGAGGTGGTCGATCTCGCGAGGTTCTACTCGCCCGACCAGGTCCGGAAGGCGAAGGAAGGCCAGCGGGACTACGCGAAGTTCCTGGCCGACCGCGGGATCTGACCCAGACCGCCGGTACGCCTCCGAGAAGGGACGACGATGACGGCTGGCGCCGGCTCGAGCGCGTACACCGACCCGAACACGCGCCTCGAGGAGCACGCGCGCCAGCGGCCCGGCAAGGTCTTCATCGAGAGCCCCGACCAGGGCGCGCGGATCACCTTCGGCGAGTTCGAAGCGCTGACCCGGCGCTTCGCGAATTTCCTCGCGCGCGAGGGAGTGGAAGCGGGTGGCCGCATCTCCGTCCTCTCCGACAACGCGATCGAAGCGCTGGTCGTGTTCTGGGGAGCGCTCCGGGCGGGCGTGATCGTGAACCCGATCAACGTCGAGATCCGCGAGAAGCACGTGGCCCAGATCCTGCGCGAGGTGGCGCCGGCGCTCGTCCTGTGGAGTCGCGAGCTGCCCGCCGACCCTCGGGAGCTCCTCGCGGGCGCGTCGTGGGTGCCATTCGGACGATGGGACGCGCCGAGCCCGCCCGCCGACGACCTCTTTGCCCGGCTCCGTGCCGTCTCGGATGCCTCCGTCAGGATGCGCCCCGCACGCGGCGACTGGTCCTGCATCAACTACACGTCGGGCACGACCGACCTGCCGAAGGGAGCCATCTGGACGCACGAGGCGTACTACGCCATGAGCGAGTCGCCGGTCGAGCGGCTCGGGCTGACCGAAGCCGACACGATCCTGGACTACCGGCACTACAGCTGGTCCTCGCCCCAGATCCTCTCGATCGGTCCGAGCCTGCTGGCGGGGGCGACGCTCGTGCTCGCGCGGCGGTTCTCGCAGGCGCGGTTCTTCGACTGGGTGCGTGACCACGGGGTCAGCGTCGCCGCCGGTATCCCGACCGTCATCAACATGCTCCTGGCCAGGCCGGCGGCAGTGACCGCCGCCGACTTCCCGCGGTTGCGCTTCATGACCTCGAGCACGGCGCCGCTGTCCATCGACAAGCACGTCGAGTTCGAGCGGACCTACGGGATTCCCATCGTCCAGCTCGCCGGTGGTACCGAGACGGGATTCATGTGCGGCAATGCTCCCGACGACCGCAAGCTGGGCTCCATCGGCCGCCCGACCCTCAACATGCGCGTCCGCATTCTCGATGACGCGGGTCGCGAGGTGCCGACCGGCGAGGAGGGTGAGATGGTCGTCAGCGGCCGCCAGATGGCGTCGGCCTACTGGCAGGGCCCCGATCGGCTCGTCCCGATCCCCCAGGACGGCTTTCGCAACGGCGACCTCGCGCGGCGCGACCAGGACGGGTACGTGTACATCACGGGGCGCAAGAAGGACATCATCATCAAGGGCGGCGTCAACATCGCCTCGCTGGAGATCACGAACTGTCTGCTCGAGCACCCCGATGTGGCCGACGCCGCCACGCTCGGCGTGAAGGACGACATCTACGGCGAAGTCCCGGTGGGCTTCGCGGCGCTCCGGCCCGGGCGGGGCACGTCAGAGGCGGCGCTCCACGAGCACTGCCGGTCGCGACTCGCCGCGTTCAAGGTGCCCGCCGCCGTCGTCGTCGTCCCGATCGTCCCCAAGAACGCGAACGGGAAGATCGACCGGACGGCCCTGGCACTCCTCTGGGAGAAGGCGAGCGCGGCGGAACGCGAACCGTAGTCACCAGGGCTAGCCCTTGGCTTTCGCCTGCTCGTAGAGCGGCAGGACCTTCTGGGAATACTCGGCGAGATCCTTGATGCGGTCCTCGTCCGACGGATGCGTCGAGAGCAGCGCGGGAGGCGCGCCGCTGCTGCTCAGCTTGGCCATCTTTTGCCAGAGGACGATGGCGGCCCTGGGGTCATAGCCAGCGCGCGCCGCGAGCTCGACCCCCATCCGATCGGCCTCGGTTTCATGGATGCGCGAGTACGGCAGAACGTACGTCACCTGCCCGATCACCGCGGCCAGATCGGTTCCCGACTGCCCGACCCCGAGCACGGCACCGACCAGGCTCGCGCCGGTGCTGGCCGCGAGCTCCTGCGAGGCGCGCTCGCGACCGTGCTCGCGCAGGGCGTGGGAGATCTCGTGTCCCATCACGGCGGCGAGCTCGTCGTCCGTGATCTGGAGCTTCTCGATGAGGCCGGTGTAGACCGCGATCTTGCCGCCGGGCATGCACCACGCGTTGACCTGGGACGAGGTGAGCACGTTCACCTCCCACTGCCACTCCAGCGCGTCTTTGCGGAACACCGCGGTCTGCGGGATCAGGCGCTTGGCGATGCCGCGGACGCGCTCGACCTGCTTGGGATCGCGGTTGACGTTGCCTTTCGGACGCTCGGTCTGGAGCACTTGCTCGTACTGAAGGGTTGCCGCCTTGTCCACCTGATCCGAGGAGACCAGGAGAAGCTGACTGCGCTGGACTCCGACCGTGCCCTGCTCGGTCGTCGACGCGCATGCGGCGAATATCATGGCGACGAGGATTGCCAGGCCCACGCGCCGTGCTGTCCATCCCATCATGGGCACCTCCTCCGTAGGAGACTAACGCAGCAGGGTCGAGGAGGCGCGGGCAAAATGGAGCCTCTCTCCTTGACGGCGCGACGGGCCCGGAGCAGTATGGCTTGCCACTGGCCGGCGTCCAGAAGACTCGTGACCCGAGACTGTTCTTCTCCGGAAGGAGGACGTGATGGACCGTCGTGACATCCTCGCCGAACGCCCCCTCGAGAGCGGCCGCGGCTTCATGCCCGGCGTGAGCCTCAATCCTTCGAGGATGCTCTTCACCGCCGGGCTGACTGGGAGGAATCCCGACGGCAAGCTCGTCTCGGGCGGGATGGGCCCGCAGGCCAGACGCGCGTTCGAACGCCTGCAGGCGATTCTGTCGCGGGCCGACGCGAAGTTCGACAACGTCGTGAAGCAGCTCGTCTACGTGACGGACCTCGAGGCGTACAACGCGAGCGGCCGGCCGGAGCGGGCCAAGTTCTTCGGCAGCCGTCCGGCGTCCACGGGACTGGTCGTACGCCGCCTTGCCGATCCCGCCATGCTCATCGAGGTCGAGCTGGTCGTCGATCTGGGCGGCTCCTCTGGGGGCAAGCCGCTGCTCGAGAAATACAATGTCGAGAATCACGGCGGCGACTTCTACCAGGGCGTGATCGTCACCGGGGGCCGGCTGCTCTACCTGGCCGGCCAGGTCGCCAACAACCCCGATGGCTCGGTCGCGGGCGCGGGGGACTGGCAGCGTCAGGCCGAGAAGGTCTACGAGAACATCGCCCACGTGCTGCGCGCTGCCGGCGCGAGCGCCGCAAGCGTCGTGAAAGAGACCACGTGGGTGCTCAGCATCGAGTCCTGGCGCCAGCACGGCGCCCCGGGGCGCCGCGGATTCTACAAGACCGACTTCCCGGCCTCGACGCTGGTCGAGATCCCGGGACTGGCGCGACCGGAGTTCCTGGTGGAAATCGAGGTCATCGCGGCCATCGCCTAGGTGATGCCTGTCGCCGGCCGGCGCGGCTCCTGGCCCGCTGCCCGCGACGCGACAGCGACTCAGGAGGATCGACCATGCCGTTCAGCACGATTGCGACGCCCGACGCGAAGCCGGTGGCGAACTACAAGATGGCGACGCGGATGGAAGGAGGCCGGCTCGTCTACATTTCCGGGCAAGTCGCCTGGGACGCGGCCGGCAACATCGTCGGCAAGGGTGACGTGCGCGCGCAAGCGAAGCAGGTGTTCGAAAACCTGCGCGGCGTCCTGCGCGCGGCCGGGGGCGATCTCCCGAACCTCATGAAGATCACGACGTACATCACCAGGCTCGAGGACTTCCCGGCCGTGGCGCAGGCGCGGAGCGAGGTCTTTCAGGGCGAGCTCCCGGCCAGCACCCTGATCGTCGTCAAGAGCCTGTTCCACCCGGACTTCCTGCTCGAAGTCGAGGGCGTGGCGGCGGTGTGAGTTCCGGCTCTCCTCATCACGGCACCTGCAGGTCATGGGGATGACACTTCCAGGGCAGGAGGGCGCCCACGGCGACCGGATTGCCTGACCCGTCGTCGATGGTGAAGCTCGTCTGGAGGTTCGCGACCAACGGATTGCCCGCGCACTCCTGGGGGCCGTTCGGCATGCTGTCGTGGTCCACCACGATCGTGAACTGCATCGGCTGCTTGCTTTGCACGGACGAGAGCTGCGGCTGGTTGAGACCGATGTACCTGATGTCCACGCTCACGCTCGGGCTCGTGCCCTGATCCGTCTGGTAGGTGGCGGCGTTCGGCTTGCTGCCCTTGCTGGCGCTGAGCAAGAGCGGCAGGAGCGCGCCCCCGCCCGGGCGCTCGCTCAGCTCGCCCGCGCCGCCCAGTTCGTCGAGCAGGTCCTTGATCGTGACGGTCGCCTTGTCGAGCTGGATCGCTGACGGCGCCGTGAACCGACCGGTGATGCGCACGCTGCCGTTCGCCTGCGGGTCCGCCACGTTCTGCGCCTTGCCGTTCACCGCACTGGCGACGGTCCTCGTGCTCCCGCCACAGGCGCTGGGGGCGCGCTGACCCGCCGCGGTGCTGCCTCCCGAGCACGACGTCTTGGGCGGCCACGTGGGGATCGTGCTGAGGTACCCGCGCGGGAAGTTCAAGGAGTTTTGATTGGCGACGATCCCGCCCACGGGGTAGTTGCACGGTGTCCAGGAATTCTTCCACTGGATCGTCGGCGACCCGGGAGTGCCCGTGATGCCGACGATGGTGTTCTCGGGGCAGGGCCCGGGTGGAAACGTCTCTTTCGCTCCCGGCGCCGCGCTCAGCTTGAGCATCCAGTTCTGGCCCACGAAGGCGTCGCCCCACACGGGGTGCACCTCGATCCCATAGGCTCCTACGAAGACCTCGGGGCGCAGCGTGCGGGTCTTCGTGAACGAGAATGCGCCGTGACCGTACGTGAGGACGAAGCCGGGCGCCTCCACGGCCGACGCGCCGATCGTGGCGGGCGCCACCGACGGAGTCATCGCTGCGTAGCAGGCGCACGTCGCATCCGTGCACAAGCCGCCGAAGACCGACGCGCGATTGCTGCACGAATTCGTGGGCCAGCACGTCGCGTCACAGTCCTGGCCGCCCGGGCAAGGGACGGTCGCGAAAAAGATGCCGGCGTTCGGCGGGCTCGACCCGGCGCAAGCTCCCGCGCGGAGGCACGCGCCACAGCCCGGATCGTTGCCGGGATCGTCGGGGTTGCAGCCGACGGTGGGCTTGCTCGCGCAATAGCCCCACACACAGCGGTTGTCGGTGTTGCCCGGACCCGGGGGACACCGGTCCGGCTGTGGAGAAGTGTGGGTGGGATCGGCCAGGTGGTAGCCGCCGTTGCATGAAATGCCGGTGTCGAACTCGCAGATTCCGACGTTGCCGAGCCCGCGGACGTTGACGAGCGTTTGGTTACGGCACGAGTTCTGGCCCGGTGGATCGGGGTCGAGGAGCGCCTGCAGCGCGGCGAGGTTCGGCCCCGGAGAGCCAGGGCCCGTGGGCGGCAAGAGCGCGGAGTTGGCCGCCTTGAGCTGACAGTAGTTTCCGAAGAGCCCGTAGTTGGCCTCCGCCATCTCCCCCGCGCCGCCGGGCGGCAGGTCGCACACCTTGGTCCGTTCGTCGAAGGCCTCGAAGGCGAGGAGCGGGATCTTGTTGTTCTGAACGTAGGCGTAGACATCCGTCCAGTACGTGGCCGCGTCCTGGGGCGAGTACGTGGACGTGCAGTCGTTGTACGCTCCGCACACTCCCGCGGTGTGCCAGCCCGTCTCCGCGATCACGACGTCGAATCCCGGGTAGTAACGGTTGCGGAGCAGGTCGAAGTAGTTGTCGATCGTGTGGTTGATCTTGTTCGTTCGCGGGTCGCGGTAGCGCGGATCGTCCACGCAGCCGGAGAGGAGCGCCTGGCCCTTGACCGCGTTCGACGGGCCCACGCACGAGGGAAAGGACGGGCGCAGGCAATTCGTGGGCGGTCCGATGGTGACCTTCCCCCACTGATCGGGATACGTGTTGATGGCGATGACCTTGCTCGTCAGCGCGTTGGCGAGTTGCTGGCGGGAGTACATCAGCTTGCTGCCATCGTCGCCGAAGCTGCCGCTCACGAGGAGGTCCACCTGGAGCGAGATGCTGATCGGGGGCACCGTGCCCGAAGGCAGCCGGGCGGTCATGACCTGCTGAACCTCGTTGAAGGCTTCCTTGAGCGGGTCGAGGTTCGTCACGTCGGTGCAGCTCGCGGTGCCGCATGTCGCGGAGCTCGAGCACTGGGCCGGCGCGTTGGTGCCGGAGAGCGTGTCGGAGCAGTAGTGGCCGATGCTGCAGCTCCCGCCGGTGCCGCAGTCGCGGTTGTCGGTGCAAGCCACCCCGG
>Ga0335077_10010357_pt1 | contig 11597 bp, 7 predicted proteins | sample Lox_Sample_31_FD_207151 | JGI IMG/M metagenome (GOLD analysis project Ga0335077, IMG submission 207151) | Soil microbial communities from Loxahatchee National Wildlife Refuge, Florida, United States - Lox_Sample_3.1 | ecosystem: Environmental > Terrestrial > Soil > Wetlands | place: USA: Florida...
GAATGCAGGTGTCTTCGGGATAGCTCGTTTCCATGCGCGTGACCCTCGCCAGGGCAGACGCTGTGTTCCCCGTGAGCGCCAGAGCAAACGCCGGAGGAAAGCCAGAATCACGCCCGTTGATGATTTGCTCCACGGCTAAGGCGTGACGTGACGACTCTGCCGGGTACCCGTAAAATGCCTCCCGGACGGCTGCAAACCCTTCGAACAGGGCGGCGCGCTCCACCAGATGCGCCTCGCGTGCCAGAGTGACGGACTGAATCGATTCCTGCCTGGACTGCTGCAAGCGGCCTTGGTAAGCGTGCAGCATCGATCGGTAATATTCCGCATCGCCATGAGACGAAACCGTTGCCATCTCGGCAGCGGCTTTTTCCATGGCATTCCCGTCGCCCTTCAGAAACCCGGCAAGGAAGGCAGTACCCAGATGGTCAGTCAACTGCAAGTGATGGCCCACCGACCTTTGAATTGTGGCCGTGACCTCATCGGGGCGGTTGAGGTAAAGATAGGCGTCGGCAATATTGTTATATCCGATCGTGAAGCCCGGGTCCATCTGGATGGCCTTTTCCGCCTCTTCGATGGATTTCTCGTACAGACCCTTCCCTTTGCTGGTGAACCCGGAGAGAAAAGCGTGAGGCATGAGGTCGCGCGGATATTTCTCGATCCACGATTCGCAAACCAGGCGGGCCAGTTCGAGATTTCGTAACACATCCCGGTTGTAGTTGTAGGTTATGAAGAAGTTCTCATGGTCGCTGGCTGTATGGCGCAGCTCGTAGGCTTTTCGAATACTCGCCATCGCCTGCGATTGTTCGCCCGCATCGGCGTACGTCCGCCCGAGCCAGGCGTAGGCCAGAGCAAATTCGGGGTCGAGTTCCACCGCTCTCTGGAAGAGCAGCAAGCCATCCGAGGGGCTCACGTACGCGCGCTGCCGTGCCGTGGTAAACGACTTCAACGCCTCCAGAGACGATGTGGTGCCGCTATCCAATGGCACGGCGTCTTTCTGCAAAGCCGCAAACGAGGCGGCCGCTTTCGACCGGAGCAGGGTGGTAAGCCGGTCCAGTTCGTTGAGGACGGAATCCCTGCCGGCCGCCTGTGATTGCTCTTCGTCCACCAGGCCGCCGGCCTTGCAGTCATGCGCCTGTAGAGTCAACAGATATCCCGACCCCGCTTTAGACAGTGTGCTTTCGAGGTACGCAGCGCCGCCGGTGCGCAGGCACATCTCCCGCGCCATCTCCGCCGTCACAGCAGTTCCGGGAGCGCGCCGCATTTGGGCCAAGGTCTCCGCCGCTTGTGGCGCCGGCAGCACGTTCAAACCGGCGGAGCGCTGCAACCCAAAACTGATGCTCTGCCGGAAGGTGCTGTCAAACGACCGGTCGCCCGTGTTGTTGGCGACATCCGACAGAACCAGGGTGGCTGGCGACGCTGCCGCTTCCGGTTGCCGTCGGCCCTCTACCGCGCGTTTGGCGAACCATGCGGCCACCGGAATCAGCACCAGCCCCGCCACGGCCGCGCCGGCAATCGCTCGGAAGGTATGGCTCCGGCGCGAAGGACCCGCGAACACCCGCTCGCCCCGCAGGTACTTTTCGATATCCGCCGCCAGTTGGGACGGTGAGGCGTAACGCCGCTCGGGCGACTTCTCGAGCGCCTTGCAGACAATCGAATTCAAATCGCCGGCCAGCAGTTTCTGCAGCGCCGCGCCGTCGGTCCCTCGCCGCGCCGCAATCTCTTCCCCTGCCCCCAGCCCGCGCAGCTTCTGGACCAGCGAAGGCGCCTCCTCTTCGCGGATGATCCGCAGCATTTCGGCGGCTCCCGCCTTCCGCAATACCTCGCCATCGAAAGGGACGGCCCCGATCAGCATTTCGTACAGCAGGACTCCCAGAGAATAAACGTCCGTGGCCGCACTGATTTCCCCGCCGACCATGTCCGCCTGTTCCGGGCTGGCGTATTCGGGTGTGCCAACCATCTGGCCGAACTGCGTCGCCAGCGTGTTCCCCACGTCGCTCCGGTCGGTAGCCCTGGCAATCCCGAAGTCGATCACCTTGGGAACCGGCAGCCCGTCTTCTGCCGTCACCATCACGTTGGATGGTTTGATATCGCGGTGAATGATGCCCTTGTTGTGAGCGTGCTGTATGGCGCGGCAGACCGGGAGAAACAGTTCCAGTCGCTGGGGGACGGTCCGTTGGTGCCGGTCGCAGTAGGCCGTGATGGCTTCGCCCTCGATATAATCCATCACGAAGAACGGCCGCCCGCGAGAGGACGCGCCGGCATCCAGAATCCGGGCGATGTTGGTGTGGTCCATCCGCGCCAGGGACTGGCGTTCGTGATTGAAGCGCGCCAACACCTGGTTGGTGTCCATCCCCAGCTTGACTACCTTCAGGGCGACCCGGCGGCGTATGGGCACGGTCTGCTCAGCGAGGTAAACCGTGCCCATGCCCCCTTCGCCAAGCGTCTTCACAATCCAGTATTGTCCGAAGTCGTCAACGTGTTGGCTCATGTCCGCGGTGACGGTTTCCATTTCCCTTCCGGATCCGGGTTCGGCGGATGCGAACCGGGATCCGAAAGCGGCAGCCAGCAGGCATTGCGGGCACAGCCCCCCGGGATCTTCGGCTCTCAAACGGGAACCGCATTGCGGACACACCTTCATAGGCACTCGCGCGATTCCCAATTTTAGCCAATCCCCCGCCGCTTGTAACCTCGCGCGCACTTTTCCTTATCTGACGGGCGAAGGGAGCTTATATATGAAACACCGTCAGACCATCTTGGAAATTCTCGTAGCGGGCGGTCTGTTCGCTTCGCTTGCCTCCGCGCAGCCGCCACGGTTTACCGTCACCGATCTCGGCGTTGTCGGTGCAGCCGGCCAGCCGTTCGTCCTCACCAATAACAGCCTCGTCAGCGGAGCAGTGACTTTTGGCAATACCGTCCGCGGAGTACTGTACTTCAATGGGCGCACGCTCGATATCGGCTCACCTGGATTGCACGGACCGAACAGCATGGCGTTCGGCGTCAATCCGCAGGGCCAGGCCGTGGGCGAAGCCGAGACCTTCCTCCCAGACCGGCAAGGCGAAGATTTTTGTGGTTTCGCCGCATTGGGACTTCAGTCCTCCGGCGCCACCTGTCTTCCGTTTGTCTGGCAGAACGGCGCCATGAAGCCGCTCCAGACGCTCGGAGGCGCCAACGGCGCAGCCAATCAGATCAACCGTCGCGGCGAGGTAGCCGGCATGGCGGAGAACACCATCCCCGACTCGACCTGCCCCAAGGACAGTCCTCAGAAATTTCAGTTCAAGCCCATGCTCTGGCGCAATGGGAACCTCCAGGAACTCCCCACCTATCCTGGCGATCCGGACGGGAATGCATTGGCGATCAACGATAACGGCCAGATTGCCGGAGGATCCGGCGACTGCACCGCGTTCAGCCCCATTACCCTGACCAGTCTCCAATCTCGTCATGCCCTGCTTTGGGAAAACGGCAAGGCCACCGACCTCGGAACTCTCGGCGGAACCGGGAACGGAAACGGCATTGAGGCTGTAAACCTCAACAATAGCGGTCAGATCGTAGGGAATTCCGACCTGGCGGGCGACACCGGATTTCACGCCTTTCTGTGGACCCGGGAAACCGGCATGCAAGACCTGGGAACCGTCAAGGGAGACGTGAACAGCGCGGCCACCAGCATTAACGATGCCGGTCAGATTGTGGGTGTGTCGTTGGATGCCGACTTCAACCCGCGCGCATTCCTGCAGGTGGGGAAGGAATTGATCGATCTGAACGGGCTCATTCCCGGCGGCTCGCCCCTGTATCTCGCGACGGCATGTTTCATCAATGCCCGCGGCGAAATCATCGGTATCGCGATCGACAAGAACAGCGGCGATGTACACGGCTACCAGGCAGTCCCGGCTCCCGGCGACCACAGGGCCGGTGGGCCGGCTTCACCTTCGGGCATGGCTACGCCGTCATTCGAGAACTTCCGCAAGCCGCCATTCCTGCGTTATGGAATGAGCCGGCACTGAAGGTCATGGGGACCTCTCTGCAATTCGAAAATATCCGGCATGTATGCCCTTTTGGATCGGCTTCGCCGCCGGGCTCATTGCGAGGCCCGGTATACCGGGCAAGCAAGCCGGTCTATGTCAGAAGGGCAACTCTTTTGGATGGCATCGCCAACCTGGACACCGGTCGAACGAAGCTGCCCCGCAACAGGAAATCGCTTGAGGCTATACTGAGAGCCGCGGATGGAAAAAATCCTGTTGGTTGATGATGAGCCCACGATTCGAAATTTGTGTCAAAGGATCCTGGAGCTTGGCGGCTATGCGGTAATTGCGGCGGGGGGCGGAGAAGAAGCGCTCCGTGTTGTGCAAAAGGACCCGGCCTCGATCGATCTGGCCCTGCTCGACGTAGTCATGCCCGTCATGAACGGCAAACAACTGGCCGAGCGGCTGCGGAACCTGAACCCGAACATGAACATTGTGCTGATGACGGGCTATACCCTCAATGAGATTCGGGAAATCGTGGGAGAGAAGAATTCCTACCGGATCATCTGGAAGCCGTTCAAGACCGAATCCCTTCTGCGCATGGTCGAAAACGCCTTGCACCCCTCCAGCCCAAGCATTTGAAGCAATCTCACACACCCGTGGAGGGCACGGCCGCCGCGGCGTCTGAGGCCCGGCGGGCCCATTCGGTATTGCCGATCGCAGCGTAGATCCGCGCGGCTTCGGTGAACAGCCAGTGCACCTCTTTCCCGTCCGCCCCCGTGGCCCGGGCCAGAAGCCCCATGCCGAAGAGGCAGCCGGCTTCCCCCAGCCGGACTCCGATTTGACGGTACACCGGCAGCGCTTCCTGGTAGAGCCGCCCGGCCTCCTCATAGCGAGCCTGCATGCGTGCCACATCACCCTGCGCCTTGAGGACGTTGGCTTCGCCCAGCCGCTCTCCGATGGCACGGTACAGCGGCAGCGCTTCCTGGAAGAGCCGCTCGGCCTCCTCATAGCGATCTTGCAGGTACGCCACATCGCCCCGCCCCTTGAGGACGTTGGCTTCGCCCAGCCGGGCTCCGATTTGGCGGTACAGCGGCAGCGCTTCCTGGTAGAGCCGCTCGGCCTCCTCATGGCGAGCTTGCATCCGCGCCACATCGCCCCTCGCCTGGAGGACGTTGGCTTCGCCCAGCCGGTCTCCCATTGCACGGTGCAGCGGCAACGCTTCCTGGTAGAGCCGCTCGGCATCCTCATACCGAGCTTGCATGCGCGCCACCTCGCCCCGCGCCTGGAGGACGCTGGCTTCGCCCAGCCATCCTCCGCTTTCACGGTACAGTGGCAGCGCTTCCTGGTAGAGCCGCTCGGCATCCTCGTAGCGAGCTTGAAGGGTCGCCACAGCACCCCGCATCTGGAGGACGTTGGCTTCGCCCAGCCATCCTCCGCTTTGGCGGTAAAGCGTGAGCGCTTCCGCGTAGAGCCGCTCGGCGTCCTGATAGCGATCTTGCATGCGCGCCACATCGCCACACGCCTGGAGGACGTTGGCTTCGCCCCACCGGTCTTCGATTTGACGGTATAGCATCAGCGCTTGCTGGTAGAGCCGCTCGGCCTCCTCATAGCGAGCTTGCATCTTCGCCACATCGCCCCGCGCCTTGAGGACGCTGGCTTCGCCCAGCCGGTCTCCCATTTGACGGTACAGCGGCAGCGCTTCCTGATACAGCCGCTCGGCCCTGTCTTGTTGCCCTTCGAAAGTGAGCACGCGCCCCAACCGCATCCGTGCCTCGGCCAGCGCTTTTGCGTCCGGCTCCGGTTCCTGCTCCAGCTCCCGGCAGAGCCGCTCCAGCAACAACTTTTGTTCTACTTTGTCCCGCGCGTCACTCGACCAAAAGGCCGCCTTATCCAACCGCCAAATTGTCTCCAATGTCTCGGCCGGACCACCGGTGAAGTGAAAACTTCCGGATTTGGCCGACCATGTATCCGGCGCCTGGCGCGAGAACTCCACCAAGGCGAAATCCGGCGCCCAGAACACAATCGGAAAAGGGAACCGCTGCGCGATGTAGCCGCGGTTCAGATTCAGGATGGCGAGCGCATGCGTGTAGCCGGCCGCGTAGTCGAAAACATGCTCCATGCCGTAAACGAACAGCGCCGCCGGACTGCGCGTGCCAAGATACCGCTCCCACTGCTCCACGATGCCCTCACCACCATCTCGATCTATGGTGATTTCGGCAATCTCGAACCCGGCCAGCCGCGACTTCGCCTCCGCCACCAGGCGTTCCCGTAACCTTGGATGACTGACCCAGCAGAACGAGAGGACACAGCGACCGGCCTGCTGGATCATGCGGCACAGCGTTTCCAACTCGGTGACGTTGTCGCTGCTCAGCGGCGGTGGGACCAGCGCGATACTCACGTCCGTCTCACCTCACTCAGCAACGGGTTCCAGTCATACCAGAGCCCTTCGTTCTCGGCATCATAATACGGGTAGACATAGCGCTCGCGGAGGAACGTCATCCACGAGGCCGGGTTCGCGGTGAGCGGCTTGCGAGTGCTGTGGACTTGTTGGAGGCTGGTCCACTGTTCATCGCTCAGGCTCTTGCCGAATTCGCTGGCCTGCTGGCGGATCGCTCGTGCGATGGTCGGAGTCTCCAGCGGCAGCCCGTCTGAACGGTCGATGGCGCTGCGCAGCAAGGTGAATAACGATCGCGGATGGCCGCCGGAGAGCAGGCAGACACGGTGCAAGTCGTCCGGGGCGCACAGATTCTCGATTGTCCTCATACCGGCGGCCTCCGCTCGCCGTCGCACGATCTCGATCAGGCGCTGGATCCCCCGTTGGCCAGCCGCGCCAGACACCGTAATCATGGGCAACGAGAGGATCGTCCCGCCATAGATGTCGGCCAACTGCCTGTGACAGTTGCTGTATACGAGTTCGATTGGGATCACGTAAAGCACATCGCATCCCAAGGCGCAAAGCTCGCCGGCCGAGTTGAGAAAAAGCTGTTCGTGGTTGGTGATTCCCCGATCGTTGAGATGCTTTTGCGGAATCCGGTCAAGCTCATCCACGATGATCAGGACATCATCGTACCCCTCACCGGCGAGCCACTCTCGGGCGGGCAGAAGAATCTCGCGATTAACCAGATCGTAGATGCGCGGCAACCGGTCCTCCAGGTGCTTGCGTAGCTTGGCTCGCGCGCCCGGCACCTGCTTGATGGCGACGCCGATTTCGAACGGGTTGGCTTTGAGACGGAGGTCCTTCAACTCGATGTCGGCGTTGAGCACCTCGGCGACCTCACCGAAGAAGCCGCGGACTTTGTTCCACGCCGTTCCGAAGCCGGCCTCCTTGAGGTCAGTCACCAATTGCCGGACCATCTGGAGGATCAGGTCGGGTGGTTCCAGGTTGTTGAGGTCCACCCACTTCTCACATTCGAGGTACGATACGAAGACCCGGTGGGCCGGCACGCCTATACCAGTCGCCCGTTCCAGCACTTGCTTGACGCGTTTCAACTCAGTGGTCTTGCCAGCACCGCGCGGTCCCGTGAACAAACGCGTGACCGCAACTCCAGCGCCGCTGCGGGCGAACCCGCGAGCCAATTGCAGCTTGATGTCGTCGGAGGCGAATAACTCGTGTTGCCAATCGACGTAGAGCTGAGTGTCATCGGCTGGAAGCGGCTGGCACGGATCAAGCTTCTGATAGAGCGCGGTAATGCGGTCCACCACCTAATCATACTGGCCGATCCAAGCTGCGTGCCGCACTTCCGCTTCCGCTGCCAGTCCGGGACGTTGATTGCATGGCCGGTGGGTGGCCATTCTCCTCCGCTGCTTTTGGGAGTATTTTAGATCCGGAGGGATCGCCCGCGGCGCGCTCGCGCGCCTAGCCCGTGGGCTCCCACGATGCTCATCCAGCCGTTCAAGCCACGAACGGAGGCGCCCACCCTGGCGTCCCCGGAGGGGAGAGTTGATATGGCGACGGAAGGCTTCGATGTTCGAATATCCCTGCAAAGGCTGCTGGTCGGAATGCTGCTCGTCATCGTCCCGCTCAGCATCCTTGGCTTATACATCACAACCCACAGCGACAAGGTTTTACAGTCTACCGTAGGAAACCACTTCAGAATCATCGCGGAATCCAAAGCCGGCCAGATCGGGCAGTTCGTCAACGATCTGGTGGTGATCATGGGCGCTCTGGCTTCGTCTCCGGCCGTGCGCGAAGAGACCGCCGCGGCCGATACGGCCTATCGCGCCGCCGGCGGCCCGGCGGCGGACCGCCGCATTCAGAGCATCCAGGAACATTGGGACGGCCCGCAGAGCGCCCCCGCCGTGGAGATGATTCTCTCCACCCGGGCGGCGCACATGTTGAGCTCTTACCGGGCGACCGATCCACGCTTTCTGCGTGTCACCGTGACCGATAACAGCGGCGCGGTGGTGGCCGCCACGCATAAACCCACGAAGTACTTTTATGGCGACGACCAGCAGTGGCTGGCGGCCTACGCGGGCGGCAAAGGCGCCATACAGCTCGGCGACGTCAAGTACGATTCGGCAACCAAGACCAACTACATCAGCATCGCGGCGCCCGTGATGGAGGAAGGGACCGGCCGGTTTCTCGGCGCCGCGCAGGCCCTGGTGGACATCTCGCCCATCGCGGCCATGCTGAACCGGGGACTGGTGGAAGGAGGAACCCACGCGTCCCTGATCAAAGATGACGGCACCATCATCTTCGGCCCGGACGTCTCCATGCTGATGAACCTCAAGGCACGGGAATATCCGGCAGTCAGCGATGCCATCACCGCCGCGGGACGCGCCACCGGATATGTTGTGGCCGACATTGGCGGAGGCCTTCGTAACCTGACGGCTTTCGCCGATACCGAACTGAAGCGCGATTATCAGAATCTTGGCTGGATGGTGATTGTCGCCCAGGACGAGCGGGAGGCGGCGGCGCCGCTTCGCGCCATCGGTTTGTTCGCCTTGCTGATGTTGATCCTGGGCCTGCTGATGACCGTGATTTTCGGCGTCTATTTCCACCTGCACCGCCGGCAGCGGATCACCGACATCGCCCCAGCGGAGGAAGTTCCGGAGCAGAAAGAAGTAGCAGCTACGTCCATCCACTCCACGTGAGAGGGCCATGCCGAAGCAACACTGTTCACTTTACGGAGCTGCCACGTGCCTGTAAACCGAGCCGCGACCGGAGGGAGCGGTCTGGCCGGCCTTTATAGCCGTACAATCTTGGGAGACCGAAAAGCCTTCAACGCATTGCGCGAATCCACGATCAGGCCCGCTCGTTCCACCAGGCCGCGGTAGTCGAAAGAGGAGTGGTCCGTCACGATCACCACGCAATCGGCGGATTGCGCGGCATCTTCCGGCATGGCCGCCAAGTCCAGCCCCTCCAGGTGCATCTTGGGAACGAACGGATCGCTGTAGGTCACCACGCCGCCGCGCCGCTGTAACAGCAGCATGATGTCGAGCGCCGGTGACTCGCGCATGTCGTCGATGTCCCGCTTGTAGGCCACGCCCATCACATGGATCTTCGAGCCCTTCACGGGTTTGCCGGCATCGTTGAGCGCATTTTGCACCTTGTCCACCACGAAGTGCGGCATCTGGCCGTTGATGTAGCCGGCCAGTTCGATGAACCGCGCCTCGATGCCCGCCTGCTTGGTTTTCCAGGAGAGATAAAACGGATCGATGGGGATGCAATGGCCGCCCAATCCGGGCCCTGGATAGAAGGGCATGAACCCGAACGGCTTGGTGGCCGCGGCGTCGATCACTTCCCACACGTTGATGCCGATGCGGTCGCACATCATGGCGATCTCGTTCACCAGCCCGATATTGATCATGCGGAAGGTATTTTCGAGCAGCTTGACCATCTCGGCCACCTGCGTGGAGCTCACCGGAATCACGCGCTCGAGCGCCTGCGCATAAAACAGGCGGCCCATCTCGGTACACGCCGCCGTACAGCCGCCGACCACCTTGGGGATGTTGGAGGTCTGGTATTGCGGATTCCCCGGGTCCACCCGCTCCGGCGAAAAGCACAGGAAGAAGTCGCTGCCTACCTGCAGGCCCGACTTCGTCAGCATGGGCAGCACTAATTCGTCGGTAGTGCCGGGATAGGTGGTGGATTCCAGAAGCACCAGCATTCCCGCATGGAAGTGCCGCGCAATTTCCTGGCAGGACGAAACGATGTAGCTCATGTCCGGGTCTTTGGTCTTGCGCAGGGGTGTGGGCACGCAAATGTTGATGGTGTCCAGTTCCAGCACAACCGAAAAATCGGCGGTGGCGCGCAGTTTGCCCGATTCGACGAGCGGGCGGAGCGTGGCGTTGGGAATATCCCCTACGTACGATTCCCCGGCATTGACGTGTTCGACCTTTTGCGTGCTGATGTCGATGCCCGTCACGGAGAATCCCGCTTTGGCGAATTCTACGGCCAGGGGAAGACCGACGTATCCCAATCCGACGATCCCGACACGTGCGCGTTTGGTGCGGATTTTCTCCTCTAAAATCCTCGCAGTGGCTTCGGTTGTGAGTGATGTTTCAGGCATGGAAGAGTCATTTTCGCACGAGCGGCACTGGCGGGGTGTGTTTTCGTAGCCCGCCTAAGCCGTCCATTACTTTTCGGATCGGAACTCTGGAGGTGTGTACATTCCATACGAACGTCCTGCGATATCCTGATGGCGGATGAATCGAGTCGAATTCCAGGCCTTGGCGGCCGAAAGACTGGCCGAGCCGACGCACTGCTCAAAGCGGGACGGTATGCCTGCGCATACTATATTTCAGGTTATGCAATCGAGTGTGCGTTGAAGGCCTGCATCGCGAGAAAGACAAATCAGGACGATTTCCCTCCCCGAGATGTGCGGCGCGGTATTACATTCATGACATCCAGAAGTTGCTGGAAGGTGCTGGCCTCAGTCCCGCCTCGGACAACGACAAGCGGAGGAATTCTGGCGGCCATTAACGATCCTCGGCATGGAGTGCTTCAATGGTTAAGAAGAAACTGGTTAGAAGACACTCATCACCGATGGCGCGCGGCTTCTGCGCGAACTCGACCGCCGGGCCCTTCCAGTGGAGTCGATGTTTTGGATGCATTTACCAGATCAGGACTATTGGCGCCTGATTATCGGCTCACCGATCGTCGCGGAGCATGGCGGCACGGCGGCATATCGACAGTTCGGTGAGATTTTGCAAAAGATCGATTTGGCCGGGATCACCATGGAGGATATTTCCTTGCTCGATCCGGAGGCGAAAGAGTTCCGGTCCCTTTTCTCCGTGGGTATTGCGTCGAGCCGGCTTGCTGCCGGCACGGCATGGCTCGAATTCGAGGATGCCGTGGTCTACCGTTGGACGGATGCAGCGGTCGCCGGAGAACTGACCTGCAATGCGTCTCTTGCTGAATTGAACCGCAAGCAGGACCAAAGAACGATCTTGAACCTCCCTGCGCTTCTCATCGCGTTGGAGCAGCGCAGGGTTACGCTGCGATGCCACCCGCAGCACGGGCCACGCCAGGACACCGAGATCAATAGCGTAAAGTTTCACTTTTCGAGCGCATTGGGCCAAGCGCGTTCGGATTGCCAGGTGAACTGGCTTTAGTTTAGTCTCCTTCGGCGCTTCAAACGGTCGACTCCCGGGTCCTGACAAGCGATTTTTTTATCTCCACTCAGTTCACGAAAC
>Ga0335077_10010358_pt1 | contig 11597 bp, 7 predicted proteins | sample Lox_Sample_31_FD_207151 | JGI IMG/M metagenome (GOLD analysis project Ga0335077, IMG submission 207151) | Soil microbial communities from Loxahatchee National Wildlife Refuge, Florida, United States - Lox_Sample_3.1 | ecosystem: Environmental > Terrestrial > Soil > Wetlands | place: USA: Florida...
GCTTTTCTGTTGTTGAACAAAATTGATCTCTTACGAGAGAAATCGAAGCTTCTCCCCATCATCGATGAATATCGTAAGCTCCACGATTTTCAAGAGATCATTCCGCTCTCTGCGCTCAAGCGCAAAGGCTTGGACGTGGTTCTCGATAAGATCGTCCACGCTTTGCCGGAGGCAGTGCCATATTTCCCGGAAGACCAGATTACAGACCAGCCGGCCCGGTTCATGGCGGCCGAGATCATCCGCGAGCAGGTCCTCCGTGAAACCAGCGAGGAAGTGCCGTACCAGACCACAGTGGCTATCGAAGAATTTGAAGAACGCCCCAAGCTCACGCGGATTGCGGCCTTGATCTATTGCGAGCGGGAAGGGCAGAAGGGAATCCTGGTCGGCAAGCGGGGGCAAATGCTCAAGAAGGTGGGGACGGCTGCACGGGTGGAGATCGAGAAGATGTTGGGAACGCGGGTATTTCTGGAGCTTTTTGTCAAGGTCCGGCCGGGGTGGCGGGACTCACGCGAGTTTGTGGAAGAATTGGACTGGAGACGGCAGTTCGAGCATCCAATAAAACGGGAGAGGTCGTGAGGACCTGCCTAATGCTTGCCCGATTCCTGCGGCGCTTATAGAATCTCCGGGCGTTCCGCAAATGCCGGGTGAAAGATGGTGACCATGCCGGACGATAGCCCAGCCTGTAATTTTGATTCCAATAAGTTGCTGCTGAAATTGAGTGTGACTCTATCGGCAGAGCGCAGCTCCATTCCGCCGGTCGTACAAGGCGTGATGGACATCGTCCGGCAAATGAAATGCGCCACGGGAAAGGAAGACGATATCGAACTGGCGTTGACCGAAGCGCTTGCCAATGCGGTCGTCCATGGGGCCAAGGGAGATCCTTCCAAGACCATTGAGTGCGATGTGGCGTGCGACGAAAACCAGGGGATGCTGATTATTGTCCGGGACCCGGGCGAAGGCTTCGACCCGAAGACAATACCCAGTCCGATGCAGGGAGAAAACCTGTACTCCGACCATGGGCGGGGCATTTATCTGATCAACCAACTCATGGACCAGGTGCGATTCCTGAAGAACGGTACTGAGATCCACATGCTGAAACAGTGATCTGCGTATTCCGTGAGGGTTAGTCGCCAATCCCAACAACCTGCCCTGACGAAGTATCACTCCTTCACCGCGATCCCCAGAGTTTTCATTTTCCTATAGAGATGGCTGCGTTCGAGGCCCAGGACTTCGGCGGTGCGGCTGATGTTTCCGTGGTTTTCGTCAAGTTTCTTGAGGATATAGTCGCGCTCGTAGGCGGCGCGAGCCTGGTGCAGCGTGGAGAATTCCGCACCCGCAGCGCGGCGCCCACCGTCGCGGTGTACCAATGGCGGCAAATGCCGGCGGTCGAAACGGGTCGTAGTGGGGTTCATGATGACGATCCGTTCAATCACGTTGCGCAGTTCCCGCACGTTGCCCGGCCAGGAGTAACGCATGAGGGTATCGATGGCGTCATCGGTAATTTCCCGCGGGCGGCGGCCATAGGTTGCGGAAAAGTCCTTTAGGAAGTGTCGTGCCAGCAGAGGAACATCTTCGCCCCGTTCCCGCAGAGGGGGAACAGAAAACGGGATGACATTGAGGCGGTAGAAAAGATCTTCACGGAAGTTGCCACGAGAGATTTCTTCCTCCAGATCTTTGTTGGTGGAAGCAATGACGCGCACGTCGACGGTGATCGCTTCCTGGCTGCCGACTGGGGTCACTCGCTGTTCATCCAGAGTTCGCAATACCTTGGCCTGGGTCTTGAGGCTCATGTCGCCGATTTCGTCAAGAAAGAGTGTGCCGCCGTGGGCCCGCTGAAATTTGCCTTCTTTGTCACTGGTGGCTGTGGGAAACGATCCTCTCAGATGACCGAAAAGCTCACTCTCAATCAGGTCCTCGGGAATAGCGGCGCAGTTGACTTCCACGAACATCTCATCCTTGCGCAGGCTCTGTGCGTGGATGGCGTGGGCCACTAGCTCTTTTCCGGTTCCGGACTCGCCGTAGATGAGCACCCGGCCATTGGTGGGCGCCATAACCTGGATTTGCTGCCGCAGCGCTTTCATGGGTATGCTCTCGCCCACAATCACGCTGCGCGGGGCAAGTTGCCGCTTGAGATCACGATTTTCCTGCCGCAGGCGTTTCGCATCGATGGCATTCTTGACCAGGATCAGGGTCCGGTCGATGGAGAGTGGTTTTTCCAGAAAGTCGTAGGCGCCCAGTTTGGTGGCACGGACTGCGGTCTCAATGGTGCCATGGCCGGAAATCATGATGACTTCCGAGGCGTTCTCCATCTCACGGATTCTCTCGAGCGTCTCCAGACCGTCAATGCCGGGCAGCCATATATCGAGCAGCACCACATCGAAAGCTCGTTTTCGTACGGCGTCCAGGCAGGCTTCGCCACTTTCGGCGACGAAAACTTTGTAGCCTTCGTCCTCCAGCACCCCCTTGAGCGATTGGCGGATGCCGGATTCATCATCCACAATGAGGATGTTATGCATGCTGACTGATGACAGGTGAGTTGACCGCTTCCGGCGCTACCGGCAATTCGACCACAAACCGGGCGCCGACGGGTTCGTTCTCCTCGACCCGAATTGAGCCGTGATGGTCCTCGATGATGCGGCTCACAATGGCCAGGCCCAGACCGGTTCCGCGCTTCTTGGTCGAGAAATAAGGCAAGAACAGTTTTTCCTTCAGTTCCTGGGTAACGCCGTCGCCGGTATCGGCCACGATGATCTCCACCGCATCGCGGCTGGCGACAAGAGAGGTTGAAATTTGGATCTCGCGCACCAGCGAGCGCTGCATGGCTTCGGCGGCATTATCGACCAGGTTGGCCAGGACGCGCTTGATGGCTGCAGAGTCGGCCATCACATCGGGCAGGTCGTTGCTCAGGAAGGTTTGCACCCGGATGTTGTCGAGGCGCCCGTTAAACATCGTCAGAGCACTTTCCACAATCGAGTTGATATTCGCCGGCTGGGGCTGGGCCGTGGGGAAGCGCGCCAAGGTGGAAAATTCATCCACCAGAGTCCGCAAAGTCTCGACCGCGCTGCCAATGCTTTCGGCGCACCCATGCAGCACTTCCACGGAAGCGGAGTCGGGAGGGGCGCCCCGGCTGAGATGGCGGCGGATCCTCTCTGCGGAGAGAGCGATGGGCGTCAGCGGATTCTTGATCTCATGCGCCACACGCCGCGCCACTTCACGCCAGGCGGCCTGCTTTTGCGCCTTTAACAGGTCGGACAAATCCTCGAACACCAACACATAGCCTAAGCCCTGACCTGCGTGCTGCAGCGTGGCCACCGTGACTGCTACGTTGAGTTTCGCTGCCGCCAGGGTAAGTTCGATCTGGGTGGTAGTTGTGCCCATGCGATCGGCGCGCCGCAACAGAGGTTGCAAGTCCTCGCATACCTCAGAAGGAAACACATCCGAGAGGGGAGCGCCAATGAGCTCCTCGGGCGTCCCGGACTCCGATCCGCCCGGGCCGAATAAACGCAACAACGCGTGGTTCGCGTGGGTCACGCGCCGGTCCGCGTCGAGAGAAAGCACCCCCGTCGGAATACTCTCCAGAATGGTTTCAATGTGGCGACGCCGTTGTTCCAACGCGATATTCGCCGCGCTCAGATCGCGGGACGACGACTCTATCTGGCGGCGGCTGGTCTCGAGGTCTCCCGCCATGCGGTTAAAGGACTGGACTAAATCGCCCAGCTCGTCGGCCGCTGGCACCTCCACGCGATAGTCCAGGCGGCCGCGTGAAATCTCCTGCGTGGCTTCCGCCAACGCGGCCACCGGCCGAGTCACCAGCTTGGAGAGGAAAAACGCCAGCGAGGTGGTGGCGAAGAGCACTAGCACGGTGAGCAAGAGCAACAGGCCCATATAAGTGCGGCGCACCCGTCTTTTCTGTTGCGCCAGTTGGTCGTAACGCTGCTGACTGGCTTCCAGCTGCCTCACTGCTTGCGAAAACCTGGGGGGCAGGGGCATCGCCACCAGGACCAAACCACGGTCCTTTACTGGAGCGCTCCCCAGAATGTAATCGTTTTCGTCCCAGGTGAAGTGCTGGGGATTGCCGGAGTGCAGCTTCTCCAGCGGCAGCTGGTCTTTAAGCAGAGCCCAGGGAGCGGGGGCGCCAAAACTGGCCTCGGCATTCCCTTCAACAATTGCCAGCGCGAATCCGCCTTGAAGAGTGGCCTCGTGGCGGCGGAATTCATTCACCACAGAGGAAAAGCTATGACCCTCGAAGGCATGCTCAGTCTCCGGCGCGCTCGCAATTGACTGAGCTTCTGCCTGTGCGTTCTGGTACGCATATCTTGAGAGCAACGCCGCCATGGCGGAAGTGTCTTGGCGGACTTCTTCGACCGGACTGGAGAACCACTTGTCGACGGAACGGTTCATCAATCCGTAGGCAAACCAAAACATAAAGATGGCCGGAAGAAATGACTGCAGCAGTCCTACTACCACCAGGCGGGTGCGGAACTTCGAGCCCAGAACCCCCAACCTGCGTTCCGCAAATAGTTTCAACAGATTGCGCATCAGAACGAAGGTGAGCGCCACAAACAAAAGAAAGACCAGAGCGGAAAGTGCAGCAAAGAAAAGAAGTTGCTGGTTGGTATCCGGATTTAGGAAGGGCAAATCAAACGACGATTGAGAGAGTAGAAGTCCGAAAAGCAGGACGATGCCGATCACCAGCAACAGGATGACCCTCTTGCGGCGAGTCGTTTCGTTCGAGCGCATTGGAGCCGAGACAGGCACGGCCATCGGCGCCCGGCGCACATCCACCTACAAGCGAACACCGGGGTCTTGGGCCTAATTATAAGCCTCATGCCCGGGGCCGCGGTATTAGCGGCGGGCATACGTCACCCCTCGGGAGGACGTGAAACCAAACTCCAGTTCTCTGTTCTCAGTTTCCGGTTCTCAACCGGCGGTTGATTTATCTCGGGCTATTTCCGGCTTACCGAAGGTCATGACCTGCGGAAGTCTGCAATTTCACCGGGTTCACAAAATACGCGTCAGTCGCGGATTCTATGGCGAGACAAGGAATTGCGCGGCGCCTCACGCCCAGTACAGGTACCAAAGTTACTGGTGCCGTAATCCATATGCGTTGACAATTTGTGTCAACGCGATAGGCTGCAAATGCTCCCCCCTGAACAGGCAGCAATTTCGCGCCGGTAACCATAAACCGTAATTTCTCTGTCGCTTGAAGAGGAGACCGAGGTATGTCTCAACGACTGGGTGATCTTCTCGTTAAAGAGAAGGTCATTACCCCAGAGCAGTTGGAACAGGCAACGAAGGTCCAGAAGGAGACGAACTGTCGCCTGGGCTCTGCCTTGGTGAAACTGGGTTTCCTGACCGATGAGGACGTTACCAACTTTCTTTCCCGGCAATACGGTGTCCCCGCCATTAATCTCTCGTACTTTGAAATTGACGCTTCGGTCGTCAAGTTGATTCCGTTTGAGACTGCGAAGCGCTACCAGATTCTGCCCCTGAGCCGGGTGGGGGCATCGCTGACCATCGCCATGGTGGATCCGACCAACGTCTTTGCCATGGACGACATTAAGTTCATGACCGGGTTCAACATTGAGCCGGTTGTGGCCTCCGAGAGCTCCATTCTTGAGGGTATCGAAAAGGCCTACGGCACCACCCAGCAGGAAGATCTCGAGACTGTCATGCAGTCGATGACGGATATGGGCGATGCCGACGTCGAACTGCAGGCTGAAGAAGCTGAGATGGACCTGGCCAACCTGGAGAAGGCGGCCGACGAAGCTCCCATCGTCAAGCTCGTGAACCTGGTGCTGACCGATGCTGTGAAACGCGGTGCCAGCGATATTCACATGGAGCCTTACGAAAAGGAGTTCCGCGTCCGGTTCCGCATCGACGGTGTGCTCCAGTCGATCATGTCTCCGCCTCTGAAGCTGAAAGATGCCATCACCTCGCGGGTCAAGATCATGGCCAAGTTGGACATCAGCGAAAAGCGCTTGCCGCAGGACGGCCGCATCATGCTGAAGATGAACCTCGGCGGGCGCAAAAAGCAGCTCGATTTCCGCGTCAGCACCCTGCCCACTCTCTGGGGCGAAAAAATTGTGCTCCGGCTGCTCGACAAAGAGAACCTGCGTCTGGATATGACCAAGCTGGGCTTCGAGCCGGAGTCGCTGGTCAAGTTCGAAAAGGCGATTTTGAAACCCTATGGCATGGTGCTGGTGACCGGACCGACGGGTTCGGGCAAAACCAATACGCTGTATTCCTCCATCGCCCGCCTGAATACGCCAGACACCAACATCATGACCGCCGAAGACCCAGTGGAGTTTCAGTTGGCCGGAGTCAACCAGGTGCAGATGAAAGAGCAGATCGGGTTGAACTTCGCGGCGGCGCTGCGCGCCTTCCTGCGGCAGGACCCGAACATCATTCTGGTGGGTGAAATTCGTGACTTTGAGACCGCAGAAATCGCCATCAAAGCGGCCCTCACTGGCCACCTCGTGCTTTCGACGCTTCACACCAACGGCGCGCCTGAAACCATCACCCGCCTCATGAATATGGGTATTGAGCCGTTCCTGGTGGCGACTTCAGTGCATCTGATTTGCGCCCAGCGCCTGGTACGGCGTATCTGCCGGGAATGCGCCGAAGTGGTGGAAGTGCCGCAGCCGGCCTTGATTGAAGAAGGGTACACCCCGGAAGAGGCCAAGACGATCAAGATCCAGAAGGGCCGCGGTTGTGGCACTTGCAATAACACAGGATACAAAGGCCGCACCGGCCTCTACGAAGTCATGGAAGTGGATGACGAAATCCGGGAGCTGGTTCTGGTGGGCGCCTCGGCGGTCGAGATGAAGAAGAAAGCGATTGAGCGGGGCATGATCACGCTCCGTCGCAGCGGTTTAATCAAAGTGGCGGCCGGCATGACCACGCTGGAAGAGGTAGCCCGCGAAACGATTCATTGAGTTTAAGTAAGACCTGAAAGCACGAAGCACGGAAGGAACACGAAGGGAAAAGAAAATATATGGCGCTCTCACTAAGTGATTTGTTGAAACGACTGCTGGAGATGGGAGGCAGCGACCTCCACATTACCACCAACTCACCGCCGCAGATTCGCGTGCACGGACACCTGGTGCCGCTTGATCTGCCGCAGATGACACCGGCGGAGACCAAACAGCTCGCCTACAGCGTCATGACCGACGCTCAGAAGCACCGCTTCGAGGAAAACCTCGAGCTGGACTTCTCCTTCGGGTTGAAGGGATTGGCCCGGTTTCGCGCCAACACGTTCAATCAGCGGGGTGCTACCTCGGCCGTGTTTCGTCTCATTCCCTTCGAAATCAAGTCCTTCAACCAACTGGGACTGCCGGCGGTCGTGAGCAAGCTGTGCGACAAGCCGCGCGGGCTGGTGCTGGTGACGGGACCAACGGGTTCAGGCAAGTCGACCACGCTGGCCGCAATGATCGACAAGATCAACAGCGAACGGCACGACCACATCCTGACGATTGAGGACCCGATCGAGTTCGTCCACATGAACAAGAACTGCGTGGTGAACCAGCGCGAATTGCACGCCGACACCAAGAGCTTTAGTGACGCACTCCGCGCCGCACTCCGTGAAGACCCCGACGTGGTGCTGATCGGCGAAATGCGCGATCTGGAGACCATCGAGTCCGCGTTGCGCATCGCCGAAACCGGCCACTTGACCTTCGGCACCCTGCACACCAACTCGGCGTCTTCCACCATCAACCGGATTATTGACGTCTTCCCAGCCCACCAGCAGCCACAAATCCGCGCGCAGTTGTCGCTGGTGCTCGAAGGCATTATGTGTCAAAGCCTGTTGCCCCGGAGTGATGGCAAAGGCCGGGCGATGTGTATGGAGATCATGGTGCCCAATGCCGCCATCCGGAACCTGATCCGTGAGGACAAGATTCACCAGATTTACTCAGCCATGCAGGCCGGGCAGGACAAGTTCGGCATGCAGACCTTTAACCAGGCTCTGGCCACTGCGTATGCGCAAAAGCAGATCACGCTGGAAATGGCGCTTTCACGCTCCAGCAACCAGGATGAACTGAACGAGATGATCAGCCGCGGCACCAACCTGTTGAACCGTAACCAGCAGGGCGCCATGGCCAAGGGTGCCGCACCCGGCAAGCGTTAGGAAGCAAGAGATCGGCAAGATCCGCTTGCCAAAGGGAGCGGAAGGAAAGGCGGCCCGGGACGCCGAAGCGACAGGCCCGGGGGAATTAGCAGCGAGGAGAGACTTACATGCCAGTTTTTACATTTTCGGGAAAGAACGCGGCCGGCGAGAAAGTTAGCGGTGAGCGCTCGGCGGTGAACAAGGAGACGTTGGTCTCGCAACTGCGCCGCGAGCGCATTACACCGGGCCCAGTCCGCGAGAAGGGCAAAGAGTTCGTTCTGCCAACTTTCGGCTCCGGCAAGGTCAAAACCAAGGACGTGGCCATCTTCTTCCGCCAGTTCTCGGTGATGATTGATGCCGGCCTTCCCCTGGTGCAGTGCCTGGAGATTCTGGCCGCCAACCAGGAGAATCCCTCATTCCAGAAGACATTGACTGGTGTGCGGACCACCGTGGAAGGCGGCGCCACGCTCGCCAATGCGATGAAGCAGTTTCCCAAGATCTTCGACGACCTCACAGTCAACATGATCGAGGCCGGCGAAACGGGCGGAATTCTGGACATCATTCTCCAACGCCTGGCGATCTACGTGGAGAAGGCGGTGAAGTTAAAGGCGGCGGTAAAGTCGGCCCTGGTTTACCCCGTGGCCGTGGTCTCGCTCGCCTTCCTCATCGTTGGCGCGCTGCTAAAGTGGGTCGTTCCCATCTTCGCCAACCTCTTTGTCGGCCTGGGCGTTGCGTTGCCGCTGCCCACACGAGTCGTCATCGGGCTGAGCTCGTTCGTGGGCCAGTTCTGGTGGTTTTTCCTCGTGGGCGGCGTTGGCATCGTCTTCGGCGTGAAGCAAATTCGCAAAGATCCTCGCGGACGCTATGCATTTGACTACATGCTGCTTAAATTACCGATTCTCGGCCAACTGCTCCGCAAGATCGCCGTGGCGCGTTTCACCCGTACTCTTGGCACTCTGATCACTTCCGGTGTGCCGATTCTGGAAGGTCTGAGCATTACCGCTAAGACCTCCGGCAATGCCGTTCTGGAAGAGGCTTTGATGAAGGTGCGTAAGGCGATTGAAGAAGGCCGCACCATCGTGGATCCTCTGCGCGAATCCGGCGTCTTCCCCAACATGGTGACCCAAATGATCGGCGTAGGCGAAGCCACCGGCGCCATGGATGCCATGTTGCAGAAGATCGCAGACTTCTACGAGGACGAGGTGGACGTGGCCACCAAAGACATGTTGGCCATGTTGGAACCGGTCATCATCGGCTTATTGGGCGTCATGATCGGCGGCATCGTCATTTCACTCTACATGCCGCTGTTCTCGATGATCGCGAAATTGGCGGGCTAAGACACGGCCTCGGGGATTCCGCGCGGACAGGTCGCCCGGCTTCCCCGCTGTGTAAGGTTCCTTGCGCGCGCCACGCTTGCAAGTTGACGCGTGCTCTACGTTCCCGGGGCAGGACGCCCGGACGGACCGGATAAGGATCAGCATGCAACCGACGTTCGATGAGCGACTTGGGCTGGCTTGGCTGGCTAAAGTCCGCATCATCATCCTCACATTTCTGCTCGGAATCGAGCTGGCGATTGCCCGGCTTACCCCCAGCACTCTGCCCGTCCGGTTATTTATCGCTATCGTCCTGCTGTGGTACGGCCTGTCGGTGTTCTTCCTCCTGCTGCTCTCGTTCTGGGAGGAACATCGCATCCAATCCCTGCTGCAGGTGCTCACCGACCTGGCGCTCGTCAGCCTCGTCGTGTATGCCACCGGCGGAGTAGACAGCTCGTTGAACTTCCTGTATCCCCTGGTGATTATTGTTGCCTGCATCCTGCTCCCCAAGGCATGGGCCTATCTCGCGGCGGCGCTGGCCTTCATCTTGTATGGGACCGTGCTCGAACTGACCTATTTCGAGGTCATTCCCTCATACTCCACTACCCACCCCGGCCTGAGCACGCTGCAGGCCATCATTTTTGTAAATTTGTTCAGCTATCTGACCGTTGCCTATCTCGCAGGCCTATTGGCGAATAAGCTGCGCCAGACAGACGTGAAGTTGAAACGCACCAGTGGCGCGCTGGAAAATCTGCAGGCTTTGCATGAAAACATTGTGCAATCTATTAGCGGCGGTTTGATCACCACCGGGCTCGATGGGTACATCACCCTGGTGAACGCCGCCGCTCTGCAACTATTCGAGCGCCGGGAGAACGATCTGGTGTACCAGCCGGTGCAGCAGTTTTTTCTCGATCCCTTGCCCAGCGTGGGCTCTGAACGCACTCATGCAGAGGTGCGTTGTGTCACACCCAATAAATTCCGCAAAACCTTCCGGGTTATGGCTTCGCCGCTTGACGTGCCGGGCAGGGGATGTATCGGGTATGTCTACACCTTCGACGATCTTACGGAAATCCGGCGGCTGGAGCGTGATTTGCGCACTCAGGACCGGCTGGCCGCCGTGGGCCGGCTGGCCGCTGCCATTGCGCATGAGATTCGCAATCCCCTCACGTCCATTGCCGGATCGGTCAGCATGCTGTCAGGCATTCCCGACCTGAGCGACGAGCATCGCGAGCTGCTGCAAATCGTTACCCGCGAATCGGAGCGATTGAACGGAATAATCACTGATTTTCTGGCCTATTCCCGGGGCAAACAATACCAGTTCACCAAGGCCGATCTTATTCCGCTGCTGGAAGACACGCTCACCCTGCTCGAAAACCGCCTGCTGGCGCAAAACACGGGCATCCGCATTGAGCGGCGGTTCAGCGTTCATTCGGCATGGGCACTTTCCGATGGGGACAAGATCAAACAGGTCTTCTGGAATTTCTGTGAGAACGCGGTCAAGGCAATGCGCGACGGCGGAACTCTCTCTGTTGCCCTCGAAGCCATAGGTGAGGACTGGCAAATCAGCTTTGCCGATACCGGGCCGGGCATGAATCCGCAGCTGGTCGAAAAGATTTTTGAACCCTTTCAGTCGCAGTTTGAAGGAGGCACCGGTCTGGGTCTCGCCATTGTGTACCAGATCGTGCAGGCGCACGAAGGCAAGGTGTGGGTTCGTTCCAAGCCGGGGGAAGGCAGTGTATTTGTATTGCGGCTGCGCCGCATGGCGGGGGAGCAGATTAACACCGCGCGCATCTCATCGGCGGGCCAGCCGCTTTCGCTCTCCCCTGGCACCGTGAAGAGCAGCGCCACCGCTGCCGGAGCGGGAGGTCGAGCACATGGGTAACATTCTGGTTTGCGATGACGAGCGTTCCATCTGCCAGATGCTGGATATCGCATTGCGGCGTGAGAACCACAAGGTCGAGACCGTGACCTCGGGTGACGATGCCAAAAGGAAACTGGATGGCGCCCTTTATGACGTGATTGTGACCGACATCAAGATGCCAAATACCGATGGCATCGAAGTGCTGCGCTACGCTCACCAGGTCTCGCCGGACTCTGCGGTGATTCTGATGACGGCAGTGGACGACTACGAAGCCGCCGTCAAGGCAGTCAAGGCGGGCGGCGCCGCGGATTACATT
>Ga0335077_10010360_pt1 | contig 11595 bp, 9 predicted proteins | sample Lox_Sample_31_FD_207151 | JGI IMG/M metagenome (GOLD analysis project Ga0335077, IMG submission 207151) | Soil microbial communities from Loxahatchee National Wildlife Refuge, Florida, United States - Lox_Sample_3.1 | ecosystem: Environmental > Terrestrial > Soil > Wetlands | place: USA: Florida...
AGGCGCGCGGGCGCGGCATGACCGGGCGCCCGCACTTCGCGCAGATCATGCTCGAAAAGGGCTACGTGAAGACCTACCGCGAAGCCTTCGACGAATACCTGGACGAATCGGCGAAGGGCTACGTCTACCGGCGCGAGCCGCAGTTTGCGGAAGGCGTCGAGCGCATCCGGCAGGCGGGCGGAATCGCGTCGCTGGCCCACCCGGTGCGGGTGAACGGCGACGTGCCCGCGATCATGCCGGAGCTGTGCGGCGCGGGGATGGACGCGATCGAGGCGTATCACAGCGACCACAGCGAAGCGGACACCAAGCTGTACCTGGGACTGGCGCGGCACTACGGGCTGCTGGTCACGGGCGGCAGCGATTTTCACGGTGCCGTCAAGCCGGGAGTAACTCTGGGGCGAGGCGCGGGAAACCTGGAGATCCCGGGCAACCTGGTGGACCGGCTGCGCGCCCGGGTAGCTGGGTAGACGCGGGGCAGGTTGGCAACCTGCCCCGCCAGGTTTATTGCGCTACCTGAATGGATCCGAGCAGCCCGTGGTCTTCCAGATTTCCGCCATTGGCGATGCCGGCGGTGAAATACAGAGTATTGGCATCGCCGCCGTCGTGGCCATTGCCGAACTGCAGACCCCACAGGCCCGGATTTACGATCGCCGCGCCGGTGTTGTCCTGCAAGGTGCCGAGCGAGGTTCCAGTGAAGGCATCGAATGCGTTGATCGTACCGTCGCCGAAATTGCCGATCAACAGCGTGTTGCTGTAGTCGCCGAAGAAGCCGGGTGCAAGCGCCATTCCCCACGGAGAATTGAGAACGCCATTGGACGCCAGCCGCAGGAGCAGATTCCCGTCGGAATCGAAGATGTTGACGATGCCATTACCCGGACCTGCGACATCGTCGTGCCTGGCGCCGTCCTGCTTTGCGTAAGTCACGTACAGCCTGCGCCCGATCCGCTGAATGTTGAATGGGGCGAAGCCCGCGGGCAGATTGGGATCTTTGAACCCACCCGAAGTGGTGGCGGGCTGAAACTTGCCGTCGAACACATCGATGGTTCCCGCATTGAAATTGGCAGCGTAGAGCAGCGGTCCCGACGAGTTGCTGCCCAGCGCGAGGCCCTTGTAGACCGCGCCAGAGCCGGATTGATCGATGGCGGCCTTCGCATTCCCGGCATCCACCGAAGGGTTCCACCCGAAAACCTTCCCGTCCTCGGTCGCAAACAAGAACAGCGCAGGATTGCCCGGCGTGATTTCGAATGCGGATGTGGAATTGAACGCCTGCCCGGTAGGCGATCCCCCGGATCCGATCTTGACAATCAAAGGATTGCCAGCCGGAAAGGGCGCGCCCGAGCCATTGTAGACGGTGCCGGTGCCGGAGTGATTGTTCGCGATCCACAGCGGTCCCGTGGCATTCAATGCAATGCCCCAGGGATTGGTGAGGTTGGGATCGGTCTGCGCCGCGAGCCCGGGAACATCGGAAATGAGATTCTGCTGGGCATACTTTGTGACTGGAACCGGCGGGGTCGAGGGCGCGCTCGTGTCGGCCGATGTGAGCTCCAGGCTTGCCGTGTAAATGCGATCTCCCGACGATGAGCCGTCTCCGTTGGCGGCATTGGCAGCCACGTAAAGTACGACGTTGCCGGCATTGTTTGCGGGCGGAGTCCAATCGAACTGGAAGGCCACGCCGCCCGTGGTGCCGGGGCGAGTTCCGGCCGCCGTGTGCTCGATGAACTGCACCAGCGAATCGGCGGCGCACGGCTTGGGGCTGCCGCTATCGCAGATCACCTGGGTCGTGTTGTCGGTGGGAGTAAAGTCGCCGGCTTGGCCATTCATGGGGTTGCTCTTCAAGCGAGCCGACATCTGAAATCCCCAGCGCCGCTGCTGCGGGTCCGAGACCTGAACGGTGATGTGCTGGGCAACGCCCGGCATATAAACGGCGCCTCCGCCGGAGATGGCGATCTTGACGCTGCCAGGCCCCGCGTTCAGCGCCAGGCCCCGATGACACGCGGTGCACGCGCCCGGGTTGTCGCCCGGCGCGCCGGAGTACCTGGGGTCCGGCCCGAAGCTGTGAGCCTGCAGCGCGCCGGCGCAGAAGACAATTACCGCCGCGCGGGCGCAGTTTTCCTTCCAATTCATCCTGAATGTTTTCCTTTCTGTTTCGACTGAGAACCCGAATGCCACACTCGACGGGTTCAGTCAGTTGGATGGAGCAAACCGGCGTGAGGTATCGGCTGCACGCGCGTTTTTACCGAAACAGCAAGAGACGTTTACAACCAGCGGGAATATTCGTACGAGCTCGGGTGATTTCAGCTCGCCTGGGAAAGGGCCGGCTCGTCCTGTTCGACCGCGGCCGGATTGTGCCAGCCTCCCTTGGGTGAGATGATGCTGTCGGCTTCGGCAGGCCCCCAGGTACCTTTCTCGTATTCGTGAGGCGGAGTTTCGGCATTGAGGATTGGATCGACGATGCGCCAGGCCTCCTCGACATAGTCCTCGCGGGCGAATCGCGTAGCGTCGCCCTCCATGGCTTCGCCGAGGACACGCTCATAGGCTTCCATCTCCTCGGGGCAGGGATGCCGATTGGCGATCATCTCGATATTTTCGCTGCGCATATGCTGGCCGGCTCCCATGACGGCGACGCCCATGGCGATGGCCATCTCGGGACCGATGCGGAAGCGGATGTAATTCTGGGACCCGGAATCGCGAATGACCGAGGGAGGCTTGCGAAAGCGGGCGAAGGCCTCGGTGCTGGTGACCGCGAGGTTCTTGCCCGCGCGGATGTAGAACGGGACCCCCTTCCATCGCCACGACTCGACGTTGAGCCGGATGGCGGCGAAGGTTTCCACGTTGGAGCCCGGCGCGACCCCTTTTTCCTGGCGGTAGCCGCGGAACTGCCCGCGGACCACGTCGTCCGGCTTGAGCGGAGGAATGGCTTTCAGGACCTTGACCTTCTCATCGCGGACGGTCTCGCTGTCGGCGCGCACGGGAGGCTCCATGGCGAGATTGCAGAGGATCTGGAACAGGTGATTCTGGATCACGTCGCGTATGGCGCCGTTCTGGTCGTAGAACGCCCCGCGCCCCTGAACGCCAAAGTCTTCCGCCATGGTGATCTGCACGCTTTCGATATAGTTGCGGTTCCAGAAGGGCTCCATGAATGCGTTGGCGAAACGGAAGACCACGACATTGTTCACCGGCCGCTTGCCCAGGTAATGGTCGATGCGAAAGATGCTGGACTCGGGAAAGAAGCGGTGCAAGGTGCGGTTGAGCTGCTGTGCCGAGGGAAGGTCGTGCCCGAAGGGCTTTTCGACGATCACGCGAGCCTGCTGGGCACAGCCTGAACCTGCCAACTGTTCGATCACCGTCTCGAACAGCACGGGAGGGATCGCGAGATAGTGCGCGGGGCGCTGCGCCCCGTTCAGCTCCTTGCGGATGGCGTCGAACGTGGACCGGTCGGCATAGTCGCCGCCGACGAAGTGCAGCAGGCCGGCCAGTTTTTCGAACGCCGCGCGGTCGATGCCGCCGTGGTGCTGCACGCTGTCGTTGGCGCGTGCGCGAAGCTGTTCTACGCTCCAGGACTCTTTGGCTACGCCGATTACGGGAACATCGAGCCGGCCTCGTCTCGCCATGGCTTGAAGCGCAGGGAAGATCTTCTTGAAGGCCAGGTCGCCGGTCGCACCGAAGAAGACCAGGGCATCGGAATGAGATTGATTCATCGGTCGCCTCCCCGCATTGTCACTTCCCGGCGGATTTTTCCAGGTGACCGCCGAAGCCGAAGCGCATCGCCGAGAGCAGCTTGTCCTGGTAGTCGGCCTCGCCACGGGAGGTAAAGCGCTGGTAGAGGGCGGCGGAGAGAACCGGCGCGGGGACGGCTTCGTCGATGGCAGCCTTGATGGTCCAACGGCCCTCGCCGGAATCGGAGACGTGGCCGCTGAACTCGGAGAGCTCGGGATCCCGGGCCAGGCCGGCGGCGGTCAGATCGAGCAGCCAGGAGGCGATCACGCTGCCGCGGCGCCAGACTTCGGCGATGTCCCGGAGATCGAGGTCGTATTGGTAGTTCTCGGGCCGGCGCAGGGGAGTGGTCTCGGCATCGACGGCGTGCGCCTGCTTGCCCACGTTGGCATCGCGCAGAATGCCGACGCCTTCGGCGATGGCGGCCATCATGCCGTACTCGATGCCGTTGTGGACCATTTTGACGAAGTGGCCGGCGCCGTTCTGGCCGCAGTGCAGGTATCCGCGCTCGGCGGTGCCGTCGAGATTTTCGCGGCCAGGCGTGCGCGGGATGGTTCCCATGCCCGGCGCGAGGGTGGCGAAGATGGGATCGAGGTGCTTTACGACCTCGGGCTCGCCTCCGATCATCATGCAGTAGCCGCGTTCCAGGCCCCAAACGCCGCCGCTGGTGCCGACGTCTACGTAGTGGATGCGCCGCGGGGTCAGCTCCTTGGCCCGGCGGAGGTCATCCACATAGTAGGAGTTGCCGCCGTCGATCAGGATGTCTCCCGGCTCGACCAGGGCCAAGAGATCGGCGATGGTCTTGTCGACGGTCCCGGCCGGCACCATCAGCCAGATCGCGCGAGGTTTTTCGAGCTTGCGAACGAAGTCTTCGAGCGAGGAGCCGCCCATGGCGTGTTCCTTGGTCATGTCGGCGACGGCTTTCGGCGACACGTCGAAGACGACGCACTGGTGCCCTCCGCGGAGCAGCCGGCGCACCATGTTGGCTCCCATCCTCCCCAGACCCACCATACCCAGTTGCATGGTTCCCTCCTCTTGAATCAGTTAATTCGCTTTGAGCTTGCGGTATCTCCGGATCAGACTGTTGGTCGAGGTGTCGTGTTCCAGCGGCGTTTCGGCCTGGCTCTCGAGCTCCGGAACGATGCGCTGCGCCAACACCTTGCCGAGTTCGACGCCCCATTGGTCGAAGGAGTTGATCTGCCAGATGGCGCCCTGGGTGAAGACCAGGTGCTCGTAGAATGCGATCAGGCTGCCCAGTACCTGCGGCGTGAGGCGTTCGGCGAGAATTGTGTTCGACGGCCGGTTGCCCTGGAAGACTCGATGCGGCATAAGGCGCTCGGGGGTGCCCTCGGATTTGACCTCCTCCGGCGTCTTGCCGAACGCCAGCGCTTCGGCTTGCGCGAAGACGTTGGCGATCAGCAGATCGTGGTGGCGGCCGAGCGGCTCGAGCGGCTGGGCGAAGGCGATGAAGTCGCAGGGGATCAGCCGCGTGCCCTGGTGGATCAACTGGTAAAAGGAGTGCTGGCCGTTAGTCCCCGGCTCGCCCCAGTAGATGGGGCTGGTCGCGTAGTCGACGGCGGCGCCTTCGAGCGTGACGTGCTTGCCGTTGCTTTCCATGGTCAACTGCTGCAGGTAGGCCGGAAAGCGCTTCAGGTATTGCTCGTAGGGCAGCACGGCGACGGTTTCGGCGCCGAAGAAGTCGGTGTACCAGATGCCGAGAAGGCCCATCAACACGGGAAGATTGTGCTCGAACGGAGCGGTGCGGAAATGCTCGTCCATCCGGTGGAATCCGTCGAGCATGGCGCGGAAATTGTCCGGGCCGGCTGCGATCATTGTGGAGAGGCCGATCGCGGAGTCCATCGAATAGCGGCCGCCGACCCAATCCCAGAAGCCGAACATGTTGGCGGTGTCGATGCCGAAACGCTCCACTTCGGCGGCGTTCGTGGATACGGCGACGAAGTGGCGGGCGACCGACGCCTGGTTGTTGCCGAGGCCGGCAAGGGACCAGGAGCGGGCCGAGTGCGCATTGGTCATGGTCTCCAGCGTGGTGAAGGTCTTGGAGGAGATGATGAAGAGGGTTTCGGCGGGATCCAGGTCGCGCACGGCTTCGGACAGGTCCGTGCCGTCGACATTGGAAACGAACCGGAAGGTCATGGCGCGATCGCTGTAGTGTTTGAGAGCTTCGTATGCCATGACCGGGCCGAGATCGGAGCCGCCGATGCCGATGTTGACGACATTGCGAATGCGTTTGCCGGTGCGGCCTTTCCACTCGCCGCTGCGGACGCGCTCGGAGAAGGCGCTCATCTTGTCCAGGACGGCGTGGACCTCCGGCACAACGTTCACGCCATCCACGGTGATCACGGCGTCTTTGGGGGCGCGAAGAGCGACGTGCAGGACGGCGCGATTCTCGGTGGCGTTGATCTTCTTGCCGCTGAACATGTCGTCGATGCGCGGCCGCAGGCCCGCCTCTTCGGCAAGGTCGAGTAGAAGTTTGATCGTCTCGTCGGTGATGCGGTTTTTCGAATAGTCGAGGAAGATGCCCTCGGCCTCGGCGGTCATGCGGACAGAGCGCTCCGGATCGGCGGAGAAAAGATCGCGCAGGTGAGCCTCGCGGATCTTCTTGTAGTGGGATTGCAGCGCTTTCCAGGCCTTCCGCTTGGCGAGCGGCAGGGTCCGGGTGGCGGCTGTTCCGTCGGTTGACATGGTCGGGTTCCTTTCGCGTCTAATGCGCGGCAGCCGTTTTCAGCTCGGCACTTCTGGCGGCGATGACTTCCAACAGCTCGTTCCAGGAGGTGACGAACGACTTGGCGCCTTCCTCCTGAAGGCGCGCCGCGAGGGCATCGACATCGATGCCGGCCTGCGCGAAACGCGCCAGGATTTCTTCGCAATCGCCGCCGTCCACGGGGAGGATCGGTCCCACCCGGCCGTGATCGGCGAGCGCCTTCAGGGTGCCCTCGGGCATTGTGTTCACGGTAAACGGTGAGGCCAGGGCCTGGATATAGAGCACGTCGGACGCTTTCGGGTCCTTGGTGCCGGTGCTGGCCCACAGCAGCCGCTGCGGCCGCGCGCCGGCGTTGAATGCACGCTGCCAGCGGGGGGATGAGAGAAGGCCGCGATACGCCTTGTAGGTTCGCCTGGCGATGGCGATGCCGAGCTGGTCGCGGAGCGCATCGGGCACCTTGCCCGTCACCGCAGTGTCCCAGCGGCTGATGAATACGGAAGCGACCGAGCCTACGTTGGGACGCAGGCCGGCGGCGATGCGTCGTTCGATGCCGCGCATGAAAGCTTCGGCGGCCGCGATGTACTGCTCGCGGGAGAACAGGAGCGTCACGTTGATCGGGACCCCGGCGAAGATGGCTTCTTCTATGGCAGGCAGGCCTTCCTTGGTGCCGGGGATTTTGATGAAGAGGTTGGGCTGGCCGGCGCGCGCGTGCAGATCGCGGGCGGCGGCGAGGCTGGCCGCGGTATCGTAGGCCAGTGCAGGCGAAACCTCCAGGGATACCCAGCCGTCGACGGTGTCCGTGCGGTAGTGGACAGGCCGGAACAGGGCCGCAGCGCGGGTCAGGTCTTCGAGCGCAAGGTCGAAGAAGAGCTCCTCGCCGGATTTGCCCCTTCTCACGAGGTTGCGAATGGTGGCGTCGTAGGCGGTGCTGTTTTTGATCGCGTGATCGAAGATGGTCGGGTTCGAGGTAAGGCCTGTCACCGAGAATTCGTCAACATAGCGTTTGAGCGTGCCGCTCTCCAGCAGGTCGCGCGTGATGTTATCGAGCCAGATGCTCTGGCCCAGGTCGTGCAGCGCTTCGGTCGCTTTCATATCCGATGCTACCTCCGGAATTCTACTATTACTGTCTCATCCGGTTACGTGGCCGGTATCGTTCCACAGAGAGATTACCGGCTGACAGAGAGTGCGCTCGTAACCCAACGCACTGAGACTGGCAGTGCCGAGCAGAAGGTGGCCGCCGTCCGCGGGTTCTTTCCCGAGCCAGCGGGCGGCGAACACCCTCAAAAAATGCCCGCTGGAGAAGATCAGCACATTCGGACCGGCGGCCCGTACGCGGCTCAACACCCGATCGGCACGCGCGCCCACCTGTTCGGGAGATTCGCCGCCGGGGCATCCGTCGCGGAAGAGTTTCCAATCGGGACGCGCGGCGAGGATCTCCGCTGTACGGAGACCCTCATATTGGCCGTAGTTCCATTCGACCAGGTCGGGATCGACTTCGGCGGCGCCAAAGCCGGCGAGCTCGCAGGTCCGGCGGGCGCGCTCCAGAGGGCTGGTCAGCACTTTATCGAATTGCAGGGAGCGCACGCGGTTTCCGAGCATGCGGGCATTCTGTTCGCCGCGCGGGGTGAGAGGAAGATCGGTGACGCCCGTATGTTGTCCGGAGACGCTCCAGGCGGTCTCACCGTGGCGGGCGAGATAGACGGTCGGGAGCCCGGAATTCACCGCGCGCCCTGGTATGGGGCGGCTGCCGCGCGCGCCCTGCGAATCCCCAGTTTTTCCATGCGAGCCTGCAAGGTGCTCCGCTTCAGGCCCAACGCAGTGGCGGCGCCCCTGGGCCCGCTGATCACCCAATCGGACGCGTCCAGCGCCTCCAGGATGAGGCGGCGTTCGGCTTCTTCCAGGGTCTCCGTCTTTCGGATCGCCGCGGGGGCGGCGGGCTGCGCCTGCAGGTCGTTGAGCGGGACTTTCAACACCGGGCCCGCCGAAAGAATCACAGCGCGCTCCACCAGGTTCTGCAGCTCGCGGATGTTCCCGGGCCAATGGTAGCGGACCAGCACATTCATGGTCTCGGATGGAATCGTATCCACCGCCTTGCCCATGCGCCGCGCGAACTGCTGAACGAAGTGGCGCACCAGGAGCGGGATGTCCTCGGGGCGCTCGCGCAGCGAAGGAACCTGCACTGGAAAGACGTTGAGCCGGTAGAAAAGGTCCGCGCGAAACATCTGTTCCTCGACCATCAGGGACAGGTCGCGATTGGTGGCGGCGATGAGGCGGGCGTCGGTGCGCAGGGTGCGCGAGCTGCCCAGGCGCTCGAACTCGCGCTCCTGCAGAACGCGGAGCAGCTTGGGTTGGAGCTCGAGCGGGATTTCGCCGATTTCATCCAGGAACACGGTTCCCCGGTTTGCCAGCTCGAAGCGGCCGATGCGCTGTGCCACGGCGCCGGTGAAAGCTCCCTTCTCGTGACCGAACATCTCGCTTTCCAGCAGGCCGGTTGGAATCGCGGCGCAGTTGAGCTTGACGAAGGCAGTGTCCCGCCGGGCGCTCAGATTGTGAATGGCGCGTGCGACGAGTTCCTTGCCGGTGCCCGTTTCGCCGTAGATCAGCACCGTGGAATCGGTGGGCGCCACCGTCTCGATCTGCTGCAAGACGTCGCGCAGGGCGGGGCTCCGGCCCACGATCTCCTCGAAGTTGAGCTCGCTGCGGATTTCGTCTTCGAGATAGACTTTCTCCTGCGCGAGCTGGTCCTTCAAGCCGGCGATCTCCTGGTAGGCGAGCGCGTTTTCGACGGCAATCGCGACCTGGTTGCCGACCAGCGTGAGGAAGTCGAGATCGCGGGGCGCGAACGGAGCCGGAAGCAGGCGGGCCAGGCTCAACACACCGAGAGTCCGCTTGCGGCTGATCAGCGGGATGTGGCAGAGTTCGCCCACGCTCTCGGTAACGGTGCCGGCACGCACCGGCTGGCCGTTCCGGTAAGCGCGCGCCGCCGGCGAGTCGTCATCCACCGTGATTCGCAGGTCCTCGCGGCTGAGCCCCTTGCCTTCGGGAAAATCGAGTGCGTAGACGCGCAGTTGCCCGCTCTCGCTATCCGGTAGCGCGACGCTCACGCCGTCGCATTGCATCAGTGAGCGAATGTTGGCGGAGATCGCGGCAAGCAGGTCCGGCAGCTCGAGATTCGCCACGATGGAGTTGTTCACTTCGAGCAGCAGCTTGAGCCGGTCGTTCTTGCGCTCGAGCATGGCCTGGGCGTTGCGGAGCGCTTCGAAGTTCAAGGCGTCGTCGATGGCGAGGGCGGCCTGGTCGGCGACGAGCGAGAGAAATCGCACCTCTTCGCGGCAGTATGCGTCAGCACGCTTGCTGGCGACGCAGATGCCGCCGATGCGGCGGTGGACGGTCGTGAGGGGAAGCGCGCAGACCGACTGAAATCCCTTTTCCTCGAGAAACGCGACCATGCGCGGGAATCGAGACTCGCGATCCAGCGACGGAATTACAAGAGGCTCCTGGCTTTGATAGACCCACTTGGTAATCGTCTCGTCGGCGGGAATGTCGGGTGGCGATACCGGACCCTGCTGGCTGCAGACCTCGCAAGCTTGCCAGAGAATCTCATTGGAAGCCTCGTCGTATTGGGCGACTACAATCCCGTCGAACTGAATGACGCGGTGTAGCTCGCTGACCATCGCTCGGAAGAGATCTTTGGGATCGCGATGCGCGCCGATCGCCTGCGATACACGAATCAGGGCCTCGTACCGCTCAGAAAGAGAGTACTGTGACCCAGTCCCAGTAGGTGAGCTCATGCGGAAATCCAGAAGTACTTCCATTATCCCCCATCTCAGAGTGCAAGAGCTCAATGGTGGCCCTGCGGGCTGTGGGGCGGAAGACAAAAGCCGATCGTCCGCCCCACAGCCCCGATCAGAACCGGTAGCCGAAGCCGACCGACGGTTCGGCGCGGTGAGTTACGCGATCGGTGCTGGCAGAAGGAGCATAGTCAAATGTCGGACTGTTGTAGACGAAACCGCGATACTGAGCGCGCAGGAACACTCTCTTGGTGATGTTGAAGTCCGCTCCGCCGCCATAGACGAACGCCGCTCGCGCCTGCGTGGAGGCCCCGGGGACGTCATTGGGATTGAAGACGAGAGCGCCGGCTCCCGCTTCGACAAACGGCGTGAAGCCGAGCACGCGATGGCGATAGACATAAGCAGCGGTAACTTCGTGCTGATCGGACTTAATTCCGAGCGGACCGGAAGTCAGCCCATAAGTCTGCGTATTCAGCGAATAACCGTAATTGACTTCGAAGCCGTGGTTGTTGGTGAAGAAGAAACGATAACTGGCAAGAACGCCGCCGCTGTTTGTAGCGCCCTGCTGCACGCCATTGTCGGTCGTGCTCTTTACGAAGCTTCCTAAAGCCTGGACCGATACTTCGGACCGGCCGGCCTCCTGGGAAAATGCAGGCAGCGCGGCCAGCACGGTACCTAACAGGATCCCTGCGAAACGATTTGTTCGAGACATGGTGTTGCTCCCTCTCTCTTGAATTATGTCGCCTGTCGACGACTGTAACTGACATAAGCAAGCAGCGAGCCAAACTAACAAGATTGAAGTTACCGGCCGGAGCACTTACACGTGCCGTTATTCCGGCACATCGATGATCTGGTCGAGAATGTCCTGGAGCGCGATGCCTGCCCGCAGGAACTCGACGCCGTTGTTGTGCATGGACCGCAGAAGCGAGCGGCCGGCGCGATCGACGCAGGTGACGTTTTTCAGATCGACGGCGATCCCGCGAGGCGGATGCGAGGCCTGCGCCGCGCGCCAGGAAGCTTCCAGCTCCGGAACGAACGCCCCCGCGAGCCGGCCTTCCACCAGCAGCAGTGCTTTTCCGTGCAGCTCGCTCGTTTCAACCTTCATCATCGATCTACAGGATCCAGGCCGTCATAGAGCAGATTGCCCGCCAAATGCGGCAAGCGCATGGGCTTGAAGAAAACCGGCCCTGCCCAAACGCATGTGCCCACATTCCGGCAGGTGCCGGTCCGGCGGCAGCAGTCGCGGCCGGACTAACCGAGTGCCGGCAGGCCGCCCATGGGCGTGGCCAGGCGGACCGCGCGCAAGATCGCCTGCGCCATGGCTTCCGCCCCCGCCACGCCGAGGCTGTTGATGTCGGCCCGCAACTC
>Ga0335077_10010361_pt1 | contig 11595 bp, 9 predicted proteins | sample Lox_Sample_31_FD_207151 | JGI IMG/M metagenome (GOLD analysis project Ga0335077, IMG submission 207151) | Soil microbial communities from Loxahatchee National Wildlife Refuge, Florida, United States - Lox_Sample_3.1 | ecosystem: Environmental > Terrestrial > Soil > Wetlands | place: USA: Florida...
ATCCTGCTTGGACGCCTCCTGGTGGGTCTTGAGATCGAAGTCGGTGCGGTTGGCGATGCCCTCGAGCTCACCCCACTCGCTGCCGGTGAAGTCGAACCGGTACTCGATGTCGACCGTGCGCTTGGAATAGTGCGACAGCTTCTCCCCGGGGTGCTCGTAGAGCCGCAGGTTCTCCTTGCGGATGCCGAGGTCGGTGTACCACTCCAGGCGGGTGTCGATCCAGGTCTGGTGCCATTCCTCGTCGGTGCCCGGCTTGACGAAGAACTCCATCTCCATCTGCTCGAACTCGCGGGTCCGGAAGATGAAGTTGCCCGGGGTGATCTCATTGCGGAAGGACTTCCCGACCTGGCCGATACCGAACGGGATCTTCTTCCGCGACGTCTGGAGCACGTTCTTGAAGTTGATGAAGATGCCCTGCGCGGTCTCCGGGCGCAGGTAGGCCAGGCCCGAGTCGTCTTCCACCGGGCCCAGGTGGGTGCGCAGCATCAGGTTGAACACGCGCGGCTCGGTGAACGTGCCCCGGTTTCCGCAGTTCGGGCACGTGAGGTCGGCGAGCCCGTTGGCCGGGGCGTGGCCGTGCCTGTCCTCGTAGGCCTCGAGCAGGTGGTCGGCCCGGAAGCGCTTGTGGCAGAACGAGCACTCGGTGAGCGGGTCGGTGAACTCAGTGACGTGGCCGCTGGCCTGCCACACCTCGGGAGCGAGGATGACCGATGAGTCGAGGCCCACGATGTCATCGCGCTCGGTGACCATCGCGCGCCACCACTGGCGCTTGATGTTGTTCTTCAGCTCGACGCCGAGCGGACCGTAGTCCCAGGCGGCCCGCAGGCCTCCGTAGATCTCGCTGGACGGGTAGACGAACCCCCGTCGCTTGCTCAGGCTGACGATGGCGTCGAGGCGGTCACTGCGCAGTGCCATGGTGAAGGTCTCCATCCGGCTGGCGGTCGGCGGGCGCGAATCCCGCCCTAGCTTAGGAGCCCGGGCCGGTGATCGCGAATTGGTATTCAGACCCCGGAGGGCGGTGCTACGGGATTCGGCCCCACTGGATTCGGCCGGGCACCGCCGTACCGGCGGTCGCGGCTCGCGTAGATCTCGCAGGCGTGCCACAAGTGCCGCCGGTCGAAATCGGGCCAGAGCGTGTCGAGAAAAACCAGTTCGGCGTAGGCGGACTGCCAGAGCAGGAAGTTCGAAAGACGCTGCTCGCCGGAGGACCGGACGAAAAGATCGACCTCAGGGAGGGCGGGCTCGTCCAGATAGCGAGCGAACACCTTTTCGTCGATCTTGTCCGGCCGGAGCTTTCCCGCGACGGCATCCGCGGCGATGGCGGCGGCCGCGTCGGCGATCTCGGCCCGGCCCCCGTAGTTGACGCAGAACTGCAGGGTCAGCACCGAATTCCCGGCGGACATCTGCTCGGCCTGCTCGAGCTCGCGGATCACGCTGCGCCATAGCCGGGGCCGGCGGCCGGCCCAGCGGATGCAGACACCCATCTCGTTCAGCAGGTCACGACGCCGGTGGATGACGTCGCGGTTGAACCCCATCAGGAAACGGACCTCGTCCGGCGTGCGGCGCCAGTTCTCGGTCGAGAAGGCGTAAGCGGACATGTAGGGAATGCCGAGCTCGATCGCCCCCATGATCACGTCGAGCAGCGAGGACTCGCCTTCCTTGTGGCCCTCGGTCCTGGGCAGCCCGCGTTTTTTCGCCCAGCGCCCGTCGCCGTCCATCACCAGGGCGACATGCCTCGGGACGAGCTCAGCCGGTATGTCCGGCGGCTTCACGCCGCTCGGATGCGGATCGGGCGGGCGTACGCCCTTGCTCCCCATCTAGACGCGCTCCACGTGTCGCAGTGAACGGATCGAATGCTCAAGGTGCCACTGAAGATACGCGGCCACAAGACCGCTGCACTCTACCCGGTGCCTGCGCTCGCTGCGGTCGGCCAGGTCCCAGTCGCCGGTCAGCAGCGCGAGCATCAGGGCCACGGTCGGCGCCGCGGGTGAGGCCGCACCGGGCGGGCGGCAGGAGGCGCACACCATCCCCCCGGCCGCGACAGCGAAAGCCGGCAGCCTCCGCCCGCCGGCCGGCCTAGCGCCGGCGCCGGCGCGCCCGGCGCGATCGCTGCCTGGCGCCCCGCTTCCAGGTGCACCGCAGCGGGCGCACTCCTGCAGGACGGGGGCGTACCCTGCCACCGCGAGCGAGCGCAGCAGGAAGGCGTCGAGCACGAGGCCAGGAGGGTGCTCCGCGTCGCCGAGGGAGCGCAGCCCGCCGATGAGGAGCAGCAGCTGGCGCAGCGCGGGTTCCTTCTCCACCGGGGTGAACCGCTCGGCCGTCTCCAGCATCGCCACGCCCGCGGTGTAACGGGGATAGTCCCCGGCCAGCGGCATGCCGTAGGGCCTGATGACCTCCGCCTGCGTGATGATGTCCAGCGAACGGCCCGTGTGCAGCATCAGGTCGACGTGAGTGAACGGCTCCAGCCGGGCACCGAACCTCGACTTGGTCCGGCGGACGCCCTTGGCCACGGCCCTGATCCGGCCGCTGGTGCGGCCGAGGATGGTGATGATCCGGTCCGCTTCGCCCAGCTTCTGCGTCCGCAGCACGATGCCGTCATCCCGGTAGAGCTGCACCTACCCATTCTCTCGCACGGCAGGGACAATCTGCCGCACATGAACCGGTCCGGCGGGGGCCGCCTTGTGAGCCTCCCCCGCCGGACCGGTTGCCTTGCGCGCCGAGCCGGGGATGTCAGCCGCGGCGGGCGCGATTCACCGCGGACAGGACCGCGCGCATCGAGGCCGTGACCGTGTTCGTGTCGATGCCGGCGCCCCAGAAGACGTCGCCGCCGATTTCGCACTCCACGTAGGCCGCGGCCTGGGCATCGGTGCCCGCGGTCAGCGCGTGCTCGTTGTAGTCGAGCACCCGGACGTCGACGCCGACCGAGGCCAGCGCGTCGCAGAACGCCGAGATGGGGCCGTTGCCCACGCCGTCGACCTGCTGCGCGCGCCCGTCGACGGAGATCTCCGCGGCGAGGGCGTGCTTGGCCTCGACCACTGAGGACGTCTGGTGGTCCAGCAGGGCCAGTGAACCCGGGCTGAGGTACTCGGCGGAGAAGATCTCCCACATCTGCCCGGGCGTCACCTCGCCGCCCTCGGCGTCGGTGTGGCCCTGGATCACCCGGGAGAACTCGATCTGCAGGCGGCGCGGCAGATCCAGCTGATACTCGGCCTTCATGACGTACGCCACGCCGCCCTTGCCGGACTGCGAGTTGACCCGGATGACCGCCTCGTAGGTGCGGCCCACGTCGTGCGGGTCGATCGGCAGGTACGGCACGGCCCACGGGTATTCGGCGAACGGGACGCCCGCGTTCCTGGCTTCGGCCTCGAGGGCCTCGAACCCCTTCTTGATGCCGTCCTGGTGGGAGCCGGAGAAGGCGGTATAGACCAGGTCGCCCGCGTAGGGGTGGCGCGGGTGGACCGGGAGCTGGTTGCAGTACTCGACCGTGCGACGGATCTCGTCGATGTCGGAGAAGCTGATCATCGGGTCGATACCCTGGCTGAACAGGTTGAGACCCAGGGTGACCAGGCAGACGTTGCCGGTGCGCTCACCGTTGCCGAACAGGCAGCCCTCGATCCGGTCGGCGCCGGCCAGCACGGCCAGTTCGGCGTCGGCGACCGCGGTGCCGCGGTCGTTGTGGGTGTGGACCGACAGGCACACGTGCTCGCGGCGGGACAGGTTCCGGCTCATCCACTCGATCTGGTCGGCGTAGACGTTCGGCGTGGACCGCTCGACCGTGCACGGCAGGTTGAGGATGATCTCCCGGCCCGGGCCGGGCTGCCAGACGTCCATGACGCCCTCGCAGACGTCCAGCGCGAAGTCGAGTTCGGTGTCCATGAAGATCTCGGGCGAGTACTCGTAGCCGAAATCCGTCCCGTCCAGGTAGTGCTCGGCGTACTTCATCACGTGCCGGGTGCCTTCGACGCCGAGCGCCTTGCACTCCTCACGGTCGATGCGGAACACGACCTTGCGGAAGATCGGCGCGGTGGCGTTGTACAGGTGCACGGTGGCCAGGTTTGCGCCGACCAGCGACTGGACCGAGCGCTCGATCAGGTCCTCCCGGGCCTGGGTGAGCACCGATATCCGGACGTCGTCCGGGATCCGGTCCTCCTCGATCAGCTCGCGGATGAAGTCGAAGTCGGTCTGGCTCGCGGCCGGGAACCCGACCTCGATCTCCTTGTAGCCCATCCGGACCAGCAGCTCGAACATCTTGTGCTTGCGGGCCGGGCTCATCGGGTCGATCAGCGCCTGGTTGCCGTCCCGTAGATCGGTCGACAGCCAGCGCGGCGCCGCAGTGATGGACTTGGCGGGCCAGGTGCGGTCGGGCAGGTCGACGGGTTTGAACGGCGCGTAGCGATGACACGGCATGCCGCTGGGCTGCTGCTGTACGGGCGAAACGCGTTTGAACGCGGGATCATGCTGCATGGGTGGCTGCTTCCTTAGCGCTTGCGGGCGGTGTGGTGCCTGATTAATGGCCAGCGGACACGCCAACGCCCCGCGGCGAGGGAGCCGGCCTATCGGCCCCCGCCGCGGCCGCTAAGGAGGAGCAGCTCGCGCAACATTGCGAATCACCATACCAGTTCGGCGCGCTTCGAGGAACGCCGGGTGCACCGCCGTGGCCGGAGCGACGGGATATTAGGTGGCGTCAGCGGGCCCGGCAGGGTTGGCTGTGAGCATGAAACTCGAGCAGGTCGACCTGGCCGACACCGAGAAGACCCGCGAGTGTTTCGAGGTCTACCACGCAGCCCAGCGTGTCGACGAACCGGAAGGGCCGTGGTTCACCGAGCGGCCGTTCGGCGGCTGGCTGAATGTCGGCTGGAGCGGTGACCCGAGGGAAGTGTGGCTGGCGGTTGACCAGGGTTCGGCGGCGGGCTGGTACCGCCTCGGGCTGCCGTCCAGGGAGAACCTGGATCAGGCTGGCCTGGATCTCGTGGTGCACCCGGCTGAGCGGCGGCGCGGCCTCGGCCTCGCCCTGCTGCGGCACGCGGCCGGCCGCGCGGCGGCGCACGGGCGGGCCGTGCTCAACGGTGGCGCGCGTCGCGGCTCCCCGGGCGAGGCGTTCGCCCGCTCGGTGGGGGCCAGACCGGGCCTGGTGGACGTCCAGCGCGTGCTCGACATCGGCCGGCTGGAGAAAGGGAAGCTCGCCCGCCTGCGGGGGCCAGCCGAACTGGCCGCGGCCGGCTACTCGCTGGAGTCATGGGCCGGGCCGGTACCCGAGGACTTCCTCGAGCAGGTGGCGATGCTCTACAACGCCATGAGCGACGCCCCCCGCGACCCGGAGATCGCCCATGAGGAATGGGACGCGCAGCGGATCCGCGAAGGCGTCAACGACCTGCGCCCGCTCTACGGGCTGCGCAGCTACACGGTGGTGGCGCGACACGCCGACACCGGCGAGCTGGCGGCGCTGAGCGAGATCGCGGTGGATCCGGCCGACCCGGGCTGGGGGTTCCAGATGAACACCGTCGTGATCAGGAAGCATCGCGGGCACCGGCTCGGGCTTCTGGCGAAGATCGCGATGATGGAGCTGCTGGCGACCACGGAGCCGCAGCTGGAGCGGATCTCGACGTGGAATGCCGAGAGTAACGAGCACATGATCTCGGTCAACGAGGCGATGGGCTACACCGTGTTCGGGCCGCCGAATACGTGGTTCCGGCTCGATGTGGCGGCCGTGGCCGGCTTGCCCGGCTAGGCCCGGGGTCAGTCGAGGCCGGCCGACTCCTCGGTCATCGCGACGACGCCGATGACCTGAGCCTGGGTCATGCCGAGGTCCAGGCCGATGGCCAGCGCGGCGTGCCGCTCGGCTTCGGAGAGCGGGCCGTCTGCCAGGGCGATGCGGATCAGCTCGGCCAGGTACCACTCCCTGGCCTGGATGGTCAGCTGCGTCCCCACCCGGTTCAGGGCCGGGCGGATCGCCTCGAGCGGCTGCATGATGTCGGCGTCGAGCATGGCCTCGTCGTAGTTCGGCACGCCCGAGCCGATGACCGCCTCGATCGCCCGCTGCCGCGGCACCGGGCTCGACGGATCACCGGACCGCAGCATGGCCGAGACCGCGGCCCGCATGCCGGCCGGCAGCGCGGCCTGCATCTGCGCCGTAGTCGGCTGGCTGAGCACGTCCGTCACGTAACGGGTCCGGCAGGTGGTGCACTGCACGTGGTCCCCGACCGAGGTCAGCGGGATGACCGGGATGAAGAACAGCGTGATCCACCGGCGCCCGTCCCGGTGCCGGTACTCCCGGTCGCCGCCGCAGCGGCGGCAATGGAAGGTGCCCCGCGCGATCGTCCGGTAGAACACGCGCAAGCCGAAGATGATCAGCAAGGTGGATCCCCTCTGCCACAGCTGAATCCATCATGTCTCCCGATGTCTCCGCCGGCCCGCGCGACGCTGTTGCCGATGCGGATCCGATACCTCGATTTTCGCTGGGGCAGGCGCACCGGCGCGCCGATAGCGCAGCTCCAGAGGCTGCTGAGACTGAAGGGTCTGGCCGGCGGCCCGGGTCAAAGGGATCGAAGGGGTCAAAGGGCCAGCTCAGTCGTAGAACCCGAGGCGGCGGAGCTGCTTCGGGTTGCGCTGCCAGTCCTTGGCGATCTTGACGCGCAGGTCGAGGTAGACCCGGGTGCCGAGGAGTGCCTCGATCTGGCGGCGGGCCCGGCTGCCCACCTGCTTCAGCCGCGCTCCCCCGGTGCCGATGACGATGGCCTTCTGGCTGGGCCGTTCCACGTAGAGCTCGGCGTGCACGTCGGTGAGGTCGTCGCGGCCCGGCCGCGGCCCCATCTCCTCGACCACCACCGCGATCGAGTGCGGCAACTCGTCCCGGACCCCGTCCAGGGCGGCCTCCCTGATCAGCTCGGCCACCATGATCTGCTCGGGCTCGTCGGTCAGCTCGCCGTCCGGGTAGAGGGGCACGCCCGGGGGCAGGTGCGAGACCAGCACGTCGGCGAGCACGTCGAGCTGGAACCCGGTCACCGCGGAGACCGGCACCACGTCGGCCCAGTCGCCCAGCTCGCTCACGGCCACCAACTGTTCGGCGATCCGCTCGGGCGGGACCCCGTCGCACTTGGTCAGGATCACCACGACCGGCGTCTTCTTCACGTTCTCCAGCTCGCGGGCGAAGAACCGGTCCCCGGGACCGACCGGATCCGTGGCCGGGACGCAGAACCCGATCACGTCAACCTCGGTGAGAGTGGACCGGACCAGGCTGTCCAGCCGTTCGCCGAGCAGGGTGCGCGGCTTGTGCAGGCCGGGGGTGTCCACCAGGATCAGCTGCGCGTCCGGACGGTGCACGATGCCGCGGATCACCCGCCGGGTGGTCTGCGGCCGATCACTGGTGATGGCGACCTTGGCGCCGACCAGCGCGTTCGTCAGCGTCGACTTGCCGACGTTCGGGCGGCCCGCGAGGCAGGCGAACCCGGCGCGGAAGGCAGGGGCTGACGGAGGCTGGTTCACCCGTCAATTCTCGCGCATGTCAGGAGGGCGGGAACCCAGCCCGTTCGGATAGAAAAAAAATGGCGCTACGGTCGTGCTGTGCCCAGGTTCCGGCCGACCGCCCGGCTGACCTGCGCCGGGCTGCGGGCGACCGGCGACAGGATCGCGCCCACCGGGCTGAGCGACCTGGTGGACAGCCTGGTCAGCGACGGCGTGCCCGCGGCACCGGTGCGGCTGGCGTGGGGTTAAGGGTGCAGCGTCTGGCGGACGGTGCCGTCGGGGGCGGCGTGGAAAACGGTCGCGTCGGGGCCCAGGTCGCGGACCACGGCGAGGTCGCCGGGGTCCAGGTCGGCGTCGCTGACCAGCGCGGCCGCCTCGAGCTTCCGCGCGCCGCTTGACACCGCCATGGCCACCGCCAGGCGCAGCGCGGACAGCCGGAGCGAGGGCAGTGCCACCGCGGCGGCGGTATAGGTGCGGCCGGTCTCGTCGCGGACCGCCGCGCCCTCGGACGCCGCCACCCGCGCCCGGGAGGACCGGGCCAGCGTGATGATCTTGAGATCCTCCGGATCCAGAGTCACATCGCTCACCCCCTTGAGTTTACGGCGCTGCGTCTAGGGTGCGGGGATGACCGGCGCGTTCCACCAGTACCGTGCCGATTTTATTGCGCCGGCCTGCCAGGTTCTCCGCGGTGAGGCGCAGGCCCTGAACGGTCGCGGTGGAGCCCGCAATCGGGACCCGGCCGAGGGCGTGCGCCAGCAGCCCGGCCACGGTCTCCACGTCTTCCTCTTCCAGGTTGACGCCGAACAGCTCGCCGAGTTCGGTCGCGGACAGGCGGGCGGTGACCCGGGCCGAGCCGCCGGATAGCCATTCCACCGGGGGCTGCTCGTTGTCGTACTCGTCGGTGATCTCGCCGACGATCTCCTCCAGGATGTCCTCGATGGTGACCAGCCCCGCGGTGCCGCCGTACTCGTCGATCACGATGGCCACGTGGTTGCGCTGCGCCTGCATCTGGCGGAGAAGTTCGTCTACCGGCTTGCTGTCCGGCACGTAGCTGGCCGGGCGCATCACCGTGGCGACCTTCTCGGTCGCCTCGGCACCTAGGTGCTCGTGGCTCCAGGCCACGATGTCCTTCAGGTAGGCGATGCCCACCACGTCGTCCTCGTTCTCGCCCACCACCGGAATCCGGGAGAAGCCGCTGCGCAGCGCCAGCGAGAGGGCCTGCCCGACGGTCTTGTCGGCCTCGATGAACACCATGTCGGTGCGCGGCACCATGACTTCCCTGACGATGGTGTCGCCGAGCTCGAAGACCGAACGGACCATGTCCCGCTCACCCGGCTCGATACCGTTCCTGCGCTCCAGGTAGTCGACGAGGCCGCGCAGCTCGGCCCGGTCCACCGGCCCTTCCTCGTCCGCGGGCGTCCGGGCCCGGCGGGTCGGCGGCAGGGCGTTGCCGCAGGCGACGAGCAGCCTGGGCAGCGGGCCGAGCGCCCGGGTCAGCGGGAACAGGAACGCCGCCGCGCGCTGGGCAGTGCGTTCGGTCCGCGGCCCCACGCGCCCGGTCTGCGGACGCACCCCGGTCAGCAGGTAGCGCAGCCCGATCACCACGGCGAGCGCGGCCAGCACGGCGCGCCAGTCGTCGCCCAGCCAGCTGACGAAGGCCGCCGTGACCAGCACCGCGGCGAAGACCTCGCAGAACACCCTGAGCAGCAGCAGCACGCTCATGTAGCGGGGCAGGTCGGCGGCCACGGCGGCGAGCTTGCCGTGCCTGTCTCCGGCCCGTTCGGCCGCACCGGTGGCGGAAACGAGCGCCAGCGCGGCCTCCGCGTTCGCGCACCAGCCCGCCACGAGGGCGAGCACGGCCGCGGCGACCAGCAGCCACGCCGGGGCGGTCATAAGCCTGGTCGCTCCCTCGTGTTCCGCGCTGCCCGCCAGGCCTCGAGCAGCTGATCCTGGGTGCCGAACATGACGGCGTGCTCTTCGGGCTCGGCGTGGTCGTAACCGAGCAGGTGCAAGACGCCGTGCACGCACAGCAGCTCGAGCTCGTCCTGGGTGGAGTGACCGGCTTTCTCCGCCTGTTCGGCCGCGACCTGCGGGCACAGCACCACGTCGCCGATCAGCCCGGGCTCCGGGCCCTGGTCGTCGCGGTTGCCGCCCAGGTGCGGCGGCCGCAGCTCGTCCATGGGGAAGGCGAGCACGTCGGTGGGGCCGGGCTCGCCCATCCACCGCTCGTGCAGCTCGGTCATCGTCCGCTCGTCGACCAGCAGCACCGACAGCTCGGCCAGCGGGTGGATCCGCATCTGGTCCAGCGTGAACCGGGCGACCGCGGCCAGCCCCACCTCGTCGACGTCGACGCCCGCCTCGTTGGCGATATCGATGCTCATCGGGTCCTAGCTGCCCTTCCGCCTGGCAGGCCGGGACCCTTGAACACCCCGGTCAAGCTGCGTCTGGCGTTCCTGCGCGTCGTAGCGCTCGTACGCGTCGACGATCTTGCCGACCAGGCGGTGCCTTACCACGTCGTGGCTGGTCAGCCGCGCGAAATGGATGTCCTCGATGCCGTCGAGGATCCCCTGCACCACGCGCAGGCCGCTGACCTGCCCGGCCGGCAAGTCAACCTGGGTGATGTCGCCGGTCACCACCACCTGGGAGCCGAAGCCCAGCCGGGTGAGGAACATCTTCATCTGCTCGGCCGAGGTGTTCTGCGCCTCATCCAGGATGATGAACGAGTCGTTCAGGGTGTTGTGGGTGAGCAGGAAGTCCTCGGTGGTGTAAAGGGAGTCGGCCGCGGCCACCGCGATGCACACCGCCTCCGCGGTACCGGCCGGCTCGATGCTCTCGATGAAGCGCATCGGGCGCCCGCCGCCGCCGGCCTTCTGATAAGTGGCCAGTTTCCGCCGGAGCCGGAACGGCTCGCTGCCTTCCGGGAGCCGGATGTCGATGATGTACGCGTCGTGCCTGTGATAGACGGGGCGTCCTTTGGCCAAGCCAGGGGCCCGGCCGAGGGCAAGGCGGGTGCGGGTGTATGCGATTCCGCCCAGCGACCGGACCAGGAAGATCACGTCGTCGCGCAGGCGCGGCGAGGCGGTTGAGTACTGGACGCGGCAGGTCCGGTCCTTCTGGGTGACCGGGCCGCCGTCGGTGTCGAGAAGGCCCTGCAGGACGGCCAGGCGGACCCTGGCCGAGTTGTACATGTAGAGGTCAGGCACGAACTTAGTCGTGGAGCGAGTGCCATACAGGCCGAGCCGACGTACCGCCCCGGTCACCGGGTTCTCGACAAGGGTGGTGGTCGCCCACGGCGATGTGAGCTGGCTCAACATGTAGTTGGGGCCCTGTCTGGGGCGGACATCGATCCCCGGTAGCAGTCGCTTCAACTCGTAGGCCAGCTCTGGATCGCCAGTGGCGAAGCTCGGGGTAACTGTTCCGGTAAGACAGCCGTCTCCGAGCAGCAGCCCTAGCGCGTAGGCATCCATCGGGATTTCCCGGTACGGGAAACGTACGGGCCCGCTGTGCAGCGGAAGCTCGTAGCGGTGGGAGTGATTAGCGCGCAGGTTGCCGATCATCTCGCGGGTGGTCAGGACCCGGAGCGGCTTGCCGCGGCGCCGGTCGTCACGGGTGGCCACGGCCCACAGGTGGTCGCCCGAGGCCAGAGTCGAGGCGCCGTCCTGGGCGGTGAGCCGGTAGATGTCCTTCTCGCCCTGCGGGTACACGCCGATCACCGGCGTGGGCCGACCGTTAGATCCGATGACCAGGTCACCCACGGCGAGTTCACCGATAGGACGGAAGCCATCCGGGGTGAGCACGGGTGTTGCCAACGGCATCGCACGGCCGCGCATGTACGCCAGGGGGGCGATCTCGATCGTGCCGGCGGCCATCAGGCGCGGGATCGAGTCCGGGTCGATCATGTCGTGCAGCGCGTCGTAGAGCGGACGCAGGTACGGGTCGATCTTCTCGTACAGGGTGCCGGGCAGGAATCCGAGCCGCTCCCCCGCCTCCACCGCGGGCCGGGTCAGGATGATCCGGTTGACCTCCTTGGCCTGCAGGGCCTTGACCGCCTTGGCCATGGCCAGGTAGGTCTTGCCGGTGCCGGCCGGGCCGATGGCGAACACGATCGTGTGCTTGTCGATCGCGTCCGCGTAC
>Ga0335077_10010362_pt1 | contig 11595 bp, 12 predicted proteins | sample Lox_Sample_31_FD_207151 | JGI IMG/M metagenome (GOLD analysis project Ga0335077, IMG submission 207151) | Soil microbial communities from Loxahatchee National Wildlife Refuge, Florida, United States - Lox_Sample_3.1 | ecosystem: Environmental > Terrestrial > Soil > Wetlands | place: USA...
AACTGCGCAAGCTGCCATCACTTTACCGGCGTCAATCCCGCCGATTTGTCCTTGCGATGCCATGAGCACTCTCCTTTCACCGATCGCTTTGCGCTACCGAGAATCTCACATTGTGGGACTAACTAGCCGCTGGCAACTGACAACCGCTTTACGGCGTAATCTCGAAGACAACACCCCCGTCGTACGCGCCTCCGACGCTGGCGGTGCCGTAGAGATTGCCGCTGGTGTCGAGTACCATGTTGCAAAAGGGCTCTTCTCCCGCGCTGCCGTTAAAACCGGTCAGCGTCCAATGCCCGCCGGAGGCAGTCAATCGAAAAACCTCGTTTGAGCCGAGAACTATGGTGCCGTAGAGATTGCCGGCCGCATCCATGGTTGGCGCGGCAACCGCTCCGTAGCCGCCAAAGTTGAAAAGCACACTGTAGGTCCAGCCGCCGTTGAAGGGCGACAATTCGTACACCTGGGGATTAAAGAACGTGATGCCATACAGGTTTCCCGACGAGTCAGAGATCAACCCGCCGTAAGCTCCGCCAGGAAACGCAAAATCGTGGATGGTGCTCACCACCCATCCCGATCCGGAATGCGTCAGTTTGTACACATTACCATTGCCGCCGCCGCCGCCGCTGCTGGTCGTCCCGTACAGATTTCCAGCACCGTCGAAGATCACGCCGGCATAGGGCTGATAGCCGTCGCTGCCGTCAAACGTGTGAAGAATCGTCTCCGTCCAGCTGCCATTGGTGGGCGATAGTTCATATACGACGCCAATGTTGCTGCTGCCGCCGTTCGGGGTTGTGCCGTAGATGTTCCCCGCCTGGTCGAAAGTCAGGTCGCCATATTGGGGATTCGCGCCATCGCTGCCTCCCTGGAAGGAATACAACACCGTTTCCGTCCACGGGCAAGAGTATGCCTTGCAGGCGGTCGCGGGCGGCTGGAGGCGGAAAACCGTGCCGGCATTCGCGGCTCCCCCAGCAATGGTTGTGCCGTAGAGGTTCCCGTCGGGGCCGATGATCACCCTGGCTTGCGGATTCTGCCCGTCGGGCCCACTGAACTTATACAGCGTGTAAAAGAGCCAGCTCGAATTCTTGCGCGCCAGCTTATACACGGTCCCGCAGCCGTCGAATCGGCTACAATTTCCGCTCTCGTTTCCGTCGTAGGCGGCGGTGCCGTAGAGGTTTCCTGCCCGGTCCATGCTCAAGCCGGCAGTCGGTTGGGAGCCGTCTGCGCCTCCAGCGAAGTTGTGCAGGATGGTGAAGGTTTGCGCCTGGGCGCCGGTTGCAATGAGCAGCAGCGCAACCACGCAAGCTGCGATCGTCCAACCTTTGTGAATTTCGCCGAAGTTTCCTTGCGATGCCATGATGATTCTCCTTTCGCCGATACCGTTTGCCGTCGGAATCCCACATTGTGGGATCTTTCCCTGACTCGCAACTGACCGCTGGCAACTGACAACTGCCTCATGGCGTGATCTCGAAGATGTAGCCGGCTACATGCTTACCGCCGAAGGAAGCCGTGGTGTACACGTTGCCGCTGGCGTCGAGGGTCACGTTGCCTATCGGAATGTCCGTGCCGCTGCCGTTGTAAGTGAAGCCGGTCAGCGTCCAGTGGCCGCCGGAATCATTCAAGCGGAACACCATCTGATTAGCGATGCCCAGAGTTCCGTAAAGATTACCGGCCGGATCCATGACCGGCGCGGCGAACGATCCCTCGTAAACATTGTTGAAAGTGTAAAGCGGAGTAAACGTCCAGCCGCCGCTGGCAGGTGATAACTCGTACACCACGCCAGAGGAGTTAACCCCGTAGAGATTGCCCGACGCGTCAATGATCAGCCCCCCGTAAGGGTACCCGCCGTCTTTTTCACCGCTGAAGCTGTAGAGAATGCTCTCCGTCCAGCCACCAGCAGCGGGCGTCAACTTGTAAATTGTGCCCAGGCCGTATTGACCGCTTGCGCCACCACCCACCGTTGTGCCGTAGATGTTTCCGGCACGATCGAAGGTCACGCCCGCGAAGGCCCCTTCGCCATCGCCACTTTGCTGGAAGCTGTGAAGAACCGTCTGCGTCCAGCCGCCACTCGAAGGAGAAAGCTCATACACCACTCCACAATTGCAGACCGGGTCGCCGCCTGACGGGGTCGTGCCGTAAAGGTTTCCCGCCTGATCGAAGACCACGTCGCCGTACTGGGGGTGCCCGCCATCAGCGCCGCCAGTGAAAGCGTGCAATACCGTCAGGTTCCACGGACAAAGTGCGGATTTGCAGGCGGTCGCAGGGGGCTGCAGGCGGAACACTTCCCCTGCGTTCGACAGACCACCGTAGGTGGTGGTGCCGTACAGGCTGCCATCCGGGCCGAAGATCACCCTGGCTTCTGGATAATACCCATCGAAACCGTGGAACTGGTAGATTGGAAAAAGCACCCAACTCGAGCCTTTGCGCTCCAATTTGAACACCGCGCCGCATCCGGGACCACAATCGCTTCCGAAGTACCCTCCCTCGGAGGTAGTACCGTAGAAGTTTCCTGCCGCGTCCGTGGTTAAACCGGCGGCTGGATATCGGCCGTCGGCGCCGCCGGTGAAGTTGTAAAGCACCGTGACCGTCTGCGCCTGTGCGGGCAGCGCAAGTGCGATCGGCACGAGCAGGAACGCCAACGCCCCGGCAAGGCCACGATTGCCCTTGAAGTTCCGAGTTGGAGCTTGCTCCGAGCTCGTCATGATTATTCTCCCTTCATCCAAGTCCCACATTGTGGTAGTTACTGGTCACTGGCCACTCGCTACTGCCTTCACGGCGTGATCTTCCATACTACGCCGCAGCCATTGCCGCTGCAGCCGGTTCCGCCCTCGGATGCGGTCCCATAAAGATTGCCGTTGGCGTCGATGACCACATTGCTCAACGGATGGCCTCCATCGCTGCCGTTGGTGAAGTCGTGCAGCGAAGCGAAGGTCCACCCGCCGCTTCCGGGCGTAAGCTTGAAAACCGCGCCCGAGCAGCCACCACCACCGCATGCGCCATTGATGGTGCCGTAGAGGTTCCCGGCCGCATCCATAGTCAGCGGGGCTGCCGGTCCTCCGTCATACTTTGACGGTAGTTGATAGAGCACCGTGTAGGTCCAGGCGCCATTTGAGGGTGACAGCTCGAAGATGGTGCCGCTGTTGCCTGGGCCGTTGCTGGTGCTCCCATAATAATTTCCGGCGGCGTCAGAGATCAGCTCAGCCTCCGGAAAGTATCCGCTATTGCCGTCAGGGTCAAAGGAATAGAGGGCACTTCCCATCCAGCCGCTTCCTGAAGGTGTCAGCTTGAATATCGTGCCCGCGCCGTAGGTCCCCCCGTTAAAAGCCGTACCGTAGAGGTCGCCGGCCTGGTCGAACATCACGCCCGTAGGTCCCAGGCCGTCGTTTGCTCCGGTGAAATAATAGAGAACGGTTTTCGTCCAGCTCCCGTTGGAGGGTGTCAACTCATAGACAATGCCGCAGCCTTCGTAGCAACCCTGGCCACCCAGCAAGGTCGCGCCGTAGATGTTCCCCGCCTGATCGAAAACCAGATCACCGTAAGGCTCGAACCCATCCAGGATTCCCTGAAATTCGTAAAGCGTAGTTAGCCTCCACGGGCTGAATACAGTGGGCGGACGTGTCGGTGACGGCTTCAAATTGAACACTGTGTAGGAGGTCGTGCCATAGAAACTTCCGTCCGGACCGAAGACTACGCCGTTCGACGGATTGGCTCCGTCTCCCCCTCCCGTGAAGTTGTAAAGCGTGGCAAAGATCCAGCCGGAGCCGTGGGGCGACAACTTGAACACAGTTCCGTAACCGGGCCCGCCGACATAGCTCGTCCCATAGAGGCTGCCGGCTTTGTCCATGGCCAATCGGCCCTCCGGACTGGATCCGTCCTGGCCGTTGAAGTTGTGAATTACGCTGAAGGTCTGTCCCAGCGCTGATTGCGTCACCGCCGCCAGCACCAGGCACAGAATTGCATTTGGAACGACATGCAATTTCATGGATTCCCTCCTTCAGGCAGTCAAGGTGTCAGCTCAAAGACGATACCCCCGTTGCCCGGGCCGCCGAGTTCGGTGGTGCCGTAGAGACTTCCATTCGCGTCCAATACCACGCCGCCGTGCGGGTAACATCCTTCGTCACATGTGAAGGCGTAAAGATCGGTTTCCGTCCACCCGGACCCCGAGGGCGTTAACTGGAAAACCGAACCGTATCCATAAGCGCCGTCGCCCGCCGTCGTGCCGTAGAGATTACCCGCTGGATCCCTGATCAGGCTGTCAAATGGCCCCGGCGAGTTCCCCGCTCCGGTAAAGCTATAAACCAGGCTGAATGTCCATCCGCCATTGGAGGTCAGCATGAAAACCGTGCCGCCGCCGCCCGAGCCTCCGCTGACCGTCGTGCCGTAGAGATTGCCGGAGGGATCAAAGATCAGGCCGCCGTACGGGTTGGCTCCGTCGCTCCCGCCTTGAAACGCGTAGAGAACATTTTCCGTCCAACCCGATCCCGAAGGCTTCAACTGAAAAACGGTTCCGCAGCCGTATCCGTTGCATCCAGAGCCGCCAACTGTGGTTGTGCCGTAGAGATTGCCGTCTGGACCGAAGACTACGCTGGCATAGGGATTTCCTCCGTTGCTTCCTCCCGTGAAGGTGTACAGGACGCTTTCCGTCCAGCCGCCACTTGACGGCGTCAACTTGTAAACCAAACCGCAGGTTCCGGCGGGGTTGTTGCAATTTCCCACGCCGCCCGTGATGGTCGTGCCGTAGATGTTGCCTGCCTGGTCGAAAGCGAGGTCGCCATATCCGGGTTCGCCTCCATCACTTTCGCCGGTGAAGCGGTAGAGGATGGTCTCGTTCCAGCCACAGAGCGCGGTCTTACAGGCGGTCGGAGGCGGGCTCAGCTTGAAAGCCGTGCCACAGCCCTGTCCGTTACCGCAATAATCTCTTGATCCTCCATACAGCGTCGTACCGTAGAGACTGCCGTCCGGCCCAAAGATTACGCGGGCCATAGGAGAGACCCCATCCTGCATAGGGCCTCCTGCTTCGTCAAAACTGTAGAGCGGGCTGAACACCCAGCCGGAACCCTTGTGCGTGAGCTTGAAGACGGTGCCGCAGCAATAGCCTCCGCCTTCGCTAAGGCCTCCGTGGCCAGTCGTGCCATAGAGGTTTCCTGGGCGGTCGATGGTCAGCCCGGAGAATGGAATGTACCCCTGGCTGCAGCAAGCGAAGCTGTGCAGCACAGTCAATGTCTGTGCCTGCGCTGATGGGGGCGTTGCGAACATCAGCGCAACGAAAACCAACCCGAGGGGGATGCTGGTGCTGACACGAAGCATGAGAACACTCCTTTACAACAACTTTCGCCGCAGCACGCCCGCGAGGCTGAGCATTCCAGAACCAAACAGCATGAAGCTACCGGGCTCAGGCGTGGTTCCGCTGCCGCTGCCGTTGAGGGTGAACGATTCCGACGGAATCGTGCCTACCGAACTTTCGGAGGCGCTCGACGGGCAACCGTTCGACATGCAGCCCTTGCCGCTGTTCTCGTCCCAGAAGGCCGGGTCGCCGCTCTGAATGACAGCGTTCTGCAGGTTGAGCCAGTAGGTAGTCCCAGAATGCACGTCGGCATTCAGGCCCGTCACCGTGATCAAGTTGATGTCGTAGCCGAACTGGTTTGCGGAGACGTATTTGTCGGTCAGGTTGGCGCCGCTGGCCGTACCTGCGCCGTACACCGTTCCATCGTTCTCCCCGGAAGTAATGGACCAGTCCACCGACAGCATCACATCACCGGGGAACTGAAAGGTGCCGAACGAAAAGCCATTGACGACGGAGCCCGCGGCGACGAATGTGTCACTCACGATGTAGCCGAAGTCGATGATCCGGGCATCGGTCGTGCCATTGATTGGACCGTTGTCGTATGTCCAATTCTGCGCCGACGCCGGAACCGCCGCCAGCGTCAGGCAAAGAATGGTGAGCGAAGCGATAAGCGTTTTCATGAGCGAACCCTCCTCCAGGGTCAAGTCGCCAAGATTCAGAACAACGTTCGCCGCAGCACGCCCGCGAGGCCGAGTATTCCAGAAGCCAACAGCATGAAGCTGCCGGGTTCAGGCGTGGTTCCGCCGCTGCTGCCGTTGATGGTGAATGACTCCGAGGGAATTGTCCCCACCGCACTCTCGGAGGCGCTCGACGGGCAACCGTTCGACATGCAGCCCTTGCCGCTGTTCTCGTCCCAGTAGGCCGAGTAGCCGTCGGGAACCATTGCGTTTTGCAGATTCAGCCAGTAGGTTGTATTCGGTGTGGTAGGCACGTTCAGGCCCGACACTGTGATCTCGTCAATGTCGTAGCCAAACTGGCTGTTCGAGAGGAACTTGTCCGCGAGGCTGGCCCCGCTGGCTATGCCGGAGCCGTACACAGTCCCGCTATTCTCTCCGCTGGTGACCGACCACTGCACCGAAGTCAGGTGGTTGCCGGGGTCTTCCCAAAAACCAAACTCAAAACCAGTAACCAGCGAGCCTTCGGCGACAAAGGTGTCGCTGACGATATAACCGAAATTGATCGCCCAGGCGCCAGTCGTGCCGCTAATCGGACCGTTGTCGTAATCGGCAAAAGCCGGAACCGCCGCCAATGCCAGGCAAAGGACGGTGAGACGTCCAATGTGTGTTCTCATCGTTCATCCTTCCTTTCAAACCCGCGAGAGGCTTTTCGGCAACTCCCGGGCTGGAATTCGATCAGGAACGGTCATCGTAAATCCCCTTGCCAACTGCCAGTCCCACATTGTGGGACTCGGGGCCACTGCCTTACGGCGTGATCTCGAAGATCACACCGGCCGATTTCGAACCTCCGCCGGTTGTTACTCCGTAAAGATTGCCGTTGGCGTCCATCACCAAGTTGCCAACCGGACCTGCACCGTCGCTACCGCCGGTGAAGTCGTATAGATCGGTGTAGACCCATCTGCCGTGCACATCCGAGATTTGGTACACCGAACCCTGCTGGTAAGCGCCGCCGTTGAAGGAGACGCCATAGAAACTGCTGCCTGCCGCATCCTCAATCAGTGGGCCCTCAGGCGCAGTAACCGGCGCCCTGGTGAAGCCAAAATCGTGGACTGCCGGGAAGAACCCATAGGACCAATTGAAGACAGTGCCACCGGCGCCCGATCCGCTCGGCCCGCATCCTTGTGCCACCCCGTAGAAAATGAAGGTGTTTGGGTCGAGCAGCAGACTGGTATCGACATTACATCCGACAGGGGCCGTGAACTGCTGCACGTCGTAGTAATACCAATAGTTATTGCTGCCCGGCTGCAGCGTGAAGAACGTTTCGTTTCCCACGGACGTTACACCGTAGAGATCGTTGTACTGGTCGCGGATAATTCCGCCCAGCGGCTGCGACCCATCAGTGTTGGGATTGAAGCTGTGCAGAACGCTTTCCGTCCAGTTGCTGCCTGTCGGCGAAAGTTCATAAACGGTTCCGCAGCCGGAGCCCCCGCACCCCGCGACGCCGCCGTACTGGGTGGTGCCATAGAAGTTGCCGGCGGAGTCATAGACGAGGCTCCCGTATTTCGGTACTGCCCCATCCGTACCTCCCTGGAACCGATAGAGCACGGTTTCCGTCCAAGGCGCTTCCGCATTGGCGACAGCTTGCGGCAACGGCTTCAGACTGTAAACCGTACCGCAACCACCACCAATGCCGCATGACGGATCGCCTCCCGCTTCCGTGGTGCCGTAAAGAACGCCTCCAGGACCAATGGTGACGCCGGAAACTGGATTGGCTCCGTCACTGCCTCCCTGGAAGTTGTGGAGCACGTTCAGCAACCAACCTGAGCCCGCGCGCTTCAACTGGAACGCTGTTCCATCTTCGTAGGTTCCTCCGCGCAGCGTGGTTCCGTAAAGGGTGCCCCCGGCCGTTATCGCTAAACCAGCGTACGGCAAGTAGGGAGCGCCGTTCGAGCCAGTGCCCGTGAAGTTGTAAATCACGTTGTACGTCTGTGCCTGCGCCGCCAGCATCAGGCCAATAACTGAGAGTGCGACAAGGACCGTTCTCATCGTTCCGTACCTCCTTCTGATTCAAAACTGCGGGCGGCTTAGCAAAGCTTTCGGCGCAGCACGCCGGTAACAGCAAGAACTCCCGACGCCATTAGCAGGAAGCTGCCCGGTTCGGGCGTCGTGCCGCCGGTGCCGTCGATGGTAAACGCCTCCGAAGGATCTGAGCCCACTCCACCCGAGGAAGCCATCGATGGACATCCGCCACCATGCCCGTCATCTCCACCGCAGCCCGCGCCGCTGTTCTCGTCCCAGTAAACTGGGTTGCCGCTGGGCACCACAGCGTTTTGCAGCGTAAGCCAGTACTGGGTGCCGCTCTTCAAGCTCACATTCAGGCCGGTCACCGTGATTTCATCAATGTCGTAGCCGTACTGGTTGACAGAAATAAAGCGGTCCGTCAAGTTACTTCCTCTGGCCGTACCGGAGCCATACAAGGTGCCGCCATTCGGCTCGGACTCGATGGCCCAGTCCAGCGAGATCAGCCTGTCGCCGACAAATTCCCAGGTACCGATGTTGAAACCGCCCACCGTGGAATTGTTCAGCAGAGCAAAGCTGTCCGCGATGAGGAATCCAAAGTTGATGGTCCAGGCATCGGTGGTGCCGTTGATGGGACCGTTGTCGTAGAGCACCTGCGCCCAAGCCGGAATCGCAGCCAGCGCCAGGCACAAGATTGTGAGTGGAGCGACACGCGTTTTCATCGTCGAAATCTCCTTCCGGTTCAATCTGCGAGCAGGTCACAAGAGCTTTCGCCGCAGCACGCACGCGAGGCCAAAAATCCCAGACGCCAGCAGCAGGAAGCTGCCGGGTTCGGGAGTGGTGCCGCCGCCGGTGCCGTCAATGGTAAATGCCTCCGAAGAAACGGAGCCTGTCCCATCCTCGGAACCCACGGACGGGCAGCCGCCGCCATGTCCATCGTCTCCACCGCAGCCTGCGCCGCTATTCTCATCCCAGTACACCGGGTTGCCGCTCGGCACCATGGCGTTCTCCAGGTTGAGCCAATAGGTTTTGCCGCTCTGCAAGCTGACATTCAGGCCGGTCACCGTGATGTTGTCAATGTCGTAGCCATACTGGTTGAGGGAAATAAACTGATCCGTCAAGTTACTTCCGCTGGCTGTGCCGGAGCCATAAACGGTTCCGCGGTTGGCCTGGGAACTGATAAACCACTCCACCGAGGTCAGCCTGTCGCCGGCATATTCCCAGACCCCGAAGTTAAAACCGCCGACCGTGGAATTGTTTGCCAAAGTGAAGCTGTCATCGACGACGTAACCGAAGTTGATGGTCCAGGCGTCCGTGGTGCCGTTGATGGGCCCGTTGTCGTAGAGCACCTGCGCCCAAGCCGGAATCGCAGCCAGCGCCAGACACGAGATTGTGAGTGAAGCGACACGCGTTTTCATCGTCGAAATCTCCTTCCGGTTCAATCTGCGAGCAGGTTACAAGAGCTTTCGCCGCAGCACGCACGCGAGGCCAAAAATCCCAGACGCCAGCAGCAGGAAGCTGCCGGGTTCGGGAGTGGTGCCGCCGCTGCCGCCGATGATGGTGAACGACTCCGACGGAATTGTGCCTAAGGTGTTCTCCGAGGCCAGTGACGGGCAGCCGTTCGACTTGCAACCGACGCCGCTGTTCTCGTCCCAGAAGTAGTAGTCGCCGTTGCTGCCCTCCGCATTCTGGAGGTTGAGCCAGTAGGTTCCGCCGCTGCTGAAGTTGACACCCAACCCGCTCACCGTGATCTCGTCGATTTCGTAACCAAAATTGTTGACGGAAAGATATTGCGACAGCAGCGTGCCGCCGGAGCCGCCGCTCGAGTGGGCGATGCCGGAGCCATAGACCGTGCCACCGTTTTCCGCCGAGGTGAGCGACCACTCCACGCTCGTCATGGGAACGAACTCCTCGTTCCAGACGCCGAAGGAGAAGCCGGTGACGGTTGACCCGCCCGAAAGGTCGAGGGTGTCACTAACGACATAGCCAAAAGCGATGGACCACAAAGCGGCGTTGCCGTTGATGGGACCGTTGTCGTAGAGTACCTGCGCCGAAGCGCAAGCCGCCAACATCAGGATGACGAGCGCAATTCTGCTGCTTGTTTTCATCGCACCCTCCGGGGTGCAGTCGTGAAGAGAGGAATCTCCGCTCAGAAATTGGCCAACATGTTACACCCGATGGCACTATCGTGGGATGAATTCTTCTCAGCTTTATTTTGGATTTCGACAACGCGTGATTTTGGATTTCGACAACGCGTGGGATATCATGCCGACACCCACTCATCTGGAGGAAACCGTGACTAAGTACGCCGCTACCCTTTTCGCCCTTCTCCTTGCCCTTGCCGTCAGCGCGCCGCTGCTTTCCGCCCAGGACCCCTATGGCAATCAAGGCGCCATGGGTAGTCAAGGTACGATGGGCGCGCAGCCCAACAAGGCCGACGTCATGGCCAAGCTGGAGAAGATTTCCACCGCCCTGAACCTCTCGCCGCAGCAGAAGCAGCAGATGCTGCCCATCCTGAAGGAAGAAGCGCCGAAGCTGGCGGCGGTGAAGAGCAACACCACGCTCGGCCCGATGCAGAAGGCCATGCAGTTGCGCGAGATCGGCCAGGCCACCGACGCCAAGGTGATGCCCATCCTCAATCCCGAGCAGCAGCAGAAGTGGCAGGCCATGCGCCAGCAGGAGCGCGAGCAGATGATGCAGAAGATGGAGAACAAGCAGTAATCGAGGCCGCGTTCCGCGCGAGCGCGACCATAAGGTTGCGGTGCGATCGCTACCGCATACCGCAGCCCTTTCGCGGCCGACGTGTGTTGTCGCGATTGGAAAACCCGAGAAGCGATAATCAGAAGTCACAAAAGGGAGACGAGCTATGGACCAGTATCTGGGTGAGATTCGAATTTTCGCCGGGAACTTCGCGCCGATGGGCTGGGCATTGTGCAATGGCCAGCTACTGCCGATCCAGCAGAATACGGCGCTGTTTTCCGTGCTCGGCACGACGTACGGCGGGGATGGCAAAACGAACTTCGCGTTGCCCGACCTGCGCGGCCGGGTGCCGATGGGCTTCGGGCAGGGCCCCGGGTTAAGCTCTCGCCAGGAGGGTGAGCGGGGCGGCGTCGAGTCCGAGACGCTGACCGCAGCGCAAATGCCGGCGCATTCGCATTCGGTGCACGCGTCGGAAACCGCCACTACCGGCGACCCGAAGGGCGCGGTCCCGGCGAAGACGGTGGGCAACACCCCTGCTGCGGCAGGCGCTCACATCTACGCGGCCAAGCCTGACGCGACCGTCATGAGCGCGGCCATGATCGGCCCCACCGGAGGCGGGCAGCCGGTCAGCGTGCTGCAGCCGTTTCTCGCCATCAACTTCATCATCGCGCTGACGGGAATCTACCCCTCCCAGGCTTAGCGTGAGCGTGGCCGGGGAAGAGGGAGCGAGGCCGGTCGCCGTGATGACCGGCTGAACGCAGTCGAAGGCTCCTATGCTGGAAGGCAGTCCCGTCACCCTACGGGCACTGCTGCTTGCAGCGGTTAAAATCGGTGCGGCACTCGTTTGAGCATAGCTTCAGCTCCTGCACGCACTGCTGCGGCCGTTGGTGGGGGTCGCGCATGCAATCGTCCCGTTCCTTC
>Ga0335077_10010363_pt1 | contig 11594 bp, 8 predicted proteins | sample Lox_Sample_31_FD_207151 | JGI IMG/M metagenome (GOLD analysis project Ga0335077, IMG submission 207151) | Soil microbial communities from Loxahatchee National Wildlife Refuge, Florida, United States - Lox_Sample_3.1 | ecosystem: Environmental > Terrestrial > Soil > Wetlands | place: USA: Florida...
GTCTACGTCGATCGTATTGTGCTCGCTGATCTTCAGGCCCGACGCGTGGAGCAGGTCCATGTCCACCGCTTCGCCCACGGCCAGGATGACGCTGTCGCACTCGTAGCGCTGGATCTCGTCGGTGGGCACCGGTTTGCGGCGGCCGGTCGAGTCGTACTCGCCAAGGCGGGTCTTCACCACCTCGATCGCTTTCACGCGCCCGTCCGGCGTGCCGATGATGCGGTGCGGCGCCACCAGGAACTGGATCTTCGCGCCCTCCTCTTCGGCGGCGAAGGTCTCCTCTTCGATGGCCGGCATGTCTTTGCGCTCGCGGCGGTACAGGATCAGCGATTCGGCGCCCATGCGCAGCGCCGTGCGCGCCGAATCGATCGCCGCGTTGCCGCCGCCGATCACCGCGACTTTGCGCCCGAGGCTGATCTCCTCGCCGCGCGCCACGGCCTCCAGGAACGGCAGCGCCGGCCACACCCCTTTGAGCTCGGTGCCCGCCAGGTATACCCACGACTCCTTCCAGGTTCCGAAGGAAAGGAAGACCGCGTCGAAACGGTCGTCCAGCTCGCTCAACGGCAGGTCGAAGCCGACTCGCGTATCGAACACGAACTTGACGCCCATCCGCTCGATAAGCTGGATCTCCTTTTTCAGCACTTCCTTCGGCAGGCGGTATTCCGGCAGCACGTACCGCAGCATGCCGCCCGCCTCCGCCTTGCTTTCGAACACCGTGACCTCGTGGCCCAGCAGCGCCAGGTAATAGGCCGCGGTGAGGCCGGCCGGACCCGCGCCCGCCACCGCGATCTTGCGCCCGCTGGGCGGGAAGCGCCGCGCCACCACGCGCGCGTTCAGTTCCTCCCAGCGGTCGGAGGCGAAAATCGTGTCCGCGATCAGCCGGTGCACGTCGCGCATGTTCACCGCTTCATCGAGCGTCTGGCGGCGGCAGCGGTTGTCGCAGGGATGCTGGCAGACGCGCCCGGTGGAGGCCGGCAAGGGATTATCGATCACCACCGATTCGTACGCTTCGTCCAGCTTGCCTTCCTTATAGAGCTGCAGGAAGCGCGGAATGTTCATGTGCAGCGGGCAGCTGTTTTCGCACGGCGAAAGCACCAGCTCCTCGCACACGCCCGCCCTGCAGCGCCGCGCCACGATGTGGTCTTCGAACTCGTGGCGGAAGTGGCGCAGCGCGGTCAGCACCGGGTTCGGCGCCGACTGGCCCAGCCCGCACAACGAGCAGTCGCGGATCATGCGGCCCAGGTCTTCCAGCACCTCGAATTGCTCGTGGCTGGCCACGCCCTGCGTGAACGCGTTCAGAATCTTCAGCGCTTTATCGAGGCCCACGCGGCAGGGCACGCACTTGCCGCAGGATTCCGAGTGGGTGAACTCGATGAAGAACCGCGCCACGTCCACCATGCAGTTGTCTTCATCCATCACCACCATGCCGCCGGAGCCCATGATGGAACCGATCTGCGCCAGGCTCTCGTAGTCCACCGTGGTGTCGAACATTTCCTGCGGAATGCAGCCGCCCGAAGGTCCGCCCGTCTGCACCGCCTTGATCGCGCGGCCGCCGATGCCGCCTTCGCCGATGTCGTACACCAGCGTCTTCAGCGGCGTTCCCAGCGGCAGCTCCACCAGACCGGAATTGGCGACCTTGCCCACCAGCGAAAAAACCTTCGTCCCCGCGCTCTTGGTGCTGCCGGTTTCGGTGAACCACGCGGCGCCCTTGGTGACGATGGGCGCCACGTTGTACCAGGTCTCGACGTTGTTGATGTTGGTCGGCCGCCCCCACAGCCCCTTCTGCGCCGGGAACGGAGGCCGCGGCCGCGGCCGCCCCGCCATGCCTTCGAGCGACGCGATCAGCGCCGTCTCCTCGCCGCACACGAACGCCCCCGCGCCTTCCACCAGCGAAATGTCGAACGCGAAGCCGCGGCCGAGAATGTTCTCGCCCAGCATCCCGTACTCGCGCGCCTGCTCGATTGCCCGCTCCAGCCGGTGCACCGCCAGCGGATATTCCGCGCGCACGTAGACGATGCCCTCGGTGGCCCCCATCACGTATGCGCCGATGATCATGCCCTCGATCAGCGCGTGCGGGTCGCTCTCGATTTCGTTGCGGTTCATGTAGGCGCCGGGGTCGCCTTCGTCCGCGTTGCAGATGATGTATTTCTGGCTGACTTTGTTCTTGGCCAGGAATTCCCACTTGTTTCCGGTAAGATATCCCGCCCCGCCGCGCCCGCGCAGTTTGGAGGCCTTGATCTGCTCGATCACCGCCTCCGGGTGCCCTTCGATGAGCACCTTGTACAGGGCCTGGTAGCCGCCCACCGCCATGTACTCTTCCAGATCGTCGGGATCGATGAAGCCGCAGTTGCGCGTGACGATTTTCTTCTGCCCGCGGAAAAAGGGCACCTCGTCCCAGTTGCGCAGCTCCGGCCAGCCCGCGCCGTACTTGATGTGCGACGTGATGTGGTCCCATTCCTCGATCTTGCAGTACACCAGGTCGGGCGTCACGTTGCCGGTGGCCACGTCGTGCAGGATGCGCGTCACGTCGCTCGACTGCACGCGGTGCAGCACCACCAGCGGCTTGCCCGGCAGGCGCACCGAGACCAGCGGCTCCTCCGAGCACGGCCCCAGGCAGCCCACGCTGGCCAGCGAAACATCCGCGCCGGCGCGGTCGATCTGCTCCGCGAAGGCGTGGTACAAGCCTTCGGCGCCGTTGCCGCGCCCGCAGGTGCCCATGCCGACCGCGATGCGCGGCCGCGGCGGCGTCAGCTTCGCCAGGCCCCGCTCGCGAACTTCACTGAAAGCGTTGATATCCAGAATCCGCGTCATTGGTCGTGACCCTCGCCGACAGCCGCCACCTCGCGCGCCAGCGTCCGCTCATTGACGTGGCCGCAAATGCGATGATCCACTTCCACCACCGGCGCCAGCGCGCATTGTCCGAAGCACGCCACCGTGCGCACCGTGAACTTCCCGTCCGGCGAGGTGGGCGATTCGTCATCCGTGCCGTTGATGCCGAGATCCAGCTTCACGCTCTCCAGCAGGCTGCGCGAGCCCCGCGTGTGGCACGCCGTCCCGCGGCAGATGCAGATGGTGTGATCGCCCTGCGGACGCAGGTTGAACAGCGCATAGAAGGTGGCCACGCTGTAGATCCGCGCGAAGGGGATCTTCATCGCGGTCGCGATGTAGCGCAGCGTGTCCTCCGGAAGATACTTCTGGGGATGGCGGTTCTGGACGGCTTCCAGGATGGCCAGCAGGGCGCCCGGGCGGCCGCCGCGGCTCGCAATCACCTGGTCGATGAATGCTTCCATAAGCCCAAAATAACACCTATACATCCGAAATGGAAAATGACCGCGCGCCCGCTTTGTAACGAACTTTCGGCCCCGGCGGCGAGTCGGGCTGGGGCACGACGCCCGGGCCCTTACGGCACCCTGACCACCGCGCCGCCGCGCCAAGGATGTTTTGCACTGCGGAATCCATGGAAACGTATCCGACACGGCGATGGCAATCTCTGAAATGAGGCAACCTGTTTAGAAATACGGGATTGCGTGAGTTCGCCAGGTTTTGCATTGTAAAACAGTTATTCGGGTGCGTAATTCTCTTGCTGCGCGAAAAGTTAGATCGTTAAACTATCCCCGCTTGGGTTGTGCGTAGTCGTCGCGCAACAAGAGGTTATTCCATTCGCGGGAGGTCTCATGCAGCGGTTGTATCGCGCCGTGTCAATCGGCGCACTCATAGTGTTACCATTCGCGGCCTGTCTGGCGCAGGAGTCGCGCGGCAGTATCACCGGCGTTGTTACCGATGCGCAGAATGCACTGATCGCCAATGCGGCGGTGGCCGTCACCAATACCGCCACCAACGTTTCCAACGCGGTGACGACCAACCAGACCGGATATTTCGAGGTTGACTTTCTGATTCCCGGCACTTACTCGGTCAGCGTGGAAAGCCCCGGCTTCCAGAAACTGGTGCGCACCGGCATCACTCTGAACACGGGCGACCGCCTGGCTCTCGACCTGCGGCTCCAGATAGGCCAGACCACCACATCGGTCGTGGTGACCGCCGACGCGCCGCTGCTGCAAACCACCAGCGCCGTCGGCGGCCGCGTCCTCGACACGCGCGACATCGCCAATCTCCCGGTCAGCACCATGAATCCCTGGACCCTGCAGGCGATCTCGCCCGGCGCGGTGTTCACCGGCACGCCCGGCATCAGCCGTGTCATGGATCACGCCGGCACGGCCAGCTACGACATCATGGGCCTCGCCACCGGCAGCAATGAGTTCCTCCTCGACGGCAACCCCGTCACCGGAACCAATGGCGGCCGCGCCGGCTTCGTTCCTTCCTCCGAAGCCGTGGACGAAGTGCGCATCGAGACCAACGCCTTCGACGCCTCCATGGGGCACAGCGTGGGTGCTTACATCAGCGCCACCACCAAGTCCGGCACGAACTCGGTTCACGGGTCCGCGTTCGCGCAGTATATGTGGTACCGCATCAACTCGACCAACGAGTTCACCCGCGCCAGCTACCTGTCTCAGGTGGCGAACGGCACCTGGCCCTCCGGACAGAACGAAAACCCCGGCGGCCGGTTCTTCCAGCCCGGCTTCAGCTTCGGCGGGCCCGTCTACATTCCTAAGATCGTCAACGGCAAAAACAGGCTGTTTTTCTACGTCGAGTACGATCACATCACCAGCGTGCAGCCCAACCCCGGCAACGTCTATTACAACGTCCCCACCACCGCCCAGCGCCAGGGCAACTTCTCGGATCTCTCGGCTTACAACGCGGTCGCCTACACGATCTACGATCCCCGTTCGGCGGTCGCGGCCAGCGGCGGCCACATTACCCGCACGCCGTTCCCGAATAATACGATTCCGCAGTCGATGTTCGCCTCGAGCCCCTTCTACCAGTTCTTCCAGCAGCTTTACCCGCTGCCCAATTACACCCCGGCGAAGCCCGATGGCTACAATTACTTCGATCCCACCCAGCCGTACAACGACTATCTGCCATCGCTGGTGAACCGCATCGACTACAACATCACCAGTACGCAGCGGCTGAGCGGTAAGTGGTATTACAACCACCGTTTCTCGGACAACTACGACTGGGCGCACAACACGCCGCTGAAAGGGTATGAGTCCAACGGCCTGTGGCGGCCTACGCGCGGCGGCAGCCTGGATTACATGAAGGCGATCAATCCGACCAACGTGCTGGACGTCATCCTCAGCGTCACCCAGTACGCGGAAGGCGACAAGCAGCCGATCAAGAACCAGTACACGGCCGGCGACGTGGGATTGCCGTCCTATGTGGACCAACAGGCGAACCTGCTCGGCACCGACGGCCTCCCGGGCTTCCTGATCGGGGAGACTTCCTCCACCGCGAACGCCACCCCCGGCGTCTATGCCAACATCGCGTCCACCAGCTATGAAGGATACTCCGGTCCCGGCGTGAACCAGCGCGGCACCACCGAGCAGCTCGCCGCCAAGATCTCCAGCGTTTGGGGAAGGCACAGCCTCAAATATGGCCTGGAGGAACGGCGCTACCATTACGCCACGTTCCTCTCCGGCGCCTGCACCACCGGCTGCTACACCTATAACGGCGGCTACATATCCGGCCAGGCGCAGGGCTTCTTCAGCCAGACCGACACCATCAACACCGCCGGCCAGCTCGGCCTCTCCTGGGCCGCCTTCATGACCGGCATGCCGTCCGCCGCCCGGCTCGACACCAACGACACCGGCTATTACAGCACCCCCTATCACGCCGCCTACATCCAGGATTATTACCGCGTCACGAATCGCCTCCAGCTCGGCTTCGGACTCCGCTTCGAGTACGAAGAGGGCACCTCGGAGCGCTTCGACCGCGGCTTGTCCGGCGCTTACAACTTCAGCTTCGCGCCGTTCTACGCCTCGGCCGTTCAGGCAGCATATAATCCGCAGGGCAATCCGTACCTGCCCTCCAGTATCTCGGTGGTGGGCGGCCCCACCTATCTCGGCCAGCCCTATAACACGCTCACCGACGGCACCAAGCGCCTGCTGCCCAACGTCAGCCTGACTTACGCGTTCAATGACAAGACCGTGCTGCGGTTCGGCGCCGGCCTCTTCTCCGATACGTTCAACGCTCTGGCCGGCACCTCTAACCGCGAAATCCAGAACGGTTACAGCCAGGCCACCAACGCCGTCATGACCACCGACAACGGCCTGACTTTCTGCTGCGGCATCGGCGCGGCCGCCAACATCGGCACCACTAACATCATGGCGAATCCCTTCCCAACGCTCTCCAGCGGATCGCACTTCTTGCAGCCGGTGGCCAACGCCTACGGCCCCAATATCCTGGACGGCCAGGGATTCACGTTCTATCCGCGCAACTACTCGCCCACCTGGGACGAGCGCTACCGGCTCGGCATCCAGCGCGAAATCTTCCCCAACCAGATAATCGACGTTTCCTACAACGGCGGTTACGCCTCTTCGCCGATGACTAAGAATCTCAGCGCGCTGCCGGCCCAGTATTGGAGCTATCTCGACCAGCGCAACGCGGGCTGGGACGCTGCCATGCAGGCCACCGTCCCCAATCCGTTCCTGTACACCAACTTCTCCAGCCTGGCGAGCAGCAACTCGGCTCTCTATAGCTACTTGAACTCGCTCGGCTGGTTCACCAGCAAAACCATGCAGGTGCAGCAGCTCTTGCGGCCGTACCTGAATTCCGGAGCGAATCTCCAGGAATACGGCGGCTTCCGCGGCATAACCGTTTACAACGACGTCGAAGCGATGTATACCAAGCGCTTCTCCCACGGCATCCAGACCGCATTCATGTACACCCGCGTGTGGTCGCGGAACCAGTGGGTGGAAAACCAGTTCGACCAGACTCCCGAATGGGAGCCCAACCCCAACTCCCGTCCCAACCGGTGGGTCTGGACCGCGGTCTGGGAGCTGCCGTTCGGCAAAGGCCGGCAGTGGATCAAACAGGGACCGTTCCAACACATCGTGGGCGGTTGGCAGTTGAGCGGGATCTATCAATGGCAGACCGGTCCCCTGGTCGCCTGGGGCAACCTTTACTACTACGGCAGCCTCGACCAGATCGTGGCGGCACTCAATCAGACCGCCACTCACCGGGGCAACATTCACCAGTGGTTCAGCAATGCCGCGGACTACAACAACCTCATCAACCCCGCCGATTCGGCCTCGGGCGCCATCCCCGCCGGCTTCGTCGGCTTCGAAGGACGCTCGGCGTTCCAGCCCGGAACCTACCAGGCGCGCCTCATGCCGCAATACGTGGACGCCCTGCGCTCCGATTGCATCAACAACCTCGATGCCAGGCTCCTTCGCAAATTCGCGCTCTATGAACGCCTGAACGCGAGCTTCTCGGTCGACCTGATGAACGCCTTCAACCGCGTGCAATACGCGGCTCCGAACGTCTCGGTCACCAATTCTCAATTCGGCGCCGTGACCAGCCAGGCCAACGGGCCGCGCCAGGTCCAGTTCAACCTGCGCGTCGATTTCTAAGCGGAGTTTCACTACCTCCTCGGGGAGCCGCTCCAAAGGCGGTTCCCCTTTTTTTGTTGGAGGGGAAACCGCCGCCCGAAAAGCCGTGAGTAAAGCGCCCGGCAGGCAGCCCTATACCCTGCCTGGCCCGGCGACGGAGGTTTCCACGCGCCGAGCTATCCTTGATACAGCATGACGCCCGTGGCCCTCACCATCGCCGGTTCCGACCCCACCGGCGGCGCCGGCCTGCAGGCCGATCTGAAGACGTTTCATCAGTTCGGCGTCTATGGCGAAGCCGTGGCCACGCTCATCACCGTGCAGAACAGCCTGCGCGTTTCGCGCGTCGGGGTGCTGGATGCCGGCTTGGTGCGCGAACAGATCGAGGCGGTCCTCGAGGACATCCCGCCCGCCGCCGCCAAGACCGGCGCGCTCGGTTCGGCCGCCATCGTGCGCGCCGTCGCCGAAGCCGTGCGCCGGTTCGATTTCCCGCTGGTGGTCGATCCGGTCCTCGCCAGCACGCACGGCCTGGCGCTGCTCGCGCCGGAAGCGGCGCGCCTGCTGGCGGAGGAACTGGTTCCGCTCGCGGCGCTGCTCACGCCCAACGTTCCCGAGGCCGAAGCGCTCACCGGCATCGCCATCCGCGATCGGGACGCCGCCCGCCGCGCCGCGCTCCGCCTCGGCGAGATGGGCGCGCGCGCCGTGCTCATCAAAGGCGGCCACCTGCCGGGCGATCCGGTGGATCTGCTTTTCGATGGCTCGGCGTGGCATGAATTCGCCGCGCCGCGCCTTGCCACGCCGCACACGCACGGCACCGGCTGCGCCTACTCGGCCGCCATCACCGCGTGCCTGGCGCTGGGCCTGGCACTCCCCGAGGCCGTGAGCCGCGCCAAACGCTGGATCACCGAGGCCATCCGCACCAACCCCGGCCTGGGCCGCGGCGCGGGGCCGATCAACCATCACGCTGCTATTTTGTAAAAGAGTATGACCAAGGTCCAGATCCGCTTTCGCCTGCGGCAGCCGCTGAGCGACTCGCTGCTCCAGACCATCGCCAACGCGCACAGCGTCTACGGCATCCTGCGCGTGCGCCTGGCGCCCTCCATGGACAACCTCACGGTGGATTACGATGCCACGCGCCTGCGCCCCGCCGAAGTGGAATCCGCCCTGGCCGGCGCCGGCATCGACGTCGAAAGGGTATAACCTCCCGCCGCTCCGCCCTTACGACGAAGCCGTCGTCGGGTGCCCTTCGTAGGCTTCCACTACTTCGCCGATCTCCCCGCTCATCATCAGCTCGCCCCGGTCCAGCCAGATGGCGCGGCTGCAAATCTCCTGCGCCATCGCCGCCGCGTGCGAAACGCAAAGCAGCGTCGTGCCCGCCTCGCGAAGCCGGTGGATGCGCTCGAAACACTTGTCCCGGAACTGATGGTCGCCTACCGCCAGCACCTCGTCGATCAGCAGGATCTCCGGATCCATGTGGATGGCCACCGCGAACGCCAGCCGCATAACCATCCCGCTCGAATACGTGCGCAGCGGCTCGGCGATGAAATCGCCGATACCGGCGAAGTCCACAATCTGGTCGAACAGCTCCGCCGTGCGGCGCCGGCTCATCCCGATCAGCGATGCGTTGACGCGGATGTTCTCCGCGCCCGTCAAGTCGGGATGGAACCCGGAGCCCAGCTCCAGTAGTCCCGCCAGCCGTCCGTTCACCGTCACCGTGCCCTTGTCCGGCCTGGCCAGCCCCGCCACCAGCCCGAGCAGCGTGCTCTTCCCGGCTCCGTTCCTTCCCACCACGGCCAGGCCCTCTCCCGCTTCCAGCTCGAACGAGACGTTCTTCAGAGCGTAGAACCTCTCGCGGTGCTCCTCGCGAAGCCATGCTGACAGCCGATGCCGCAGCAGCATCCGCCCGGCGTGCCGGTGAAACGACTTCGATACGTTCTGAAACTGGATCGCCTTCATCGCCGTTTACAGATAGTCGTAAAAACGCGGCTCCATGCGCCGGAACACCACGATGCCGATCCCCAGCATCGCGAACGAAGAGATCGTCAGCTTGATCAGCAGCGAATACGCCGGAGCCGCGCCTTCGAGCAGGATGGTCCGCATCGCCAGCACCAGCGCCGCCACCGGGTTGAACTGGTACACGTCCCGGAACGCCGGCGGAATGATCGAAAACGAGTAGAAGATCGGAACCAGCCAGAACAGTACCGTGTTGGCCGACTCCACCACGTAGCGTATGTCGCGGATGAAAACGTTCAACGCCGACGTGATCAGCGACAGCCCGCAAACGAACACGATCTCCAGGCCCCAGATCAGGGGCAGCCAGACCCAGTGCCGGTTGGGCTTGCCGCCGAACAGGAACACGAACAGGAACAGCAGCCCGATCTGGATCAGCAGGTGCAGGCAGTTCGAAAGCACCGCCGCCAGCGGAATCACCTCCCGCGGCACGTTCACCCGCTTGATCAGCCCCACGTTGTCCGCCAGCGAGGTCGTTCCTGACAGCCACGCAACCGAAAAGAAGTTGAACGGCACCAGCCCGCACAGCACGAACGTCGCGAAGTGCGGAACCGATCGGTTGGCCAAAACCCGGGTCAGCACGAACGTGATCACCCCCATCATCACCAACGGGTTCAAAAGCGACCAGAACACGCCCAGCGACATGTTGCGGTAGCGGATCTTGAAGTCCTTTACGATCAGGGTGGGAATCAGGAAGCTATACTCGCCGTGCCACATTGGAATGAAGGGCTCGCGGATACAAGGTAAGACATAGCAGTATACCATGCCGGTTGCGTACGGTCGCGTTTTGTCCGCCGGTACACCGAAACCGCAACGGAAAAGCCGCCGCCTGCCGCATAATTAAAACATGGCCGAGGGGTTGCGTTTTGCCTGCCAGTCCGGATGCACCGCCTGCTGCACGCAGAGCGGTTTCGTCTATCTCACCGACGCCGATGCCCTTCGCATCGCCGATTACCTGGGGCTGAGCCCGCGCGAATTCGAAAAGCGTTACTGCTACCGCACCCGCCGCCAGCTCCGCCTGCGCGTTCCCCGCCAGTCGCAGTGCCATTTCCTGCGCGATGGCGGATGCTCCATCCACGCCGTGAAACCGGTCCAGTGCCGCATCTTCCCGTTTTGGCCGGAGATGGTCGAAAGCCGCGCCGAGTGGCGCAAAACCGCCCGCTATTGCCCCGGCATCGGCCAGGGCCCGCTCGTCCAGATCGAATCCGCCCGCACCCAGGCCCGGGAAATGCGCGAAGCCTATCCCGCCATGTACGAGTAGCGACGGCGGGGTAACTCCGTTTTCAGCGCAGTGACAACGGACGGCTGGGAGCGGGCCTGGCAGCAGGCATAATGGAGATAAGCGGGCGGGAGCTGCTCGTACGATGAAACACTATCGTTCTTCGATTCCTAAGACCGCCAGAGAACGCGTCACCGCCACCTTCGTCGACAATCCCAAAAAATATCAGGCCGAATACGTGTTGAATGGCGAAATCGTCGGGATTCGCTATTTTCACGGCACGGGCGATGTCGAAGTGGAGCGCCCACTGAAGAATGGGCTAACGCACGGAACGATGTACTGGTCGGACACGCCCGGTAGGATCTCTTTCGCCGAGCCCTATTCCAACGGCCTTCCCCACGGCGTCGCCAGACAGTGGTCCGACGATGGGAAGCTGATCGGCACCTATACGATGAAGCGCGGAACGGGCATCGACTTGTGGCGATGTGAACGCAGCGGACGTAAGGGCTCGTATTACCTTTCGGAGGCTCGGTACCTCAAAGACGGGAAATGGCACGGTTTCGAGTGGTGGCTGAAGGAGAGCCGAAAGAGCCTCTGGCAGGAGCGCCATTTCCGCGAGGATGAGCTGCATGGCAACGAGCGAAGATGGAATTGGAACGGCCGTTTAGATCGAGGCTATCCAAGGTACTGGGTCAGCGGTAAGCGCGTAGCGAAACGGCAATACCTGCGGGAATGCGCCAGGGACCCAGCTCTCCCAACCTTTCGCGAGAAGGATAACAGACCGCAAAGGAAGTTTCCCCCGGAGGTCGCAGCACAGCTCGGCGGAGCCGCTGCGGCGCCTGCACGGGGCCGCGCCGGCTGATTTCGACTCGGCTTTTGCTTTTCCTACATAAAACAATTTGCATCTCCGGCGTTTTTTGGTA
>Ga0335077_10010365_pt1 | contig 11593 bp, 10 predicted proteins | sample Lox_Sample_31_FD_207151 | JGI IMG/M metagenome (GOLD analysis project Ga0335077, IMG submission 207151) | Soil microbial communities from Loxahatchee National Wildlife Refuge, Florida, United States - Lox_Sample_3.1 | ecosystem: Environmental > Terrestrial > Soil > Wetlands | place: USA...
ACCATTTTTACGCTGCCCGCCGTGTCATAATACGGAATTCTCTCGATTTGCGGGTTTCTGGAAAAGAAATCGAGGCATTGATTTAGAGCCACCGGGTGGGAAAACACCCGCTTTATTCGTGAGAATGTCACTCCGGGCGGGGCGATCAGGTTGTGCACGATCCGCACGCTGGTCTCCGCGACGATGGGCAACTCGAAATTCACCAGGTGGTCGTAGTTTTCGTGGACGCTTCCGGCCAGCGTGTTTTCGATTGGCACCACCGCGCCGGTTGTCTCGCCTTCCTTTACTTTTCGAAAAAGGTCCTCGAACCGGGCGCAAGGCAGCACGCGAACCCTGGCGCCCAGCAGCCGGCGCGCGGCTTCCTCGCTGAACGCTCCCCTTTCGCCTTGGAAAGCAACTGTTTCCCGACGATTCATTTGCGGACGCCATCCCACCTGCGGACGACCGCGCCGGGCAGCCCGATCAGGTCCAAAACGCGGTCCACGCTGTGATCCACGATATCCATGACTGTTTGGGGCTGGTGGTAAAAGCCGGGTATAGGCGGTGCGATAATGGCGCCCATTTCGGCCAGGGCGGCCATATTCCGGAGATGGCCCAAATGAAATGGGCTTTCTCGGACCATTAATATCAACTTTCTCTTTTCTTTGAGGATCACGTCGGCGGCGCGAATCAGGAGATTGGAGCTGATACCTGTGGCAATTGCCGACATAGTGTGGATGGAGCACGGCGCCACCACCATGGCATCCATCAGGCAAGATCCGCTGGCGAGGCGGCTGGAGATATCGTCGACGGGGTAACTGAAATCGGCAAGATTTTTGATATCGGCCGCTGATTTTCCCATTTCGAGAAAAAGAGTTTTTTCTCCCGAACGGGTAAGAATAAGGTGAAGCTCGTTTTCGGGTTGGGCGCGCAGGCGTTCGACGAGACGCCAACCATAGATAGCACCACTTGCTCCCGAGACGCCGATAACGATTTTCATCAGTCCGGACCGTCCGTTCTGGTTTCGGAACAGAATTCCGTAATTGGCGTTGCCTCCGAGAATCGCATGGGGCTATAATTTCGGCGCGGCGCCGTCCGACGACGCCATTTCTTCATCAAGCGGGATCATACCATGGAGCGTGCGGGGCTCAAGCTGAGGCAGCGGCGGGAAAGACTGAAACTGACATATCGGGACGTGGAACGGGCCAGCCAGGAAGTGGCGGCCAGACGAGGGAACGACGAGTTTTCGATCGCGCTCAGCCGCCTGGCGGACATCGAGAACAAAGGCACGGTACCGACGATCTACAGGCTATACACTTTGTGCGCGATTTATCGCCTGGATTTTCACGAGGCGCTGCGCTGGTACGGGATTCCGATCGACCTTCTTGCATCGGAATCCCTGCAGATTCCTTTGAATGAGACGCACGTGGTGGAGTCGGACGCGCACGGGCTGGTGCCGGTCCCGCTTCCGATGGACGCGACCATTGAACTCAGCCAGACCACCTTTCTGAGCCAGGTGATCAGGCGATGGGGAAAAAACGGGCTTAGTTTTCTAAGTGGCTGGGACTTGCGGCAGCACCGTTTCGGGCTGATAGGCGCGAGCGACTGGACGATGCATCCGGTGCTTCATCCGGGCGCGCTGGTGCTGATCGACCAGGGCCGGAGGCGGATTGCCGCGGGTGGATGGACCAGTGAGCTGGAGCGTCCGATTTATTTTTTGGAACATCGCGGCGGATACCGGTGTGGATGGTGTGCGCAACGCAACGGCGCCCTGATCGTGCAGCCGCATCCCTCATCGCTGTCCCCGCCGGAGATCTTCGCGGCGGCGGAAGTAGACGTTATCGGACAGGTAGCGGGTGTGGCGATGCTGTGGGAACCGAAGCCGACGACTCCCGCTCGAAGCGGATCAGGGCCAGCAAAGTTTCCAAATCCGTGAGGTACAACTGGCGCTCGACTTCGTGTACGCCATGAGGAACGAGGTCGCGGTAAGCGTTCGGCATCGGTGGTTCTCCGCTTTCCGACAAATACTGATCCAGGTCGCACTTCTGGCGGGCGAGGGTGGAAGCGATCCAGTCGGAGAATACCGTGTGATGGCTGTTTGCGAGGGTGCGGCCGGCGAGTTCAGGGCCAAAGGCGTCGTTGAGAGGCCGGTACAGATACTGGCCGGTCGCAGAGTCGCGGAGGCGCGCCACGTAGACCAGCCGCCCGAAGTGAGTGCGGATCTGCGACAGGGTTCGGCGCCAGACTTCTGCCGCGGGGCCGGAATCCGCGCTCCGAATAGTGCTGAAATCAGGCAAAACGGACGCATCTCCTGAGATAAACGGCCGAAACCGATTGTACTCCGAAGTGGGGCGCACGGCAAAAAGCTGGCAAATTGGCAGCGATTATTAGCCGGAAAGTCCCAATAATCGTTCCGCTTTCGGAAAAAATTCAGAAGAACAACGGAGTGAGGTACGGTTCGGTATAGACTAGTACCAATCTTACCTATCGTAAGGTAGCAGGAAAGGACATACAAAAATGAAGAAATTATTCGTTCTCGCGATTTTCGCACTCTCGGTTCTCGCCTCGTCCGGGACCCGGCAGTATGATAACCCGATTCCCATGTGCAATCCTTGCGATTGGGTTCGTTAATATTCAGGGTAATTACTGACGAGCACGGCGCAGAGTGGTAATATCCGGTCGAGGAGTGCTGTGCTCGATTCCATCCTCCAAGGAATCCTCCTTCTCGGCTCGATTCTGACGGTTTTCCGGCTCTATACGACTGAGTTGTATCGCCGGTATCCATTTTTTTCCCTTTATTTTGCGTTTCGGATCCCAAATAGCGTGTGGCCTCTCCTTCTGGACGTGCGCTCGAACCAGTATCTGCACTTCTGGGTGATCACGGAGCCGATCGTCGATATCTTCTACATTCTGATGGTTTTTGAACTCTACCGCCTGGTTCTAGAGAAGTACGAGGGTCTGTACACCATGGGGCGGTGGGCGATGTACGTGTTCAGCGCGGTGTCCCTGACTATTTCGATCCTCACGTTGATCCCGCGGATCAGACCGAAGGCGCCGCAAGCGTCGAAGGTGCTTGGGTACGTGGTCGCGCTCGACAGGGGTATCTGTCTGAGCCTGGCAATTTTCTTGATATTGCTGCTGGTTTTTGTCGCCGTATTCCCATCGGTGAAACTGAGCAGGAATGTCCGCGTCCACGCCATGATTTATCCGATTTTCTTTCTGAGCACAACCATGGCAATGCTGCTGCGCAGCCTGTTTGGAACTCAGTTGGGGAATCAATTCAACCTCCTCTTCTCGGCCATTTCCGCGGCTGCGGTTGTCGCGTGGCTGGTATTGCTCAGCCAGGCTGGCGAGGAAGTGCCGGAAAGGGCGGCACCTCGTTCCGAGAATGTGGAAGGGCGGCTACTCGATCTCCTGGAAGCTTTGAACGCCACTGCGCTGCGAGTTTCGCGCTTCAGGTGATAACTTTGGTTAAAGTAAGTATAGCGCTTCCGGTAATTCGGTACCCGCATTACCCCCGTACTGGTTGCATTAATCAAAAATAACCGATATTCTTAATTGACGATTCGAGATTGCGATGGTGCCTGTAGCCGTTATTGCATTGGTGATTGTGGCCGCGCTGATAACCGCGGTCGTGCTGCTGGTGCGAAATCTAGGGTCGAACCGGGAGTGCCTTCCGGTGACGGCAGAGTGGATCGATGAACTTTCGGTCGAGCGGTACCGGCCGATGATGCGGTTGTTGGATTCCAGCGATCTCGAGTTCCTGCGTTACCAGCCCGGATACTCGCGCCGGATGGAATCGAATTTACGGGCGCAGCGGTGCCAGATTTTCAGCGGATATCTGCGATGTCTCAACCTGGATTTCCGCCGGATTTGCATGGCCTTGAAGCTATTGATGGTGCAATCGCGGCAGGATCGGCCCGATCTCGCCTCGAGCCTCCTGCAACACCAAATCATGTTCGCCACAGGAATGTTGGGGCTGCGGCTGCGGCTCTTTCTCTATCGCTGGGGCGGCTGCACCGTGGATGCGCGCAGCCTGGTGCAGGTGTTCGACGTAATGCGTCTCGAGCTTCGCGGCCTGGTGCCGTCCGCAATCTCCGCGTAGCTACAAGCGTTTCAGCAATTCTTTCGCTTCCTTCAACTGCGGGAATTTCTTTTCCGCTTCGCGGAATTCCTTCGTGTGCACGCGGCGCTTGGCGCCGGCATGATCCACGGGATACCGTAAATGGAGCATCTCGTGAAACATGACGTATTGCAGCCCCAGCGCCGGCACATCCGCGCGGTCGAAGATGCGGCTGATGATGATGGCGTTGTGCGAAGGATCGAAGTGTCCCAGCATGCTGCGTGAGGCCCGCCTGCTCCAGCCGAGTTGCGGCTGTCCCAGCATTGCGTCGAAGAACCGCGCATTCAGCTCTTCGAAGATCTCCTGGAGATCGTGGTGCTCGCCCCGCGGGCCGGAGATGAATTTGCGTCCACGGATCTGGCGCACGAGGTGCGCCTGGCGCCTGACATCCTTCCGGTTCATGTAGAGCCGGTACCGGTGCGTGTAGACGCGTGGGACCGGTTTGCGATAGAGTTTCCCGAGCAGAATGTAAGCCAGGGCCTCGATGACGGGCGAGGGTGCGCCGGCGAACAGATCGCTCATGCGGATATCGAGGCGGCCGGAGTCGAGGCGAATGGAGCTGTCGGCGTTGGCGAATTTGCAGAACTCGACGCGCAGCACGGGGGGGGTGGTGCGCGGCTTCAATTCGCGGAAGACGCGCGCGTAGATTTCCTCCGGCGTCTCGAAAAAAAGCGAGCTTTGCAGCCCTTGAATTTCCAGCCCTCCCATCGACTTCCAGTGTACTCGGATCAGGAGTCAGGATTCAGGCTTCGGGCTTCAGCTAAACTGCGCGAAGGGACACGTGATGCCTGCCGCCTGAAGCCTCAGAATGGTACTCTACACTCTTTAAGGACAGAATATTGCCCAAAGCGAAGATTACCGCGCTTGGCTGCTATGTGCCGCCACGCGTGCTCACCAACCACGACCTGGAGAAGATGGTCGATACCAACGACGAGTGGATCGTCACCCGCACGGGGATTCGGGAGCGGCATATCGCGGGCCCGGAGATGGCAACCTCAGACATGGCCATCGAAGCCGCACGCTGCGCCTTGAAACAGCGCGGGATCGAGCCGGACGAGGTAAACACGATCATCGTGTGCACGGTGACGCCCGATTATTTCTTCCCATCGACTGCGTGCCTGGTACAGAACGCGCTCGGCGCTCGCGGCGCTTGGGGATTCGACCTGATTGCAGCGTGCTCCGGGTTCCTGTACGGATTGACGACGGGCGCGCACCTGGTAGCGGCGGGCACGCATAAAAAGGTGCTGGTGATCGGCAGCGACACGATGAGCCGGATCATCGACTACACCGACCGCGCTACCTGCGTCCTGTTCGGCGACGGTGCGGGCGCAATGCTGCTCGAGCCATGCGATGGCGACGACGGTGCAGGGTTCATCGACTTTGTGGGCGAGGTGGACGGCTCGGGCGGCGACTTTCTCAAAATGCCCGCGGGCGGCAGCAGGCTGCCGGCGTCGCATGAGACCGTCGACCAGCGGCTTCACTTTGTTCACCAGGACGGGTCGCAGGTGTTCAAGTACGCCACGCGGAAGATGCACGAGGCCAGCCGCGAGGTGCTGGAGCGGAACGGTTTCACGATCGACGACGTCGCGCTGATGATTCCGCACCAGGCCAACCTGCGGATCATCATCGCGGCGGGCGAGCGGCTGGGCATTAAGCCGGAGCGAGTGCTAGTGAATATCGACCGTTACGGAAACACCACCGCCGGCACGCTGCCGCTGGGTGCGCAGGATGCGATCGCACAGGGCAGGTTGAAGAAGGGCGACCTCGTGCTCTTCGCGGCCGTAGGGGCGGGATACACTGTGGGTGCGTCGCTGTGGCGGTGGGCGTATTAGCCGATCGCTATCAGCCATCAGCTATCAGCTTTACTTCTCCGTGGCGGCTTCGCGGATTCGGACGCCCACGGGCTTGCCGTGGGGAACGTCCAATTCCAGGACACCGGCGGCGTCGGACTGTGTTTCGAACATTTCCTCGTCGTCGATCTCCACTTCGTAAGCCCGCCGCGGCTGCAGGCCGAGAAGAAAGACCATCTCATCCTCTTCCAGCTTGAGCTGGAATTTGCGCTGACGCTGAGCGAAGCAGAGAGTCGCGGAGGTCAGTGAAATCGGCGGAGTGTCCAGACGCGGGTTCAGGCTGGAGGGGTGGCCGTCGGCGAAGAGCTGCATCATCCCGTCGAAGAGCCCGAACCATTGCGCATCCTCTTCCCAACTGGACCGGATGAAGAGCTTGCCGAAATCCGGATTGTGATAAACGAGCGGAACGAGATTGTAGCTCAAACCGGGCTGGTAGGGGTTGGCCCAGAGGAATTCGTAGGGCGCGCCGAACGGTCCGCGGAGGACGAAGTGGTCGTGCATCAGCCAGCCTTGCAGCACCTGGCTTTCTGCGGCGTTGGTATCGAGGGCGACCATGGCGAGCTCGGCGGCACGGGAGAGCGCGGCAAGGTGAAGATCCGGCTCGCCGGCCTTGGAGACCCCGATGCGGTACTGGTTATCCGGACCTTCGAAGGTAGCGGGGTAGTGGCTCATCAGGTGCTCGATGGGGAAGTCTTTGAAGAAGCGCGGCACGCTCTCTCGCAGATCGATGTTGGTGTTGTCGCGGATCACGTGGAGCAATTCCCAGAGCGCGTAGGCGTCGTCGCGCGCGATCACGCTTTGACCGCGTTTGAGCGCGGGGACCATCCGGCCGCCCCACCACTGGCGGACGATGCGCTCGAGCTCGCGCTGCGGGACCTGGGGCACGTGGTCGTAGATGGCGATGGCGGCCATGGCGCGGGAGCGGATGGCGGCGATGCTGTTGTCCGCGGGCGTGTCGGCGATGTTCTTTTGCAGCCGGGCCGCAAACTCCCGGCGTTGCGAATCGCTCATCAGGTGCTGGCACCAGTCGAAGACCAGCGCTTGTTCCCGCAAATCGAGCTGGCCGGTCTGCGCCAGAGCGACTGCCTCGCGGGCCAGAGCATCGTTGCCGGCGACGAGGGAGTAAAGGCCCCAGGCAAAGCCGCGTTCCGGCATGGGAGCGCCGCCGGCAACCAGAGCCTCGAACTGCTGCCAGCGGGCCGAGCTGCGCTCGCGTTCGCGCTTGAGGAGCCGCATCCGCTGCGGCCGGAGGAGCAGGCGGGGATGCTCGGTAAAGACGGCAACCGGTTCGTCCGCGGGCTGGCCGGCCAGGGGCAGGGTGGTACAGCAGAGTAGCGCCACGCGGGCGAGTTTGGTCCTCATCTCAAGACGATTGTGTCATAGGGACACAGGGGCTGCCCACACCGGACCCACTCCGGACTCCCGATATCTGCTAAAAAGCGTTGCAAAAAAAGAGGGTTAAGAGCATTGACACATGGGTGTCCGATTGCTAAAGATAGGTTGAATTGGCGAAGTAAACTTCAAACCTGCCCTCTGCAGAAACAGGCAGGCGGACGAAGAGTGGGCCGAAGAGACAGCGTGCTTGCGGGAGCCGGTGTTTGCAGCAGATTTCGCTCACCTCTTCTCCACTGTTGGTTGCTGCAGAGGGGTTTTTTTGTAGAGCGGTTTCAAAACGATCTCACCGGGGATTGCAGGTTGCGGTAGTTGTCTGGCGTTTCTGGTAAGGGAATATTAGGACGCGGACCTGACCAGGAATCGATATGACGTCGCAGTATTCCAGATAGCCCGACGCCCGATCCCAGCCCAACCTGGGCGAGCCGCATCGGATTCAGTCCCGAAGGTCTGGGGACGGGAACCGATGCGGTTTTTCCTTTTTGGGGAGCCGTTAGAAACTCAACGTCCCGGTGCGGGGCTCTTCTTCCCGGTTGGGAAGGTAGAGGGTTTTGCAGTGCTCGCAGCGGTAGATCTCGGCTTCGGCGCCGAACTTCCGCTTCACTTCGTCGCCGAAGAAATACCAGCGCTTCAAATGCCCGGCGCAGAGTTTCCCCTTGTCGTCTTTCTCGTTGCAGGCGCGCATACGCGGAATGCGGCGCTTCACCTTGGTGCCGTCGCTCAGTGTATCCACGAGTTCCGCGACGGGGACGGGTTTATCGGAAGCCGCGTATTTCGGATTGGCCATGAACTCTAGTTTACCGGCAAGCCGGAAGTTTGGGTTGTCTTGCCGCCGATGGAAACCGTGATCTGCGCGGTTCCGGCGCTGATCCCGGAAGGCACGGTCGCGTTGATTTGGTATAGACCGGGAAAGCCGGGAGCGAGTCCGCTGAAGCTGACCTGCGCCTGCTGGCCGCCAATAGTGACGGTTGGGGCGGCGTTCGTGGTCGCGAGATGGCTGGGATCGCCGGAAGCGGGCTCGCCGCTATTGGGCTGATTGCTCACGGGGCCGAGGCCGTTCAGGTAGAGCTGTACCACCGCGCCGCGCTTCACAGGGTTGCCGGCGCTGATGGCGGCGAAGTTCTGGTCGCGCGCGGCAACGATGCCGCCGTTCTGGAAGAACGACGGAACGGTATCCGCTACCGGCACTGTGACCACATTGCCATAGGAATAACTGTCGATGGTCACTTTTACCTGGGCGGAAGACTGGCCCTGGAGCTCCCAAGGAGCCTGCACGTTTACCTGCGTCGGGCTGACGAAGGTGATATGGCCGGCGTAACTGCCGTTTGCCGTGTCGAAGCTGACGGTAACGCCGTCGAGGTTGAGCGGCAGGGCGTAGCCGTTGGGTGTGATGGGGCTGAACGCCGCCGAGGCGGTATCGATGACTCCGGTGTCCGCGAGACCGGCGCCGTAGATGGAGATGTACGAGCCCGGCGCGATGGGAGAGCTGCCGAGGTTGTTATCGACGACGCCTCCACTGGAGATGGTGGGCTGCGTGCGGCCGAAGCCATCGAATTCCCAGGTCTGGCCGGCGGCGCTGGCCGTGACCGTGATGTTGCCGGTCTGGGCAATCGTGACATCGGTGAGAGCGATGCCGTACTGGTTGGTAGCGGAAGCCGTGTTCTGGAAAGTGACAGCCGTGCGTGGGCGGGCGCTCCAGGTGACCGGCACGTTGGCCACCGGGAGACCGGCCGCATCGGTAACAATGACTCCCAGGCTTGCCGGGCGGAGCGTGTTGAGCGGGTCGAACGGCTGCTGGCCGACAATTCCCTCGAAGAAGGCGTTGCCCTGGTTACAAACGCAGGTCAACACGTAGCCGGTTGCGGCGCCGCCGCTCACCAGATACATGTACGGGACGGTGAGAGAGACGCCGGTCGCCTTGAGGGTGACGGCTCCCGTGTAGGTGCCGGCCTGTGGAAGCGTGCCCGAGAGGGTGAGCGTAACCGTGCCTGAGGCGTTAGGGGCCAGGGTGAGGCTGGTTTTGTCCAGGGCCGGGTTCGTGGCGGGACTGAGATTTCCAGTGGCCGAGGCGGCTCCGGGGACCACTGCCACGGTCAGGGTGACGGAGCTGGATCCCACGTTAGTGACGGTGAGCTGTTTGGAGAGGCCCGAAGGCGCAGCGCTGAGGGCCCCGAACGAAACCGAGACCGGGCTCACCAGCACAGTGGCACCGATGGCGGCGCCTGCATCGAGCCTGCCGGCGCCCATCCACTCCACGTCCACGTTGTTGCCCGAATCATCCATTGTGGTGTTCTGGGCAGAGGTGTTGACGAGCGCACTTTTGATCTGGGCAGCGGTCCACGTGGGATGCTTCTGTTTGACGAGCGCGGCGGCGCCGGCCACCATCGGGGATGCAAAACTGGTGCCGGCGGCAGAGGCGTACCGGTTCGAGCTGAACAGATCGCCCAGCGGGTCGTAATTCTGGGCCGCCATGTAGACCCACAGGAAATTGAAATCGCCTCCCGTGGCGACGAGATCCGGCTTGATCGAAAGATCTCCAGGGTTGGGGCCGAACGAAGAGAACGAGGCCAACTGGTTGGCATCGGCGGTATCGTCCTGCTCGATGGCGGAAGGATCGATGATCACCGGGGCAGCCGGATTGGAATTGACGTACGACTTGAGATTGTTGCCGTCGGCCAGCGAGATCATGATTACCGGCACGAAGTTGGTGTCCAGGTTGCCTGGGGCGACCAGCGTGGACGAATCGGACATGTAGAGGATGACGCCGTTGGCGCCGGCGTTGACCGCGTTATCCACTTTCGTTGCGAAGGAGCACGCGGTAGCCGAGCCGACGACACTGCGCTGGATGATTGCGAAGACACCGTTCAGGGAGCCCGCTGGGAACGAACTGCAACCATAGGTGTCGCTGCTGATTTTGGACACATCGACTGCCGGGAAGGTCCAGGCGCCCACCGGGGCCGATGTGTCGTCCCCAAGCGCGCCGGCGATTTTCTGCAGATTCGAAGGACCGCCGGTGACGCTCACGGCCGGGTCGAAGAAGTGCGAGTTGCCGGTCGAGCCGACAGCGATCACGTCGGGGGCGGTCGCTGGAGACGAAATCGAACCGAACACGGGGTAGTTCACCCCATCGCTGCCGTTGTTGCCGGCGGAGACCACGATGATGGCGCCCGCCTTGGCGGCATTTTCAAAGCCGGTCGCGACGGGATCGCAGGGACTGCCGGCGGCAAGCCCACAAGCGGCGCCGGTGTCGAGCGGACCTGACATCGCAGGAAATCCCGAGGAGAGCTGGATCACGTCCATACCATCCTTGGTTGCGTCGTCCAAAGCCTTGAGCACCACACTGCCTGGGAAGACGTCGTTGACGAAGGGGGAACCGAAGATCTTGTAATTGCCGAGGAAGGCCTTCGGCGCCATGCCCGTGATCGTCACCGCGCCGGACGCGGCGTTGGCTGCGGCGACGGACGCGACAGCGCTGCCGTGGCCCACGCGGTCGCGGGGCGAGAAATCGTCCGGGCGGGAAGTTGCGGCGGGCCCCGGCGCGAGCAGCCGCGCGTAGCTGCGCGCGACGATGACTTTGTTGTTTGTGTAGGCGCAATCCTCGGGGTGGCCGTCGGTGCATTTCGGGAACCCGGACGGAGGTGTCAGGGACTGATCCTGAAAAGCCGGATGTGTTTGATCGATACCGGAGTCCAGGATGCCGATCTTCATGCCCTGGCCGGCGCTGCCTTGGCCTCCGAGAGCGCTCCAGGCGGCCGGAGCATTCATGAGCTGAGTGGCGCGGTTGAGCAGCGGGTGCATCAGGGGGAGCCGCACGACATCGAGAACCTCCGGCATCGCGCGGAGTTCGGCGATGCGGTCGGGCGTCGTGGAAACGAAGATCGCGTTGAGCACGGTGTCCACCGATTCCACGGCGGTGATATTTCGCGATTCGATCTGACGGCGCACGGCTGCCTGCGTGGAGGCGACCTGCGCGCGGTAATTTTGCGCGGCGGCGGACTGCATAGCTTCGCGGCCCGCGAAACGTCCGGCGACCGGGGAGTCCTTTAAGATGACGGCGTAGTGGTCGGAGTAAATCTGAGCAACAGCGGGAACGGCCGCGACTACGAACGCGACACTCGTAAACAGATAGCGAGCAAGGCGCATAATTCTCCTGACGTACCTATTCTAGTCGCGTTTCGAGTTTTTCCGGCGCTAGCGAAGGGTTGCGGCATCCTGCCGCCCGGGTCAGGCGACGGGCAGATCCAATTCG
>Ga0335077_10010366_pt1 | contig 11593 bp, 10 predicted proteins | sample Lox_Sample_31_FD_207151 | JGI IMG/M metagenome (GOLD analysis project Ga0335077, IMG submission 207151) | Soil microbial communities from Loxahatchee National Wildlife Refuge, Florida, United States - Lox_Sample_3.1 | ecosystem: Environmental > Terrestrial > Soil > Wetlands | place: USA...
GCGATCAACGCCAACGATCTGAACGTGCGCGCGGCTTCGCTGGAGATTACGCTCGCGGGCTACAACCTGCCCAAGAGCCCCGCCAGCGTGGACCAGATTCTGGCGCGCCTGGAAAGCGAGCCCGAGCATCGCGCCTGGCTGCTGTGGATTCTCGGCGTGCTGGGCAATCGAGGCGTAGAGGCCTCGCGTCTGGAATGGACCTTCCGCGACCGCATCCACGATCCCGACCAAACGACGCGTACCTATGCGGCGATCGGCCTGGGCCTGCTCGCCACGGACAATGCCATCCCCGTGCTGATCGGAATGTTCCGGGAAGATCCCGCGCCTAACGTGCGGGAGATGGCTGCTTGCAGCCTCGCGCAGTCTGGAATGTTCACCGACGCGCAGCGCATGCGCGCCGTTCCCGATCTTCTGAAAATGATGGACGACGCCACTCTGGACGGCGCGACGCGCTCGTGGGTGTTCCAGGCTCTGCGCGATATTACCGGGGCCGGGATGGGTTCCGACCCTGCGGCGTGGCGCGCCTGGTGGTCGCAGCACCCGCATTCCTGACGCTCCGCGCGCGGCGCTTCACGGTTCGTCGGGTAAGGCGCACGAGCGTGGCCAGCGGTTGCCGTCTCGTTGACGGCTCAGGCATAAGACCGCTCACTCTTCTTGTAAATAATGCAGTCCGCAGCGGAGGGCCCAGCGTTCCTTGATTGGGTCGACAGTCGTTGTACGATGGCTCTTGGGGAGCCGGCTGCTTATTTAGCCTTCTTCGCGGCGTCGGTTATTTTCTTGTACTCGTCGGGCTCTTGATTCAAGGTGCAGAAGACCTCTCCCCATTCCTCATGGGGATCCTGCGCCAGCGACCACATGCGAGGCGCCGACTTCCAGGGTTGCGCCAGAACGACGGGATCTTCGACTGTGATCTGGTAAGTGAGATAGTTTTTCGACGTGCGTGCAATGCGCTCGGTGACATGCTCCTGGGCGCTGGGATACCACCCGCCGCCCCCGCCTCCGAAAACCCTCATCCTCTCATCGATGGCGATCACGTCGAGAACCAGCGTATCCCCTTCCCAACGCGCCACAGTGTCGCCATTGAACGTGGGATCGGGATCCTTGGGATGCGGGCGATTGAAATAGACCATGCGCACATCCATCGGATATTCGTAAAGCATGACCAGGCGTTGCGGGGTCGCAATCAGTTCCATGGGAGCGTGCTGGCCCAATTGCTCCAAGGTTGTGCTGGGAGTGCCGGCCTGATCGCACTCGCCGTATCCCACCGGCCTCTTGTACTTTGCCGCCATGCCCGGCTTGAAGACTGGAGCCACCTCCGGCGTTTTCTTGGGATCGAATTGCTCGAAGATTCCGGGATCGAGCGGATAGGCCACCTGGAGCATTTTCCCGCCGGAGTTGGGATACCAGCGTCCGGTCAGGTCCACATGCCCGTCGGACAAGCGCGGCGCCGGCCCGCCGGGAGGCAGGCGATGAATGTTCTGAAAATCGCCGGCGATATTTTTCGGAGCCTTCCCGCATTCGCCATATCCGGTGCAGGAGTCGTCCTTGGATGTCGGGTGTTGGGTCCTATCTTGGTTTCCCTGCGCGAAAGCTGGCGCAAACGCCAGGCACAGAACGGCAATGAAGACCGCGGCGCCCTCGATGCCGTAGCGGAAGCGGCTTTCCATTGCTTTCATTGCCAATCTCCTCTCACGCGATGTGCGGCGCAATCCTTATCAACCAGCCCAAGGATGCGAAATCGGCTCCTGTGATGATTGCAGGAGCGCCGCCGGGCTGCATTGCGGAAATGCAGCAAACGAAAAAACAAGCGCCCAAGCCGAGTGGAAACATGAAGGCCGGCCTCGATCGATGGGCGGACTATAGGCCCGGGATCAGAGAGAAGTCAATTTGAATTTCGTTGTTGCGATTCCGGGCCGCGAAGCGGTTCAGTTCGCGGGGCCGCGGCCCCCGCGACCGCCTGGGGGCGCATTCGGGTCGGGCCGGAGATCGGCGGGGAACAGGTCGAAGAGCGAGTTCATTGCCGTCACGGCCTTGGCGTGTTCGGCCATCAGTTTGTCGACGTCGGGAGTGGTGGCGCTCATGTCCGAAACTTTCTGATAGGCGGCCACGGCAGCCTTCAGCCGGGTTTCCACCTTGGCCTTGAAATCGGCAGGCTCGTCTTTGACGGCTGCACGCAAAGCTTCGGAGGCTTCCATATACTCCATGTTTTCGTGTGGGACGCGTTCAAACCGCTTGGCGCCGATCTGGCGTTTGAAGTCATTGGAGACCTGCACGAGGAGCAGGAGTCCCCGCTTCACGTCATCGGGCGATTTCAGCTGAGCCAGCGCCGGAAACGCCACGAGCAGCGAAAGAACGATGGCCGTAAGAGAGGCCGCGAGTTTTGAGGGTTTCATATCTTCTCCTTTACCTGCGTAGAGCTTACCTCACGTAGCTTACTTCGTAACGTGCAAGATTCCGCGCATATCTTCGGGATGGGTGGAACACAAGAACGGATAGTCGCCCGGCTTGGGCGCGACAAACTGGGTCGTCGCCGTGCCTCCTTTATCGGCCAAAGGCGTGAAGGCGATGATACGCGGATCGTCCTTGGCAAAGACGCCGTCGGTATCGAGGAGTTGCTTGCTCAGGGCGTCCAGTTTATCCGGATAGGTCAGCATCCAATCGTGCCGAGCGCTCACGAACTTGCCGGTATGGTGGAACGTGAGGCGGACCAGCGCGCCCGTGGGGCAAGTGAGAACGTCGGGCTTGTAGGCGATGAGGTCGCCATCCGACGCAATAGAGAGCTCGACAACCTTTTGTTCCGATTTCGACCTGCGGCTGCAGCCGACCAGGATGGAGAGCAAGGCGAGCGTGCCGAATAGAAACTGCCGCGGGCCACGAGAGGCACCGCGGGGAACATTCAAAGTGGTCCCGTTCGTCATGCAAAATATCCGAAAGGCGGTCACCGGCAGGCTGGGTAACACCTGCCGATCGGCGAATCGTGATCGAAAGTCGTTATAGAGGCGCGTAGGACAGTCTGTCAAGCACATCGTCAATGCTTTGATCCGGGCGGCTCGTGCAAGCGCCAGCAGACGAGAAGCCTGTTTCGCGGGAGTTGACGGGTATACTGGCTTGCGACCATGACGGATTTCGCGCCCGTTACTTTGCGCGGCCACCACGCCTTATTGGAGCCGCTCGCTCACAGGCATCACGACGATCTTGCCGAGGCCGTGAAGGACGGAAGATTGTGGGAACTGTGGTACACGCCGGTCCCCAGCCCCGAGGGAATGCGCAGCGAGATCGAGCGCCGGCTCAAGCTGCAGAGCCAAGGGGCCAGCCTGCCGTTCGCCGTAATCCTTAACTCGAGTGGAAAGGCTGCGGGGATGAGTTCGTACCTGAATATCGACGCACCCAATCGGCGCGCGGAGATCGGTTCGACATGGTACAGAGCCTCCGTCCAACGAACCGCCGTAAATACGGAGTGCAAGCTTCTATTATTAACGCATGCTTTTGAATCCTTGGACTGCATCGCGGTCGAATTCCGCACCCATTTCTTCAATCAGCGCAGCAGGCGCGCAATCGAGCGCCTGGGCGCCAAGCTCGACGGAGTGCTGCGGAACCATTGGATCATGCCGAACGGCACGCTGCGCGACACGTGCGTCTACAGCATCATCCGAAGCGAGTGGCCCACGGTGAAAGTGCACCTTCAGGGGCTTATGAGATCGAGCGGCTCGGCTGCATGCTGAGAGGCTCGATTTCTCGTAGGATCGCGTGGGGATAGGGAGCGACGAACGATGGCGACGAGTGCGGCGACAAAGAAGGCACGAACGGGCGGCATCAAAATTGGTACGCTCAAACAGAGCGAGCTCGAGGAGGCGGATCGTATCGTGCGGCTGGCGTTCGGGACATTTCTGGGATTACCGAATCCGCTGGAGTTCATGGGCGACCGCAACTTCATGGCGCCGCGCTGGCGTTCGCCGAACGTCACGGTGCTGGCGGCGCGCGAAAATGGCCGCCTGATCGCGACCAATGTGGCCACGCGCTGGGGATCGTTTGGATTCTTCGGGCCGCTGACGGTGCTGCCGGAGTTCTGGGATCGCGGCGTGGCGCAACTGTTGCTCGAAGAGACCATCACGATCTTCGACGATTGGGGCGTGCGACACACGGGCCTCTTTACCTTCCCGAGCAGCACCAAGCACGTGGGGCTCTACCAGAAGTTCGGCTACTGGCCGCGGTATCTGACGGCGGTCATGACGCGCACGCCGGAACCCAAGCCGGCAGCGCAGGCCAAGCGGGGAGATGCGCTGGGCTTGTTATCGGCGTGCGGGAAGAGCGAGCGCGAACGCCAAATCCGGGCATGCCGCAAACTCGCGCACAGCATCGACAAAGGACTCGATCTTTCCGAGGAGATGCGCGCGGTGGTGGCGCAGGGCACCGGAGACGTGGTCATGACGCATACGCGGGGCGCGCTCGATGGGTTCGCGGTGTGCATGAACGGATCGGGGTCGGAGGGCGGGGAGAAGATTTGCTACGTGAAATTCGGCGCGGCGCGCGGCAGGGCCGGGGCGGGGAAGCGTTTCGAGAGATTGCTGGACGCGTGCGAGGCTTTTGCGGCGTCGCGCGGAGCGACGGTGGAGGCCGGCGTGAACCTGGCGCGCGAGGACGCCTACCGGCGCATGCGGGAACGTGGATATCGGGTGGCCGTGCAGGGCGTGGCCATGCAGCGGCCGCACGTCGAAGGGTTCAATCGCGCCGATGCGTATGTGATCGACGACTGGCGGTGAGAGGGCGGCGCGATTACCGGCGCGAGACGACCCTGGAGCGACTGTCAGTTCACCTCACGACAAAGCAACTGCAGATCCCTCGCTACACCACCCCGACGGATGCAAAACCGGCATCGGTCGGGGACCCCGGTTGCGCTCGGGATGACAACTTTTAGTGCGGTGGGGAACTCTCGCGATACAAGCCGAAAGGCCTCAGGTCTCCCGCCAAACTGCGGCGGGCGACCTGAGCTACAAGCTGCACAGCCAGAGTGGCTGTGCCACGGTTGCGGCGTGTGCAGGTCAATAGATTGCGCTGGACATGGGGCGGCGGAGTGAGGTAGGGTCTGGGATGATGAAGCACGTCAACAGATATGTAGCGGTGGCGGTTCTGGTGGTAGCGGCGGGGATGGGGGCGGCCTCGTTTGTGGCCGGGCAGGCACCCTCGGGCGGCGACCACCTTTTCGTCTACGGGGACGTGGTGAACTTCCTTGGCTTGGGCAAGCCGCGCAGTTGCGCGGCCAACACCCAGTTCAAAAAGGGTGACCCAGTGGGATTCCGCATGACCGCCATCAATCCGGCGACGGGGAAGCGGGACCGGGCGACGCAGCTTGTGGTTCACCTGACCTACAACGGTAAGAGCGTGGACATTCCCATGCGCGACCGGCAGACCGAGCAGCAGCCGGAGCGCGAATTCTGGGTGGGCAAGTGGATTGTTCCCGATGACGCGACCCCCGGAATCGTGCGCTATACCGTGACGGCGAAAGACCCGCAGGGCCGCACCGGCGAATACAAGCCGTTCAACGTGGACACCTCGCAGATCACGATCATCGAATAGCGCGAATAGCAGAGCGTTGCGTTAGAGGAAGCGACGAGTTCCGCGTAATCCGTATGAACCCCGCGAAATTTCCGCGATCCGGTACCTTGATTCTTCTGGCCTGCGTGGCGGCGTTCTCCGCTTGTTCGAAGCTCCAGCAAACCACTTCGCAGTCTTCGGTTTCGACGGCATCGAATTCCTCCGCCTCCGCACCCGGCGCGTCGCTCCAGTTGGCCTATGAAAGGCCGGCGGTGGTGGGCGCAAGGGTACGCGCCACAGGCACGGGCCTTCCGGCAGGGAAGACCGTCGGTCTCACGTGGGGCACGGTGCAGGGCGGGTGGGTGGTGGAGGACTACTACCACTTCCGCGGCAAGAAATATTCGGAGACGACCAGCAAGCTCGGCGAGTTCCAGACGGATGCGAACGGAAAGCTCGATGCGAGCTTCACGATTCCCGAGGACTACGGCGGCGTGCACGAAGTGATCGCGGTCGTCGACGGCAAGCCCGTGGCGCAGAACGGTATCGAGGTGACGCAGAGCTTCGAGCTTTGGCCGACTTCCGGGCCGGTGGGGACGCCGATCGAGCTGCGGGTCAAAGGCTTCGGCTGGCGGACCATGGAGAGCACCTGGGTGGTGAACTGGGACAACAACAACGTGGGGTTTGTCTCGGCCGCGAGCACGCGAGGATCGGCGACAGCGCGATTTCGCGCCGCGGGTCCCGCCGGCGATCACGTCATCAAGATTTACACGGGCTGGCAGGGGCAGAGTTATCTGAACTACGAGCAGTCGCCGGTGGCGCGGATGCCGCGTCCGGAATACACCTTTCATACGACGGGCGGAAACGCGAGCGCCGTTCCGGCGGCGTACGAAGAGCCTTATCCGAAGCAGCCGGTGAAGCCGGCGGAGGTGAAAGTCGCGGGAGCGACGCTGGGCGTCGCGCCGACGCAAGGGCCGGTCGGCACGCGGGTGATGCTCCAGGGCGAAGGCTTTTCAAGAAACCAGCCGCTGCAACTGGTGTGGGAAAGTTTCGTGGGCAGCCGGGTGAGCGGCTTGGGGTTCGAGCCCGACGAGAAGGTGATCGGGCAGGTGCAGGTGGGAAGCGACGGAAGGATCGAGTCGCCGGTCACGGTGCCGGAAGACCTCGGCGGCCTGCATGGACTTGCGCTGCGCGATGGAAATAACCTTGTGGCGCGGGCGTTTTTCACCATCGAAACGAGCATCGTGAGCATCACGCCGACGTCGGGACCGGCGGGCACGCCGGTGACGATACACCTCAAGGGCGTGGGTTGGACGGAGTACGACAACATCTACGTGGCCAACTATGACAACGCCTACATGGGCTACGCCTGCGGATTCAACAGCCAGGGCGACGTGGTGATCAACTTCGCGGCGGCGGGCGCGCCGGGCGTGCACCTGATCGACCTGTATCCCGGAATCTACGAAGGACCGGCGAGCGAGCCGCAGCAACTCTACCGGCTGCCGCAACTGACCTACGCGGACGATCATCCGGGCAACAAGATTCCGGCGCTGCGCTTCGCGTTCGAGGTGACGCCGGCGGCGGGACGGCGCGCGCCGGTGTTCGTTTCGCCAGCCGCACCGTCGGCGACAAAATCGGCGAACCCTTCCTAGCCAGCGACGATCAGCCAACCCACACGAAGGGACCCCGAATCAACTCTGAGGATGCTCCCTAATCGCCAAGCCGGCGGAGTGCGCTGGCGAGCTCCGGTGATCCTGCTGATTGTCGCGGCAACGGCAATTCCCGTGGAGTTGCGGCCGGTGCGGCACTTTGCCGTGGATTTCGACACTTCCGCCGTTCACGCGCTGGAGAACGTCGCGGGATATGTGCCGTTAGGGATTGTGCTGGGCGAGTTGGGTGTGCTGCGGGCAGCGATCGCCGGGGCGTTGATGTCCGGCTCGATCGAGGCCGGCCAGCTTTTCATGCGGTACCGGGACACCTCAGCGACCGATTTCGCTGCGAACGTGCTCGGAGCATTGCTGGGCGCCGCCGTGTGCGTGCATTGGAAAATTCGCACACCGATTCTGAGGATCAGCGGATGGAGGGCCCTGGTTGCGGCCGGAGGGGCGTTCGGAATCCTTCTGCTGGTGTGGAACAGCAAGGCGCCCCCGCCTTCTACACGCGGAGCGACGACGCCGGGGACGCTGGAAGCCGATTGGAAGCTGGACGAGAGCGCCGGCCGAGTGGCGCTGGATTCTTCCGGCCACGGCCTGAACGGCAGGTTCGGCGGGGAGCCAAAGCGCGTGGAGGGCGTCATGAACCGCGCCGTGGAGTTCAACGGGGCGAAGGATTACATCGACTTCGGCCGTGCCACGGCGTTTCGGTTGAGCGGCAGCATGACCATCAGCGCCTGGATCAAGCCATCGTCATTTCCCTCGGACGACGCGGCGATCGTCTCACAATTCCAGGACAGCTTCGGGTATCAGCTGGATACAACGGTCGACGAAGGGCCGCGCACCGTCGGCTTCAAACTCACCAACACGTGCGGAGATCTGATGGCGCGATACGGAGCGACTCCCCTGGACGTGGACAAGTGGTACCACGTAGCCGGAGTGTACGACGCCGCGGCGCGGACGCTGCACGTTTATCTGAATGGCCGGCTGGACGATGGCCCGTTGCGCGGCGTGGTCACGGGGGCGCAACACAGTTCCCGGTCGGCGGTATACGTCGGCAGGCGGAGCGATCTAGCGGGGTTCGCGTTCGCCGGGGCGCTTGAGGATGTGCGGATCTACTCCCTGGCGCTGACGAGCGCGGAGATCGCGGCGGTCATGCAGGGAAAAAGCGTCGATGTAGACGCTCATCGCGCCGCTGAGAACGGCGTCAATACTGCGGGGGCTGCGGGGGGGATCGATCCAGGCTCGGGATGTGCGGTGATCGCGGAAGGCGGGGACGAGATGATCGCACTTCTGGCCGCATCGTTGGGTGTGCTGGTGGCGTTCGCATGCGTCGGACTGCTGCCGTGGACGGGCTCGGCCGGGCCTTACGCTAAGTTCGGAATTTCCTCGGGCCTAGCGCTTTTCTCGAGCCTGGCGAGCGGCTTGCTGCTTCTGGCGGCCGCGGCGCGCCCTCTGCCGTCATTTCATTTGTGGCTGATTCCATTGGTCAGCCTGGCCGGTGGCGCTTCGGTGGTGTTTTCGTTGCGCCGACAGGGCGAGCCGGCTGGTTCCACTCTTTGATCGGGTGGCGCGGGGTGAAGTTGGCGCCGCTGTTCTGGAGACGGGCTTGCTTATAGATCGTGGTGCGATATACGCGCGCAGCGGCGGGCAGTGCTCAATACGGAACACTCTCAGGTGATTCCTGTATAGGGAACGACGCTAAGGAATGCTTAACTGGCTTGCGACTTAAGGTCGTTTTAAGGTTTGCGAATGGTACGTGTGCTCATTGCCGACGATCACAAGGCTGTGCGAGACAACCTTCGCGCAGTGTTAAACAAACAGCAGCCGCAATGGGAAATCTCCGAAGCTTCCGACGGGCAAGAGGCTATCGATATATTCCGTAAGGCCCCACCCGACGTGGCCGTGCTGGACATTGTGATGACGCCGGTGGGCGGCGTGGCGGCGGCATATGAGATGCGGCGGATCGATCCGAAAGTGAAGATTATCTTGATCAGCGGCTTTTACGCCCCGGGAGATGCCTCGGCGCTCACACGCCTTCTCGGCGCGGGAGCGTTCTTGCCAAAGAGCGACGCCATAATGCAACTGGTGCCCACGATCGAGCGGGTTCTGAGCGAAGAGAGCCGTCCTGCCTCCTGAGGCGCCGCACAACGGGCCTGCCCATCTTTTTTGAATCGAGTCCCTGAAAAAAACTGAAAGGCCTCAGGTCTCCCGGCAGAAATCGCCGGGCGACCCGAGCTACAAGTTCATTGCCGTTGGCGGGGCGGCAAAAGAGAAAGCAGATTCCTCACCGCCATTCGCCAACAGCGCGACTGGGTTCGGAATGACAACATTTGCAATTCACGCGCGGCAAAGGTTCAGCGGTTAGAGTTCGCGAAGGGCCACGGCGACGGGGCGGGTGGCGGCGCGGATGGCCGGGAGCATGCCGCCGAGGACGCCCATCACCAGCGCGAACACGATTCCGAAGAGCAGGAGATCGAAGGTGATTTTGAAGGCGAAGGCAACGTTGGCGAAGGTCTGAAAGTTCATGGTGTTGGTGGTGAGGCCGTTCAGCGGAAGAACGGCCAGGCATCCGAGAATCCCGCCCACGAACGAAATCGAGATGGCTTCAAAGAGAAACGACAAGATCACGTTGGAGCTGCTGAAGCCGAGGGCGCGCATGGTGGCGATTTCGCGGCCGCGTTCGGCGATGGCGGAGTACATGGTGTTGAGCGCGCCAAAGACGGCGCCGATGGCCATGATGGCGGCGACCAGGCCGCCGAGCACGGTGATGAGGCGGGTCATGGTGGTGGACTGCTTGGCGTAGTAGTCGACCTCGCGGGTGACGTCCACGTTCATGCGCGGATCGGAGACGATCGCGTCCTTGAATTGCTGAAAAGCGTCTGGAGAGGCGAGGTGGACCGTGACGGATTGAAAGACGTTGTCGGGCCGCTTGAGGATTTCGTTCAGCAGCCTGCCGTCGCACCAGACCTCGGAGTCGAAGGCGGAACCTCCGGCGTCGAAGACACCCACCACCTGCCAGCGTCCGCCGCCGAATTGAACGGAGTTGCCGACGGAGAGACCGACGTAGGTCTTCGCTGCGTTGCTGCCGACCACGATTTCGGAAAGGCCGGGCTGGAACGTGCGGCCCTCGACAATTTTGGCGAAGGTGCGGACGCGCAGGACGTTAGCGGAGACGCCGCGGACTTGCACGTTGGCATCGGTGCCGGTGGAAATCAGCGGGAAGGGCATAACGCCCACTACTTCCTGTGTCACCAGGGGACCGGTGGAGTCCCGCGCGACGCCTGGGGCGTCTTGCACCACGCGCACGGAATCGAGAGTGACGCCGCCCATCATCTCCGTGGGCGAGCCGGCGCGGAGGATAAGGGCGTTGCCGGGAGAGCCGGAGGCCACCAGCGTGGCGCGGAAGCCGTTGGCGAGAGAGAGCATGGCCACGAAGACGCCCACGGTTCCGGCGATGCCCAGCACGGCGACGATGGTGGAGGTCCAGCGCGCCCGGATGCTGCGCAGGTTGTAGGAGATGGGAACCGAGCCCAGGAAGGGCGCGAGCAGGCCCGCGAGCAGGCCCGCCAGGATCAGCAGGACGAAAATCGCCGCGAGCGTGAAGATCAATCCAAAAATGAGCTTGGCCGCGATTGCCGGCATTCAGACTCTCCGCAGCGCGTTCACGATCTGCAGGCGCATGGCGCCCAAGCCGGGCAGGAGGCCGCTGGCCAATCCGACGACGAGGGCGATTACGAAACCGAGAGCGATCACCGACGGCGCGAGAACCAGCTGAGGCAGCATGCCGTTGAGGGCCTTGGCGAGAACGGGGATGGCCATGAAGGCGAGCGCCAGTCCCACGAGGCCGCCCACGATGGCGATCAGCAGAGACTCCGCGAGTACGAAAAAGAGAATGGTGCGGCCGGAGAAGCCGATGGCCTTGAAAACGGCCAGTTCGCCGGTGCGTTCGCGAACGGAGATGGCCATGGTGTTTCCGGTGACGAGAAGAAGGGTGAAGAAAACGATGGCGCCGATGCTGAGGATCAGAAAACGGATGTTCCCGAACTGCTTCACCCAACTGGCGGCGAAGGCGGATTCGGTTTCGGTCTTGGTTTCAAAAGGCGAATTGGCAAACTCCGCGTCAATGCTTTTGCCGGAGTTCACGGCGTCGTCCGGGGAGTTGACGCGGACGACGTACCAGCCGACCTGGCCTTTGAATGTGGCGGGAACGTTTTCCTGGAAGTAGTCCCACTGAAACCAGAATTGCGTCTCGTCGTCCTGCGGGCGCTTGCCGTGGTAGATGCCGTCGATATTGAACTCCCAATTGCCGTTGCCCCAGATGGTGGACTGCAGCGGGATGCGATCGCCGATCTTCCAGCCGAAGCGTTCGGCCGTGCGGACGCCCACGACGGCGCCCTGGCGGTCCTTGA
>Ga0335077_10010367_pt1 | contig 11592 bp, 9 predicted proteins | sample Lox_Sample_31_FD_207151 | JGI IMG/M metagenome (GOLD analysis project Ga0335077, IMG submission 207151) | Soil microbial communities from Loxahatchee National Wildlife Refuge, Florida, United States - Lox_Sample_3.1 | ecosystem: Environmental > Terrestrial > Soil > Wetlands | place: USA: Florida...
GGCTTCTCGTAGGCCAGGGTCGTCTTCGCATCGACGGGATACGGAATGACGGTCGTCTCGCCCTTGCGCCACTGCGCCAGGGTCAACCCCTGGCGGAAGTGCGGCGTGACCAGACGGTACGACACCGTTGGATCCTTCTCGGCCACCGCGGTCTTGACGAAGCGGAGGATGAGCGAGTGCACACTCGGGTCGAGCTTCACCGTCTTCGGCGCCGGCGCCGTCTTCGGGAGCGGGATGTTCTTCGACGGCAGCCCGTTGCTGCCGTCGAGCACGGTGAAGACCACGAGCCCGCCGACGACGGCGCCGAGCGCTCCCGCGATCGGCAGCGCGCGCTTCCAGAAGCGCGGCCGCCGCCACAACGGACGGCTGCTCGGGGTGATCGGGCTGACGTCGGCGGTCATCGGGCGCGTCAGTGTAGACGGAAAAATCTCGAGTTGGTTAGCGCCGCGAGGCGAGCTCCTCGAAATACGCGAGCGCCTCGGGATTCGCGAGCGAATCGCGGCTCGCGACCTCGTCGGCCGGCGCTCCCATGAGGATCCGCTTCACCGGCACCTCGAGGATCTTGCCCGACAGGGTGCGTGGGATCTCGGGCACGGCGACGACCTCGTCGGGAACATGACGCGGCGAGCAGTCCTCGCGCACGCGCCGCCGGATCTCGGCTGCGAGGCCCTCGTCGAGGGAGGGGCCCTCGCGGAGGACGACGAAGAGCGTCATCCGGCTGCCGTCTCCCTCGGGGACGTCGACGACGAGCGCGTCGAGCACCTCCTCGAAGCCGAGCACGCTGCGGTACAGCTCGCTCGTCCCCATGCGCACGCCGCCTCGGTTGATCGTCGCGTCGGAGCGGCCGCTGATGATCGCCGTGCCACGCTCGGTGATCTCGATCCAGTCGCCGTGCCGCCAGACGCCGGGGAAGGTCGAGAAGTAGCTGTCCCGGTAGCGCGAGCCGTCCTCGTCGCCCCAGAGATAGAGAGGCATCGACGGCATCGGCTCGGTGATGACGAGCTCGCCGACCTCGCCGACGAGCGGCCGCCCGTCCTCGCTCCACGCCTCGACCTTCGCGCCGAGAGCGCGCGCCTGCAGCTCGCCACGGTAGACCGGGAGGGTGGGGACGCCGCCGACGAACGCGGTGCAGACGTCGGTGCCGCCCGAGGTCGAGAAGAGCCAGACGTCCTCGCCGAGGCGCTCGCGCACCCAGTCGAACCCCTCCGGCGCGAGCGGCGAGCCGGTCGAGCCGACACTGTGGAGCCGCGAGAGATCGCGGCCGGAGCGCGGCTCCAGCCCGTCCTTCAGGCAGGCGGAGATGTAGCCGGCGCTCGTCCCGAAGCACGTGATGCCGGCGGCGTCGGCGAGGTCCCAGAGCGTGCCGAGATCGGGGTGGGCCGGACTCCCGTCGAAGAGGACGATCGACGCCTCCGAGAGCAGGCCGCCGACGAGGAAGTTCCACATCATCCAGCCGGTCGTCGTGAACCAGAAGAGACGGTCGTCCCGGCGCGCGTCGAGGTGGAGACGCATCTTCTTCAGGTGCTCGAGCAGGATCCCGCCCTGCCCGTGCACGATCGCCTTCGGCAGCCCGGTCGTCCCCGAGCTGTAGAGAACCCAGAGCGGGTGGTCGAACGGGAGCTGCGCCGGCTCGAGCTCCGCCGGCGGGAGCTCCCAGCCGCCGCCGGCCAGGTAGGGGAGGACGAACGTCCGCTCGACGGTCGGCAGCTCGCGCTGCAGCTCCGCGACGGCCGCGCGCCGGTCGAAGTCCTTGCCGCCGTAGCGGTAGCCGTCGACGGCGAGGAGCGCCTTCGGCTCGATCTGGGCGAAACGGTCGACGACGCTGCGGACGCCGAACTCGGGCGCGCAGCTCGACCAGGTCGCACCGATGCTCGCGCAGCCGAGGAAGGCGGCGACCGTCTCGGGCACGTTCGGGAGGTAGGCCGCGACCCGGTCTCCCGCCTCGACGCCTGCCTCGCGCAGGGCCGCCGCGACCGCCCCGGCGCGCGCCCGGAGCTCGCCCCAGGTCCATTCGCCCAGCGGTCGCAGCTCGGAGGCGTGCCGGATCGCGATGTCGCCGGCGTCGCGGCCGCGGAAGACGTGCTCGGCGTAGCTGAGGCGGGCGCCCGGGAACCACTCCGCGCCCGGCATCTCTCGCCGGCCGAGGACGCGCTCGTACGGCTCGCTCGCCGCAACGTCGAAGAAGTTCCAGATCGCGCCCCAGAACGCCTCGAGGTCGTCGACCGACCACCGCCAGAGGCCGGCGTAGTCCGCGAGCTCGAGGCCGTGGCGTTCGTTCACCCACTCCCGGAAGCGCGTGATCGTGGCGCCGGCGACCCGCTCGGAGCTCGGCTCCCAGACAACCGGCGGCGCGGGCATGCGGCGATCGTACTGAGGCTCGGCGGCGGGCGGTCCCGGCGGCGGGCGGCGGTTCGCCCGCCTGCTCGAAGTCGTACTTTCCCGCGACCACGTTCCGCACTTTCCGAAACCCAGGCGAGAGGTGGCGGAGTAAGGTGCGGCAATGGCCAACGAGACGCTCACGATCCGCTACAACCACGATGGCGCAGAGGTCGAGGTGCCGGTCACCGACGGCACGATCCACGCCACCGACCTCCGTCAGCTGGGCCTCATGTCCTACGACCCGGCCTTCCTCAACACCGCCTCGACGCGCAGCTCGATCACGTACATCGACGGCGACGCGGGGATCCTCCGCTACCGCGGCTACCCGATCGAGCAGCTCGCCGAGGAGGCGAGCTTCCTCGAGACGGCGTGGCTCCTCTTCGAAGGCGAGCTACCGACCGAGGCCGAGCTGCGCGCCTGGGAGGAGGAAGTGCGGACGCACACCTACGTCCACACGAACGTGACGCGCTTCCTCGACGGCTTCCGCCACGACGCGCACCCGATGGGGATGCTGCTCGGGACGGTCGCGGCCCTCTCGACCTTCTATCCCGACGCGAAGGAGATCGGCGATGCCGAGAGCCGGCGGTTGCAGCGGCTCCGGCTGATCGCGAAGTTCCCGACGATCGCCGCCTGGATCTTCCGCCACACGCACGGGCTGCCGTACGTCTATCCGCGAAACGACCTCGACTACATCGGCAACTTCGTCAACATGACGTTCGAGATCGGCGGGCGCCACGAGCCGAACCCGGTGCTCCAGCGCGCGCTCGAGATCCTCCTCATCCTGCACGCCGACCACGAGCAGAACTGCTCGACGAACGCGGTGCGCGGCGTCGGCTCCTCGCAGGTCGACCCGTTCTCGGCGGTGTCGGCGGGGGTGGCTGCGCTCTACGGGCCGCTGCACGGCGGCGCGAACGAGCAGGTCTTGAGGATGCTCGACGAGATCGGCGACGTGAAGAACGTCCCCGCCTTCATCGAGGGCGTGAAAAATCGCGAGCGCCTGCTGATGGGCTTCGGCCACCGCGTCTACAAGAACTACGACCCGCGGGCGAAGCTGATCAAGCGCGTCGCGGACGACGTCTTCTCCCAGACGGGGATCGACCCGAAGCTCGAGATCGCGCTCGAGCTGGAGCGGATTGCGCTCGAGGACGACTACTTCGTCTCGCGCAAGCTCTACCCGAACGTCGACTTCTACTCCGGGATCATCTACCGGGCGATGGGCTATCCGACCGACTACTTCACGGTGCTGTTCGCGCTCGGCCGGCTCCCCGGTTGGCTCGCGCAGTGGGAGGAGATGCTCTCGGATCCCGAGCAGAAGATCGCGCGGCCCCGGCAGATCTACACGGGCTACGACGAGCGGGCCTACGTACCGCTCGCGAAGCGCGGCTAGCGGCGAAGCTCGGCGGCGAGAGCGTCGAGCGCCGGCTGCAGGTGCTCGGGACGGCGCGGGCCGATCACGACCGCGACCCGCGGGTCGGCGAGGAGCCATGCGATCGCCTCGGTGGCGGGATCTCCGCGGCGCTCGAGCTCCTCGAGCAGGTCGTAGACGCGGTCGGCGCGCAGGTGCTCGTACGGCTCGGGGCGCAGCGTCATGCGCGAGCCCTCCGGCGGCGGCGCGCCGCGCCGGTACTTGCCGGTGAGCCAGCCGCCGGCGAGCGGGCTGAAGGCCTGGAAGGCGAGCCCGTGCTCCGCGCAGAGCGGCAGCACCTCCCGTTCCGCCTCCCGGTCGAGCAGCGAGTACGAGTTCTGGACGGCAGCGAAGGAGCCCGCCGCGACCGCCTCGCGCAGCTCCGCGCCGTCGACGTTGCTCAGCCCGTACGCAACGATCTTCCCCGCCGCGACGAGCTCCTCGAAGACGCCGGCCACCTCTGCGACCGGCACGTCCGGATCCCACGCGTGCGCCAGGTAGAGGTCGACGCGCTCGATGCCCAGCCGGCGCAGGCTGGAGTCGATCTGGCGCCGGACACGGGCCGGCGCAAGCCCGTGATCCGCGCCCTCGTCCATCGGATTGAACGTCTTCGTGGTGATGCGAAGCCCTTCGGGACGGCGCGAACGGATCCACTCGCCGATGAACGTCTCGCTGCGTCCGCCGCCGTAGGCGTCGGCGGTGTCGAACCAGGTCAGCCCGGCCGCCCAGGCGGCATCCATCAGCTCGAACGCCTGCTCGAGCGTTTCTCCCAGGCCGAAGAAGGCGGGCGCCGAGCCGACCCCGCCGAAGCCGCCGCAGCCGAGGATGAGCCGGGGGTAGGCTCGCTCCATGGCGGCGACCGTACTCGACGTGGAGGCCGTGCGGGCGCGCTACTCCTCTCTCCGCGACGGCGGCTTCGTGTTTCTCGACGCGCCCGGCGGCTCGCAGGTGCCCGACGAGGTCGGCGACGCGATCGCACGCGCACTGCGCGAGGCGAGCGCGAACCTCGGCGCGCCGTACGAGACCGGCCGGCGCGTCGAGGCGATCCTCGAGCGGGCGCGCGCCGACGCCGGCCGCTTCCTCAACTGCTCGGCCGACGACGTGATCTTCGGGGCGAACATGACGACGCTCGACTTCGCCCTGACGCGGACGGCGTCGCGGGACTGGCGCGAAGGCGACCGCATCCTCGTCTCCCGCCTCGATCACGACGGCGGCGTGGCGCCCTGGGTCGAGCTCGCGGAGGATCGCGGCTTCGAGGTCGACTGGGTCGACGTCGGCGAGGACCTCCGCCTCGATCTCGCCGATCTCGAGCGGAAGCTCGACGAGCGCGTCCGCGTCGTCGCCTGCGTCGCCGCGTCGAATGCGGTCGGGACGATCGCCGACGTCCCGCGGGTGGCCGAGCTCGCCCACGCCGCCGGCGCGCTGTGCTGGGTCGACGCCGTCCACTACGCTGCGCACGAGCCGGTCGACGTCCAGGCGCTCGGCGTCGACGTCCTCCTCTGCTCGCCGTACAAGTTCTGCGGGCCGCACCTCGGCCTCGCCTATGGAAGGCACGACCTGCTCGAGTCTTGGCGCGCGTACAAGGCGCGGCCGGCCGGCTCGACGCCCGTCGGGCGCAAGTTCGAGACCGGCACCGCACCGTACGAGCTGCTCGCGGGCTTCTCGGCGACGGTCGCGTACCTCGATTCGCTCGGCGGGATGGCCGTGCTGCGCGAGTACGAGCGGACGCTCGGCGCACGCTTCCTCGAGACGCTGCCCGAGCGTGTGACCGTGTACGGCCTGCCGACGATGGAGGGTCGCGTCCCGACGTTCCTCGTCAACGTCGAGGGGGTCGAGGCGGCGGACGTCGCGACGACCATGGCGGAGCGGGGCTACGGCGTCTGGGCGCACGACAGCTGGTACTCGCTCGGCCTGCGCGAGAAGCTCCCGTACCCGCGCGACGCCGTGCGAGTCGGCTTCATCCACTACAACACGGTGGAGGAAGTCGACGGTTTCCTGCGCGAGCTCGCCGCGCTCTAGCGCGTAGTATCGAACAGATGTTCGTGCTCCACGCGGACGCGGACGCGTTCTTCGCGTCGGTCGAGCAGCGGGACGACCCGCGGCTCCGCGGCCGGCCGGTGATCGTCGGCGGCGGCGTCGTGCTGGCCGCGAGCTACGAGGCGAAGGCGTTCGGCGTTCGCACGGCGATGGGCGGACGGCAGGCGCTTCGCCTCTGCCCCGAGGCGGTGGTCGTCCGGCCGCGCTTCGCGGCGTACACCGAGGCGAGCCGTGCGCTGTTCGCCGTCTTCGAGGACGCCTCGCCCGTCGTCGAGGGACTGTCGATCGACGAGGCCTTCCTCGACGTGCGCGGGATGGACCACATCGCAGGCACCCCGGTCGAGATCGCCGTTCGCCTCCGCGGCGCGGTGCGCGAGCGCGTCGGGCTCCCCGTCACCGTGGGCGTCGCGCGGACGAAGTTCCTCGCGAAGGTCGCGAGCGGCGTCGCAAAGCCCGACGGCCTGCTCGCCGTGCCCGCCGACCGCGAGCTCGAGTTCCTGCACCCGCTGCCGGTCGAGTGCGTCTGGGGTGTCGGCCCGGCAACGGCCCGGCGCCTGCAGGCGTGGAACGTGCGGACGGTCGGCGAGCTGGCCGCCCTCTCGGAGTCGACGCTCGTGGCGCTGCTCGGCCGGGCGGCCGGGCGCCACCTGAACGCACTCGCGCACAACCGCGACTTCCGGCGGGTGGAGCCTGGCCGCAGGCGGGGCTCGATCGGCTCGCAGCGCGCGCTCGGCCGCGGGCGCCACTCGGCCCAGACGATCGACGCGACGCTCGTCGCCATCGTCGACCGGATCGCGCGGCGCCTGCGGGCGGCGCGGCGCATCGGCCGGACGGTCGTGCTTCGTCTCCGCTTCGGCGACTTCGAACGGGCGACACGCTCCCACACGCTGCCGTTCGCGACCGCGAACACGCAGGCGATCCTCCTGACGGCGCGTGCGCTCCTCGCGACGGCGATGCCCCTGATCGAGCGTCGCGGCGTCACGCTCGTCGGTTGCTCGGTCGCGATGCTGGAGGACGAGCGGCCGCGCCAGCTCCTGCTGGGGCCGGACGAAGCGCTCGACGCCGCCGTCGACGCGATCCGCGACCGGTTCGGCAGCGCCGCGATCACCCGCGCCGTCCTGCTCGGGCGAGACAGCGGCTTCTCTATGCCGCTGCTGCCGGACTGATGATCTCCGCGTAGACGCCGGCGTCGATGTTCCCGCCGGAGACGATGCAGGCGCAGCGGTCGCCGCGGCGCAGCGCAGCGGCCAGCGCGAGCGCGCCTGCGCCCTCCGCGACGACCTTCGCCCGCGCGGCGAGCAGGCGTACCGCCTCGGCGACGTCCTCGAGCGGGACGGCGACGGCCTCGTCGACGAGCTCCTGCGCTCGCTCCCACATGCCGGGCAGCAGGCCGCGGCCGCCCGCGCCGTCGACCCACGACGGCCGGAAGTCGACCTCCCGCGGCTCGCCCGCGGCGAGCGACGCCGCGAGCGGCGCGGCCGTCTCCGGCTCCGCCGTCACCACTCGCACAGCGGGCCGCAGGGCCTTCAGCGCGCTCGCGATCCCGGCCGTCAGGCCGCCGCCTCCCCACGGAATCACGACCGTGTCGAAGTCCGGCGCGTCCTCGGCGAGCTCGAGTCCGATCGTCCCGTTGCCGGCCATCACCGTCTCGTCGGCGACCGGGTGGACGAAGAAGCCGGGCACGCCCGCGCGCCCGCGCTCGACCATGGCCCGCCACCACTCCTCGTGCGGCACGAGAACGACCTCCGCGCCGAGCTCCCGAATTCGTTCGATCTTCGCCAGCGGAGCGCCCTCGGGCGCGATCGCACGCGCGGGCACGCCCGCCTCGCGCGCCGCCCAGGCGACTCCCTGCGCCATGTTCCCGGCGCTCGCGGTGACGACTCCGTCCGCGAGCTCCGGCGCCGACGCCGCCCGCACCGCCGACAGCGCGCCGCGCAGCTTGAAGGAGCCGAGCGGCTGCAGGCACTCGAGCTTGAGCAGGATCCGTTCGTCGAACGGGACGAGCGGCGTGCGGACGACGTCGTCGCCGAGCCGCTCGCGCGCCCGGCGGATTTCCTCGAGCGCGATCATCGACCGGCACTCATCGACCGGTAGCAGCTACCGTCACGGAAGCTTGACGCGGGCGGGGAACGGCGTCGCGCGAGGGAAAAGGCGCGGCCTGGTTGCGCCGAATCCGCTCCCCGTGCACCGGCACACCTTCGTACAGGTAGCTGCTACCGGCCGTCAGTCGCTCTCTTTGGCGAGCTCCGTGAGGTCCGTCCGGACCGACCAGAGCTCCGGGTACATCTTGTGCTTGATCAGCCCCGCGAGGAGCTCGACCGGGGTGCCCTGCGTCCCGACGACGTCCTCCCCGATCACGCGGCCGACCATCTTCACGTGCCGGAAGCGCCAGACACCGACCTGCTCGTCCCAGTCGACCAACGCCTCGGCGAGCTGGTAGAGGTCCTCGTGCTCACGTCCCTGCGTGTACACGTCGAGCAGCGTGAGGCCGCGCTCGCGCCGTAGCGCGTCGAAGGCCGAGAGCAGCCCCGGCGAGACGCGCCGGATCTCGCGGAATCCGGGCGAGTCGAAGCCGGAGCCGTGGCCGAGCACGCGGCGCACCTCCTGGTACTCCCACGGCGAGATCAACTCGAGGTGCTCGAGGAAGGAGACGACGTAGCGCATGGCGCGATTCGCCCGGTAGACGAGCCGCAGCGCCGCCGCGAGGTCGCGCGCCTCGATCAGCCGCGTCGCCTCCTCGACCTCCATCCACGCGTGCTTCAGCCACAGCTCCGACGACTGATGCACGGTCTGGAAGAGGAGCTCGTCGCGGTGCGCCCACTCGTGCGGCGCTTTCTGGAGCGAGAGCAGCTCGTCCGTGCGGAGGTAGCGCTCGTAGTCGCTCTCCCCCCGCCCGCCCAGGATCGGCTGGAAGTCCTCCTCGTCGGCGTGCGGAGCGCCTTGCTCGCTCTCGCCGCCGGCGAAGCCTGCAGCTCCGCTCCCGGACGGCTCCGGCTGCGTCGAGCCCGCGCCGCTCACCAGATCCGCATCTCCAGCCCGGCGAGCGGGATGCCGCCGTCCTCGGTCACGAGCCACGTGTCCTGCATGTAGAGGCATTCTCGACCATCGGCCGAGATCGCGTGCGGATGCAGCGAGAAGACCATTCCTGCCGCGAGCTCGGTCTCGACTCCCTCGCCGAGCCGCGGGTGCTCGATCATCGTCATCCCGATCGAGTGGCCGGTGACATGGCCGAGGTGGTAGCCGCGCGCCGTGAAGCCGGCGGAGACCGCACGGTGGACGTCGTGCGCGGCGGCTCCCGGCCGCAGCGCCGCCCGCGCGACCTCGTAGTACTCGACGTACGCCTCGAGCATCCGCTCCACCTCCGCGCTCGGCGTCCCGAGCGCGCGCGAGACCTCGACCCAGTGCCCGCCCGGGCCGGCGATCTCGAGCGAGGGGATCGTGAGGTCGCCGAGGATCGTGTCCGCGCGCGCGATCGCGAACTCCGCGCCCACGAGCACCATATTCATCGTCAGCCGCCCGCAGCCGCGCTCGACGAAGAGCCGCTCGGCCGGGGCGAGCGCCTCCGCCGCGTTCCGGCCCGGCGCCCACGCCTCGCGAAAGGCGTGGAAGCCGGCGGTGTTGATCTCGACGCTCTCACGCACCGAGTCGAGCTCCGCCTCCGACTTGACGGCGCGCGCGAGGTCGAACTGCTCGTCCCACGGCACGAGCTCGACCCTGCCGTCGAGCGCCGCCCTGTCGCGCACCGTCAGCACGTAGTCGAGCCCGTAGACGCCGACCCGCCGCCCGCGTAGCCGCTCGGCGAGCCATTCGCCCGGCCGATCGGGGAACACCTGCTCGGCGATCTGGGAGTCGCCGTGCTCGCCCACGTAGCGGGCCTCGGCCGGGAAGACGATCGTCGGCTCGCCGTCGCGCGGGACGAGGACGTACGCGTAGCGGTGGACGATCTGGAAGCCGGAGAGGTACGTCACCGCCCCCTCGAAGCCCGTGTACTCCGAGCCGCACACGAGCGCGGCGTCGAGCCCGTCCCGCTCGAGTGCCTCGCGCACGCGCGCGTGCCGCTGCGTCAGCTCTGCGTCCACGCCGCCTCCACGCCCTTCACGAGCGCCCAGATCGCCTCGTTGAGCGGCGCCGGCACGCCGAGCTCGCGGCCGAAGCGCACGATGCCGCCGTTGAGGAAGTCGATCTCCGTCGGCCGCCGCGCCTCGACGTCCTGGAGCATCGAGGCCTTGTGGTCGTACGCGACCTCCGGCTTCGCCGCGTGGTCGATCAGGTCCTCGGGATCGGCGTCGAGGACGATTCCGTGGGCCGCCGCGACGGCCTTCCCCTCGCCGACGAGGCCGGAGACGAGCGCGCGCAGGTCGGGCCGCTCGCAGACGCGCCCGTGCGTGAGGCCGGTGAGCGCGCCGATCGGGTTCGTCGACGCGTTGAAGATCACCTTGCGCCACTGGGGGCCGCGCGCGTCCTCGACCGCCGCCGCCGGCATCCCGGCGCGCGTGCACGCGTCCGCGAGCCGTTCGACCTCGACGAGCGGCGTTCGCGCGTCGTACGGGCCGAACGTCGTCTCGCCCTTCACGTCCCATTGCACGTGGCCCGGCTCGAGGAGCTTCCCGGCGGGGAAGGTCGTGCCGCGGATCACCCGCTCGACATGCCGCGCGAGCGTCTCCTCGTTGCCGAGTCCGTTCTGCACGGTCGCGACGCAGCCGTCCGCGAAGGCATGGGCGGTGGCGGCGATCGCCGGCTCCGTGTGCATCGCCTTCGTCGCGACGATCCCGAAGTCGCAAGACGGCAGCTCGGCCGCGTCGCTCGTCGCGCGGGGATGGCCGACGACGTCGCCGCCGCCCGAGAGGCGGAGGCCGTCGCGGCGGATCGCGGCCACGTGGAGCTCGTTCAGGTCGAAGGCCCAGGCCTCGACGTCCTCGAGCAGCGAGAGGTTCGCCGCGAACAGCGAGCCGACCGCGCCGCAGCCAACCACGCAGATCCTCATTCCGAGTAGCTCGCCTCCCGCGCCTTCACGAGCCGGTAGACCGCCGTCTGCAGCGGGGTCGGCACGCCGAGCCGCCGCGCCTCGCGAACGAGCGAGCCGTTGATCGACTCGAGCTCCGTCGGCCGGCGCGCCTCGACGTCCTCGAGCATCGACGGGAAGTGGCGGTGGCCGCGTCGGGTGGCGAGGACGTTCATCTCCCACGGATCGTCGTGCAAGTCGATGCCCGCTGCAGCGGCAACCGCCTTGCCCTCGTCGACGAGATCGCGGACGAGATGGCCGAGGTCGGAGGGGCGCTCGGTCTCGGCGAAGTGGAAGTCGTGCGACAGCCCGGTCAGCGCGGCGACCCCGTTCACGGTCGCGTTGAAGACGAGCTTCGACCACTGCGCCGGTCGCAGGTCGCGAAACGCCTCCGCCTTCAACCCGGCGGACTCGAGCAGCTCCGCGACGCGGCGTGCGTCCGCCTCGGTCGTCTCGCGGTAGGGGCCGATCCAGGTCGCCGTGTCGAGCACGTACTCGACATGGGCGTCGCCGTGGCGCGTCCCGCTCATGAACGTGACGGCGGAGAGAAGCGGCCACGAGCCGTAGGCGGCCACGACCTCCTCGGCGCCCAGCCCGTTCTGGATCGTCATCACCGTCGCGCCGGCCAGCCGCCCTTCGAGTCGCGCCGCGAGCGGCTCGAGGTCGGTGCCCTTGCACGCGAGGATGACGAGCTCGGCCTCGGGCAGCGCAGCGGGATCGTCCGTCGCGTCGAGCTCCGCGGTGAGGTCGGCGCGGCCGGAGACGCGCA
>Ga0335077_10010369_pt1 | contig 11591 bp, 12 predicted proteins | sample Lox_Sample_31_FD_207151 | JGI IMG/M metagenome (GOLD analysis project Ga0335077, IMG submission 207151) | Soil microbial communities from Loxahatchee National Wildlife Refuge, Florida, United States - Lox_Sample_3.1 | ecosystem: Environmental > Terrestrial > Soil > Wetlands | place: USA...
TTCGCCGGCCGCCACGCTGTGGAAGGGAGGCGCGACAACACCCACGATGACGAACGGATGAGCATTGATGAGCAGCGTCTGCCCGACAACGCGCGGGTCGGACCCGAGCTTCCCCCGCCAATAGCTGAAGCTGAGCGCTACGACGGCGCTGCTGTTCGGCTCGTCATCCGAGGGCAGCAGCAGGCGTCCCAGCGCCGGCTGCACTCCCAGCACCTGAAAGTAGTTGCCGGAAACTAGCTCCGTCGCGGCCAGCTCCGAGCGATTGTTCCACTGCACGCCGACGGTCTGCTCGTCATTCGCGATAAGCCCGCTGAAAACGAGGTTGCGGTCGCGCAGGTCGCGGTACTCGGGATAAGAGAAGAAGTCCTTGTCGTCGCCGCCGTAGTTATTGGTGTGGCCGGGCGCCTCGATGGTGTCGCGCAGGCGGACCAGTTGCTCGGGATGACTGACAGGGAGACTGCGGATCAGTGCCTGATCGAGCAGCGTGAAGATTGCCGTGTTGGCGCCGATGCCCAAAGCCAGCGCGGCCACTGCCACCAGTGTGAAAACCGGGGCGCGGCGCAGTTGTCGCGAGGCGTAACGAGCGTCATTCATCAGCGCGGCAAGCATGAGCTCAATTGTGTTGTACGGAGCAACTGGCGGGCCAAGTTCACGCTTGTTGCTGAGTGATTTACGCGAGGTGCCGGAACCGCGCCTGTCCAGCGATGACAGGCCGCGTCCACTTCCGGGCACCTGCCGGGCAACGCTTACGTCGGACCCAGCCGGCACAACGATCGAGGCCGGTCACTTGCAACAGCTTGGCAATCTCGGAAAACAGACGCGTCGTTCTCCACCTCGCAGCCACCGACAGGAAGTAACGCTTGCTAGTAATCGTAACCAAGAGTGACTGGGCAAAGGTGGCGGAATTGTTAGTTATTGATTCACATTAATTGGGAATATCACTTAGAAATAAGCGCTGCACAACTACAACACCGTAGTGCTTAATTACGATTCTTGTCCTCGCCGGAAGAAATATGCGTTCCTACTTTCAAAAACCGTTGTACGCTTAGGCAGATTTTCCCAGACCCTGTGGAAAGGAAAACGTAAGCTCGCCACTTGCTTACGTGACCTGGTAGGTATGCATGCGCACTCGTTCGCGCCAGCCGATGTCGAGGCTGCGCTCGGCCAGAGGTACGTCGTAGATTCGCAGATCGCGATGGGCGGTCAGGGCGCGGTTTTCAAGGCGACTCGACTCGCCTGTCCGGATGGAACCTCCGTCAACGAACTTGTCGCCCTCAAGCTGAACCTCTATCAGAACCAGGACATTCGTGTGCAGCGCGAAATTGCCGCGATGGAGAACATCGGGCATCCGAACCTGGGACGACTGATCGAGCATGGCCACTGTCACGTCGCCGGCACGCAGACGCGATACCTGACCTCCGAATTTATCGACGGATCAACTCTCAGCCAAATGTTGAAAGCCGGGCGCCTGATGGAATGCGAAGTCCTGGCTGTAGGTCGCGATGTGCTGACCGCGATCACCGTGATCTGGTCGCGGCGCATTGTCCACGGAGACATCAAGCCGTCTAACATTGTTATGCGCGAATCGGGCGGAGCTGTCCTCATTGACCTTGGTGCAGCCCGCCTCCTGGAGCAGGATAATTCTCCCGCCGCGCGCAAGCCGTTTGGAACCTCGGGCTATCTTTCGCCGGAGCAGGCGCGCGGGAGCAGAAACCTGACCTGCGCTTCCGATATTTTTTCCCTCGGCGTCGTCATGCTGCAATGCCTGCTGGGGCGGCATCCCACAGGGTATGACCAGGGCGCGTTAATCGAGGGCGTCCGCGCGAGCACATTCCGCCTTCCGGTGAGCAGCACGTTCCTGGGCACGCTGGACAAGATGCTGTCGCCTAATCCGAATTTCAGGCCAACTCCCTCAGGACTCAGCGGGTGCTTGCAGCGTCTGCAGCAAAGCATCGAAGAGGCCTATGCGATGGGAGCCCGCGCGTCATAGCAGCGATCGATGAGTTGCGCGAATGCCGAACGCTAATCCGACTTCATCTCAAAGACATGTGCATTTTGGCGCGCGACGACCGGCGGAAAATGACCAGGCGTGGTTCGTCAACCCCGCTCGCAGGTTAGTAACACCAAGTCCGTAACACCAAAGGCGTTACGCTTGTGTTCCTTCCGGGCACAACCAAAGCGGACACTTAGCACTTCTGGGGGAATGTTCCATCACCCGAATCAGGGTATACTTCCGTCCACTTTGCACCCGGGCCGCCCTACCCGAATGCAGACTGCGTCATGGAACTGCACTGTATCCCGCGTAAAGCGCTATCCGGAACAGTTCTGTAACGTGTGCTTCCCGCGCAAATTGAGACAACGATGGCGGTATTCGCGAAACAAAATCGCAAAGGAGGAGGTCCATAAACATGGCGTTTCCATCAAGGACGGTGACGCGCCTAATCGCTGGGCTGGCGGTACTTTTTTGCTGCAGCGCATTGCTGAGCGCCCAGGCCGTGCGGAGCGGGGTGGGCATTATTCCGCCTTCCAGCATCGAGCATCCCTGGGATGTCGGCGTCAACATGCACACCAACTATATTTTCTACGCGCCTTCCGGGTCGATTGTCCCTGCCGCGCAACCGGCAGGCGAGACACCGGCCTCACTGGGCTGCGTCTATGACATTGTTTCTAGTCAGGTCTCAGGGTGCCCCATCAACGGCACGACGATCGTGCCGACGGGAGGCAGTGGCGTCATCGTGATTGTCGATGCCTACGACTATCCTTCCGCCGCGGCCGATCTGTCGACCTTCTCCAGCACGTTCGGACTGCCGCAGGCCAGCTTCAGCGTGCAGTATGCGAGCGGGCGCAAGCCGTCCAACGGCTGCAGCTCGGGATGGCAGGGTGAGGAAGCGTTGGACATCGAATGGGCGCACGCCATGGCCCCCAATGCCGCGATCGTTCTGATGGAAGCCTCCTCGGCCAGCAATAGCGCGCTCTACCAGGCGGTGACGGCGGCCAATTCCTACATCTCATCGCATGGCGGCAAGGGCGAAGTCTCGATGAGCTGGGGCGGCAGCGAGACCTCCAACGAATCCAGCAGCGACCACTACTTCACCCAGTCGGGCGTGGTGTACTTCGCGTCGTCGGGCGATTCGCCGGGGGTAATTTATCCCAGCTCGTCGGTGAACGTGGTGTCCGCCGGCGGTACGCAGGTGAACCGCAACTCCAGCGGCGCCTACACCAACCAGACGGCGTGGAGCGATGGCGGCGGCGGCGCGAGCCGTTACGAATCGCGGCCTTCGTTCCAGAACGCCATCTCGTCGATCGTGGGCAGCAAGCGCGGTACGCCTGACCTGTCGTTCGACTCCAGCGGCGGCTCGCCGGTTGCGGTGTACAACTCCAATTGCTACGGCGGCTGGCTCGAAGTCTACGGCACCAGCGTGGCTTCGCCTTCACTCGCGGGCATCATCAACAACGCCGGGCAATTCAAAACCAGCAGCAACGCGGAAAACACCCTCATCTACAGCAACCTGGGATTCAGCCAGTACTTCACCGACATCACCTCCGGCAGCTGCGGCACGCATAGCGCAACCACCGGCTGGGATTTCTGTACCGGCGTCGGTGTGGATCACGGGCTGACTGGAAAGTAGTCGCAGTGCAGTAGAAGCAACGCAGGCCCGCTTCGCAAGAGGCGGGCTTTTCAGTTTCACCGCTGGGTCGAGCTGCTTTCAGGCGGGCATTGAAACCGGTCGGTGATTGCTGGATCGGGTAGTGCGGGCCTTCAGGCCCGCGTTCGGCCAGTTGCTAAGGCAAAACACACGACAAGATGACGACAGCCCGAGGCGACGCTACAGCGTCGCACTACCCGAGTGGAATGCTTCGAACTCGGCGACGACCGCAATCCTACAGCTTGTTCAGATAATCGATGATGTCGCGCGAGGTCCAGTCGGCCGCACCGATGAACTTGCGCACGATCTTGCCGTTGCGATCGATCACATACGTTTCGGGATACTTGAAGGTACCGTAGACTTCGTTCTGATGTTGCGTGTCGCGCACGGTCAGCAGGTCGATCCCGTGATCGTGGATGAATTGCTTGTAGGCGCCGGCATCGACATCTTCGCTGACCGCGAGGATCGTCACCTTGTCGCCCAGCTCTTTGTGTAGCTGCACCAGCGATGGCATCTCGTCGACACATGGCGGACACCACGTCGCCCAGAAATTCAGCAATACCGGCTTGCCGCGCAGCTGTTCCAGCGAGACTGTAGTCCCCGAGTCGGTCAGGATAAACATCGGGGCCATGCTGCCGATGCGCGGCGGGTGCGATCCCGTGTTGCAGCCCAGCGAGAGCATAACGATGAGTATCGCGAGAGAGGCGAAACGCTTCACCCTCTTATAATAAAGGAGGAGAAGCGTGGCGCTGGAATGCGCAAAGCGCTCCGTCTACAACCAAAGCCGCACGTGATGAACCCTGCGAACCATCCCGAAGTGTCGGTGATTGTGCCCGCGCGCAACGAAGAGGCCTGCCTGGCCGAATGCCTGCGCTCGCTGGTCGGGCAAGAGGGCGCGAGCTACGAAGCCATCCTGGTGGATGACCATTCGACGGATTCGACGCGAACCATCGCCGAGAGCTTCCGGGTGCGAGTCATCGACGCCGACCCGCTTCCGCCCAGTTGGAGCGGCAAATGCAATGCCGTGTGGAGCGGCGCGCGCGTGGCGAAAGGGAAGTGGCTGCTGTTCACTGATGCCGACACGCGGCATGCACCGCACTCCATCGCCACTGGCCTGCGCGAAGCTTCAGAGTCTGATGCCGCGCTGCTCTCATACTCGCCGAAGCAGGAGGTACGCAGCTTTGCCGAGCGCGCGCTAATGCCGCTCATCTTCGCCGAACTTGCGGCAACCTATCGCCCAAGAGATGTCTGCGACCCGGCTTCGCCCGCGGCTGCCGCCAATGGCCAGTACCTGCTCATCCGGCGCGATGTGTACGACGCGATCGGCGGCCACGCCGCTGTAGCGACAGCGATCCTGGAGGATGTCGAGTTGGCGAAACGGGCGAAGCAGGCCGGCTACCGGTTGCAGTTCCGTTGGTCGGACGTCGTAAGCACGCGTATGTACCGCAGCTTTCCGCAGATGTGGGAGGGCTGGACGAAAAACCTTGCGCTACTGTTTCCACACCCGCGTCGGCTCGCGCTCGCAAGGCTGGCAGAGTTTGCCGTCATCGGCGGATGCCTCACGGTGTCGGTTGTCAGTTTGACTCGAAACGAGCCGTGGGCCGCCTTAATCCAAGCTGCACTGGGGTTCCTGTTCTGGCTGAACTTCCTGAACCGCATTCGGCGCGCCCATTTCGACTGGCTCTCGAACGCACTGGCTATTTTGGGCCTGCCGCTGTTCGCGGTGCTTCTGCTCAACTCCAGCATCTCTCATAGAAGAGGCACCGTACGCTGGAAAGGACGCAAGTACGGCGGCCAGAAACATTCGCATGCCGTCACTGACGGAATGCCGCACGGGGAGGCAAGCTTGGAGTCAGGTGAAAGAGCCTGATGTCCTTGACCGCAGCGCGACGAGATAGGGAAGTGAGATTGAGTTTGGAATGCCTGAAGCACGCGAGTACCAGCCGCAACGCGGCGGCATAATGTTAGGCGGGGGCCTTAGCCCAGCGGAGCGAAGAAAAAGATGCGAGCCGCTTCAGCGGCGACGCTCTTCGGGCGCGGGCTTTTCACGCTCGAGGCGGGTTGGGAGCCCGCGCGACAACACAACTAAGCTATGGTCTACCTAACCCGCAAGTGCGAATTTTCCGCCTCGCACTACTACCACAACCCGGAATTCACCGAGGAAGACAACCGCCGCATCTTTGGCAAGTGCGCCAACCTTAACGGCCACGGCCATAACTACACGCTGGAAGTTACGGTGAAGGGAAGTGTCGACCCCAAAACCGGCTTTGTTGTTGACCTCAAGCAACTGAAAGACATCCTCGACCGCGAAGTCATGGATGCGCTCGACCATCGACACTTGAATAAAGAAGTTCCCGAGTTCGCGCACCAGATCCCGACGACCGAGAATCTCGCCATCGCCATCTGGAAGCGGCTGGAAAGCCACCTGAAGATCGCCATGCTGCATCGCGTCCGTCTCTACGAACTCCCCGACCTTTTCGTCGATTTCTACGGAGAACCATGAAGGCCCACCTCACGCGGCGCTACATCTTTTCCGCTTCGCATCGTTTGCATCGCGACGATCTGAGCGAGGCCGAAAACCTCGACGTCTACGGCAAGTGCAACAACCCGCACGGTCACGGTCACAACTACGCGTTGGAGGTCACGGTGAGCGGCCAGGTCGATCCGCGCACCGGAATGGTTTGCAATCTTGTGGACCTCGACAGCACCGTGCAGCAGAAGATCCTGGCCCGCTTCGATCATATGAACCTGAACTTGAGCCCTGAATTCGCCGCGCAGGTGCCGACAACCGAAAACCTCAGCGTGGCCATCTTTGACATTCTGAAGCAAAACTTCAGCGCGGCTCATCTAGAAAAGGTTAGGCTGGAAGAGACCGGCAAGAACAGCTTTGAGTACTGCGGCAATTAGCAGTTAGCACTTGGCCAAAGGTGATGTTTACGTCAGTCCTTGGCCAAATACCAACGGCCAAATGCCAAGTGCCGATTAGCAAGAACGACCCTATGAAAGAAGTCATCGAAACCCCGACCCTCACCAGCGCCAGCCTGGAAGAACTCGCGCGCGAGTTGCTCGTCCGCCTGGGCGAGGAGCCCGAGCGTGACGGCCTGCGGCGCACCCCGGAGCGCTACATCAAGGCCTTGCACGACCTCACCAAGGGCTATCACGAAGACCCCGAAGCCATCATTCGCGACGCGCTCTTCGAAGTCGATTATGACGAGATGGTCATCGTCAAAGACATCGAAATGTTCAGCCTATGCGAGCACCACGTCCTGCCGTTCTTCGGCAAGGTCCACATCGCCTATATCCCGAAGGGCCGTGTCATCGGCCTCAGCAAAGTCGCGCGGCTGGTGGAAGTCTTCGCGCGCCGTCTGCAGGTGCAGGAGCGGCTGACGGTCCAGATCGCCGAGACAATTCAGAAAGTGCTGCAACCGCTCGGGGTCGGCGTGGTGGTCGAGGCGCGCCATCTCTGCATGATGATGCGCGGCGTTGAAAAGCAGCACTCCGCCACCGTGACCTCGTCCATGCTTGGCGCCTTCCGCGCGCAGCAGACGCGGCAGGAATTCCTCGCGCTCATCCACGCCAAGAACGGCGGGATCTAGTTAATGGCAGCGAAGAAAGCGCAGCTGCCTAAAGCGAAAGTGTTCCCACTGCTGCCGCCCGCGGCCCCGTTGCGCCTCACCGGCAAGGTTGCGTTGATCACCGGAGCCAGCCGCGGCATGGGTTACGCCATCGCGCACACGCTTGCGGGCGAAGGCGCCGACGTCATCATCACAGCCCGCGATCCGGCGCACCTCACCGACGCTGCAGCGCAATTGCGCAAAGAGACAAAGAACCACGCGAAGATCGTCGCCATGGGGTGCGATATTCGCACTCCGGAGTCGGTAGCCCGACTATTCGCTGTGGTGAAGCGGCGCTTTGGCAAGCTCGATATTCTGGTTAACAATGCCGGCATCAGCCAGCCGCCGACGCCACTGGCGGAGACGACGCTCGAGCTGTGGCGCAGCCAGATCGACACCAACTTGACGGGCGTCTATCTGTGCTCGCGCGCGGCCCTGCCGCTGCTCGAACGCGGGGCAACGATCATCAACAATCTCTCCGCGGCGGCCAAGCAGGTGTTCCCGAACTTCGCCGCCTACACCGCAGCCAAGACCGGCGCCTACGGTCTGACGCTCTCGATGCGCGACGAACTCATGCCGCGCGGCATCCGAGTCACCGCGCTCATGCCGGGAGCCACCGCCACCGACCTCTGGCAGCAGATCATGCCGAACCCGCCCTTGGATCACATGATGAACCCCGCAAGCATCGCCGAGGCCGTGCTTTACGCCGTGCTGCTCCCGCCCGAAGCGAACCTGTCGGAGATCCTCGTGGCGCCGATGGCGGGGGCAGTCTAGTTTTCACGACGGAAGCACGAAATACACGGAATCTTTCTCTTTGCGTGTCCGCACGAGCAACATCAACCCGCGTTAAGCCAGCTTCCCTCCAGGAAATTCCGTGTATTCCGTGCTCCCGTGGTGAGCTCTACATCCCGTAGTGATACCGCCGCACGCGGGCAGGGAAGAGCTTGATGAGAAGAATGCCGGCCAGAAACCCGCCGACGTGCGCCCAGAAGGCGATACCGCTGGCATTGCCGTGCATCGTGATCGAGCTTGCCGCACCGCTGAGAAATTGCCACACGAACCAGTAGCCCAGCACGATCCACGCCGGCAGCCACATAAAGAAGACGAGGATGAACGGCACCAGTGTCAGTACGCGCGCACGCGGATACAGCACGAAATACGCACCCATCACGCCCGCAATCGCGCCACTGGCGCCCACCGTCGGTATCGTAGAGCCGAGGTTAAAGACCGTGTGCAGTAGCGCCGCCGCCAGCCCGCTCACCAGGTAGAACACCAGATACAGCGTGTGTCCGAGATAGTCCTCGACATTGTCGCCAAAGATCCACAGCGCCCACATGTTGCCCAGAATGTGCAGCAGTCCCGCGTGCAGGAACATCGAGGTAAAGATGGTGAGCAGCGCCGCCGAAGCGGGCACATAGCGCGTTCCCAGGCCTGACATCAGGTCCCAAGGCACATATCCGTGATTGAAGAGTACGACGCTGAACCGCGCGGGGATCATCCCGAGTTGTGAGGTGAAGGCGTCCAGCCCCTGCCGTCCATACACGCTCTGAATCCACAGCTCATAAAGAAACGCCAGCACGTTCAGCCCGATGATCGCGTAGTTCACCCAGGGCGTGCTGATGCGCGGCGCGTCGTCTCGTAGCGGGATCATAGCGGATACGTCGTTCTTATGGTGTCATCCTGAGCTGAGCGATGGTGCTCCACGTTCGGCCGTCTTTTGGGATAACGTGGGCCCAGGTTAGCGTCCAAAAGACGGACGCGAACCTGGGGCACCGCTTCTAAGTTGACCGATCGGCGCCCGAACCTCCACGATAGCAGAGGATGCCGCTCAACGCTGTGATGGTTGTGGACAAGCCGGCTGGCTGGACCTCGCACGACGTCGTCGCGAAGGTCCGCCGCATTGTGGGCGAACGCTCGGTCGGCCACTTGGGCACACTCGATCCGCTGGCGACCGGCGTGCTGCCGCTCGTGCTCGGGAGGATGACTCGTCTCTGCCAGTTTTACGGCGCATCGCAGAAGGCGTACGAGGGAACCATGCGGTTCGGGGTCGCGACGGACACCTATGACGCCGACGGCGAGCCTGTCGGCCGGGCGCAACCAGTTCAAGTAACACTTGAAGAAGTGATCGCGGCGGCACTGCCGCTCACCGGCTCCATCCAGCAGCTCCCGCCGCCGTTTTCCGCCAAGAAGATTCACGGTGTGCCGGCCTATAAGCTCGCGCGCAAGAAGCAGGAGGTTGAGCTGAAGCCGGTGCAAGTCGAGGTGACGGAATTCGCCATCACCGCCCTGCACGGCGATACGATCGAGTTCCGCTGCCGGGTCTCGTCGGGAACCTACGTGCGCAGCCTCGCGCACGAGCTGGGCCAGCGTCTCGACATCGGTGCGTACCTAGCCGGCCTGCGCCGAACCGCCGTCGCCGAGTTCACCCTCGAGCAGTCCCACACCCTCGACGCGATTGCCCAAGCCGCTGCACAAGGCCGCCTTGACGAGCTGCTCGTCCATCCCCGCCGCGTGCTGCCGGAGATTCCCTCCGTCACCGCGACCGAAGAAGATATCGGCAAAATCCGCCACGGCCGCCGCGTCAACCTGCCGGAGATGTCGCGCTCGCCGTGGGTGAAGGTCTTCGCTGGCCAGGCCGAGCTGGTCTGCCTTGCCAGCCGCGTGGCCGGGACGCTCTTCCATCCGAAAGTGGTGCTGATCTGAATGAGTGATGCAGATGGATAAAATGCGCATCATAAAGTAATTCCGGTGTACAATGACGGTATGCGCACCACCGTTACGCTAGATGATGAAACGGCCGAAATCGCCACTCGGTATGCGCGCGGTCGCGGTGTCTCTCTAAGTCGGGCGATCAACGAACTCATCCAGCGCGGCACCCGCCCTAAGCTTCGCATCAAGTATGTAAACGGCTGGCCAGTGATGGACCTGCCCAGACGGGACAAGCCTATGACAACCGAGCGGGTGAAGGAGCTGGAGGAAGAAAGTTGGTAGCAACCTCGCTGCTCGATGTCAACATGCTGCTAGCATCTGTCGATCGCGACCACGTAGCGTACAGAAAAGTACACTCCTGGTTGGACGAGATGGGGGGCAGCCCGTGGGCGACATGCCCACTGACGCAAGCCGGGTTTGTGCGAATCGTTTCCAATCGGGGATTCCATTCTTACGACGCGACGCTCGCTGAGGCATTCCAAATGCTTGCGGACATTTGCCGACAGCCTGGCCATCGCTTTTGGCCGCTCGACATCACGCTGGCTGAAGCTGTGCAGCCGTTTCAGGAGAAGCTCGTTGGTCATCGTCAGGTGACCGATGCCTATCTGCTTGGACTCGCCATCAGGCACAAGGGCCGTCTGGTCACCCTCGATCGAGGCATTGCGGCGCTGGCTGGCGATGAGTTTGCCCGATATGTAACGCTCCTGTCGTAGCGCGGCCGGTTTATTTCTGTCGCTCGCCGGTGTATCTTCTCAGAACATTCCACGCAGGAGGCTTCGCCGATGCGAAACCTGGGCATCGTCGCACTCGTCTCGGTTCTCACGTTCTTACCTGCAGGCGCGCGCGCCCAATCGGCGCCGGCACCGCAGGCGACCAAGCCTGCCGTCGGTGGCACGCTGAGCCCGGAAGCGCGCGAGAAGCTGATTCACCAGGCGCGCGGCGGCTACTACATCCTGCAGGACCGCGGCTTCGCCGGCTTCCAATGCCAGATCGCCGTCGACTGGGACACCATGTATTCGAACCTGGGGAAGGCCTCCCCGCGGCAGCAGCAAATGCTGCAAGACCTCAAGGCCACCAGGTTTCATGTGGTGATCGGACCCAGCGGCGCCTCCAGCGTCTCCCACGACTCCGACACCAGCCCGCCGGATGAAGACGTGGCCAACTCCATGCGGAAGTCTATCGGCGGCTTCGAGCAGATTGTGACCGGCTTCTTCCAGACCTGGTCCGGCTTCGTCGTCACCTCGTTGTTTCCTCCGCCCGGCAGCGACTACGCACTGGACGAAGCGGACAACAAGTATCGGCTGAGCGAGAAGGACGCGAGCGATAGCGTACTCATCGTCATGAACCACGACCTGCTGATCGAGCTGTTGCAGGTCGAGACGCCCAAGGTGAACGGCACCGTCACCATGTCGCCGCACTTCAAGTCCAGCCCGGACGGGCTGATGCTGGTCGGCTACAGCGCCGACATCGACTCGGCTGGGCAGAAGCAGCACATCGATCTAAGAAATGACTACCAGCAGGTCGGCGGTTTCCAGATCCCGCGCACGGTCACGGCTGCCGTCGGCGTCGAAGACACGGTAGTCACCGTTCCGATTACGTTTACCGCATGCCAGGCGAGGGA
>Ga0335077_10010370_pt1 | contig 11591 bp, 13 predicted proteins | sample Lox_Sample_31_FD_207151 | JGI IMG/M metagenome (GOLD analysis project Ga0335077, IMG submission 207151) | Soil microbial communities from Loxahatchee National Wildlife Refuge, Florida, United States - Lox_Sample_3.1 | ecosystem: Environmental > Terrestrial > Soil > Wetlands | place: USA...
GGCGTACGATCCGCTCCCCGTCCCGTTGACCACGGTGAGCGCGTAAGTGGGGCCGGCCGCGTAGTTCGCGGTCACGGTGGCATTCGCGGAGGGCATCGTGAAGGTGGTGGACGATGCATTGGGATTGGCCACGGCCGCCCCGGTCCAGTTGACGAACTGTTGTCCCGCCGGCGGCGTGTTGGCCTTGATCGACACAACCGTGCCCGCGGCATACGATCCGCTCCCGCTCCCGCTCACCACCGTGAGCGTGTACTTCGCCGGCGGCGTACTGCCTCCTACCGGAACGGAGATGGAGTTGCCGCATATCGTTCCCGGATTCTTCACGCAAAACGACGCAGAAGCCGCCGGTCCCTGATAACCAGTAGCCGTGACGCTGGTAGCCGTCACCCTGGTGGTGACCAGTTGAATGCCGCTGAAGCTGCCATAAGTCTGCATCACTTCGGCCCCATCGACGAGGCCCGAGCCCTGGATCGTTACGGTGATGTTTCCTACCGGCATCGGGTTTGGCGACACCGCGGTAATCGCCGGCCCGAGCCCAAGGAGGTAGACATATGCTGAGCCCTTGACGCCAGGGTTGGCCGTGCTCTTCGCGACGATCTGGACCGGGTTCTGCGCCGGGAGGCTGGCCGGAGCCTGGTACAGACCGGCAGCAGAGATGGTCCCGTATGTCGAATTCCCTCCAGTCACTCCCTGGACCGACCAGGCGACTGCCGTGCTCGAAAGGCCGGTCACCTGCGCGGAAAACTGGAAGGTGGCTCCTACCGCCACCTGTGCGGTGCCCGCCGGGACAACCTTAACCGTCTGTGCCTCGAGGCATGGCGAGGCAATCCGAAATCCGGCAAGGATCAGGCCGAAAATTGCAATCTTGCGCATGACGACGTACGTTCTCCGTGGTTCTGTCTCGAACGAGGCAGTTGGTGTTTGGTTCTAAATTGCAATCCGGGTTTACTTTAACTGAGTTTACGTTTGTAGTTCCATAGGTACCGGTACTGAGAAGTGAGGGCGTAATAACCTAAGTTAGCGGGCTCGGCAAGTTCATCAGATGCTGGTGACGGTTTCTCTTCTTCGCCACCGTTGAGGGTATTCGATTTGTACGCAGACTTCCCATTTGGGGGGCCGAAGGGTAAACTAAAAGTATATGGCCAGAGGTTGGGAAAGTAAGTCGGTCGAGGCGCAGATCGACGCGGCCGAGAATCACCGAGGCGCCAGTCCGGAAAACGCTCCGTCTCCCGAACAGCTGGAATTGATTCGCAAAAGGGAGACCATCGTTCTCTCCCGTACCAGAGTGGTCCGGGAGTTGGAGTCCGCGCAGAATCCGCGTTACAGGGCCGTGTTGAATAAGGCTTTAGCGGATTTGGAAGCACAACTGTCAGCGTTTGCGATCAATTAGCCGGTAAAACCCGCCCATGTCCCTCTCCACAGCCAACGCTGTGGAAGGGGACGTGTGCTATTCGGGCTTGGGTTGGCAGGCGCTGCTAACGATCGGGATCTTGTATGGTTGCACCGGAGCGGCCCTAAACTGGTGCAACTATGCGCATTCTGATCGTGGCAGCCGTGTTGATCCTCGGTTCAATGGTGGGGCCATGTCCTCCAGCGGCTGGACAGGGCACGTCGGTGCTCCGGCTTCCGGGCCCGCCGCCCTTGACGCTCCCTGGCTGGTTGGGGCCGTACCCGAAAGCACGAGACCGTTCCGCCAAAGCCACTTCGGAGGAAGCCACCTCCTCGTTCCTGGCGCTCGGCAGTCTGGAGGAGGTGGTTGGCTATTACGACCGGCAACTCCAGTCGGCGGGAATCGATTTCCGGACCAGACCGGATTCCTTGGGTGTGCTAATCCGGGCCTCTACCGAGAAGATCGTGGCGACCCTGCGCATTCACGGGGAAGAAGGCGGTATACGCGTCGAGGTGAGGTATGGAGTGAGAGTCGATCCCCCCACGCCTCCGGAGGATCTCGTGATCGCCCCGCTGACCCTGGAATGGCCGGACTGGCTGGAAGTGCCGGGCGGGCGCCTGGTTTCCGAGCGGACCAATCCGCGAGGGCGCTTCGGAAAGGGACTCGAGGACACCTGCCCAGGTGATGTCCTGGGAAAGCCTTCACAAGGTTGCCTGCAGAAGGTCTACCAGTCTTCGCGCCAATTGCGGGACTTGTATGAGTACTTTGACGATCTGCTGTACCGCCACGGATTCGTCACCCAGGGCTCCAGCACGAAGCCCTACGCGTATATCGACCTGGGGAAGACGTACGGTGCCCCCTTCGCCAGTATCACGATGCGGCAGTTTCCGGTGCCCCAGGACGAGACCTCCTACCGCCAGTTCAATATTTTCCTGCGACAGCCCCAGGTGCCCGGTCCCACCAAGGTGGAGATCGCGTTTCTGGTAAACAGTCCGCAAATACCGGAGACGTCCGCTCGCAATGTGACGGGTCTTTGGGCATTCACCCACGTGAACGATCGCTTCCGCGGGACTATCTCCCTCAGGCAGTCGGGGCCGGTGGTGACGGGCATTTGGCACACCTCGTACGGGAAGACCGAGCCCGACGACCAGGTCTCCGGTCAGATCGAGGGCGACACGGTCTATTTGACGAGATTCATCGCCGGGTCGGACCTGAAACAGGAATATGTTCTGCAGGTGTCCCCGGACGGGACGCGGATCGACGGCTTTGGCGAAGGATTCGGACTCCAGCATAGCAATCTGAATATGCGCCCGGCTGGAAGGAGCCAGCCCACTGGAAGCCAGCACGCCATGCCCGGCAAGGCCGCACCCCGCTGAGTAGTGAAACCCGGTGGATAATCCTGCGAGATGGGTGTACACTGCTGGCCTATGGGGCAGGGTGATTGCGTTAGACTCAGCCCCAGGATTAGGCTAGCGAACCTTCCGGAACGTCAGCCTCATCTTGACCGTCACTACCAACGTGACGATTTTCAGCCACAAAGTGAGCATAAACTCACCTCCTTCTGCTTCGTAGATTGGGAAGCCCGGGGCGTCATCCCGGGCTTTTCCGTCGAGAGGCTCAATTGCCTCGCGGAAAACAACCCGCACTTCTTCCCAATCTGACGGGTGAGAAGGAAACCGCTGGAATGAGAGTGCCTGCCGCGGCGATTCTTCTGCGGAAAAGTCCGCCCGCAAATACCGCGGAGGGTTCTACCGTCTTGAGCGCAATTCCCGATTCTGCTATCCTCAAAAGGTTGAAATCATTCAAATTGTCCTTCCCGGCCGGCGCGGCCGGGCCTACCTGAGAGGTTCACATGTCGGGCCATTCCAAATGGGCAACCATTAAGCACAAAAAGGCGGCACTAGACGCCAAGCGCGGGAAATCGTTCACGCGCATCATCAAAGAAATCACCATCGCCGCGCGCAACGGCGGCGATCCGGACGGAAATCCCCGTCTGCGCACCGCGATCATGGCCGCCAAGGCCGTCAGCATGCCTTCCGACAACATCAAGAAGGCCATCATGCGAGGCACCGGCGAGCTCGAAGGCGGGCAGATCGACGAAGTCATGTTCGAAGGCTATGGACCCGGCGGCGCCGCAGTCCTGGTCAACGTCGCCACGGATAACCGGAACCGCACGGTGAGCGATATCCGCCATGTCTTTTCCAAGAACGGCGGAAACATGGGCGAGCAGGGAAGCGTCGCCTGGATGTTCGAACGGAAGAGCCAGGTTTTCGTCCCCGGCGACAAGGCCAGCGAAGAGCAGCTCATGAATATCGTGCTGGATGCCGGCGGCGACGACCTGCGCCTGGAAGGCGAACGTTGGGCCATCCTCTCGGATCCGAACGCTCATGAGGCGGTGCTGAAGGCCCTCGATGGCAATCACATTCCATACGAGGACGCCAGCATCGCTTTCGTCCCCAAAAACCTGATTCGGCTGGAAGGGAAGAATGCCAGCGCCATGCTGCGGCTCAGCGAGGCGCTGGAAGACCACGACGACGTGCAGAACGTATACTCCAACTTCGATATCGACGAAAAGGAGTTGGAGGCCATGGCGCAATAGCGTGCGGGTGCTCGGCATCGATTGCGGCTCCGAGCGTACCGGGTATGGCGTGATCGAAAGCGATGGGGCCGAGCATCGCCTGGTAATAGCCGGGGTCATTCGCACCCAGCCGAAATGGCCCTTTGAGAAGCGGCTGCTGGCCATCGCCACGGAGTTGCGCAGCCTGATCCGGGAGCATCGGCCGGAATCGGGCGCGGTAGAAGGGGTCTTTTACTCGGCAAACGTGAAGACGGCGCTGAAGCTGGCACACGTCAGGGGAACCGCTCTGCTGGTGATTGCGGAAGCCGGCATGCAACTGGCGGAGTATTCTCCTTTGGAAGTGAAAACCAGCGTGGTGGGGTATGGGCGTGCCGAGAAATGCCAGGTGCAGATGATGGTGCGGTCCTTGTTGCGGTTGACCGAAGCGATCGAGTCCGAAGATGCCTGCGACGCTCTGGCAGTAGCCATCTGCCATGCCACACACGAGGCCGCCAACCGGAGGCTGGCGTGATATGGCCCGGACGTTTCCTATGAAGTGGTCTCTGATTCTGTGGTTTGCGAGCGCCCTTTTCGCCGGTGACGGCCCACGGCTGATTTACACCAGGTCCTTTCCAGGCAGCGTTCCCGCCTTCATGCAGGTGATCGTGGACAAGGCCGGCAACACCGAGTATCGCGAGGCGGTGGATGACGATCTTCCGGTCAAGTTTCAGCTCACGGCAGCGGATACCCAGACGGTTTTCGATCTGGCCGGTAAACTCGACTACTTCAAGCATCCTCTCGAATCGCCCCTCAAAGTCGCCTTCATGGGCACCAAGACCTTCCACTATGAGAACGGCGATCAGAAGAGCGAGACCAAGTTCAATTTCTCCGAGGATCCCGCGGCCCGCGACCTCCAGGACTGGTTTGAGCGCATGGCGGAATCGGCCGAGCACCACATCGATCTCGACCGTGCGGCCAAGTACGACAAGCTCGGCGTGGTCAAGGCGCTCACTTTGCTGGGCTCCGCACTGGAGCGCAAGCGGCTGGTAGGGCTGGATCAGTTTCTGCCCACGCTCGACCGCATCGCCAAGAACGAGACCTACATGCACACGGCCCGCGTTCAGGCGGCGGAAATCTCCGAAGCCATTCGCAATCCGAAGCCATGAAGTTCCTGCTGTTCTTTGTACTGGTGGCCGGACCGCGGATGTGCGCGGGCCAGCCTCCGCAGAGAGCCGCGCAACGCCCCACGCCGAAGATCTCGCAACAGGAACAGGACGACCTGGAGACCGCGCTTTCCGAGGCCGGCGCCAGCCAGGTCGAATATCTGCGCGCCATCGAAAAGCACCTGGAGAAATATCCGAATTCTCCGCGGAAGCAGGAACTGGAGCGGGCCGCGGCGCGGGCTGCCATGGAGGCCAATGACGACAGCCGTATCATCCTGCATGGCGAGCGCGTGCTGGCGCAGGAGCCGGACGACCTGCAGATCCTGGACCGCGTGGCGCGCGCGCTGCTGGTGACCGATTCCCGCGAGAACGCCTCCCGCGCGCTCAACTACGGCCGCCACTACGAGGAGTTGGTGCGCAAGATGCAAAAAGAGGGGACCCGCTCGGCGAGCGGCACGGCCGATTGGCAGAACCAGATTGACCGCGGGATCGGCCGCGCCCTGATCAACGAAGCGCGGGCCACCGGCAACCTCGGGCGCGCCAGTGAGGCGCTCGCGCTGGCGCAGCAGTCCTTCGACACCTTTCCGTGTGCCGATGCCGCCAGGGAAGTGGCCCGCTGGTACGAGAAAATCGGGAAGCCGGCCGAGGCCGCCTCGGCGCTGGCAGACGCCTTCACGATTCCCGACCCGCGCGCCACCGATGCCGATCGCGCGCGCGATCGCGGCCGCATGGGAGAACTGTATCGCCAGGCGCACGGCTCGGAGGCCGGGTTGGGCGACCTGGTGCTGGAGTCCTACGACCGCGATGTCGCGCTGATTCACACTCGCGAGATGCGGTTGCGCGCCACCGATCCCAACGCCGCGCTCACCGACCCGATGGAGTTCACGGTCGGCGGGCTCGATGGGCAGAAGCTCGGTTTGGCCAGCCTGAAGAACAAGGTGGTGGTCTTCGATTTCTGGGCGACCTGGTGCGGGCCCTGCCGCGCGCAGCATCCTCTATACGAACAGGTGAAGAAGCGCTTCCAGGACAATCCCAGCGTGGTCTTCCTCTCCATCGACACCGACGAGGACCGCGCAGCCGTGAAGCCATTCCTCGACGAGGTGAAGTGGGGCGGACCGGTGTACTTCGAAGACGGGCTCTCCCGCGCACTCAAGATCACCTCGATACCCACCACCATCCTCACCGACCGGCACGGCCGCATCTTCAGCCGCATGAACGGCTTCAAACCCGACCGGTTCGTGGAGATGCTGACCACGCGAATTCGCGACGCGCTCGCTAACTGACGGGCGCCCACCGGGCGATCTCAGTGGACCAATAACTGGAGATCGATCGCCATCGCCATGGCCAGGTAGCCGGCGCGGTTGGGGTGGAGCTTGTCTCCCGCGCCGCCGGTGGTGCTGTCGGGGACGAACTCCGCGCGCAGGCCGCCGGTTTGCGGATCCAGTGTGGCCTGGTCGAAGTCGGCTACGCCATCGAAAACGCCGGAGTGCCGGATGAATTCGTTCAGGGCTTTCCGCTTGCCGTCTTCCGCCGCCGAGCCGTGCGCGGCGTTGGTGCTCCCCAGAGCCGATGTGACCGTCGCGCCAATCACGCGAGCCGCCGGCAGTTTGGCCCGAATGCGGCTCGTCACGTCCTTCATCCCCGACTCTACGGCTTCGACCGTGGCGTTTGCGTTCGTGCTGAAATCGTTGATTCCTTCGAGCCAGAGCACGGCAGTGACACCGGAGAGGCTCAACACATCCCGCTCCAGCCGTTGAAGCGCCGAAGGTCCACCGGAGAACGGCCTCCCGGCCGAATACTCTGCCGGCCCTACAATCCGGTTGCCGCCGATCCCGGCATTCACCACCGCGACGCGATCGCCATAGGCGGCGTGCAGCCGCCGGGACAGCGCATTCGGCCAGCGGTCATCGCCATTCAGCGTCGAGGCCGTGCCATCTGTAATGGAGTCGCCGAGCGCGACGACCACTCGGGTGTCCGCCGGGGCCATCATGTCCACTACATCCAGGAAATACCAGGAGGTCGTGGTGAACGGGAAGGCGGCCTCGTCCTCGTTTTGCCCTTGGGTGCCGGCGCCGGGCGCGGTGAGGTACGAAGTGGTCAGCGCCTTCGCATGCCAGGTCATGGGGCCGCTCTCACCGGCCACGTGAAAACTGATCGCCAGCTTTTGGCCGGGAAGCGGCGGCGGAAATGGCAGCGTGACCGCATCGCTCCAAAGCGAACCGCCAGGAGCCACGGTGACGTTTGCTTTACCGCCGAAATGCACGGGACGATTGGTGCCGCGAACCACAGATCCCCCGCTCCCGTGGAGGCCGGCAAACACGCCGTCGAAACTCACCGGCCTGGTGCCGAAAGCGTTGGACAACCGGAGACGAGCCTGACGCCCCCACAGGTCTGGCTGCACGATCAGGCGAAAGGTCTGGTCGCGCGCCCCGGTCGAGGCAGCGGGAAACGCGAAGCGCAGGTCCGGCTGCGCGGAGGCATTGCCGACCGGGTAGGGGCCTTGCACCGAGGCGGCCCAGGTAGTAACCCACTTCCCGGATTTGGCATGCAGTGCGGGCAGCAGGAGTAGCGCAATAGCAATTCGAAAACGAAATGACGGCATAACGGTAATCACCAGAATCTCGAAGGTAACGGCCAATTCGCCCGGCTGGTGCGACGGCCGCGCACCTCGATGTCCTTCTCGGGCCAGCCCAGGCAGAAGAGGAAGAGCTTGCGGTCCTTTGCGGTGAGGCGCAGATCGCTCGCAGCCAGCGGCTTTCCGCCGGGGTGTTGGAACTTGTTGGTGTAGACGCCCTGCCGATCGCCCTGGTGCCACGACATGTTGGCATTGTAATAATAAGCGATCGGGTCGCGGACGATCTGTCCAATGACTCCGCCATCGATGTAGACCAAGCCAGGCTTACGGATCCCCGCCAGTCTGCGGGCGCGATGTGGCGCAGGCACTCCTGCCAGGCAGGAGTCCCGGAAAGCGAAATCAGAAAGCCGAGGACTCCATGCCGTTTCTTCATTGAATTTCGGATGCGGTTGACCTATATTAGCCTCGGGCGGCATAGGTCAAATGGAGTATTGGTATGTCACGATTGACACGAGACGTGCCGGGTGCCCAACCCGTTGACGTACGAGGGCGCGCGATCAGCCCGCCGGTCACGTTGCGTGCCGGCGTTGAATTTTTCATCACGATTCGAAAACTGAAGAGGGCCGACGATAGCTTCGACGAACTCTGGTGCGAAATCCGCATCGGAGAGGATCTGTACCGTATCCCGTACAGGCTCTTGGAGTTCGCAGACGCGGCCTGAAAGGCGCCGGATAGCCGGGCAGGAGCGGCCGATGAACGACATCAACGTTCGAATCTTGTTCGCCGTTTTCTGCCTGCTGGTTCTTTGGCTGCTTTACATCTTCTACCAGAGGAAATCCTGACCACACGAGGTGTTGGTCATGTGCGAAGCATCGAGAGGACGCCTTCTGGAGCGAATCAGGCGTGTGCGCCGCAGCGTCGGAGTGTGGCCTCTGGCGGTGCTAGCTCTTGTCGGGCCATACCTGTTCTGGTTCCTGCTGCGCCCCTAGTCCGGCGCTCCCCGGCCATCCGTGCAACGCCGGGGAAATCCCTCGTTGAATTCAGACCAGCGACTCTGTTTCCCGCATGACGCGGGCAGAGGACTGGCGTTAGAATTGAGCCGGGTGAGAATACATCTTGCCCGGAGGTTACGACCATGTCGTGGAAGACAACAGGCTTGGCTTTTTGCCTCGGGCCGCTGTTCCTCGTTGCCATTGGAGCGGCCTCACAAATACCGCAAACTGCTGGAGCCGCCAAGGCCACGCGAGACGCTTCCAAGGCGGTTGCCGGACACGCAGAGACGCTCTCAGCGACGATCAAGATGGTTGACGTGAATGAGAAATTACTGTTCGCCAAGACCGCCGATGGGGTCAGCTACTGCTTCAGTATCCGGCCAGCCACCAGGATTAGCGCGGGAGGCCACACCATCAAACTTGCCGATCTCGCGCTCTATGCCGACAAAGCCGTGTCCGTGAAGTTCGACGCGACCCGCCAAGGCAACATCGCCCAATCAATCGACGTTTCGCATTAAGACGCGCGGTCCGCGCTGCAGACGCCCTGAACCACCGGAGGCCCGCGTGGAGGCGGGGGTTTAATTTCGGATTCGATAGTCCTATAATCGTTTCGGTGGCAGTGGGGCTTGATTGAGTTCGGCGCCATTCCGCCGGGAGGCTTGCATGACTGCAACCGTGCTCCTCATCGATGATGATTCCGACTTCCGGGCCGCAGTGAAATCTCTCCTCGAAAGCCATGATTACAAAGTGGTGGAGGCTTCCACCGGGCACGAAGGGCTGCGCATGGTAGCCGAGCAGAAACCCGACGTGATCCTGCTCGATGTCATGATGGAAACCACAGTGGAGGGGTATGGCATTACTCACTCTCTTAAATATTCGGATGAATATTCCGAGTTTCGTCACACTCCGATTTTCATGATTTCTTCGATTGAAGAGAGCCCGGACGATCGTTTTCCCATGTCGGCCGAGGTCGAGATGATCCGTCCAGACTGGTATCTCTCCAAGCCGCTCGACATACCCAAGCTCCTCCGGCTTTTGGACGAGGCGGTCGGGGCCAGGAAGGGCGCCGTGGCTTGAAGGCTGGCCAACTCGTGGCCAGGGAAGGGACCTGAAGCGATGAGCCCCCCCGATGCGCCGGAAAGCGTCGTCGTGATTGATGACGACTATGCCATGCGGCTTTCTTGCGGGAAGATCCTGACGAAAATGGGCCTTCCCGCGGACACTTTTGAGGATGGAGCCCACGGACTCGCAGCCGTCGCCGCAACCAAACCGGCGATGGTGATCGTGGATCTCAAGATGCCGGGCATGAGCGGGATGGAGGTCATTGCCCGCGTCCACGAGATCGACCCTCAAATCATCATCGTGGTGATCACCGGGTATGCAACCATCGACACGGCCATACAGGCAATGAAATGCGGGGCATACGATTTCCTGCCGAAGCCGTTTTCTCCGGATGAACTCCGCCTGATTGTGAATCGTGGGTTGGAGCGCCGCCGCCTGGCACTGGAATCCCAGCGCCACGAAATTGAGCAGACGATGCTCAAGCGGCGTTTTGTGACCTTCGTCTCCCATCAGCTGCGAACGCCGCTGGCCGCCATCCATCAATACCTGGATGTCATGCAGCACCTGGATCAAGCCAGCGACGATCCGGCCCGGCGGCGGGAGTGGATCGGACGTTGCCTTGCGCGGATTGAGGAACTGCAGAGCCTGATCAGCGACTGGCTGACGCTGGCCCGTGTGGAGGGCGGGACCCTCGTCCGCGAGAGGGTCAAGGTCGACCTCAACCAGGTCATCAGCGATATTTTAAGAACCTACCAGGAGACCGCGGCGGCAGAGAGCGTCTCTCTCGAGGCGCGCCTGCCGGCAAGCGCCATGTTCGTTTGCGGCGACCGCAACTGCTTGAGTGTTCTGTTCGACAACCTGATTACGAACGCCATCAAGTACAACAAGCCGGGCGGAAAGGTCACGGTATCAGGCTCCCGGTCAGACGGCGAGGTGGTGATCGCCGTGGCCGACACGGGCATCGGGATTCCAGAAAAATATCGTGCATTCCTATTCGACGAGTTTTTCCGAATCAAAGATGACGAGGCGAAAAAGACCACTGGGACTGGCTTGGGGCTGCATATCTCGAAGCGGATCGTATCGGAGATGGGTGGAACCATCGTGGTCGCAAGCGAGCTTGGAGCAGGGTCCACCTTCGCCGTGCGCTTGCCGGCCTGGAGCGAGCCGGGGTGCTCTCCGGGCCCGGCCGGAGGCCAAAACGATGCAGAGCAGGAAGCGACTACTCATTGTCGATGACGACCGGGATTTTGTCGAAGCGGTGTCGTGCTACCTGGAAGCGAATGGTTTTACCGTGTTCCGGGCACATGACGGCGCGGAGGGCATCCGGTTGGCCAAGCTGGAGCGGCCGGATCTCATCCTCATGGACATCATGATGAGCGAGCGGACGGAGGGTTTCTTCACGATTCACGAGATTCGTCTCGATCCGGCCCTGAAGACAGTGCCGATTTTCGTGCTCAGCTCGTTTTCCACACGGCTTCCCGACTTCGAGATCCCGACGAAGGGCGGCTGGCTGGCGCACGATATGTTCTTCGCCAAGCCGGTGGATGTCGTTCAACTGCTGGAGAAGATCCGCCAACGCCTCGACAAGGCGGCATGAAGGCCTCCCGGTATGCGTCTCGCTTCCCCGCGGCTGTCGCTCAAGGCAAGACTGATCTGGAGCTACCTGATCATTTTGGGGATCGGGGGATTGGCCACGTCGCTGGTCGGTTCGTGGATCGTAAGCTCTACGATCATGATGCAGGCGCGCCGTGCCGTGGACCACGATTTCGCGACCGCGAAGACCGTTTACGAACAGCGACTCCAAGCCCTCAGACTGTCGGTGGAGTTTGCGGCATCCGGCGCCGTGATCCAG
>Ga0335077_10010372_pt1 | contig 11590 bp, 9 predicted proteins | sample Lox_Sample_31_FD_207151 | JGI IMG/M metagenome (GOLD analysis project Ga0335077, IMG submission 207151) | Soil microbial communities from Loxahatchee National Wildlife Refuge, Florida, United States - Lox_Sample_3.1 | ecosystem: Environmental > Terrestrial > Soil > Wetlands | place: USA: Florida...
GTTGCTGGACGGAACACTAATGCCGCCAAAGTAATCCTGGCCAGTCCCGACCGCGATGCCGAATTGCAAATAGCCGAACGTCCCGCCAGTCGTGGCCGAGCCTTGGGCAAAACGGACATCGCACTGAAAATTGGTGTATTGCAGTCCATTCAACGGCGGGCTGATGCCGTTGAAACCGTCATAGACTTCAAACTGATTGGGAATGGAGCCTGAGTTGTTAAAGTTGAGGTTGATTTTCATGGAACCAGAAGCCGGATTGTTGCTGGCATCGCTGGTGGCATCCCAAACCAGGGATTGAAACGCATTTCCAAACCAATTCCCCCAGACATTGCCAATCTGGCCGCCTACATAGCTATTACCGCCTACGCCTGACGGATCAAACTGGTCAACCACGTAAACAAGCTGCGCTCGGGCCGGAACGCTGAATACAAGGACCATCAAGAAAACGAGAATGCTTCCAGAAATGGATGATGCTTTTACCAAGCTGTTCCGATTCATATAATTAAATTGCCAGAGGTTTGGCTCGAATCAAATCGGGCTCGCAACGTTTTGTAATAATTATCAACAAAAATGGCGCCGTTGTCTGGCCGGCGCCATTTGCTCAATACTCTTCTTGTCGCCTAATCCAATTAGCTATTCCGGCGGCGAATCAAAAGTGCAGTTACCCCAAGGCCAACCAGCGCCAAGGAGGCCGGTTCCGGCACCGCAAGACCACCCGATAAAACCACATTATTCATGTACAAATAGTCCGGGGCGCCTCCGCCGTTATTGCTGGTAAAGATAAATTCAATATATCCGCTGTTAGCACTGTTACCGTCAGCAATCAGCGTTGGGAGGAGACTGCTGTAGTCCAAGGTGACTGTTTCCGTCTGCAGCGAGCTTCCACTGTAGAAATAGAAGTTAGGCTCCCCATTTTGATTGTTGCCGGTGTTGCCCGTCGCCGACCACATCGGGCTTGACCAGCTTATGTTTTGGAATCCATAACCTTGCGCGTTCAGTGCAAAGGCATAAATCTGCGAGTACCCAGCCGTTGCCCCAGTGGTGGCATAAGAGGGAACAGAGAACGTGAATGACAAAAGATGGTTGTTGAAAAACGCCGCCATGTCACCGGGGGTGTATTCCAGCTTCAAAGCGAGGTCTTGACTATATCCTGCATGCGTGATTTGGAGGCTTTGGGCGTAGCCGGGCACGACACCGCTCGCGAGACTATATTTGCCATTATTGGAGGCATCAAAAAGTCCCACGCTTTGGTTGCCCCAGTCAATCCAGCCATCGTCACTGGAGCCTTGCCAATCACCAATCACCACCTGCGCCTGGGCTGTGCCGACAAAACCAGCGATTAAAAGAGCTGCTACCACTTGAAACTTTTTGCATGAGGTTTTCATAAGGATTTCTTCGTATATTAAATTTAACTGGCTAACTCGAATACTGTATCAGAAACCTTGCCTTTGTGGAATGGACGATCTTACGATTTTTGCCTGTTTTTTTGGATTTCTTTAAGGAAAAACAGGGGTGCGGCTGGGCGGTTTACAATGGCGTGAAAAAATGTCGCCGTTGTCTGTCCGGCGCCATTTGCGCAACATTCTTCTCGTCGCCTAATCCAATTAGCCTTTTCGACGGCGAATCAAAAGTGCAGTTATCCCAAGGCCATTGCCGCCCCGGAAGCTGCCGCCAAACCACCTGTCGGCTTCGGCGAACTGCCTCCGGAGCCTGCGATGGAGAGCGGGGCCGAAGCGCCGCTTGTCCCCATCGAGCCGTACGTAGCTGTTCTATTTAATACTTTGGTTATTCTCGATACGGTTCGTGCTGCAGTCAGATTATGGACTGCTCACGCGGTAAAAAGCCGGACTGACCGTAGCTGTTGTGTCCGTGTAGGAAAGCGGACCGCCTATTGCTCCGTTTGTTCCGGGATAGTTCGTTGCAATCACAGTCCAATAATTGGCGGCGGCGCCCACCAGGGTGTTGGTCTTCAGCACGTCATAGCTCGCGCCCGCCGTCGCATTCCAAGTGAGAACAAAAGATGGCCCACTGGGGAAATAGGAAGCGCTGGAAATTGTGATGTTGGTCGACACGGGCCCGCCGGACAACACGACATTGTTGACAAACCAATTTGTCGGCGCGCTTTGGCCATTGTTGAAAGTGAAGATGATCTCGATGTAACCCCCGCTGGGCCTGGCCGTGATCAAGGGCAGGATGCTCGAATAGTTCACCGTCACAACTTGGGACTGTGCCGGAGAGCCGGTGTAGAAGTAGAAATTCGGCATACCGCTCTGGTTGCCGCTGGTGTCCCCCGTCTCACTAAACTTGCTGAAGGGCACTGATTTAAAGCCATTCCCCGACGCATTGATAAAAAACTGATATAGCTGCGAATACCCGTTCGTGGTGCTGGGCCCCGCCGGGGGTACGGAGAACGTGAATGACAACAGGTGGTTCGTCAGAAACGCCGCTATCCCGCCCGGCAAATACTCCAGCTTGATCGCGAGGTTCTGGTTGTAGCCACCCTGCGCAATCTGGAGGCTATTGGAATACCCGGTCACCGCATTAGTGACAAATTGGTATTTGTTGGTGTTGGCCGTGTTCGTAATGGACAATTGATTGCCCCAGTCTATCCAGCCTTCATCCGGTGCAGGAGCCAAGGCACTGCCTGTTCCCTGCCAGCTCCCGATCACAGTACCAGCAGTGTTTGTAGCGGGCGTGCCATACTGGAATTCAAGGTTGTCCACTTCCACTAAATCCACGCCCGTCAATGACGAATAACTTTTTACAAACACTCCGGGAATTTGAGCCCAGTTTGCGCTCGGGCCCAGCGGAAGACTTACATGTACCCAATCAGTTTGGGTACTGTTAAGCTGAATAGAGCCAAAATCAGTCGCCGTTGTATAATTAGTGGTCATTGTGCCAAATTCAAGCAGGGGAAATTGGCCACTGGCGTTGGTGACTGAGCCTGGAAGGATACGCACGTCACAAGTAAAGTTTGTCACCACATAATTCGTCGCCGCCCCATTGCCAGCAAGGGGCGGATTGAAAGGACCGAACCCGTCTATGGCGAGAAATTGGGGACCGTTTGCGCCACCCACGCCGGCGTCAGGAAAGTAGGAAACGATTTCCAGGGAACCGGAGTTGAGATTGTTGCTGGCGTCATCGACACTCCACAGCACGTTGGAATAGGCTGTGCCGTACCAGTTTTGCCAAGGATGTCCAAAATTGTTAGTGACTTGATCGGCGGTGTCGAAGTTGTTAATTATAAGCACATTACCATTTGTGGCAACTTGCGTGAAGGCACTCAGGGCGGCAAATTGCAGCACTGAGATGGCGAGTATTCCCGCGAAGAATGAGGACCGTTTAGTTTTCATAAAGCTCTTCCTGTCCTGGTTGATGATTTGTTGTTTACTGTTTTTTGTCGGCTTGCTCTCTTTGACTGTCTGTTGTTTTCTATTTGTTTGTTTGCTGTTGGTTGTGCGCTGAAATGACATATCTAATACCAACTGGTATAAGAAGACGCGCCCTGCCACCGCCACATCATATTGGCAGCCTGATGCGTTTCCACATGACCATCACCAAAGAGCAGATTTTCATTAACCGGTTTTCCGTTTGGACTGGCACCAGCGGGATGGGCGCTGCCATTGTACAAAATTATGTTTCCAGATGCCCGCGCACTACCGACAGCCTCATCTGACATAATAGGTATCAGGGAGGCCTTGGGATCCGATGGTTTCTTCAGCCAGTTATAAGGCCAAGGTAATCCCGCCGCTGTATTTGCGTTGATGTTCGGGCTACCGGTAAACACGGTATTATATGTGGTGGGAAAGACAGTTGTGGGCTGTGTAACGTCAGTGTATCGCTGTATCCACACGCTGTGATAAATGTTTGCAAACGCATTCGCAGGGTCAGGATTGATCTGGCCGACAGCACTGCCTCCGGTTTCGGCAACCGCACAATATAAGTCCGCAAGCGTGGTCTCCGCGTGCCCCAAGTTCGCTATACACCAATTGTTATTAGTTTGGAAATTCCAGGGGCGCACTGGGCAATACCACATTGGCAAAGTCATGCCGTATGGGGCCATATTGGAAACCATTAGAAGCGATACGTTCCAAGCGTCTTTGCCGGAAGTATTCACCTGATGCATTGGAAAAGAACCATCCGGAGTGTCGCCTGAAGCCGACATCCACGCCACCCCCCATTGATGGTAATTAGAGGTGCAATTTATCACTTTTGCCCTGAATTTGGCCGCCGCCAACGCTGGCAACAACATCGCCGCCAAAATGGCAATAACGGCAATCACAACAAGTAATTCAATCAGCGTAAAGGCCTGCTTTGAAGCGATGGCTCTTTCGCACTTTCGACACATTGGGATGTGTTTGTTCATTATGACACAAATCTTGCCCGATGGAATGGAGGAAACGATGTATTTCATGATTCCTTGCCAAGACAATTATTATTAAAGCAGCCTTCTCCATTGGTTCCAAAACCAGAGGTGGTTGTGGACAACTTCCGTCCGGATTTGACCAGTTCGCAACCCGGTATCCACCCGCCACCCTCCCCCTGAATTGTCCGGCTGCCTTCGAGGTATGAAGCAGTAAGCGTCAAGGCTGCGCTTTTGAGTGTATTTTTCAGTTTCTCCGGCATCATCCGATATTCACTGGGTGGAACATGATTGACTGCTTTGAACGTCCGGGAGAAATAGAAAGGATCGTCATAGCCCAGCGCCGCCGCGACTTCTTTTACATTCAAGGATGTGCTGTCGAATAACTGACATGCATGCTGCATACGTAAATGGATGAAATAATCAATGGGAGGCGTGCCGGTTAAACGTTTGAACAACGCGGAATAGTGCGAGGGGGAAACGTTCACTGCCGCGGCCAAGGTGGCTACGTGCAGCGGCTGGTTCAGGTGTTGCAACATGTAAGAAATGCTTCGCTCGATTTTCCGGGCAATTTCCAATCTGCCATTGCCGATATACTGTTCGCCACGTTTGATCAGAATACCGAACACCTCTCGGCCATTTGTCTGCAACTGCTCAATGTCGCTTCTTTTCATCTCTTTACATTTATCTACCGGTTAGATTAGTTCGGACAGCGAACAATATTGGCAACCAAAGCATTTTTTATGATTTTTGGGTTCATGCGATGGACGGCGCGCTAAAGTGTTTTTGGAGAACCAAGGCAACCGTCCCCCGCAATCGGGATTGCGCTTCGGAACCGGCGGGCACAATCCGGGTGCCCGCATGAGTAAAGGAGCGGCTTTTGACCGTTTCGGCCACAATCGGCCCAACTTTGTCCCAGGCGCGCGTCACCTCTCCCACCACCATCAATACATCCGGTGCGAGGCCGGTTACCAGCATCGCGATGCCAATTCCCAAATAATGCGCCATTTGATTTAGCGCCTTGCCGGCTCTGGGATTGCCCTGTTCCACCAATCGTAAAATGTCGCCGAACGGCACCGTGGCCATGTCGCTTTTAGAACCGATCGCGCCCTTCGGAACCGAGGCGGATTCAGCATAATAACGCACGGCGGCGGCATTGGAGGCCAGCGCTTCCCAGCACCCGCTGTTGCCGCACCGGCATTTGGGACCGTCCGGCATTTGAGAGACATGGCCGAATTCTCCCGCCACACCTGTTGAACCGCGTACCAACTGACCGTTCATCACCATGCCCACGCTGATGTCATCCGCGACCGTCACCGCCACGAGGTTGTTCACCCCATCCATATGCTGCCCCGACCACAATTCAGCCAGCGCACAGGCGTTGGCGGCGTTTTCAAGCTTCACCGGCAGGCCGGTTTCGCGCTCAATGGGCGTCTTGAAATCCAGTTCACTCCACCCCAAAGTCGGAGCAAATATCAGCCGTTCTGAACCAACCTCAATCCGTCCCGGCAAACTGATTCCGACGCCTTCATATGATTTTTTGGGATGCGCCCGGATTAAATCCGTGATCCGATGGCTTAAACGGGTAATAAACTCGGCTGGATCCTTGGCGGTGGGCATGGATTCCAGCGCTGAAAACTGACTGTCCATGTTGGATACCGCCAACGTGGTCCTGGCTGGCTGAACATCAACCCCGATGACCCCGCACCGATCGGAATTGAGATGAAGAAAAGTTGGTTTGCGCCCGCGTGGCAAATTGCCGACGGCCCCTTCCCTTAACCACCGTTCGGCGATCAAACGGCCGGCGATCACGGACACCGTGCTGCGCTGTAAACCCGAATAACGCATCAAATCAGCCCGCGAAACTGGCTGATGCCGTCGCACCAAATTTAACATAATGCGGCTGTTGATGTCACGGACCGTTTCGTTGGTCGCCAACTGAAAATTGTTCAGATTAATTTTATGCACAAAATGCCATCAGTAATCAGTGGGTTGCTTTGTAAGCCGGAGTTTATCCGTTATTAGCATACTGTCAAGAATAAAGTTCGGGCTTCGAACAAATAAACTGGAATCACGATTGAAGCAACCAACCGTTGGCGGTGTTTATATCAGAAATATGGTTTAGTTCATTCCTGTTCAACTACTTGTAATATTGCGCTCACGTAACCTAAGACATAAGCCATGCCCGCGTGCCATGGTGCCGCACAAGCTCATTTGTAGCGTATGATCAGGTGTGATGACGCCATTGAAATTGTTTCGCTTCAATATCTTCAGGACACGCACAATATCCACGTCGCCTTCATCTATAAACGTCTCCTTGTAAAAGGGCGCCTTGCCCATGAACATTGCGCAGGTGCATGTAAGCCAGTTGGCCCTGCCGGCTGTAAGTGTCCACCGCGTCATAAATGTCGCCTTCGCTCATCTCGGCCAGCGTGCCCACACAGAATTCAAAGGCGTTCACCGGGCTGGAATTCAGGTCAATCACCTTTTGATAAAGTTGCGGTTGATAAACCAGCCGCGGCTGGCCGCGCATTGTCGGCCACGGCGGATCATCCGGATGCAGCGCGAGTTTTACGTTTACTTCCTCGGCAACCGGCAGCACGAAACCTTTTGGCGGTTGGGATCATAAGCCATGTTCCAGACCATGCCATTGGGCATCGGTTCATCCAGCGGGCCTTCCATGCCAACGGACACAGCCCCGCCGCGCGCATAGGGACCACTGGTGCGCCCGCAAACCCCCGCGACGCTGAAGTTGTAACCCATGATCGGAATGCCAGCCTTGCCCAAATTGCGGATAATTGTTTTAACGTTTTCGAGCTGTTGGTTTCTTTTGGGTCCGTCAAGTAACACGTCGTACCAGTGGGCGGGATCAAAATTTTCTATGGCTTCGAATTTCAACCCTTCTGCTTCAACGGCCCGGCGCAAGTCGCGCAATTCTTCAGCGCTCCATAATTTCTCCGGATCGCCCGCCAACCCCCAACCCCATTCCGTGCCGGTTGGCTGGTTGTCATTTGGATTCTTTGCACCGCCTTTGAAATAATCCACGAGCTGCGCCACGATGTGCTTGGCGCCAGCCTGCCGGGCGAACCGGAAATTCTCGCGCGTGAGCATGTGATAATACAATCCCAGTCCGAGTTGCATGAGCTTAAAATTGAACCAGCGTTGTGTATCAGGAAAAACAGCAACGAGAAACAGAAAGCCTCCGGCAAATTCGTAGTTTCATCCATTCCCTGGCCATGTATGCTGCGCATATGCCATGAATGGATTGGATGCGGTTGAAAGTTTTCCACACGCAATAAAAAGATCATCGCGGTGCGGCAAAATACTCTCGCTGTTGGTGGTGTTATTTGGATTTCTAAAAATTGGTCGTACCAGACAAATGAAAACAAGCTGCCGTAGATCTTGCGGCGAGCCGGAGCGCGGGCGGCTCGCCCGCGAGTTTCAGACTTTGACGCGTGCGGACGGCTGGCCTGGATTGCGTTTGCGGAGAATTGATCTGCTGTTCAGCCTTTGCCTTCTTTTTTTTGTTCCGCAGAGCTTTGCCCTTGGCGAACCACAATATGTGGAAAACGTCTCCAGCCCCGGCGGTTTCTGTGTTGCGCAGGGAAACGCGGTCGCGCCCGTTTATGTTGATCCCAATGATTATGCCGGAGTGCTGATCGCCGCCAATAATTTGCGCGCCGATGTCAACCGGGTCACCGGGCACACGCCGGTCCTGGTCCATACAGAGGTGGACCTGGGAACCAATGCAATCATCATCGGCACAATTGGCGAAAGCCGGCTTATTGACCGGTTGATCCACGACGGGAAAATTGATGTTTCGCCCATCACCGGTGAATGGGAATCATATTTCACCCAGGTTGTGCCGAACCCATTGCCCGGTATTGCCAACGGCCTCGTCATTGTCGGCAGCGACAAATGCGGGACCATTTATGGCATTTACGATTTGTCTGCGGAAATGGGTGTGTCGCCATGGTATTGGTGGGCGGACGTACCGGTCCAGCACCAGGACAACGTTTTTGTCAAAGCCGGGAAATACGAGCAGGGACCGCCCGCCGTGAAATATCGCGGAATTTTTCTGAACGACGAAGCGCCGGACCTTACCGGCTGGGTGAAGGAAAAATTCGGCGATTACAATCACGCTTTTTACACAAACGTCTTTGAACTGATGCTCCGGCTCAAGGCCAACTATCTCTGGCCGGCAATGTGGAACAATTGTTTCAACGCGGACGACCCGTTGAATCCCAAACTCGCCAACGAATACGGCATCGTCATGGGCACCTCCCACGTTGAACCGATGATGCGGGCAGACAAGGGATGGAGCCGGCTGGGTTACACTGCCAGCGAATGGAACTACGCCACCCATCCGACATCCCTGAGCAATTTTTGGCGCGAAGGCATCGTGCGCAATAATCATTACCAAAGCATCATCACCGTCGGGATGCGCGGCAAAACCGACTCGCCGATGGCCGGCGTCGGCAATCTGGCCGGCAACATCGCCTTGCTGGAAAAGATTGTGACGGCCCAACGAGAAATCATCGCCCAAGTCCTGCACACCAACGCCGCCGACGTGCCGCAAGTCTGGACCCTCTATAAGGAAGTGCAGAATTACTATGAACACGGCATGCGCGTGCCCGAAGACGTCACCTTGCTTTGGAGCGACGACAACTGGGGTGACATCCGCCGGCTGCCGTCACCTGGCAGTTGGCATCGTTCTGGCAGCGCGGGGGTTTATTATCACTTCGATTACGTCGGTGAGCCGCGCAACTATAAATGGCTCAACACCAATCCCACCACCAAAATCTGGGAGCAGATGAACCTGGCTCATCATTACGGCGCAAGCCGGATTTGGATTGTCAACGTCGGTCACCTCAAGGGTTATGAACTGCCCATCCAGTTTTTCATGAATCTGGCCTGGGACCCGCAACGTTGGCCCAAGGAAAAAATTTCCGAATTTACCCGGCAGTGGGCCGAACAACAGTTTGGTCCCGAATACGCGGCGCAAATCGCCGACATTTTAACCAAGTACACAAAGTACAATGGTCGGCGCAAACCGGAACTGTTGTCTCCCGACGCCTTCAGTCTCGTGGATTACCAGGAAGCAGACCGGGTGCTTGCGGATTGGAAAGCCATTACGGCCGAGGCGGAGGACATTTACAGAAAACTGCCGGAGAACGAGCGCAACGCATTCTTTGAACTGGTGCTTTACCCGACCAAAGCCTGCGAACAGCTAAACGACCTTTACATCACCACGGCAAAAAACCGCCTGTATGCCGCCCAAGGCCGCGCGACCGCAAATGATTACGCGGCAAAGGCGCGGGCATTGTTCAAGGCCGACGCGGATTTGTCGTATTATTACAATCACGTTTTGGCAGGGGGTAAATGGAACCACATGATGGACCAGACGCACATCGGCTACACATATTGGCAGCAGCCAGATACAAACATCATGCCGCGGGTCGAGGAAATTCAAATCCCCGTCAAGGCGGCTCTTGGTGTAGCCGTTCAAGGCTCTGTTTCCGCCTGGCCGGGCGCGACCGATGAACCGGCGCTCCCACAATTTGACGTGTTCAACCAGCCGCGCGAATACATATATGTCTTCAACCGGGGGCAAACGCCGTTCCAATTCACGGCCACGCCCAGCGCGCCGTGGATTGAATTGAGCGCAACCAGCGGCACGATTGAAAAGCAGGAACGCCTATGGGTAAGCGTGGACTGGGCCAAGGCACTCAACGGTACCAATCACGGATTCGTCAAAATCGCGGGTGCCAGCGCCGAGCCGGTTGTGGTAAACGTGAATGCATTCAATCCGCGGTGGCCAACGAGGAATTCGCTGAAGGGTTTCGTGGAAGCCGACGGCTGTGTTTCCATCGAATCCGTGCATTACACGAAGAAGATTGACACCGCTTCTGCGCGATGGGAGGAAATTCCCAATCTGGGCAGGACGCTTTCTGCCATGAGCATCTTTCCCGTCACCGCACCCAGCGTGACGCCCCCTGAAAATTCTCCGTGTCTGGAGTACACGATGTATTTGTTCCATCCGGGAAAAGTGGAAGTGGAGGCAATCATTGACCCGACGCTGAATTTTATCCAGGGCCGCGGACTCCGCTATGCGTTGTCCTTTGACGATCAGCCGCCTCGGATCGTGACCGCCGTCCCGGCCGATTACACTGCCATGGACGGGAATCACGATTGGGAAACCACCGTGAAGGACAGCGTCCGCAAGGTCACAACTGATTTCACGCTATCGCACACCGGCTATCACACGCTGAAATTCTGGATGGTGGATCCGGGCGTGGTGTTGCAAAAACTTGTGGTCAACCTCGGCGGCGTGAAACCGAGTTATCTCGGCCCACCGGAGAGTTTTCACACGGACCAATGATCACGGCCAGTGCCAATCCTGAACAGAGCCGCCGCCCAGTCCTTTTGGCAAAAGCGAAGCGCTTCGACGACATAACATAATCGCAGCAAAATCCCACATGAGTCGTCACGGAAATCTGGCTTTTATTCCCCACTGGATTCGAGTTGTCGGTCTTGTCCTCTCGTTTGTCGCCAGCGCAAGATTTGCCGTGGCTGCCGACTCGCCGCGCCAGCGGATTTCTCTTGATGCAGGCTGGCGGTTTACCAAAGGCGATCCAACCAACCACACCGTGGACCTGCGTTACGATGCTATCAAACCGTGGATTCTTCCGACCGGCAACGAGTTTATAAAGGATGCCTCAAAGGAATTCGTCAGGCCGAAGGGGAATCTCGGAGAGAGCGTTGCCTATGTGCAGCCAGGATTCGATGACAGTTCCTGGGAAAAAGTGAACTTGCCGCACGACTGGGCCATCGCCGGGCCGTTTACGCACTCCGGTGGCGGGGGTATGGGGCGTTTGCCGACTGCCGGGGTCGGGTGGTATCGGAAGAGGCTGGAAATTCCGGCAACGGACTCCGGCAAATCCATTTTCCTCGATGTGGACGGGGCTATGTCTTTCGCAGTGGTTTGGTTGAACGGTCAATTGGTGGGCGGCTGGCCTTATGGTTATGAATCATGGCGGGTGAACTTGACACCCTACGTGCAGTTTGGCGGCACGAACGAATTGGCCATCCGGCTGGATAATCCGCCCAATTCGTCCCGCTGGTATCCGGGCGCCGGAATTTATCGCAACGTGTGGCTGGTCAAAACACAGCCCGTGCATGTAGGACATTGGGGAACTTATATTACGACTCCGACGGTTTCTTCAT
>Ga0335077_10010374_pt1 | contig 11589 bp, 13 predicted proteins | sample Lox_Sample_31_FD_207151 | JGI IMG/M metagenome (GOLD analysis project Ga0335077, IMG submission 207151) | Soil microbial communities from Loxahatchee National Wildlife Refuge, Florida, United States - Lox_Sample_3.1 | ecosystem: Environmental > Terrestrial > Soil > Wetlands | place: USA...
AGTCTGCCTGCAAGGAGGCTGAACCTGCGACGAGACCGGCGACGATTTCAACCATGAACATGATGGCGTTAATACCCAGCACCGCCCATAGCACTCGCCGGTATCGGCGGTCATATCCCTGTCGCCCATCGGGATCGCAGCAGTGCCCGGCCATCGTAACTGTCCTTTCCTTGTCCGAGCATGGGGCCTATAGTGGCTATAGGGTCAAGCGCATGAAACTCAACGGGCGGCTGAGCATCGGGCAACTATCAAAGGCGACCGGGGTCAAGGTTGTGACCATTCGGTATTACGAGCAGATAAAGCTCATTCCCTCGCCGTTGCGCACGGAAGGAAATTACCGCGCCTACAAACGAGAGCACCTCCATCGGCTCCAGTTCATTCGCCGATGTCGGGACTTAGGCTTCACGCTCGACCAGGTGCGCGAGCTCTTGCGGCTTTCTGTTCAAGGTAAGCGCGACTGCTCCGGGATCGACCAAATTACGGCGAAGCACCTGGGGGACATTGAACGAAAAATCATCGATCTCAAAAACCTGGCCGCCGAGTTGCGCCGAATCAATCGCCAGTGTCCGGGTAACCGAACGATTGCTGACTGCCGTATTCTCGAAGCGCTGTCTCACAGCAACGTCGATGCCCAATGACCATTGCTTGAACCCAGTACCTGGAGCGGACCTCACGTTTCCAATTCCATCTCCCGGCGTGTGCCTCGCTGCCAGTCCTGGATTCGATATTGAAATCCATGCTCTGATCGCTAAGCGCAACTACAACAGTTATTTACGCGAAACACAGCTTTGTACAAAAAATCGGTACAGCGGCCAAAAAAGTAGCCTGCAACTTACTGAAACAAAAGGTGTGGCTCCCCGGCATGGGCTCGAACCACGAACTTGACAAGATTTGAAGTCTCACAACTTATCGATTCTAAAAAGTCACTGAAGTCGTCAAAAGCAACAAAAGCATGGATCTGGTACAAAAAGTGTACAAAAAGTTTTAGCGACCCGACAACGGGCTACCTTCGTTTTCGTCGTACTGCGTGTCAGAGACCTTTTCCATCCAGTCAACGACTTTACCGTTGAGCGCTTCCTGGATAGCGAGATGTGTCATGGCGACCGTCGGGCTAGCACCATGCCAATGCTTCTCTCCGGGTTCGAACCAGACGACATCACCGGGCCGGATTTCCTCCACAGGACCGCCCCATTTCTGAACCCTGCCGAGGCCGGACGTAACGATCAGTGTCTGCCCGAGGGGATGAGTATGCCATGCCGTCCGCGCGCCCGGTTCGAATGTGACGCTCGCGCCGCGTGCCCGCGCGGGATCGACCGCTTCAAATAAAGGATCGACCCGCACCGTACCCGTGAAGTATTCTTCAGGTCCTTTTCCGGAGGGCCGCGAACCGCATCTCTTGATTTCCATGATGAACCTCCTTAGACCTGCAAGAGCGTTTTGATCGAACGGCGCTCATCCATCGCGCGATAGCCTTCGGCCACCTTTTCCAGCGGCAGCATCAGATCGAAGACCTTGCCGGGGTTGATCGTTCCATTCAGGATCAGGTCGATCAGCTTCGGCAGAAACCGCCGCACCGGTGCTGGGCCGCCGTGCAGGTGAACGTGCCTGAAGAACAGTTGCTGCCCGTCCAATTCCACCCCGTGCGGCACGCCGACATACCCCACATAGCCGCCAGGACGCGTTCCGCCGATAGCCTGCATCATCGACTCTTGCGTGCCGACGCACTCCAGCACAGAGTCAGCGCCGATCCCTTTCGTCATGTGCTTAACGCGGGCAACCGCATCGTCACCGCGCTCCGCGACGATGTCGGTCGCGCCAAACTCACGTGCGAGCTTCTGCCGTTTTTCATGACGGCTCATGGCAATAATGCGCCCAGCTCCCATTTGCTTGGCCGAGAGCACGCCAAGAAGACCGACGGCTCCATCACCCACAACAACGACAGTGCCGCCCGGCTTCACATTGGCAGCGTCGGCGGCGAACCATCCCGTACCTAATACATCCGATGCCGCGAGCAGGCTCGGCACAAGGTCCTTGGAAGGAACGCCACCGGGCGTCGGCACAAGCGTCCCGTCCGCCTGCGGCACACGCAGGAACGGCGCTTGCGCCCGCAGCATGAATTCACGATGAACACAGGAGGACTGGTATCCATATTGGCAATGAGGACAGGTATTGTCGGAGGTCGCGAAGGAGCCGACCACGAACTGGCTGGGCTTAATGGATTTCACTGCGCTACCGACTTCTTCAACAACGCCGCAATACTCGTGACCCATATGCGTCGGACCGTCAATCGGCTGCAAGCCGCGATATGGCCACAGGTCCGACCCGCATACGCAGGTCGCCGCGAGCCGGAGGACCGCGTCCGTTGGTTCGACAATCTTTGGCTCATCACGGTCCTCAAACCGGATGTCGCCGGGTCCGTAAAGAACTGCACCTTTCATGTTTCTATCCTGCCTTTCATTTGCTCCATGACCTTTACATCTCGTAACCGGGCTTCTTGTAGAGCTTGTCCCACTTGTCCTCGATATCCGGCTTGTAGACTTTCTGTTTCCAGTCCTTCGAACTGATCTCTTCGAAGCCGACCGAGACGGATTCATCGCCGTAGTTGAGGACGTCCATTACGTCCTTTGTGATCTCGTCGGCGAGACGCTGTTTCTGGGCTTCTGATTTTCCGGGCCAGAGCTTGACGATGACGTGCGGCATATTCCTGCTCCTTGATGCGGATCATTTTTCTCGAAATTAATGAGCCGTGTAGCCGCCGTCGACGGCGAGCGCATGCCCGATGACGAAACCCGCACCGGGACTGCATAGCCATAACACAGCGGAGGCGACCTCTTCAGGCTTGCCGAGACGGCCGATAGGTTGTTCCTTCGTGATGTCCTTCATTGTTTCCGGCTCTTTGGCAATCATGGCCGCGACCATTGGCGTGTCGATGGCGCCAGGACAGATGGCGTTGATGCGAATGCCTCGGGCCGCATATTCAAGCGCAGCGCTCTTCGTAAGACCAATCACACCGTGCTTCGTGGCATGGTAGATCGCACGGCCGGGGATGCCGATCAGACCTCCAATGGAGGAATTGTTCACAATCGCGCCACTCTCTTGTTTGCGCATCTGGAGCAACTCGTATTTCATGCAGAGCCAGACACTCTTGAGATTGATCGCATTCACGCGGTCGAACTCCTCGCTCGTCGCATCGGCGGTTTCAACAGCAAGGCTCTGAACGCCGGCATTGTTGAAAGCGGCATCCAGCCGCCCGAAAGCGGAGACGGTCTGTTCGACCATCTTCTTCACTTGGGCTTCATCCGTGACATCGCAGGCGATGGCGATTGCTTTATGACCCTCTGCGGTGAGCCGTTCCGCGAGCCTACGCGCCGCCGCTTCGTTCAGATCCACGAGCGCCACAGCCGCGCCTGCCTCGGTGAAGGCTTCTGCCGTTGCGAGCCCCATGCCAGAGGCGGCGCCGGTAACGAGTGCGACTTTGTTTTCAAATGATAGGTTCATGACAATTCCTCCTGCGCAGCGGGGCCGTTTACGGAAACGTCAACGGCGGTCTTACCTGCTTCGCTTCTGTTTTTCGGTTCCGGTCTCATCCAACGTTCTCCTGGTCCCTCAATTCCAAGGTATGCCGGGAAGTCGTTTTTGAGTAGTATGTATTAAAGACAAAGGCTTATGAGCAGGATTCACAAATGGAACGCAACGATTTCAGCACTTTAGCCGCTTTCCTCGCCGTAGCCGAGGAGCGCAGCTTCACACGCGCAGCAAAACGCTACGGCGTTTCTCCCTCGGCGATGAGCCATGCGATCCGGGGTCTCGAAGAGGATATCGGCGTGCGCTTGCTCTCACGCACGACGAGAAGCGTCGCTCCCACGGAAGCAGGCGAGCAACTGCTCACGCGTTTGCGCCCTGCGCTCACTGATGTCCGGGAAGCTCTCGACCAGCCTCTCGGGACTGCGCGACAAACCTGCGGGCCGCGTTCGGCTGCTGATCCCCAGGGTTGCCGGGGCTGCGGTGATCGGACCTAAGCTTGCACGGTTTACCCGTGAGTATCCCGACGTGTTGCTTGATATTACTGCCGACGATAGCCGCGCCGATATTGTGGCGGGGGGCTTTGATGCCGGCATCCATTTCGGCGAGTACATACAGAAGGACATGATCGCAGTACGCGTATCCAAAGATCTTCGTGCAGCCATCGTAGGCTCGCCGGGATACTTCAAGTCGTACACCAAACCGAAGGCGCCACGTGACCTGATGAGTCATCGATGCATCAATTTTCGCCACGGACATGGAGGAGATATTTACCGCTGGGAGTTCGAGAAGGGCCGGAAATCCCTATCCGTCGCCGTCAACGGGCCGCTGATCGTAGATGACGTGGAACTCGTCATCGGCGCCGCCCTCGACGGAATCGGACTAGCCTTCGTTGGGGAGGACAAAGTTGAACAATATCTCTCCAAAGGGACGCTCATTCGCGTGCTGGACGACTGGTGTCAGCCATTCCCCGGGTTCTTCCTCTATTACCCGAGCCGACGACAACAGCCCGCCGCGCTTTCGGCTTTGATCGACACTCTTCGCCTATAATGCAAAGGCCATGTGCTCAATGAGACGCAGCGTACGTCAACAAACGATACATCTTCCTCTCTTCAGCAAACGTAGCGAGAAGTAGCTCTGGTGAGCATGGATTTACATTTCTCGAATCCATGCTCATCGCTTCTGCTGTACAGGTTCAATAACTTATGAACGTTCACTTTTATGCCCGCGTACAAAATCTGTACAAAATGGCGTTGTTGCATCTCTAAGTTATTGAATCTAAGAGGTGGCTCCCCAAAAACCATGGTTTCCAACCACCTCTCCGTTGGGCAATTCATTGTATCCATAGGGAGAACGAATTCTGCCCGGGTCGTGCGGCAGCGGTGTGACGACTCTGTGCTTGGTTGACGGCAATAGCGCAGCAAGTTAGGGTAAAGTCATGGACGTGACCGTGCAGATTCCCGATGACCTCGCTAGCCGCTTGGGGACCAGGAGCGATCTATCACGGCGGGCGTTGGAAGCTCTGGCCGCCGAGGAGTATAAGCGCGGCCGTCTCACCAAGCCCGATCTGCGGCGACTTCTCGGATTCGAGACCAGCCACCAGATCGACGAGTTTCTAAAGGCTCACGACGTATTCGAGGATTATACGTTGGAAGACTTGGAACGAGAGCGTGAGGGCTTGCGGCGACTGGGCTTTTGATGCTCATTGTAGTCGCTGACACCAGCCCGCTTCGTTACCTGGTGCAGATCGATCAGATCCAACTCCTGCCAAGATTGTTCGAGAAGATCCTCATTCCCTCGGTTGTGTCTGACGAACTGCGGCACCCTTCCGCACCCGAGGTGGTACGAAACTGGATGAGCAAGAAGCCCGACTGGCTCGAAGTATCCGTAGTGGACCCGAGCGATGATCCGTCGTTGCGTGCCTTGGATGACGGCGAGAGGTCTGCGATCTCGCTCGGGCTATCTGTCTCGGCCGACCTCATTCTCATCGATGATCGCAGAGGTGCGGTGGCGGCTCGGGACAAAGGATTAGAGGTCACCGGGACGCTCGGTATTCTCGAGCTCGCTGCCCGCCGCGGCATGATCGACTTTGCTAACGCACTGGCGCGGCTAAGGACTACGAATTTCCGCGGGCGCGAAGAGCTTTTCGATGCACTGCTCAAGCGACATAAGCGCGGCAGCCAGCCGTGAACGCCGCTACCACTGTCAACTGAGAACCTCAGAGTTGGAAAATGATTTTCCTGGGGGCCCAGGATGGACGGTGGCTCCCCGGCATGGATTCGAACCACGATTCACGGCTCCAAAGGCCGCTGTCCTACCATTAGACGACCGGGGAAAATCCGAAGAGTGCTTCCAGTGTAGCGTTCACCCTCAAGCCCGCGCAACGATCTGTTAGAATCGGCCTGGAAGCTAGTCTTGGCCGGTGCCCGGCGCGGGCTTCAAACCCGTCGTGCGGTACCTTCGTGCCGCTGGTGGGTTCGACTCCCACTAGCTTCCGCCATCTCCGCTCCAATCATCGCCGCGAGTCACCCGCCATCGCAGAGGTCAGTTCGCTGCTCAGCACGCTCGGCGCCCAGTACTGTTCAATGTGCTCGATCACCAGTTCCGTCCCGCGATCGTGCGGGACAAAAGGCCGGTCCTTGGAGTTGTACATCGAATCGGTCAAGTCGCGGACCAGCACGCAGCGCACGCCCCACTTGGTCATCTGCTTGATCGCGAAGGAGCGGTTCAGCACGCACATATTGGTGTGCACGCCCATAATGAGCAGGTTCTCAATGCCGCGGCCGCGCAGAAAGCTGTAGATCTCGGCGCCGTTGTCCGAAATCACGTCCTCCGGAGCGATATGCAGAGTGGCAATCTCCCGCGTCCATGCCTTGTAAAAGCTGTCGGCCGTATCGCAGCCGCCATCGGAGTCGTCGATGGGCAGCGGCGGATCGGCGAGCGCCACGGGCGCGGGAGGATCGATCTTCGTCACCGCGAGCATCCGCCGGCGCTGGGGCGCGTCTTGATAGAAGTCCATCACCTCGGAAGGCGCGTGGATGATCTGGATGCCGCAACTCCGTGCACGATCTATCACCGGATTCATGCGCTCCGCCAGCGCCGCCACGCGGCGGCTTGCTCCCGTACACCAGTGCTTGTCCCACATGTCGCAGATCAGGATCGCGGTGCGCGAAACGGGCACGGTCCGGTCGAAGTGCACCTCCTGCCATTCGCCTGATCCTTTGAACGCCTCCACCCGCGTGCGCAGGTGCAGCCGTACGGTCCTGCCGGGCGCATCCGCGGCCATTCCGCACGCCCCTGCAAGAACCCCGTAAAGCAACACCCGGCGCATCATTTCTCGATCGTCGCTTTCTTGATGTAGTCGAGCTTGGGAAAATCGCGGATCAAATACGCGTTGCCGTCGGACTCCGCACTCCCCTGCGACGGCCCGTTTCCGTTCGGAGCGCCTTCGCCGTAACCGCTGTAGAACTGATCCACGACCTCCATCCCCTGCGTCACCGCTCCGAAAGGCGAGAAACCGCTCTGATCGAGCCGCGCATTATCCGCCAGGTTGATGAAGACCTGGGTGGTGCGCGTGTTCGGGCCCGCGGTCGCAAACGTAATCGTGCTTCGCCGGTTGCTCTGCTTCACCAGATCGTCGGTCAGATTGGCGTTGTGCCACTTGGCCGTGACCGCCGGATCAGCCGCAATCCCGAACTGTACGACAAACCCCGGCAGCACGCGGAAGAACCGCGCCCCGTCGTAGTATCCGCTCTTCACCAGCGTATGAAACCTGTCCGCGCCCAGCGGCGCCCATTCACGGGTCACGCTAACAACGAAATCGCCCTTGCTCGTCTCGAAGTGGACTTTGTAGGAATCAGGAGCTCGCTCTTCCGCTGTCGGTTCCGTCTTCTGGCTCGAGCAACCGCCGCAAACCAGCACGGCAAGGATCAATGCTGCGGCTCTCATGCGGCACCGTATTTCTTGAACCACCGTTGCAGGTGTTTCCAGCCATCCTGGGCGGCCTCCTTGTTGTAACCGGGCCGGTAATCCGCGTTGAATCCGTGCCCGGCCTCGGGGTACAACACGATCTCAGACGGGTTCCCGGCAGCTTTGAGAGCCGCGCGCATCTGCTCCACGGTGTCCTGCGGAATCCCCTGATCCTTGCCGCCGTACAACCCGAGCACGGGCGCCTTGAGCGAACTAACCACATCGATCGGATGCTTAGGCTGTAGCTCGCTTGCTTGTCCCACCAGACGGCCGTACCACGCCACGCCCGCTTTCAGCTTCGGGTTGTGCGCCGCATAGAGCCAGACAATCCGCCCGCCCCAGCAAAAGCCCGTGATCCCCAGCCGGTTGACATCGCCCTTGCCGGTTTTCGATGCCCAATCCACAGTGGCATCGAGATCGGACATCACCTGCGCGTCCGGCACCTTGCTCACCACCTTCGAGATGACTTCCTGAATGTCCGCAAGTTTCGAGACGTCGCCCTGGCGCGCATACAACTCCGGCGCTACTGCCAGGTAGCCCAGCTTGCTGAAGCGCCGGCACATGTCTTTGATGTGCTCATGCACGCCGAAAATTTCCTGCACCACCAGCACCACCGGAAACGATTTCCCCGATTTCGGCATGGCGCGGTAACCGGGCATTTGTCCATCCGCGGTTGGGATCGAAACCTCACCGGCCTCCAGCCCTTCGGTGTCGGTGGTGATGGTCTCAGCCGAAACCGGCAAAACCGCCAGCGCAAATCCCGTTGGGAGTTTGGTCACGAGAAACTGCCGGCGATCCAGTCCGGCCGCAAACTGTTCAGGCATGAAGGGATTTTATCGCAACGCGATCAGGTTGTTCGCTAACACCAGACGATTGAAATCGGCACATCGGATTGGCCCTGATTACCAGATCTCCCGGTGCGCCGCCATGTCACTCTGTCTCTCGCCAGTCGACCGCTACCACCTGGCGCCTGCCTTTACACCCACTCCAGCGCGCCCTTCTTCCATGCCCAGATGTAGCCTACGATGAGGATCGCCAGGAACACGACCACTTCCGCCACGCCGAACCAGCCCAGCGCGCGGTATTTCACCGCCCATGGAAACAGGAAAATGGTTTCCACGTCGAAAATCACGAACAGGATGGCGATGATGTAGAAACGCACCGTGTAGCGGCCGCGCGAGTCCGACGCCGCCTTGATACCGCACTCGTAGGCTTCCAGCTTGGCGAGAAACGGCGCCGACGGCCGGATCAGCTTCGCGATGATGATGGTGATCACCGGAAACGCAATCGCAATCGCCAGAAAGATGAAGATCGGAATATAACCGCGCGGCATCGCTCAGATAATAACACGCGACATATTACGGCGTGCCGAAGTTGACGCTCACAGTGGTTCCGTCGGCTGCTGCGGTGGCCGTGACCATAGCCTTGCGCTTGCCCCCGGTTTCTTCCGCGGTCACAAATCCCATACCTGTCTTGCCGTTTGCCTGCACGGTGTTGGTGTTGACCTTCAGCCCCGCCTTCTTGAGCGCGTCTTCGTAATAGCTCGTCACCTGCTCGATGGAATCTTTGGTCGTGAAGTGAAAGCTGCCGCCGCTTCCCTGAGCGTTCTGCACGCTCATGGCTCCCTGGACCGCGGCGCCTGGGTACGCCGGCAGCCAGTCAGGCAGCTTGTCGGCGCCGGCTCCCGCGTTAAACTTCATCGAGCCCTCGCTCGATTTCAGCTCGAGCGTGCCCTTGTCCCCGTCTCCGTGCGCCTCGAGGGCGAGCTTCTGGCCATCCTGCTCGAAGACAAACTTGCCTTTCTGCGCATCGGCCAGGTTCATGGTCAGGACCTTGCCGGTCTTCTTGTCGCGTACCGTGATCGTACCCTTGTCTTCATCGGTAGACACGACCTCCACATCAGGATTGACGGCGGCCATCATTCTCGCGACGGCGTACCCCGGGTTCTTCTCGATCAAGTGAGCGGCTTGCTTAGCTTTGTGCGCGATGTAGTACATCGTCAGCCCGCCGCCGATCGCCCCCAGCACCAGCAGCCCGAAGCATCCGCCCAGGATCCATACAAGCGGGCTGGTTTTCGTCGCGGTTGCAGGCCCGACCGGTGGCGGCGCCCCTGGCGCCGGAGGCGTCACAGGCGGTGGCGCACTCGCAGCGGGCGGTTGAACCCCTCCCGCGGGCGCCGGCGCGCCGCAGCTTCCACAGAACGGCCCCTGTACCTGGGCCCCACACTTTGTACAAAATGCCATCTCACCCCCGGTAGGCTCTAAGGTAACGAAAACTCGCGAGGGTTAGCAAGCCCAGTGTTTTCTGCTAAAGATTCCCGCGATTTAAGCCGAATCCTGTATTGATGGACTGGCAACGCCATCTTTGTGCGCAGACAGGCGCGGGCGTATGTGGCGCGGAGATTTTGACCCATCGGCCGGCGCGGCTCCGCGCCCTGCGCGCGTTTGTGACTGCGCTGACGCTGTTGATGGCGTGGCAGGGAGCGGTGCGAAGCGGCCAGGCGCAAGGGCCGGAGCAGCGCCTCGAGGCCGCTTTCTTGTACAACTTCGCCAAGTTCGTCGAGTGGCCTGGCGATGCGAGTGTTTCCGGCTCCACTCCGCTTACCTATTGCGTGCTGGGATCTGGGCCCCTGCATAGCGCTCTTGAGGAAAGTCTCGTGGGTAAAGCTATCAACGGGCGCCCCATTGTGGTGCGCCAGATGGCCCGTCCGGAGGATGCGCTGGCCTGCCAGGTAGCCTTCATTGGCTTGGACGAGAAGAAGCGTTTGCCGGAAGTGCTCGCGGCCTTAAACGGGGCTGCCGTGCTGACGGTCGCCGACTTCGAGCAGTTCGCCAGCTGCGGGGGGATGATCCAGCTCATCAAAGAAGCGAATAAATTCCGCTTTGCCGTCAACGTGGACGCTGTGCATCGTCATGGGCTCCGCGTGAGCTCGAGGCTGTTGCAACTGGCCGAGGTGGTCCACGATTCCGGCGCCGCGAAGGAGAAGCCATGACCCGCTGGTTCAGCAATCTCCCAATCCGGCGCAAGCTGGCGGTACTGATGCTGGCAATCGGCGCGGTCGTGGTGGCGCTGTCTTCGACTGCTTTGTGGATCTTCAAAACTCTCGATCTCCGCCAGACTGCCGTCGCCGAGGCCTCGATTCTCGCGGAGGTCATCGGCTCCAACACCACCGCGGCCCTCACGTTCCAGGACCGCCGCGCTGCGGAAGATACACTTAGCGCTTTACGCGCGGACGAGCGAATTCTACGAGCCGCCGTCTTCGCCAAAGACGGTTCCCTTTTCGCCCGCTATGTGCGGCGCGGCTCGCCCGGCAACGAAGGGCTCCGTGCGGTGGGCCAGTATTTCGAGGGGTCTACTCTCGTGGTTGCCCGTTCCATCCGTCTCGACGGCGAAATGATCGGCACCATATTGGTTCGCTCGAGCCTCGCCAGCGCTTACGCGCATATGGAACGTAACCTGGGGATCATGGTGCTCGTGATCTTCCTGTCGTTCCTGATGGCGTGGTTTTTCACCGCCAGCTTGCAACGCGGCATATCCGGCCCGCTGCTCGAACTGGCCGAGACAGCTCGGCAGGTTTCCGCTGAAAAGAATTATTCCGTCCGTGCTGCGCTGCATGGCGGCGGCGAAACGGGCGTGCTCATTCGAGCCTTCAACGAGATGCTTGCTCAGATCCAGGCCCAAGACCGGGAACGCGTCGGACATCATGAGCGCCTGGAGCAGCAGGTCGCATTCCGCACGCAGGAGCTCACCCAGGCCAACGCGCAGCTCACAGCGGCCAGAGACCGTGCGGAGAGCTTGGCGCGGGTGAAGAGCGAGTTTCTGGCGAACATGAGCCACGAGATCCGAACGCCCATGAACGGCATTATCGGGATGACCGAACTGGCGCTCGAGACTCCGCTGACGCCGGAACAACGGGAGTGTCTGACCGTAGTGAAAAGCTCGGCCGATGCCTTGCTGATTGTCATCAACGACATCCTGGACTTCTCGAAAATCGAGGCCGGCAAGTTCATTCTCGCTCCGGCTCCGTTCGAACTTCGCGCCCTGTTGCAGGAAATCATCAAGAGCATGGCCTTGCATGCCGATCAGAAAGGCCTGGAG
>Ga0335077_10010375_pt1 | contig 11588 bp, 10 predicted proteins | sample Lox_Sample_31_FD_207151 | JGI IMG/M metagenome (GOLD analysis project Ga0335077, IMG submission 207151) | Soil microbial communities from Loxahatchee National Wildlife Refuge, Florida, United States - Lox_Sample_3.1 | ecosystem: Environmental > Terrestrial > Soil > Wetlands | place: USA...
GGCGCCCGTGCGGGCGACTGCGGGGTGGCCCGCGACCGTATGGCATTGCTGGCACAGCCACGGCGGCGACTTGTTCAACAGCGCATTGCGCACCGAACCGTGCGGGGTGTGGCAGAGCGAACAATCTTCGGTGACCGGCGCGTGCTCCCAGAGCATCGGGCCGCGCTTTTCCGCATGGCACACGTAGCAGGTCTGGTTGATGGTCGGCTGGATCAGCATCGCCGTGTTGGTGGACCCGTGCGGGTTGTGGCAGTCACCGCAGGCCATCTGACCGAAGCGCACCGGGTGCGCCGAGGTCTTCTGGAAATCGGCCCGCTGCGACTTGTGGCACTTGAAGCAGACGTCGGGCTGCGTGCCCCGGGCGAACACAGCGTCCTTCTCGACATGCAGTTGATGGCAGTCGGCACAGGCCAGGTGATTGCGAGCGTGCGCGCCCGCGTGCCAGCCGGTGCGCATCTCGCCGCTGTGGCACTCGAGGCATGGCGCGTTGCGCTGCTCGGGCGTCATGAAGGAATCGCTCTTCTGGCTGTTGATCGTCAGTTTCTTCCGGCCCTGCGTGGCGTGCCGGTTGCCGGGGCCGTGACACGCCTCGCATTGCAGCCCGCCCGATCCGAATGGCGCCCGTTTGTCGCCGCGGAAGGCGTGCTTGGTCTTGAAGATCCCTGCCGTGTGGAAGGTCTCCGTGTCGGCATCCGCGTCGTGACAGCGCAGACAGGTGTCGGCGCCTTTTTCGCTGTACTGGTCGCCCGGCCCCGGAGGTTCGGTCGACTTCGCCTCTTCGGCAGCCGCTGCGGGGGCGTCCTTCTTCTCGCCTGCCGCCGGCGCCGGGGCTGCCTCCTTCTTGCCGCTCTCGCTGTCCTGGGCCGTCGCGAGCGGATGCCAGGCCAACGCTGCCAGCGCGACCAGCAGCGCGGTGCTCGTGCGTCTGATGATGCTCATCGATGTCTGCCAATCCTGGTTCGCGCCGTCCTGCCTCGAGGCCGCCGGCTCAACTCCGATTTGCCCGTGCTGCACGGACCCACCATCGACACTGCGTGCGTTCAGTCCCCTGCTTTCGGCTGCTGCTTTTGAATCGCAATGATCCGGTTCTTGAGCGATAGGAACATCCCGGTCGGGATCACCTCCCTGGTGGCGAGGTCGGCCTTGCTGAGATACGGCCGCCCCGCAATGATCCGCGTGGCTTCGGCATCGCCGATACCCGGAAGCGTCTTCAGTTCCGCGCGGCCGGCGCTGTTGATGTCGACGGGCGCGACGCGCGCGGCCGGTACTGCCTTCTGCGCCGCCGGTGACCTGCCGGACGGAACCGGCACGTTCGCCGGGCCGGGATCCGCGCCGAGGCACAGCTCCCCCGCGGTCCCCAGCGCGAGTGCGGCCAGCATCGCCGCGACGGCGCGGCGTTGATCCCGTGGCTTTCCGGCCCTGCTCATCGCCCGTTCTCTCGATAGCAACGTTCGCGTCGTCGACCACTGCGACTCGCTGCTGCTCGCGTCGAAAAAAGACCCGGCGGTGCCGACCTGCCGGGTGTCTGCGCTGGAGCACGGATCACCGCGCTCCAGTCCCCGCTGATCTTCTCGATTCTTCCGCTACTGCGAATGCACCACCTTGATGTCGGCGATGCGGCCGACGTCATGGCAGACCATGCAGGTTTCGATCGTCCCCAGTGCCGCCGACCGCGGCGCGTAGAGCGAGCCTCCGTTTATCTGAATATGCGCCATCGCCTGCGTGGAATCGTGGCAGGCGAAGCACTGCGTCGCCAGCGGCGAGTTGACCAGGGTGGTCGGCGCGGCAGCCGTCGTCACACCCGTCGCGGCGTTGAAGCTGAAGCCGGCGCCGTAGGTGACGCCCAGCTGGATGTACGGCGAGTACGTAAAGGCGCTCGCGTCGGTGCTAAGGAAGGGGCCCCCTGTCGCCACCGTCCTGTACTGGCGGTTGAAGATCGCGGCCGCTGAGGCCGAGGCACTGAAGTTGTACGTGCCCGGCAGGTGGCAGGTCTCGCAGTCCTTCAGCACGCCCGGGAACAGCACGTTGGCGAAGGTGTCGGTCGGGCTCGTGGCATCCCAGGTGAAGGGCACCGTCCGCTTCGCCGACGCGTGGATTGCATGGATGTAGTAGGTCGAATCGGCCGACCAGCCGCCGCTCGTCCGGTTCGGGGTGTGACACCACGAGCAGGTCGTACCGTCGTTGCGCTGGCCGCCGTGGAAGGCGTCGGTCGTGAACGCCCCGAGTTCCTGGTGGCAGGCGTTGCAGCGCGCGTCTTCCACGATCGGGCGCCGGCCGCTGTAGCCCGTGGCCACCACCTGCACGTTCGGCGCGATGACGATCAGGCCCCCGACCATGTTGGTCTGCCCCGTCGCAGTGGGAGCCGAAACCGGGTAGTTCGGCAGGTTGGTCTGGGTGAGGGGCAACGTACTGGTGACGTTGTACGAATAACCCATGCCGCCGGTGAGCATCACCGCGTTGTCGGGTACGACGACGCCGGTGAGCGTGACGGTGTAGTAACCGTTGGCGTCGGGCCCGGTCAGCGTGCCCGCCCCTGTTCCGGTGGCGGTGCCGTTCCAGATGTTCCTCAAATAGCCGGAGACGCTTGCATTGAAATCGGCCGGCGCCGCAATGCCGTCCTGCGGCACCGCGAACACGAAGTACGCGCTCGGCGAACCCATGAAGTTGTCCCAAATCTCCTTGTTGCCGGTCGCGGGGTTGACCGCGGCGGTTGCGAAGTTGTTGAGCGGGACCGCGGCGCCGTTCTGCAGCCACCGGAACACCATGACCGGCTGCTTGCTCGCATTCCTGGAGACGCTCTGGATGTTGTACGTCACCGTGATCGCATTTTGCGGCAGCCGGCTGGTGTTCGACGCGATCCAGGCCGCATTGGTGTTGGCATTGCCTCCCGTCACCTGCAGCGCGTTGGCGGGATTCGGCGGCGTCACCGGCGTATGGACGATGTCGATATTCCCGGGCGAATGGCACGTCGAGCACAGCGAATCGTCGGCCTGGGCTTGGCCGCCGTGGGCAAAGCCGCCGAAGCTCGTGGTCGAAGTCAGTCCCTGCAATGCGTCGGCGATCGTGACGCCCATGCCGGTCGCGAAATTGATGCCGTCGTGGCAGCCGCCACAGGCCAGCCGGTTCGGAACGTTCTTCCAGTTGTCGCCCTGCGGGGTCGGGTTGGTCGCCGTCGCCGAACCGTCGTGGCACTTGGTGCAATTGCGCAGATCCTGCGGGAACAGGACCTCGTTGTAAGCCAGATCGCCGTACAGATAGTTCTTCTTCGCGAGGATCGCACCCATGTGGGTGTGATGGATGTGGTTGGGCAGGTTCCCGAGCGCCCGGTCGTCCACGCGATAGGTCGCGCCCGTGAACGTTAGCGTGCTGGAGTTGTAGGTTGCTTCGGTCCTGCCGTATTTACGCTGCTCGGTGTGGCACACCACGCAGTATTTGGTGTCGTTGCGGCCTCCGCCGTGGAACCCGGCGGCCGAACTCTCCGGATCGTCCCCGGGCACGCCGCCGAGCTGGCGGTGGCACTGCTGGCAGTTGGCGGTGGCGACGATGTCGCGCCCCGAGTTCGGCACCGTCTGGCCGCTGGCCGGAATGAAGTCGTAGATCGCGTCGTACGCATTCGTCATCTGCGTGCCGGGCACCGTGTTGAATGCCACGCCGTTGGGCGTATTGGTGCCGGTGCCGGGCGCATTGCCCGACAACTGAATCGTCAATCGGTGAACCAGGCTCGGCTGGTACGTCAGGTCGCCGAGGTCCGCCGTGTTGTTGGGCGGGGAGACGGTCATGCCGGCAACCTGGGTCGCGATCTGCGTGATGTCCCTGTAAAAGGTATACGTGTAGGAACCAGGAACGGGGTTCGTCGCGTCGAGCCCGTGGTCCACGAGAGTCCCGGTGTTGTCGGTCGAGGGCCGGGTCGGCGCCGCGGGCGTGATCGCGCCCGTCGATGCATTCTTCGTCGGCACTGTCGTGACGATGTAGCTGACCCACTTGCTGGGGCTGCCGTTGGTGCCGGGCACCAGCTTGGCGATCGAGAAGGAAAGATTGGCCAGCCCGGGCAGAGTCTGGGTCGACGTCTGGGAAGTGTTGCCGAGCCCGACGATCGGCGTGCCGTCGCCATTGGCCACCGTGAAGCTGATGACCGGCGGGCTGTTGATCGAAACGCCCGTGACCGTGATCTTCGGCGTCAGGGCCGCCCACGTCGCGGCATCGGCGTCACTCGACGGAGCCGCGTTGCTCGCGACACGGATCACCGACGAGCCGGAGCCGGGCGCTCCCGGCGCCCCCGGTGCCCCCGGAGACCCGGGCGGGCCGGCAGGTCCGGCCGGCCCGGCCGGGCCGGAGTCGCCGGTACAGCCGACCATGGCGAACGCGCTCACGGAGAACAATGCGGCAAGACTCAAACGCGTCAACGTGGACTTCATGTCAGCCCCCTCACCGTTCAAAAACGGCGGTCTGGATCCGAACTAGTTGTTGCGACCATTTCCAACGCTCAAAACTTCAGTTCCTTCGGTCCCGGTCCTTCCGGTTCCTTGTGCGCAATGCCGAAGTGGCAGTCAATGCACGTGGTGCCTTCGGCCCGCGCCTTCGCGTGCCGCGCCTGTGCCCGTTCGGACTGCAACTCGGTGCTCATCGCCTCGGTCTTGTGGCAGTTGCGGCAGGCGAGCGAATCGCTTTTCTTGAAGCGCCGCCATTCCCGCTGCGCCATCGTCGTGCGCTGCGCCTCGAACTTTTCCTTGGTGTCGATTGCGCCCATCAGGTGGGCCCAGACCTCGAGGCTTGCCACCATCTTGCGCAGGATGAGCGGACCGACTTCGCGCGGCACGTGGCAGTCCGGGCACGTGGCGCTCACGCCGGTGCGGTTGCTGGCGTGGATGGTGCCCTTGTATTCGGCATAGGGGTTGTCGCGCATCTCGTGGCAGCCGAGACAGAACTTCTCGGTATCGGTCCACGCCAGGCCTGCCGCTCCGCCGATGACAAGGACGGCGCCGGCCGCGACGATCACGACGAAGCACGCGAGCAGAAAAAACAACCGCCCTCCGGTCGTCGGAAACCGGCGAAGAACAACGTCCCAGAATTCCCTGAACACGGCCACCTCCCCTGTGCCGATCAGGCGCGCCGGACGCGAACCACTACCGCGTCAGCAACTCACGGCGTTGCCAACTACATCGTTCTTCTTCGTCTTCGGGCTGACGGCAGTCTTCCTGGCGTCAACCCGTTGCAGCGCAGGCCGGATGCCTACTGCGCGAGGATCCAGCGCGCGACGTTCTTCACATCATCCTCGTTCTTGGTCTTCAGACTCACGTGCTCTTCTTCCTTGCCCTCGACCTTGACCTTCGGGTTGGTCGTCAGATGCTTAAAGAGCTCAGCTTCTGCGTCCGCCTTGCCCTTCAACTTGGCCGCGGTTTCCTTGTATGGAGGGCCTTCCTTCTTCTTGTCGACCGAGTGGCATTTGCCGCAGCCGCTCTTCTTCATGAGCGCCTCGGCCGCAGCCGCATCGACGTCGGCCGCCCAGGCGGCGGTCCCTGCACAGAGCGCGAATGCGCCCACGGCAAGCATCATTTCGGATTTCATACACATGTTCCCCTCGAAGTTATCTACCCGGTCGGACCGATCGTTGTTGATATTGGTCAACAGAAGGCACCGACCGTTGCGAGATTACTTCAAGCGCTGCGCCTTGGCGCACGCGCGATGATGGTAAGGCTGCGCACCCCCTGCGCGCCCCGCACCAGCACGCCTTCGATGTCGGCAGTTGCCGACGGACCTGTCAGCAACAACGTGTAACGCGCGTCTCGAAAACATGGATCGCGGTAGGCGTGGTGCAGGTCCGGCACGATCGACGACGGGTCCAGCAAAACGACCAGGTGCTGTGCCAGGAAGCCGAGCGCATTGATCCCGAGATGCCGTTCGGTCAACAGCACCGAGCCCGTTTCGGCGACCCCCAACGCAGCGCGGACCACGCCGACGTCCACGTCGGCGAGGTCGCACGGGGCGGATACGCTGGCGATGGACCTCGTGCCCGCGACGTCGGGCGTCGCCGAGCAGACGACCCTGGCCTGCGGATAACGGCGTCGAATCCAGTCCTCGAGATCGCCCTCGTCGGGGACAGCGACCAGCTCGCCGCCCATGCGCTCGAGGTTCGCTGCGAACGTATCGAGCGGCACTTGCAAGGCCCTGTCGTAGACCGGGAGCGGCGGTGAGGGCCCGGCCGTTGGCTGATTGGCACGCACGCGCGCGAGGATCTCCGCGCGCCGGGCGGCACCGCCATCCGACGGCGCCGCAACCGGTCGCCGCGCATTCATGCCTTCGTTCCCTTCTTGCCGGCGCGGTGCTCGAGGTACCAATCGCGGAATGTCTGTTTCGCCGCGGGAGGGACCTCGCGCTGCCGCCCCCACGCATTGACCGGGTTGTAGATCATCGTGCGGGGCAGATATTCGAGGCCCGCCTGCGCCGCCTTTACCGCGGTGCGATACAAGCGCGGACTCGCGAGTACCTTGCCGGCCATGCGCATCGCTTCCTTCTTCACGATGGGCAGCTGGTTGCGCTCATTGATGACCTGGCGCCAGCGGAAGATCTGCTCGTGGATGTCGATCTTGACCGGGCACACGTGGGTGCAGCTGCCGTTCAGCGTCGAGGCGAACGGCAGCGCGCTGTATTTGCGCAGGTTGAACGTCGGATCGATGATCACGCCGATCGGACCCGAGTACGTGGCACCGTAGCTCAGCCCGCCGCTGCGCCGGTAGACCGGGCAGGTGTTCAGGCACGCGCCGCAACGGATGCATTTGAGCGAACGCCAGAAGTCGGCCATTCCGAGGCGCTCCGAGCGTCCGTTGTCGACCAGCACGATATGCATCTCGGCACCCGCGCGCGGTGCGCGGAAGTGCGACGTCATCTGCGTGATCGGCGAGCCGAGCGCGCTGCGCGACAGCAGACGCACGAACACTGCGAGGTGCTCGATGCGCGGGATGACCTTTTCGATGCCGATCGATGCGATGTGCAGGCGCGGTACGTGCACGCTCAGGTCGGCATTGCCTTCATTGGTGCAGACGACCACGCTCCCGGTCTCGGCAACGGCGAAGTTGGCCCCGGTCATGCCCGCTTCGGCCTTGAGGTAGTACGGGCGGGTCTGCCGGCGCTGGCTCTCCGCAAGGTAGGCCACGTCGGTCCGGTCCGGATCGGTGCCGAGCGTGCGCGCGAACACCCGCGCGACGTCGGCGCGCAGCTTGTGCACCGCAGGCACAACGATGTGGCTGGGCGGCTCTTCATCGAGCTGCTGGATGCGCTCGCCGAGATCGGTTTCGACCACCTCGATGCCGCGCCGTGCCAGGAACGCACTCATCTCGCATTCATCGGTGAGCATCGACTTGCTCTTCACCAGCGTATGCACTGCGTGTGCGTCGAGGATGCCGAGCACGACCTGGTTGTGCTCGGCAGCGTCGCGCGCCCAATGAACGTGCGCACCGTTGGCGATCGCGTTGCGTTCGAACTGCTCGAGATAGTCCGCCAGGTTTGCAAGCGTGTGCTCCTTGATGGCGGAAGCGAACGAACGCAGTTCCTCCCACTCGGGAATCGAGGCGGCTTCGCGGTCGCGCTTCCCGCGCAGGTCCCAGAGGCGGCGGTCGTGAAACGCGACGTGGTCCTTGGCGGAGATGAAGCGCGACGAGGCTTCCGCGTGGTCGACCCGTTTCAAGAGCGGTCCCCGTTCAGGATCTGGGCGATGTGACGGAACTTGAGGTCGAGGCCGAGCCGCCCCGCGCAGCCCTGCTGGTGCATCAGGCACGACATGTCGGGCGAGACCACGTACTCCGCGCCAGCGCGCTGGTGGTCGCCCACCTTGTCATAGCCCATCTTGGCCGAAACCGGCTCCTCGAAGATGGAGAAGGTGCCGCCGAAGCCGCAGCACTCGTCGGGGCGCTGCGGCGCGACGATCTCGATGCCCTCGACCTTCTCGAGAAGCTCGCGCGGCTTGGAAAACCGGGGCCCGCCAAGCTCGGACATCTGCGCCAGCCGCAGGCCGCGCAGGCTGGAGCAGCCGATGTGCAGGCCGACCTTGTGCGGAAATCTTGCCCACGGGAACTCGCGCACCTCGAGCACGTCGTGCAGAAATTCCACCAGCTCGACGGTGTGCCGCCGCACGTGCCCGACCGAGGCGGTCTGCTCGATGGCCGTGCAGTGCGCCCGTATGTGGTGGGCACAGCTGCCCGACGGGGTCACGATCCAGTCGAAGTCGGCGAAGTTGCGGACGAAGAGCTTCTCGGCTCCGGCGGCGTCGTCCTGGCACCCGCTGTTCGCCATCGGCTGGCCGCAGCAGGTCTGGCCGAGGGGATAACGCACGTCGAGCCCGAGGCGCTCGAGCAGTTCGAGCGTCGCGACGCCGACCTCCGGAAAGAAGGCGTCGATGTAGCAGGGAATGAACAGCCCGACGTTCATCTGCAGCGGCCCCGCTCCGCGCCGGTCCCCTTGTCCGGCGCGCCGGAGGCGGCCGGGTTGCTGGTCGAACTTATGGCCTGCGTGGTCAGTCTGGTCTGACCAGACGGGCACGCTAGACCCGCGCGGCGACGGTTGTCAATAGCGCGCCGCGCAGCCACTCGGCGCGGCCCGTCCGCAAGCGCTCGATTGCGTGGCACCGCGCGCTTTGCTACGTTGCCGTCCGACGCGACGCCTCATGCCATGGACAAGGAATTGCCGTACCGGCCGGTCACGCCGCCGCCGCGGCAGCGGCTGTCGGAATCGATCGCATTGCAGGTCGAGGAGTTGATCGTGCAGGGTGCGTTGCGCCCGGGCGAAGCGCTACCGCCCGAGCGCACCCTCGCGCCGCGCTTCGGCGTGTCGCGGCCGTCGTTGCGCGAAGCCCTGCTCCGCCTCGAGGCGCGCGGCCTGCTCAAGGTCACGCACGGCGGCCGGTTCGCCGTGACCGATGTCACGGCCCAGACGATGACCGATCCGCTGGTGCACTTGTTGCAGCGCCATGCCAGCGCGGAGCAGGACGTGCTCGAAATGCGGCACGGGCTCGAGATGGTCGCGGCGCAGTTCGCCGCCGAGCGCGCCACCCGCGAGGATCGTGCGCGCCTGCGCCGCGCCTACGGCAACATGCTCAAGACGCGGAGCCGGCGCGACGTCCTGGCCGATGCCCAGGCGGACGCCGATTTCCACCTCGCGATCGCCGAGGCGTCGCACAACGTCGCGCTGATCCATGTGATGCGCGGTATCCACAACCTGTTGCGCACGTGCATGCGGCATGCATGGGAAGTCATGTTCAACGAGCCGGGCAACATCGACGTTCTGCACGGCCAGCATCGTGCCCTGCTGGATGCCGTGCTCACGGGCGACGCGGAGCGCGCGCGCAATGCCGCCCACCTGCACCTGAGTTACGTTCGCGCGACCCTGCAACAACTCGCGCCGCGCCCGGGCAGGCCGCGCGTGCAGAAGCCGGTGGCGGCCACCCGGCGCAAACCGTCGGTGCGGCGCTGAGGGCTGCCGGACCGCACTGCTCTCGCGCACGGGGCGGCCGAGTCAAGCGACCGCGTGGCCGGCACTGCGAGCCCCGCATCGCGCACCGCACATGAAACTTGCCATCGTGATCCCGGTTCTGAACGAGGAGGCGACCATCGGATCGACGCTCGCGCGCCTCGCGCCGATGCGTCGCCGCGGCGTGCGCGTGATCGTCGCCGACGGCGGAAGCGCCGATGCGTCGATCGCTCGCGCCGCCGCGCTGGCCGATCGCGTGCTTGCCGCACCACGCGGACGCGCGTTGCAGATGAACGCCGGCGCGCGCGCGCCCGAAGCCCAGGATGCCGATGCGCTGCTCTTCCTTCATGCCGACACGGTGCTGCCGGACGACGCCGATCGGACGCTGCTGCACGCGCTCGCCAACTCGAACCGCGTGTGGGGACGCTTCGACGTCACGATCGAGGGACGTTCCGCGTGGCTGCCGTGGATCGCCCTGTCGATGAACCTGCGCTCGCGCGTTACCGGGATCGCGACCGGCGACCAGGCGATCTTCATCGAGCGCTCGAGTTTCCTCGCCCTGGAAGGTTTCGCACCGATCCCCCTCATGGAGGACATCGAGTTCTGCAGCCGTGCCCGGCGCCTGTCACGGCCGCTGGCGTTGCGCGAGCGGGTCAGCACGTCGGGACGTCGCTGGGACCGTGACGGTGCGTGGCGCACCATGGTCCTGATGTGGCGCCTGCGCTGGGCCTATTTCTGCGGCGTCGATCCGGCCGAACTGGCACGGCGCTATCGCCACTCGCGATGAAAGGTTCAGCTTGACGCACGATCGCCGGTTGCGACCCCGGCACGCCATCGCAGTCTTCGCCAGGGTTCCCGCGCCGGGTCGGGTCAAGACACGGCTGATCCCCGCGCTCGGTGCCGCCGGCGCGGCCGCACTGCACGCGCACCTCATCGAACGCACGCTGGCCATGGCGCGCGCGGTCGACGGCGCCGCGGTCCGGCTCTGGCTCGCCGGCGAGTTGGGAGGCTACCAGCCGCCGTCAGGAACCGACTGGTCGATGCAGGAAGGCGCGGATCTCGGCGCAAGGATGTCAGGCGCGTTCGTCGCTACACTCGCGCGCGTTCGCGCCTGCGTGCTCGTCGGCACCGACTGCCCTGCGCTGCGGCCGGAGCATCTGCGGCGCGCGTTCGAGGAACTCGAACAGACCGATGTGGTCGTCATGCCCGCCGAGGACGGCGGCTACGTCCTGATCGCGCTCACCGCGCCGCAGCCGCGGCTTTTCGAGGACATCGAATGGGGCGGACCGACCGTCATGCAGGCGACACGCGCGCGCATCGAAGCAGCGGGCCTGCGCGCCGCATATCTCCCCGCCCTGCCGGATCTCGATACGCCGGCGGACCTGGCGCGCGCACGCGCGGCGGGCTGGCTCGACACCTGACGCTCGTCACCAAGCCTCTTCGGCGGCCTCGCGCCGGGCGCCGGGTGAAAAACGCGCGATGATGCAGCGGATCCTCCTCGCGGGCGGCGGCCACGCCCACCTCGGCGTGCTCGCTGCGTTCGTGCGCGATCCACTCCCGCAGAGCGAGGTCACGCTGCTGTCGCCGTTTCCGCGCCAGGTCTACTCGGGCATGCTGCCCGGATGGATCGCCGGGCACTACACGCTCGACGAATGCGTGATTCCGTTGCCGTCGCTCGCAGCGCGCGCGGGCGCGCGATTCTGCCTCGGGCACCTGGCCCGGATCGACCTCGACGCGCGCGTCGCCTATACCGAAGGCGCCGAGGCGATCGCGTTCGACCTGATCTCGATCGACACCGGGCCGGTCATCGACACGGGCGCGATCGCCGGCCTGGCCGCGCATGCGATCGCCTTGCGCCCCATCGAGTCGCTGATCGGGCAGTGGGAGCGCCTGCTCGCGCATCTTGCCGACAGCACCGACGTGCACACGTTGACGGTGATCGGTGGCGGCGCGGGAGGTGTGGAACTCGCGCTCGCCGCCGCCTTCCGTGCCGCATCCGGCCGCCTGCCGCTGCGGGTGCAGCTGGTGGCGGGTCGTGGCGGCGTCGTCCCTGCGTTGCCGCGCACCGTGCGACGCCGGCTCGAGCGTCTGCTGCACGCAAGCGACGTGCGCCTGATCGTCGATGATGC
>Ga0335077_10010376_pt1 | contig 11587 bp, 12 predicted proteins | sample Lox_Sample_31_FD_207151 | JGI IMG/M metagenome (GOLD analysis project Ga0335077, IMG submission 207151) | Soil microbial communities from Loxahatchee National Wildlife Refuge, Florida, United States - Lox_Sample_3.1 | ecosystem: Environmental > Terrestrial > Soil > Wetlands | place: USA...
CGACATAGCGAACACCGTGCAAATGGTGGTGGGCGGCGCCGTCACTTCGGACCGCATGCTGAGGGAGAATCGGCCGCTCGCCCTCAGGTTCATGCGCGCCCTCATGAAGGGCTACCGCTACGTCCGTGCCGAGAAGGACGGCACGATCGCGATCCTCACGAAGCGCTATCCCAACCAGACGTACGACCACTACGCCCTCGTCTATGGCCGCGTCGTCGCGACCATGACAAAGGACGGCACCGTACCCGATACGCTGGCGCAGCAGGCCATCGACGAGAACGCCGAGGTGCTGGGCATCCCGCCGGAGAAGCGCCGCCCACTCTCCGAGTTCGTGGATTTCTCGCTGGCGCGCGATGCCAATGCCGCGCTCGACGCCGAGGGTTGGAAGCCCGTGCCCTGACCCTTTGGGAGCGGCGCGCTGACCCCTTGTGTTTGAGTCAACTGCGGGACGCTTCGATTGGATGCAAAGGCCTGCAGAAATCTGCTCAACCCGCGTGTAACTGAGCGTGCCTAAAGCGTTAGTGCGTAGGCATGATCCTTTCTTTGTGGAAGGGGTCATCCGATGCAAGCGCGGGGATGCTACCTGGCGATCGCCGTCACTCTCGCCTCGACACCAGCGGTGGCGCGGATGCGCACCGAGACCGGTGTCGCGTCCTGGTACAATCTCAGCGGCCGTCTCACCGCAAGCGGCGAGCTGTTCGACCGGCAGCGCCTGACCGCGGCGCATCCCTCGTTGCCGTTCGGCTCGGTCATCGAGGTCAAGAACAAGAGGAACGGCCGGACGGTGCTCGTGACCGTCAACGACCGCGGACCGCACGCGAAGGCACGCATCATCGATCTCCGCCGGCGGCGGCCGCCGTCCTCGGCATGCGCGCCAAGGGCATCGCGATCGTCGAAATCCGCCCAGCGACATTCGAATAAGGGAAGACGCCATGAGCATCGCCACGCCCACCGCCGATGAGACCACGGCGAACCCCGTTGCCGACGATCGCATCAATCCGCACGAGGCCACGGCCGGTTTCGTTGCGCTGGGGGTGATCCTCCTCGGCGAGGTCTTGCTGATCCTCGGCGCGGTGCACCACGACGTGCCGCTCGCCCCGCTGGCCCAACTCATGGCGCGCATCTTCGGCGCTTAGGCCGCTCCGACTGCATCCAATTCCGGCCCGTCATGCCCGGCCTCCGTGCCGGGCATCCACGTGTTCATGTGAAGAAACTCGTGAATGGCCGGGACAAGCCCGGCCATGACGAAAGAGAGGGTCAGACGTGACCCGACTGGAAGCGCCCTAAGGCAGGAATTTCTCGCTGATGAGCTGGTCGTCGGGCGGCATCTTGTCGGTCTGGCCGCTGTCGATGAGCGCCTGCTTCACCACGGCAAACTTGGCGCGGTCGAAATGCCCGTCACTGAAGAAGGTCGGCGCCTCGGCGTCGTAGATCGCGCTGGCGATGTCGTCGGGCACCTTCGTGTCCTTCTGGGTGATGCGGATCGTCTCGGCCTTGTTGGCCTTGATGAAGCGCATCGTGTCGAACCAGGCGGCGAGAAAGCGGCGCAGCTCTTCCGGATGCTGGTTCATCATCCCATCGCTCGCATAGATCATGTTGGCGATGAAATTGTGAATCTCGTCGCCCGCCTTGACGATGATGCGCGCGCGGCCCTCCTTTTGCATCACGAGCGCCTGCCCCGTCGTGCCGACGACGGCGTCGACATCCTTCGCCAAGAGGCCGGCGATGATGCCGTTCATCGAGCCGAGATACGCGAACTTGATGCCGTCGGGGCCCCAGCCGTGATCGATCGCGATCTGGCGCGCGATCCAGCCGGTGAAAGAGCCCGAGGTCGTGACGCCGACCGTCTTGCCCTTCACGTCGTCGATCGTCTTCACCGTGTCATCGGCGCGCGCGATGAGCGACAGCGAGTTCAAGTCATTGCCGAAAGCGGCGACCGCGCGCTCGGGCGCGCCGCGGCTCACAAACAATATGTCGGTGCCGGTGGCGATGGCGACGTCGATCGCGCCCGCCGACATCGCCTGGGCGAGCTTCGCCCCGCCGGCGAAGTCGACGCGCTCGGCGTCGAGCCCGTGTTTTTTGAAGATGCCGGTCTCGATGCCGACATCGACCGGCGAGAACACGAAGGCCGTCGGCTCGGGCGTGCCGACGCGCAGCTTGTCGTCGGCGCGCGCGGAGACTGCGGCGAGCGCGGCGAGCGTCAAAATCCCGAGGAAGGTTGCACGGTGCGGCATGGCGGCCTCAGTTCTTTGCTGGCGCCAGGATGATATCCGCGTTTACGGAGAGAGACACCGTGGTTTCTCCGGGCTCGGCCACTGGGGGCGGCGCTGATGATGACATGGCGCCAGCCTGCGCCCGCATCAGGAGCGGGCGCGCCACGACCTGGTCGCCGACATTGCCGACATCGATCGCCTTGTAATGATCGACAACGACGCCGAGGTCCTTTGCCACCGCGTCGGCGCGCCGGCGCAGCGCGACAAGGGCGTTGGCGGTCAACTCGTCCTCCGCCGCGGCAAGCGTCTCGGGCGCGAGCGAGAACTGCACGTTCGACATGAGGCAGTTCATTTCCTGGAGGTCGCCCGCGAGCGCGAGCGCCGCGCCAAAATCGGCCGAGGTGAGCGCGAAGCTCGCCACCGCGCCCCAGCGCGGCGGCGCGACCTTGGCCGGCTGCGGATAAGGGCCCGGAAAGACGGTGTAGCCGCCGGTCTCGAACTTGACCGCGGCGACCGCCTTTGCCTTCGTCTGCGCCGCCTCCATGCGGCGATTGACCTCGGCCTGGATCTGGCGCGCGTCGGCGCCCGATGCCTCGATGCGGAAATCGATGCGGATGCGGTCGGGCGCCATCATGCGGGTGGCGATCTGCGACAGATGAATTTCCGTGCCCTCGCTATCGGCCGCGCGCGCCAGTGCGGGCGCGAGGAACGCGGCGAGCACCAACACGGCAACGGACGCAGTTCCTCGGAGCATGGCGGCCTCCTGATGATCGCAAGTGGACCCTGCGCCGCGAATATGGCGGCAGCGCGACCGAGTTGGGGCGCCATTTTGCATGGGCTAATCTCGGCCGGCCAATGCCCGAAGGCGAACAGCCCGTCACCAAAATCGAACCGCTGCCGTGGATGACGGCGGCGCCGACGCGCGCCGTGCTGGCGGCGCTTGGGTCCGGAAATGCGCGCTTCGCCGGCGGGCCGGTTCGCGATGCGCTTCTGGGACGCGACGTCGTCGACATCGACATCGCCACGAGCCTTGAGCCGGAGGAGGTCATGCGGCGGCTTGCGGCGGCAGGTATCGCGGTCGTGCCGACGGGGCTCGCGCACGGCACCGTCACGGCAGTGATTGCGCCGCGCCATTTCGAGATCACGACCTTGCGCCGCGACGTCGAGACGTTCGGCCGCCACGCGCGCGTCGAGTTCACCGCCGATTGGGCCGCGGACGCGCGCCGGCGGGACTTCACCATGAACGCGCTCTATCTCGACGCGGCCGGCGCCGTGTTCGACCATGTCGGCGGGCTTGCCGATCTCCGCGCAGGCCGCGTGCGCTTCGTCGGCGACGCGCGCGAGCGCATTCGCGAGGACGTGCTGCGGCTTCTGCGCTTCTATCGGTTCAGCGCGCATTACGCCGCCGGACCCTTCGACGAGGATGGCCGCGCGGCCGCGCGCGAGCTCAAGGACCTGCTGCCGCGGCTCTCGGCCGAGCGCGTCGCCGCGGAACTGCTGAAGCTTCTTGCGGCGTCCGACCCGGCGGCGGCGTTGGCCCTGATGGCCGAGGATGGAGTTCTCGCCAGGATTCTGCCGGAAGCGCGCGGGCTCGCCCTCCTTGCCGCGCTCGTGCCGCTCGAGCCCGCGCCCGATCCGGTGCGGCGCCTCGCCGCCCTCGTCGCCGACGATGCGAGAAGCGCCGAAGCCGCCGCGCGGCGCCTCAAGCTCAAAACGAGCGAGCGAGCGCGCATCGTCGCGATTGCCGCACCGCCCTTTCCGGTCATGCTTTCCGGCGACGACGCGACGCAGCGCCGCGCGCTCTATCGACTGGGGGCCGCGCGCTATGCCGATCTCGTGCTCATGCGCGCTGCCGCCGAGGGCAAGGGCGCGCGCGCCACGGCGCTTCTCGCGTTCGCGGCGGCGTGGAAGAAGCCGCGCTTTCCCTTGAAGGGTGCCGACCTTGTCGCGCGCGGCTTGGCACCGGGGCCCGAGGTGGGCGAGCTTCTCGGCGCGATCGAACTATGGTGGGAGGCGGGCGACTTCCGCGCCGACCGCAAGGCAGCGCTCGCCGAACTCGAACGCAGGATGGGGCGGCATGGCTGAGCACGCGGACAGCAGATCGGCCGCAGCGCCGGGCACCCCCGCCGAAGTGCTGGCGGCGTTCTTCGCGCTCGGCCTGCGCTCGTTCGGCGGACCGGTTGCGCATCTCGGATATTTCCGCGCCGAGTTCGTAGCGAAGCGCCGCTGGGTCGACGAGGCGACCTTTGCCGATCTCATCGCGCTGACGCAGCTTCTGCCCGGCCCCGGCAGCAGCGAGCTCGGCATGGCGCTCGGCAATCTGCGCGCCGGCTTCTGGGGCGCAGCCGCGGCGTGGCTCGGCTTCACCACGCCGTCCGCGGTGCTGATGGTGCTGTTCGGCTATGGCGTGACGCGGCTCGGCGACATTGCCGGCGCGCCGTGGCTCCACGGGCTTACGATCGTCGCCGTTGCGGTCGTGGCGCAAGCCGTGTGGGGCATGGCGCGGAGCCTCGCGCCCGATCGCCCGCGCATGACGCTCGCGGTGGCAGCGGCCGCGATCGCGCTGACATTTCCGGGCACGGCAGGGCAACTCGGCGCGATCGCGCTGGGGGCGATCACCGGGTTCTTCCTGCCGGCGCCGGAGCGGCAGGACGCGCCGCCGCCTGTGGCACGCAGCCACTATGCCGGCGCCTGGACGGCGCTCGCGATCTTCGCCGTGCTGCTCGTCGGCCTGCCGCTTGTGGCCGATGCGACCGGGGCTCTGCCGCTCAAGGTGGCGGCGAGCTTCTATCGCTCGGGCTCTTTGGTGTTCGGCGGCGGGCACGTGCTGCTGCCCCTTTTGCAGGCCTCGGTCGTGCTGCCGGGCTGGGTCGGCAATGAGACATTCCTCGCCGGCTATGGCGCGGCGCAGGCATTGCCCGGGCCGGTCTTCACCTTCTCCGCCTTCCTCGGCACGGCGATCGGCGGCGTCCTTTATGCCGCGATCGCACTTGTCGCGGTGTTCCTCCCAGGCTTTTTGCTCGTCGTCGGCACGCTGCCGTTCATGAGCGCCTTCCGCGGCAACGCGCTCTATGGAAAAGCGTTGCGCGGCGTCAACGCGGCCGTCGTTGGGCTCGTGCTGGCGGCGCTCTACACGCCCGTGTGGACGAGCGCCATCACGAGCGCGCGCGACTTCGTACTCGCGCTCGTGGCTTTCCTGCTGCTGCTCTTCTGGCGCGTGCCGCCGTGGCTTGTCGTGTTCCTGGGCGCCGTCGCGGCGGAGACCGTCAGTCGATTTTCATGACGAGCTTCGGCACGTCGAGCTTGAACGAGGGATCAAGCTCGCGCTGCGCGTTGTAGTAGTTCTCGAGCTTCTTCAGCGAGACCGTGTCCGAGCGCTCGAAATAATTGATCTTCTTCAGGAAGTCGTACGACTTCGCGATGTCGTCGGGCGACATCTTGGTGACCTTGCCGAGGATGTCGACCGCCTCGGCCTTGTTCTTCTCGTCGTCGAACCATTTGATCGCGCCCGAATAGGCCACGAGATATTTCTTCGCGGTCGCCTTGTTGGCCTGGGCCCAGGCGCGGTTGACGAGCTCGACGGTGAAAGGAGTGTCCGGCGCGTATTGCGGCACGGTCCCGAGATTGACGAAGCCATGCGCCTCGGCGGTGAAGAGCTGCGGCGCGGTGATCATCGACGCGGCCGCGGCGCCTGACTCGAGCGCGGCAAAGCGCGCGGCCGTGGCGCCGGCGTAAACGAAATCGACGTCGCTGCGCTTCATGCCGTTGGCCGCAAGCATCTTGTTGAAATAGACCATCGTCGTGCCCTTGGCCTCGTCGACCGAGACGATATGGCCTTTCAAATCCTTGATGGTCTTGAATTGCTTGCTGGCCTCGAGCGCGTAGGGACCGACCTGGCCGTCGATGCGCACGATGGCGATGCCGGCGCCCGACGCAAAGGCGTACATCGGATCGGCGATGCCGGCTGCGATCGCCATCTTGGTCGAGCCGGCAGTCAAGGCCTGCAGCACCTGGGCATTCGACTGCGAATAGTTGAGATCGATCTTGAGCCCTTGCGCGGCGTAGAGGCCCTTGGCCTCGGCGATGTAGTGCGCCCACACGACCGCGTTGGCGCCGCCCACACCGCCGATTTCGAGCGTCTCTTCGGCGCGCGCGGCACTGCCCGCAACGAGCCCCGCCGCGATCAGCATCAGCGCCTGAAATTTCCGCATGTTCCCCTCCCCGCCGCGCCATCCGCGCGCGCTTCTTGCGCCAGTCTAACGCGCCGGCCCGCGCGACCGAGTGATTTTTTACCCGGGCCCGCGCCGGCCCACATTCTCGTAGGGCGTGCCGTCGCGATGCGTGTAGAGCGCGGGCTTGCGGCCGGGCGGCGACATCATGTCGAGATCGGAATAGAAGGCGCCGCTCTCGGCGACGCGCGTGCCGACCTCGAGGACGCGCGCCGGCGCGGCCGAGCGGTTCTGCAGGCAATGGCCGTTCGGGTCGCCCGCCTTGAAGCCGGCGCTGTCGCCCGCGCGCAGGATTTCCTCGCCGGCATCCGTCACCAGCACGACCTCGCCCGCGAGCACATAGACGAACTCGTCCTCGTGCGTGTGCCAGTGGCGCTGGCTCGACCAGGTGCCGGGCGGAAGCGTCAAAAGATTGACGCCGAACTGCGTCAATCCCGCTGTGTCACCGAGGCGCACACGCTCGCGCGCGCAGCACGGCTCATCGTAGGGCGGCGGATAAAGCGTGCCGATCACCGGCGCGAGCGTTGCGGCATCGATGCGTTTCTGCGCCATAGTCGACCTTCCCTTTCGTAGAACGGTACCTAATATGGCGATCATGGCGGGAACGCAAAAATTCCAGGTGGCCATCGCCGGCGCGGGCATCGCCGGGCTCTTCATGGCCGAGATGCTGAAGCGCGCGGGCATCCCATTCACCGTCTACGAGAAGGCGGACGAAGTGGGCGGCACGTGGCGCGACAACACCTATCCCGGCCTCTTCGTCGACGTGCTGTCGCGCCAGTACGAATTCCCGTTCCGGCCCAACTACGACTGGTCGCGGAAATATGCGCCCGCCGCAGAGATCCAGGCCTACATCAAGCAGGTCGCGGACGAGCGCGACTTGCGCAAATACATCCGCTTCAACGAGGAGATCGTCTCCGCGCGCTTTGAGGGCGGGCGCTGGCATCTCAAGACGGCGAAGGGCGAGGCGCTCGCCGCCGACGTGTTCGTCGCCGCGACCGGATTCCTCAACCACCCGCTCTATCCCGCGATCGACGGGCGCGAGAGCTTCGCCGGGCCCTCGTTCCACTCGGCGCGCTGGGACCACGGCGTGCCGCACAAGGGCAAGCGTTGGGGCGTCATCGGCTCCGGCTGCAGCGGCGTGCAGATCACCGAGGCGCTTGCGTGGGAGGATGTCGAGGTCACGCAGTTCATCCGCCGCGCGCAGTGGATCCACATTCGCGAGAATCCAGAGACGAGCCTCTGGCAGCGGCTCTCGCTTCGGCTGCCCGGCGCCTATCGCAAGGAGCAGCAACGGCTCTGGCAATTCATCAACGTGATGGACCGCTGGCGCCTTGTGCCCGGCCCGCAACGCGAGGCGATGGAACGCGAGTTTGCCTCATATCTTGACGTCATTAAGGACGCCGAGCTCAAGGCGAAGCTCACGCCCGCTTACAAGCTCGGCTGCACGCGCATCCCGAAATCCGACCAGAACTACTACGTCGCGGTGCAGCGCCCGAACGTCACGGTCGAGAACCGGCCGATCCGCCGCATCGTGCCACAGGGGATCGAACTCGCGGACGGCACGCTCTGCCCGCTCGACGTGCTTGTCTATGCCACGGGCTTCGACACGCACGCCTATATGCGACCGATGAATGTCGTGGGGCTCGACGGCGCCACCATCGAGGAGGCGTGGAAGGAGCGGATCTATTCCTGGGGCGGGATCGCGCTGCCGCGCTTCCCGAACCTCTACATGCTTTATGGGCCGTTCAGCCCGGTCAACAACGTGCCGGTGCCGTTGGGGCTCGAGCAGGAGATCGGCGCCATCCTGCGCCTCATCGAACTGGCGCGCGACGAGCGCGTGGCGATCGCGCCGACCGAAGTCGCGACGCAGAAATTCGTGGCGCGGCTTGATGCGGCCTTCCCCGGCACGGTCTGGGTCGGCTGCAAGAACTGGTACGCCGACAAGCACGGCACGCCGATCCTGTGGCCCTTACCGCAGGACGCGCACCGCGACTTCTTCATGTCCGTCGCGCGCGAGGACCTGCAGCTCATTCCGGTATAAAACGCGCTGTCATTGCGAGGGGCCGAAGGCGACGAAGCAATCTTCCTGAGATTGCTTCGTTGCGCTCGCAATGACAGACGAAAAGGGCACGAAACACGGACGGCGTGCCGTCGCCCCCTCACCCTGCCCTCTCCCCGAGGGAGGGGGTTGTGCGGGCGCTAAGGCCACGTCACTTCGGGCGGGAGCGACATCAGGATCGCCTCGACATTGCCGCCGGTCTTGAGGCCGAAGAGCGTGCCGCGGTCGTAGAGCAGGTTGAACTCGACATAGCGCCCGCGCTTCCTGAGCTGCTCCCGGCGCTCGGCCTCGGTCCAGGGCTCGAACATGCGCCGGCGCACGAGCGCGGGATATATCGCGAGGAACGCCTCGCCCACATCCTTGGTGAAGGCGAAATCGCGCGGAAAATCGCCCGTGTCGAGATAATCGTAGAAGACGCCGCCGGCGCCGCGCGGCTCGTTCCTATGCTTCACGAAGAAATATTCATCGCACCACGCCTTGAAGCGCGGGTAGTACGCCGGATCGTGGCGCGCGCAACAGGATTCGAGTGCGCGGTGGAAGTCGGCGACGTCGTCGGCCTGCACCACGAACGGCGTGAGATCGGAGCCGCCGCCGAACCAGCCCTTGGTCGTGCGGATGTGGCGCGTGTTGAGGTGGACGGCCGGAACGCGCGGCGAGCGCAGATGCGCGACGAGCGAGACGCCGCTCGCCCAGAAGCGCGGATCATGCTCGGCGCCCGGGATCTGGGCGCGGAACTCGGGCGCGAACTCGCCCCACACGGTCGAGACATTGACGCCGACCTTTTCGAACACGCGGCCACGCATCATCGCCATGACGCCGCCGCCGCCCCCTTCGCGCTGCCACGGCGTGCGCACGAACCGGCCGGCCGCGCCGCCCGCGGGATTGGCCGCGGCATATTCGTCCTCGAGCGCCTCGAAGATGCCGCAGATGCGGTCGCGCAACTCCTCGAACCACGCGGCTGCGCGCTCCTTCTCGGCGGCGGCCGTGGCAAGATTGCCGGTCATCAACCCTCCGTCTCCGCCAGAAGCCCGGTCTGGCGCAGCGCCTCGGCCAGCACGATCGCGGCCGCCGTGGCGACGTTGAGCGAACGTGCGCCCGCCACCATCGGGATGCGGAGGCGCGCATCCGCCAACGCATGAACCTCGGCGGGTGCGCCGGCGCTCTCGCGCCCCAAGAGCAGCGTGTCGTCGGCGCGGAACGTGAAGCAATGATATGCCACGGGCCCCGTCGTCGTCAGCAGCAGGAGCCGGCCGGCGCCGCGCACGGCCAGGAAGCGCTGCCACGACTCGTGGCTCGTGAGCGCCGCGCGCGCGGCATAATCGAGGCCCGCACGCTTGAGGCGCCGGTCGTCGAGGACGAAGCCCACGGGCCCGATCACATCGACGGCAACGCCGAAACAGGCGGCGAGCCGCAGGATCGCGCCCGTGTTTTGCGGGATGTCGGGCTCGTAGAGGGCAAGCCGCATCGGACCTCTCTTTTCAGCGCGCCGCCAATCTTCTATAGGGCGCGGCAGGATGTCGCATAAGCCCGCCGCGACCCAGGGGTTAGGGTCGCGCGTCCACCTCCGAGGCGCGGGCGAGGCGGGGATTCGAAGCGGGGAGTTCGAACTACATGACGGACACGGTAGCGCCGGGGCCGCACGGCGCGCATGAACATGACGGCGAGAGCCGCCGCGACTTCCTGACCCTGGCTGCGACCGCCGTCACTGCCGTCGGCGCGGCCTGCGCGGTGTGGCCGCTCGTCACCAGCATGGAGCCGTCCGAGGACGTGCTCGCCGCCGGCGCGCCGATCGACGTCGACATCTCCAAGCTCGAGCCAGGCCAGCAGATGATCGTGCTGTGGCGCTCGCGGCCCGTCTTCATCGCACACCGCACCGCCGACGAGCTCAAGACGCTGCAGGACCCGAAGGAGACCGCGGACCTGCGCGATCCCGACTCGAACGTGATGCAGCAGCCCGACTACGCCAAGAACTGGCACCGCTCGGTCAAGCCCGAATATCTCGTCGTCGTCGGCATCTGCACGCATCTTGGCTGTATTCCGGAATTCCAGCCGCAGCCCGGCAGCGAAGGGGCCGATTGGCGCGGCGGATATTTCTGCCCCTGTCACGGCTCGCGCTATGACCTGGCCGCGCGCGTCTTCCAGGGCGTGCCCGCGCCCTACAACCTGCCGGTGCCGCCGCACCATTTTGTCAGCGACACGATGATCCGCGTCGGCGAGAACCCGCCGAACTCGACCTTCGACCTCAACGACGTCGAGCAGATTTAGAGAGCGCGCGATGGCGGAAGCGAAAGCCCAGAACAAGCTCGTGGCGTGGATCGACCATCGCCTGCCGGTCTTCGCCTATATGAAGCACGAGCTCTACGAATATCCGACGCCGCGCAACCTGAGCTACTGGTGGAATTTCGGGTCGCTCGCCGGCATCACGCTCGTGATCATGATCCTTACCGGGATCATCCTGGCGATGCAGTACACGCCCAACACGGCGATGGCGTTCGATTCGGTCGAGCGCATCATGCGCGACGTGCGCTGGGGCTGGCTCATCCGCTACATCCACATGAACGGCGCCTCGTTCTTCTTCATCGTCACCTACATCCATGTGTTCCGCGGCCTCTATTTCGGCTCCTACAAATATCCGCGCGAGCTTCTGTGGATGCTGGGCGTCGTCATCCTGCTGCTCATGATGGCGACCGCGTTCATGGGCTACGTGCTGCCGTGGGGGCAGATGAGCTTCTGGGGCGCCACCGTCATCACCAACCTGTTCGGCGCGATCCCCGGCATCGGCAACACCATCGTGACGTGGCTCTGGGGCGGGTTCGCGGTCGGGAATCCGACGCTCAACCGGTTCTTCTCGCTCCACTACCTCCTGCCGTTCATCATCGTCGGGGTGGTGATGCTGCACCTCCTCGCGCTGCATCAGCACGGCTCGAACAATCCCTTGGGCATCGACCGCAAGGGGCCGCAGGATTCGATCCCGTTCCATCCCTACTACACGATCAAGGACACGTTCGGGCTCTCAGTCTATCTCCTGATCTTCGCCGCGATCGTGTTCTACTGGCCGAACCTCCTGGGCGACCCGCAGAACTACA
>Ga0335077_10010377_pt1 | contig 11587 bp, 8 predicted proteins | sample Lox_Sample_31_FD_207151 | JGI IMG/M metagenome (GOLD analysis project Ga0335077, IMG submission 207151) | Soil microbial communities from Loxahatchee National Wildlife Refuge, Florida, United States - Lox_Sample_3.1 | ecosystem: Environmental > Terrestrial > Soil > Wetlands | place: USA: Florida...
CGGTTTAGTTCACCGAACGGTTTCTTCAGCTTGCGGCCTCGAACCTCACCTTGTTTTCGCCGGCCTTCATGAGCCGCAAGCTGAAGAAACCTTTTTCATTCACCAATCCCGCCGCATTGATTCATCCCTGTTTTCAGCGATTTCCCGGCGATGCCCGCCTGCTTCGCCAGGTTCGCCTGCTACCCTGTGAACGGGCCGGCAGCATGCTGCGAATCCCTCCATCAGCGGGAAACCCGCGCACCAGTGCGATGCAGGCCTGCATCGCCAGTCCAAGACGCTTTGCTTTCGTTTCAACGAGTTGCATTTTTAGGCGATGCAACCTGCATCGCTTACACCCACCACGGGGCGGCAGGCTGCTGGCGGATGACCAGGCCATTCAGGAACGCGGCGGCCTTCGTCAAGCCTTCTTCCGGCGAAAGGATGCTGTCCTCATGCTCGATCGAAAGCACGTAATCGTAGCCGAACATGCGCAAAGTCGAAACGAATTCGCGCCACCACTCCTCGCCGTGACCGTATCCGCAGGTGCGGAAAATCCATGCGCGATTGCGTTCGTCGGTGTAACTCTTGGTGTCGAGCACGCCGGTGAGCGGCAAATTGCGATCGTAGATCTGGGTGTCTTTCGCGTGCACGTGGAAGATCGAGTCCCCCAACACCCGGATCGCCGCGATGGGGTCGATTCCCTGCCAGAACATGTGGCTCGGGTCGTAGTTGCACCCGATCGACGGACCCGCAATCGAGCGCAGCTTGAGCATCGTCTCCGGGCTGTAGACCACGAAACCGGGATGCATCTCGATGGCCACCTTAATGCCGTGATCCGCGGCGTATTTCGCGTGAGAGGTCCAATATGGAATGACCACCTCATCCCACTGCCACTTGAGGATCTCGAGATAATCGGGCGGCCACGGGCACGTCACCCAGTTCGGCCACTTGGCGTTCGGCGAATCGCCGGGACAGCCGCTGAAGTCGATGACCACGGGCACGCCGAGTTTCTGGGCGAGCTGGATGGTCTTGCGGCTGGTTTCCTGGTCGCGGCAGGCGCGGTCTTTGTCGGGATGCAGAGGGTTGCCGTGGCAGCTCAACGCGCTGATGGTGAATCCGTGATCGTCCAGCTTCTTCTTGAATTCGCTCAGCGCGCCCGGATTGTCGAGCATCGAAAGCTTGCAGTGGGCATCGCCTGGATAATTGCCGGTACCGAGTTCCACGGTATCGATCGAATTGCTCTTCAACTTCTTCAAAACATCATCCAGCGACATTTGCGACAGCAGCGGTGTGAAAACTCCGACTCTCACGCGAATCTCCTTGGTTTGGATAACGGCCAAAAACAGAATATCATTATCGGGCATGAAGAAGATGTGTCCGCAGGTTCCGCGGCTCTGGCTTGTGCCCGCGGTCCTGTTGCTCCAGATCCTTCCCTCGCCGGCCGCCGAGCCGCTCTTCGAAGTCTCCTTCGCCGCGCCGGTCCACGACGGGCCGCTCACCGGCCGTATCTTTGTGGCCCTGGCGAAGTCCGACAGTCCCGAGCCGATCCAGCAGATCGGGTCGTATACCGGCAAAACGCCGTTCTTCGGGGTCGACGTCGAGCAACTCGCCCCGGGCCGCACCGCGGCCCTCGACAGCCGCATCCTCGGCTACCCGGCCGGCAGCCTGAAGGACGTGCCCGCCGGAGACTACTATGTGCAGGCCCTGGCCAATGTCTACACGCAATTTCATCGCGCCGACGGGCACACCATCTGGGCGCACATGGACCAGTGGGAGGGCCAGCACTTCAACCGCTCGCCTGGAAATCTGTATAGCGCCGTGCAGAAGGTGCACCTCGATCCCGCCGCCGGGTACGACGTGAAGCTGGAACTTACTAAGTCGCTGCCTCCCCTTACGGTCCCGCCCGACACTGCCTGGGTCAAACACGTCAAGATTCAAAGCCAGCTTCTCACCAGGTTCTGGGGCCATCCGATGTACATCGGCGCGACGGTGCTGCTGCCCAAGGGCTACAGCGACCGCCCCGGCGAGCGCTACGCCACGATCTATATACAGGGCCATTTCGGACTGAACGCGCCGTTCGGATTTACCGATGGAACGCCCCCGGCCGCCGGCGGCCGGGGAGGCGGCCGCGCCGGATCGGCCGAGTTCTCGCAGGCATGGATGTCGGACGACTTCCCGCGCATGATCGCCGTGACCTTCCAGCACCCCACGCCCTATTTCGACGACTCCTACGCCGTGAACTCCGCCAACAACGGGCCCTATGGAGACGCGCTGCTGCTGGAACTCGTGCCTTACCTCGAGGAGCACTTCCGGATGATCCGGGCGCCCTACGCGCGCGTGCTCACGGGCGGCTCCACCGGCGGCTGGGAGTCACTCGCGCTCCAGGTTCTCCACCCCGACTTCTTCAACGGCACATGGACCATGTATCCCGACCCGGTCGATTTCCGCCGGTATCAACTCGTGGACATCTACTCCGACGAAAACGCGTTTGTGGCGCCGGGCTTCGAATACATGGTTCCCGAGCGCCCCATGATGCGCACTCCGGAAGGACAGGTGGTGCAAACCATGCGGCAGATGAGTCAGTTGGAAGAGGTGATGGGAAGCCATGGGCGCTCCGCGCAGCAGTTCGAGGCTTGGGAAGCGGTATACGGGCCGGTCGGAGAAGACGGTTACCCCCGCCCGCTGTTCGACAAGCGGACCGGCAAGATCGACCGGTCGGTGGCGACCTATATGCGCGAGCATGGCTACGACCTGGCCGCCTACATGAAGAATAACTGGGCTAAACTCGGTCCGCAATTGAAGGGTAAGTTGCACATCTATGTCGGCGACATGGACAATTACTACCTGAACTTAGCCGTCTACCTGCTGGAAGACTATCTTAAAAGTTCGGACTCGGACGCGACCTTCGAGTACGGGCGCCCGAAGAAAGGCCATGGCTGGCAGCCGATGACTAACGCCGAACTGGTCAAAATGATGGCCGTGCAGATCGGGCGAAATGAGCGTGGCCGGTAGGTCCGGGCTCGATGGCATCCGAATCCAATCGACGCACCTTTCTGACCGCGGAGTGGCGTTACCTCGCCATGCTGAACTACGCGGTCGATCCGGAACTGCTCGCGCACCGGGTTCCACGCGGTACGGAACTCGATCAGTTCGGCGGTAAGACTTACGTCAGCCTGGTCGCTTTCCGTTTTCTCCGAACGCGCGTCCGTGGAATCTGGATCCCGTTCCATTCTGACTTCGACGAGGTGAATCTGCGTTTCTACGTGCGGCGAAGCCACCAGGACACCGTTCGCCGCGGCGTGGTCTTCGTACGGGAGGTCGTACCGCGGTATGCGGTGGCGAAGGTGGCACAACTGGTCTTTCACGAGAACTACGTCGCCCTCAAAATGAGCCACCGGATCGTGGAGCCGGTGTCGGAGTTTGGCCGCGTGCAAACGGAGTATCGCTGGCGGCATGCCGGCAAATGGAACTCGGTGCGGGTGGAGTGCGAGGGGAAGCCCGCCCGCGCACCCGAAGGGTCGCTCGAGCAATTCATCACTGAGCACTACTGGGGATATGCCGCCCAGCCCGATGGCGGCTCGGTCGAATATGAGGTGGAACACGAACCGTGGCGGGTGTGGAAGCCGGCGGTAGCAAGGTTCGAGGGCGAAACCTCCGGCTTGTACGGGCCTCAGCTCGCCGCTTGCCTGAATCGCGAGCCTGACTCGGCATTCCTGGCGGACGGATCGGCCGTAACCGTATACTCGGGTAACCGGATCGCCTAAGTCGCCGGCGCCTCAGGGTAAGTGCCGATCCGAATCCTGAGTACGATCGGCGGAGGTCGAACTTGTGACCTTGCAGTCAGTCTTCCAGGTGGAGTCAACCAGGTCAACCCATAGGCCGCCGATGAACTGACCTTCTTTTTGAATCGCGTGTTTCACCCACCAGTGTTTGAACTCGTGGATCATGGTGTCGAAGTCATCATCCAGGTCGCTGGTTACCGCGATCTTCACCCGGCTCTGGTCAGTGTCTCCGGAGATCATGATCCCCTGGCTGCGGTTGTACCACTGTCCTTTGTGGTAAAGAATCCTCGGCATGGCCGGCTCGGCCGATTGTTCAGCCAGACTGGGAAAGCGCCGATACATCTCGGTCTTCGCCTGTTCCCAGGCGCACGGAACCAACTGGCTGATCCCCGGATCACCGGGCGGAATCACGCAATCCAGTGTCCCTACTTTCACCTCGTAGGCGCGCCCCCGGTCCGTGACATCCGATCGATCGGCCTCCATCTGAGGCACGGAAGTCTGTGGCCGCACCATCTTGGAACGGGCACACCCAGCCGCCAGGAGTATAGTCAGTATCGCGATCCAGCCTGTTGTTCTGCCTGATCTCACCATCCGCGCCGCCTGAAAAAAGTTCTTCCAATCACTCACGTAACACGCCTGTCACCTCAGGCGATATGAGATTTTGAACGCGGTCGAAAGAGCGGGTACCGGGCGCCACAATCGAGCCCCGACTTCCGCAGCCTGAGACACAACGGTCGGCCGCGTGATGAAGGATAGTGCGCTGCTTCGGACCTTCTGGAGCTGACCACCTGCGATGCCCAAAACAGCCCTGCTTCTGCTGCCATGCCTCTTCTTGATCCTCGCGGCCGGCCTGGCCGACATTCGCGTCAACGTCAACATGACGCTGGTGCCGGTATCGGTCACCGACTCCTACGGACGCAATGTCACCGGGTTGTCGCCCGCGGATTTTCGCGTCTACGACAGCACGCAGGAAGTGCCGATCGCTTCCTTTACCCGCACCGACCAGCCGATCACCGTGGGCCTGGTTTTCGACTGCAGCGGGAGCATGAGAGAGAAATTCCGGATTGCTCGGGAGGCCCCCGGGGAATTATTCAACCAGCTCAGTGCCGACGATGAGAGTTTCCTGGTGACCGTGTCCACCAGGGCGGAATTGAGGCACCCCCTCACGGGAGATTTCGGCGACTTGCAGAGCGCGCTCCTGTTACCCACCCCGACGGAACGACCTCGCTGCTGGACGGTGTTTATCTGGCGCTCGAGCAGGCCCGCAAGTCGCCCAATCGGCAAAAGGCGGTCGTGGTCGTTTCCGATGGCGGCGAGAACAACAGCCGTTACGGTGTCCGGGATCTGGCCCGGCTCGCCGTCGAGCCGGACACCCAGATCTTCGCCGCCGGTCTCTTCGAAAAACCGCAAAGCGAGGAAGAAGAATTGGGTCCTGGCCTGTTGACCCGACTGTGCGCCAAGACCGGCGGCGTGAGCTTCGTTATCCGCAACGTGTCGGATTTGAGCAGTGCGATGGCCAGGATCGGATCTACTCTCCATAATCAATACCTGCTCGGATATTACCCGCCTGATACGAGCCCTCCAGGCAAATACCGCAGGATCAGGGTGCAGCTTCGGTTGCCGCGCGGCCTGCCGGCACTGCAGATCCACGCCAGGACGGGATACTACGTTCCTTCCCGATAAGTGGGCTGGAAGCGCAGGGCTTCGGCCCGGTACCCGTTCACGTTGTGCAATATACCCTAAATCCGGTATTCTCTCCCATTCTATCCCTCCCTTATGATTGAGAACAAGGGAGAGGGACGCTGGCTGGGACGCCTCCACCGGCAGGTTGTTTGCAGGCTCGATTCACATGCCGACCATCACGCCGCCCGAAGGGCGAATTCATACGCTCTCTCCTGAAACCTTCGAAGCGATCCTCCAGTTCGATACCTGCAGCATCGCCAACGCGATTGAAAGCTTCCGGGTCAGATTGCGCAATGAAGGATTTACTCGCCCCGGCTTGTGGTGTGTCACGGGAAAGTCTTCGCGCATGCTGGGGTACGCGGCCACCTGCCGGATCCGGTCGGCCGATCCGCCGGTGAGCGGGAGTTCGTTCCTGGACCGCACGGATTGGTGGGGCTCGGTCGGCCTGCTTCCCGTGCCGCGCATTGCGGTGATCCAGGATCTGGAGGCGGATTACGGCTGGGGCGCCGCGATCGGCGAAGTCCATGCCGCCGTGCTGAAAGCATTTCACTTCGCCGGCGCGATCACCGACGGAGCGGTGCGCGATATCGAGGCCGTCAGTGCGATCGGGTTTCCGATGCTTGCCCGCGCGGCGGCCGTTTCTCACGCCTACGCGCACCTGGTAGACTACGGCGAGCCTGTGGAGATCATGGGCTTGCAGATCCGCAGCGGAGACCTGCTGTACGCGGATCATCATGGGGTTCTCTCGGTCCCAGTGGAAATCGCGGAGCAACTTCCGGCGGCGGCGAGTGAAATCCGAAAACGGGAAAGACGGATCATCGAGATATGCCAGGCGCCCGGCTTCACGCCGGAGAAGCTTCTCGCAGTGGTCCGCAGCAGTTCATGAGGAGACCGATGCAGAGAGTAGTTGCCCCCATCGGCGCGGTGCTGTTCGCCGGCTCCGGTATGTTGTTCCTGGCTTCCTGTTCGCGGAGTCCGGGTGTCCAGGCCAGTGACCGGAGCACTTCGGATGCCCCAACCGTCGCGGTGGCCACCGTCAAGGCGGAAGACCTGTCCAGGGCACTGGTCCTGACGGCGGAGTTCCGTCCCTTCCAGGAAGTGGATGTGATGGCCAAAGTGGCCGGATACATCAAGCAGATCAACGTGGATGTGGGCGACCGGGTGAAAGAGGGCGAACTGCTGGCCACGCTCGAAATCCCGGAGATGAAGGATGATCTGAATCGGGCGAACGCGGCGGTAGACCGAAGCAGCGCCGATGTCACGCATGCCGAGGACGAGGTGCGGCGGGCGGAATCGGCGCACAACATTGCCCATCTTTCGTTCCAACGGCTCTCCGCGGTGTCGGAGAAGAAGCCCGGACTGATCGCCCAACAGGAAATCGACGAGGCGCAGAGCAAGGACCTGGAAGCCGAAGCACAGGTGTCCGCCGCGAAGTCGGCGCTGGCTGCGGCCAGGGAGCAGGTGCACGTCAACAAGTCGGACGTGGAGAAGGTTCATACGCTGATGGATTACACCCGGGTCACCGCGCCCTTCACGGGAGTCGTCACCAAACGCTATGCCGACACCGGCTCGATGATCCAGGCGGGCACGGCGTCGCAAACGCAGGCCAAGCCCGTAGTTCGGCTCTCTCAGAACAGCCTGTTGCGGTTGATTCTGCCGGTTCCCGAATCCGCCGTGCCCACCGTGCATATCGGACAGCAGGTCGAGGTGCATGTGCGGTCGCTGAACCGCAGCTTTCCGGGCAAAGTGGCGCGCTTCGCGGACAAGCTTGCTTTGGACACGCGCACCATGGATACCGAGGTGGACGTGCCCAACCCCGACCTGATCCTGATACCGGGGATGTATGCGGAAGTCAACCTGACGCTCATCCGGCGCAACCGGGTTCTGGCCGTGCCGGTGACCGCGGTGGATGTCAGCAGCGAAGAAGCCGGGGAGGCCACACCCGGCAAGGCGTCGGCGAAGGGGCAGGTGATGGTCATCACGCCGAACCATCGCGTGGAGGTGCGGCAGATCCTCCTGGGTCTCGAGACCGCCAACCACGTAGAGGTTCTTTCCGGATTGAACGAGGGAGACATGGTGGTGATCGGCGGCCGCACCGGTCTCCAGCCCGGTCAGGAAGTTCGGCCCAAAGTCACCTCGCTCGCGGCCGGCAAGTCGTAGTCCCGAATCTCTTCTTATGTCGCGTTTTGCCATTCGCAATCCCTATTTCATCGTCGTAGTGGCATTGATCATCTGTGTGATCGGCATCACCAGCGTCAAGCAGATGCCGATCGACATGTTCCCGTCCATGAACATCCCGGTGGTGGTGGTGGCGACCTTCTACTCGGGAATGCCGCCCGAGCAAATCGAGAACGACATCACCAGCCGCTTCGAGCGGTTCTTCACCTTGGGCAGCGGCATCGAGCATATCGAGTCGCGCTCTCTGCCGGGCGTCAGCATCATCAAGGTGTACTTCCAGCCGGGCAGTAATCCGGACTCGGCGGTCACTACCATCTCCAACCTGGCGATGGCGCAATTGAGGCGCCTGCCGCCGGGCACGCTGCCGCCGGTAGTGCTGAAGTTCGACGCTTCGAGCCTGCCGGTCTGCCTGGTCACCTTCAAGGGGCAGGGGCTTGACGAGACCCAGCTACGCGATCTGGCGCAATTTCAGGTGCGCAACCAGGTGGGAAGCGTGCCGGGCGCCAGCGTCCCGCAACCCTTCGGCGGCAAGTACCGCCAGATCATGGTGTACACCGACCCTTACAAGCTGGAAGCCCACCAGCTCAGCCTGATGGATGTGGTGCGGGCGGTGAATACCGCCAACCTGATCCTGCCCGCGGGCGACGTGCAGCTCGGCCCGCTCGATTACAACATCTACACCAACAGCCAGTTGAGCACCGTGCAGGAGATCGACGACATGCCCATCAAGACAGTGGGCACATCTCCGGTGCGCGTTTCGGACATCGGCTACGCGCAGGACGCGCAGCAGATCCAGACCAACATCGTGCGGGTGGACGGCCAGCGGTCGGTTTACATCCCGGTCATGAAGCAGGGCGGCGATGCCAATACGATCGAGGTGGTGGACGGGGTTCGCGACAAGCTGCTCCACCTGCTCGACGTACCCAAAGTGCTGGTCCGGCGGGTGGTCTTCGACCAGTCGGTCTTCGTGAAGACCGCGATTGAAACGCTGGAGCACGAAGGCGCCATCGGGCTGTTCCTCACGTCCGTCATGATCCTGGTGTTCCTGGGAAGCATGCGGGCCACAGTCGCGGTGTTCTTCTCGATCCCGATTTCGGCGCTCACGGCGTTCATCCTGCTCCATCTGGGTGGCAGCTCGATCAACGCCATGGTGCTGGGCGGCCTCGCGTTGGCCTTCTCCCGCCTGATCGACAATTCCGTGGTGGTGCTGGAGAACATCTACCGCCACCTCGAGATGGGCGAGGACCCGGTGATTGCCGCCGAAAAAGGCGGCCGCGAGGTGACGCTGCCGGTGCTGGCTTCCACGCTCACAACGATCGTGGTGTTCTTCCCGGTCACCCTGCTCTACGGGGTCAGCAAGTTCCTGTTTTCGGCACTGGCCCTGGCGGTCGTCCTTTCGCTGCTGGCTTCCTTCACAGTGGCGATGACGGTGGTGCCGCTGTTCTGCTCGAAATTCATCAAGGGAGCGCACGGGGCTCATGCGCAGCACGGCGCCCAGGAAGGGCAGCCGCGCCGGCGGCGGGGGCCGCTCGAGCGTTTCAATGCGTGGTTTGATCCACAATTCGAACGCTTCCTGAATTTCTACGACCGCGTCATCAGCGTGGTGCTGAAAGCGCCTGTGACGGTGCTCTTCTTTCTTACGGGCCTGATCGTGGTGAGCCTGTTCATGTACCCGCTCCTGGATTTCGCGTTCTTCCCCCGCACCGATCCCGGCCAGTTCATGATGAACGTGAAACTGCCTTCCGGCACGCGCATCGGGATTACCGAGCAGGAGATCGCCAAGGTGGAGGACCTGGTTCGCAGCGAGGTTTCGCCCGAAGACCTGGGGATGATCGTCTCCAACATCGGCTCGACGCCCGACTTCTCGGCCATTTATACGCCCAATTCCGGAATGCATACCGCCACCGTGCAGGTGAGTCTGAAGGAAGACCACAAGGTGGGGAGCTATGAGTACATGGCGCGGGTGCGGAAGCGGATCAGCGAAGAGATGCCGGAGCTGCGGGTATACCTGCAGTCGGGCGGCCTGGTGGACGCGGTGCTCGGCATGGGCATGCCTGCCCCCATCGACGTGCAGGTGGGAGGCAGCAATCTGCAGAACAGCTTCCGTACTGCCATGGAACTGTCGAACGAGATCCGCAAGATGCCTGGCGTGGGCGACATTTACATTCCGCAGGATCTCGACTATCCCGCACTGAAATTGGACATCGACCGCACACGCGCCTCCGAGTTGGGACTGAGTCAGCAGGAAGTGGTCGATAACGTGATCACCGCTTTGACGTCGAACACGATGATCGCGCCCAGCTACTGGATCGATCCGCACACCGGCAACGACTACATGTTAACGGTGCAGTATCCGGAGACCCAGATCAAGACATTCAGCGACCTGCGGGCGATCCCGATTCACGGGACCAACGTCAAGGACTCCACGCGGCTGGATGCTGTTTCCGCGATCCAGCGCATCAAGTCGCCGACGGAGGTGGACCATTACGCTTTGCGGCGAACGATCGATATCTATGTGCAGCCGGTTGGGGAGGACCTGGGACGGATCGCCAGGGCGATCGACGATCTCACGGCCAAGACCAGGATTCCCGAGGGGGTGACCGTCCAACTGGCAGGGCTTGTGCAAGGTATGCGGCAGAGCTTCGCACGGTTCGGCATCGGACTGACGCTATCGGTAGTGCTCCTCTATCTGATTCTGGTCGCGCAGTTCCGTTCGTTCCTCGATCCGCTGCTGATTCTCACGGCGGCTCCGCCCGGACTGACGGGCGCGCTGTTGATCCTCTATTTCACCGGGACGAGCATGAACGTGATGTCGCTCATGGGCCTGATGATTCTGATCGGTATGACCGTTTCGGACAGCATTCTGATCGTGGAATTCACGCGGCACCTGCGGGAGGAAGGTATGACGGTACGGCAGGCGGTGGTGACGGCGGCGCGCGTCCGGCTGCGCCCCGTGCTGATGACTTCGCTGGCGACGATTGTGGGATTGTTGCCGATGGCGCTGAAGATCGGAGCGGGCAGCGAGTCGTACGCGCCGCTCGCGCGGGCGGTTCTGGGCGGGATGAGCGTCTCGCTCATGATGACGGTGATCATGGTTCCGGCGGCATACTACGTGGCCTACCGCCGGGACGACTCCCGGCCGGTGGAGGCTCACTAGAATGCCCCGCGCCACATGCGAAAGGATCGTGGAGCAATGAGGGTCTTTGCCGTACCGATCGGTCTTCTTCTCCTGGAGGCGACCCTGTCTGCGCAGCCGGTGATGCGGCTTACGCTGGCCGAGGCGCAGCGGCAGGCGCTCCAGAACAATCCACAGTACTCATCGGCGAAGTTCATCGCGGCGGCCGCATACCAGGTCCCCAATCAATACAAAGCCGCCTACCAGCCGAACATGTTCGGCAGCTTTACCGGCGTGGGCGCCGACAGCGGCAGCCGCCTGGCGGCGGGAGCACTCAACAACCCGGTGGTCTACGACCGGCTCGGCTCCGGCCTTTCCATGTCGCAGATGATCACCGATTTCGGACGTACCAGCAACCTGGTGGCGACCGCCAAGCTGCGGGCGCAGTCGCAGGACCAGGCGACGGAGACGACCCGCGCGCAGATCCTGCTGGTCACCGGGCGCGCCTATTTCAACCTGCTGCGCGCCAACGCGGTTCTGAAGGTAGCCAGCGAGACCGTGAACGCCCGCCAACTGGTGGTGGACCAGATCTCCGCGCTGGCGGAAAGCAAGATGCGGTCCACCCTGGATGTGACGTTCGCCAGGTACAATCTCTCGGATGCCAAGCTGCTCGCAGTCCAGGCACAGAACGATGTCAAGGCAGCGGAAGCGGAACTGGCAACGGCCATGGGGCTCCCCGGGGAAACGTCCTTCGAGTTGCAGGAAGAGGCGCTGCCGGCGCCGCTTCCGGACAAAGTCAACGATCTGCTGCGCGAGGCTCTGCAGGATCGGCCCGAGGTGAAAGACTTAC
>Ga0335077_10010379_pt1 | contig 11586 bp, 5 predicted proteins | sample Lox_Sample_31_FD_207151 | JGI IMG/M metagenome (GOLD analysis project Ga0335077, IMG submission 207151) | Soil microbial communities from Loxahatchee National Wildlife Refuge, Florida, United States - Lox_Sample_3.1 | ecosystem: Environmental > Terrestrial > Soil > Wetlands | place: USA: Florida...
CCCTGAGCATCGGGGCAGCCGTTTTCACTCTTGCAGTCGTAGCCCTTCTTGCGGGGTATCTGCCGGCGCGTCGTGCTGCGAAGGTCGATCCGATGGTTGCGCTACGTTACGAGTGAGGAATCTATGGACACATTCTTGCAGAATCTACGATACGCGTCGCGCCAACTGCGCAAATACCCAGGCTTCACTGCGATAGCAGTACTTACGCTGGCGGTGGGAATCGGCGCGAACGCCGCGATCTTCTCCCTGGTCGATCAGGTCCTCTTGAAGCAATTGCCGGTGTCCGAACCGGACCGCCTCGTACAACTGAAGTTCTACGGTTCCGACACTGGACATACTGACTCCTACGGCGGATCGAACGATCTTTATTTTTCCTATCCGATGTATCGCGATCTCCGCGACCAGAACAGCGTCTTCTCCGGCATGTTCGCGATGTATCCGGTTCAAGTTGGCTTCCAGTGGAAGAACAATTCCACCCTCGTGAAGAGCGAATTGGTCAGTGGGAATTACTTTTCGGTTCTGGGCGTCAAGCCCGCATTAGGACGCCTCTTCATGCCTGAAGACAGTGCGGCGCGTGGTGCATCCCCACTGGTTGTTCTCACCTATCGCTACTGGACACAGCATTTCGCCTCCGACCCTTCCGTTCTCAGTCAGGGCGTTTTGATCAACGGAATTCCGTTCACGATCATCGGAATCGCGCAACCCGGGTTCAATAGCGTTATCGGCGGAACCATCCCTGACATCTTCGTGCCCATCACAATGAAGGCCCAGATGACCCCCGGATGGGATGAACTCGAAGACCGAAGGTCAAAGTGGCTGAATATCATCGCTCGCCTGAAGCCCGGGATCGCAGTACAGCAAGCCGAGGCCGGGATCACCCCACTCTGGAAATCCCTCCGGCAGACCGAACTGCAGAGCATGACGAGCAAAAGCCAGCGCTTTCGCGACCAGTTCGTAGCGAAGAGTTATCTGACTCTGCTCGATGCGTCCAGGGGATTCTCGCCATTCCGCGAAACAATGCGCATCCCGTTGTTGATTCTGATGGGAATGGTCGGCCTGCTTACGTTGATGGCTGTTGCGAATGTGGGCAGCCTTCTGCTGGTACGGGCGGCGGGACGCGTGCGCGAAATGTCGGTGCGCTACTCGCTCGGCGCGAGCCGTCTCCGAGTTGTAGGCCAATTATTGGTCGAGGGACTCGCGCTGGGGCTGACCGGTGGAGTGCTCGGTCTGGCCCTCTCCCCCCTTCTGGCAAAAGCACTCATTGAGCTTGTCAATCCTTCGGTCTCCACCAATGGCACGTCGCTCTCCGCGTCCCCCGATCGGAATGTTGTCTTCTTCTGCTTTGCGGTCTCGATAGCCGCGAGCCTTCTCTTCAGTCTTGCTCCCATCATTCAGTTCTACCGGCCCAGAGTGACCGATGCCCTGAAACAACAAACAGGCACAGGCGAAGTGGTTCACGCTCGCTTCCGCCGAATCACCGTAGGTGTGCAGATTGGGCTCAGCCTCGTCTTGCTTGTAGGAGCTGGGCTGTTCAGCCGAACCCTGGCCAATCTGAAGTCAGTCAATGTCGGATTCGACACCGATCACCTGCTCACCTTCCAGCTAGATCCCCGGCTTGCCGGTTATCAACCCGCTTCGGTGACACCTTTATACCAAAGGCTTCTCGACACGATTGGGTCCCAACCCGGAGTGCAATCCGTGGGCATGACCGATAGCCCCGTCCTGGTGCAGTCCGATAACACGTTCTCGATCGACGTTCCAGGCTATCAATCGCAAGAGGGCGAGAGGATGAGCTTCGAATGGGAGCACGTCACGCCGGCTTACTTCTCCACCTTGCTTCTGCCGCTGGTCTCCGGCCGTGTTTTCAACGACGCGGATACTCCTGCTTCCAACAAGGTTGTCGTAGTGAATGAGAGCTTTGTACGCAGGTTCTTTGGAACACCAGTGCAATCGCTCGGACGGACGTTCACAGTCGGGAAAGATAAACAACAATTCTCGATTGTGGGCGTCGTCAAGGATGCGAAGCACTCCAGTGTGCACGAGGCGTTCCTCCCGATTTTCTACACACCCATTTTTCAAGATACCGAACCGAACTCGGTAGCCGTCTACATCCGTACCCGACAGGCGCCCGAGGACGCAGCCAGTGCAGCTCGTGTGGCGGTAGCGCAAATTGACTCCAAGCTGGTGGTCGACACCCTGCAATCCCTAAATACCGGAATCGATATCACGCTTACCTCCGAGCGCCTGCTCTCGTTCCTGGCCGGCAGTTTCGGCATCGTCGCCGCATTCATCACCGCAATCGGACTCTATGGCGTGCTCGCTTACTCGATCGCGCAGCGAACGCGCGAGATCGGCGTGCGCATGGCCTTAGGAGCAACGCGGGGGGCGGTCGTTCACATGGTCGTGCGCGAAGTGCTGATCATCACCGGATGCAGTGTAGCCTGCGGGCTCCCCCTCGCCGTTGGGCTCGCCAGCTTCGTCAAGCACCAACTTTATGGAATTTCTTACAGCGATCCGAGCACATTGATTCTTGTGGTGCTTGCCATTGCACTGGTTGCACTCGTTGCCGCGTCTCTGCCGGCTCGCCGTGCCGTAGCCGTGCAACCCATTACAGCGTTGCGTTACGAGTAGAGGTTAAAGATAACTATGACCGGATTCATGCACGATATCCGTTTCGGTTTGCGGCAGCTGCATAAGAGTCTCGGCTTCACCACAGTGGCAGCGTTCACGATTGCGCTCGGCATTGGCGCGAATACGGCGATCTTCAGTCTGGTCAGCGGTATTCTGCTTCGGCCGCTCCCTTACCCAGGGCCTGCAGAGTTGGTTGAGGTTAACGCAACCTACCCCAAAGGCGCGTTTACCGCTATGCGGCAGCAAGTTCAGACGATGGACATTGCTGCGTATGCCGAAGGACATGAATTCAATCTGACTCATGTTGGTGACCCCGTGCGGCTGACCGGTACCGCTGTTTCAGCGGAACTTTTTTCTGTGCTTGGCACCCCTGCTCATATTGGACGAACGTTCCACCCCGGTGAAGACGCACCCGGCCAGGATAACTACGTCGTGCTCGGCTACGACCTGTGGCAGCAACGCTTCGGAAGTGATCCCAGCATTGTCGGGAGATCGATTGATCTGGAGGGAGTCCCCCGGCAAGTACTTGGTGTCATGCCTGCGGATTTTCACTTCCCGTCCGCAAAAACCCAACTCTGGGTGCCACTTCATAATGAGCCCAACAATCCGGCCACGTACTGGGCCGGAGACTTCATGCCGGTGATTGGGCGCCTGCGTCCCGGCTTCACAATGGCGCAGGCCAGTGCTGAGGTTCGTCTCTTTCAATCGCACGTATTTGATCTCTTCCCCTGGACGATGCCCAAAGCATGGAACGCAGATATCACTGTGATTGCGCTGCAAAACGGCATGGTGGCTGATGTCCGCACGAGATTGCTTCTCCTGCTGGGAGCAGTGGGTGTGATCTTACTCATCGCCTGCGCCAACGTTGCGAATCTCACCCTATCGAGGGCTGCCTCCCGTCAGAAAGAAATGGGCATTCGTTCTGCCTTAGGTGCGGGTCGACAGCGCATCGCAAGGCAGTTGCTGACGGAAAGTGTCCTCCTCTCCGGTGTTGGCGCGCTGTTGGGATTCATGCTCGCTGTGTTTGGGCTCTCTGCCTTGAAGTCCCTGCTTCCCAGCGACACACCTCGCCTCTTCGACGTCCATGTGGACTGGCGCGTGTTGCTTTTCACAGTTGCTCTCGCGGGGTTCACCGGATTGGCGTTCGGTCTGGCTCCTGCGCTGGAAGCTTCGCGTACGGCGCTCATAGAATCCCTGAACGCAGCCGGACGTGGCGCCGCCGCGTCTGTCTCCCGACGTCTTCGCGGCTCGCTCGCAATTGCTGAAGTAGCTCTGTCCATCATGCTTGTGATAGCGGCGGGGCTGCTCATCCGAAGCTTCCGCGCATTATCCCGCGTCGACACCGGCTTCCGGCCGGAGCGCCTCCTGACTGCGCGCATCACACCGGACCAGTCTTTCTGCAGTGACCCGCAGCGATGCCTTGCGTTTTATCGAGATCTAGTGGACCGCGTACGTTCTCAGCCGGGCGTCAGCCAAGCCGCCGTAGTCAACACGTTGCCCTTGAGCGGGCGAGTCGCCAAGCGTTCCTTTGACATTGAGAACTTCAGCTCTCCGACTCTGGCCAACAGCCAACCGCTGATCTGGCTCGACATCGTCAGTAGCGATTATTTTCGCGTCATGGGGATCCCCCTCGCCTCCGGCCGATGGTTCAACCAGGGTGACGAATCGGGCGGACCTCCGGTTGTAGTCGTCTCCGCGAGCACAGCCAAACGATTCTGGCCAAACGGCGACGCCGTAGGCCGCCATGTGCGCTTTGTCGGAGAAAACAACTGGCGCACGGTGGTTGGCATTGTCGCGGACGTCCGCGCCTACGATCTGCAAAATAACGAACCGACGTTCATGCGAGGCACGGCCTATGTCCCCTACACTCCGGCAGCGACCTTGGAGGATGGCCGCTTGCCAGCAGAAATGACCATCGCTGTCCGGACGGCATCCGACAATGGCGAGACGGCGAATCTCCTTCACAACACCTTGGCTGGCGCGGCTCCAAATATTCCCATCACTGAATTTAGAGCGATGCGAACGGTGGTATCGGAGGCGACCTCGACGTCCGCATCCACGACATTGCTCTTCACAGCTTTCGCCAGTATCGCCCTCATCTTGGGCATTGTCGGAGTGTACGGTGTCCTCTCTTATCTTGTCTCACGGCGCCGCCGCGAAATGGGCGTGCGGATGGCCCTGGGTGCGCAACGCAGAGACGTCCTCTGGCTGGTCATGAAGGAGGGAGCAAAGTTCGCAGCTGGCGGAATTACCCTGGGTTTGGCGGGCGCATTCCTTGTCGCTCGCTTGCTTTCGAGCCAACTCTACGGTGTCAGCCCGATGGATTCACTTACCTATATTAGCGTCGCAGTCGTCGTCGCGATCGTAACTCTGGCAGCCTGCTACATTCCGGCACGCCGCGCCATGGCAATCGATCCGATCATCGCGCTTCGCTACGACTGAGGAGACCGATAAAACCATGGTCCCACTGCACTTCGAGTAAGGAGGGAGTAATGACTGGGATATTGCGGGACGTTCGTTTTGGTACACGGCAACTACAAAAGAGCATGGGCTTCACCATTGTCGCGGTGATCACCATGGCTCTCGGAATCGGCTCTAATACTGCAATCTTCAGTAATGTCAATGCACTCCTGCTGCATCCGTTTGGTCTGGCTGAGCTGGACCGCGTGGTATCCGTCTGGGAGACAGTTCCCAAGGAAGATGCGACAAGCGTAAAAGTCGCTCCGGCTAACTTTCGTGATTGGAGACAGCAGAGCACATCGTTTGAGCAACTGGCAGCAGTTCAAAGCTGGAACGCCAACCTGACCGGAGAAGGTATCGCCGAGCGGGCTGAAGGCTACCGAGTGACGCCGCAGTTCTTTCCCCTGCTTGCACTTTCGCCCTATCTCGGAAGAAACCTCGGCGACGTTGACTTTCAGCACGGGCCTGCACCCGTTGTCGTCATCAGTCAGGGGTTCTGGCGCAAGAATTTGGGGAGTGATCCCACCATCGTCGGCCGGGACCTGCTGCTGAATGGACAGAAGTTCACCGTCGTGGGCGTAGCCGCGGAGGCCGCAGATTTTCCGGCAGGAGCCGAACTCTGGACGCCGCTCGACCCTACGACAAACGACAGTGCGGACCGTTCCAACCACTTCCTCGTTGTCATTGGGCGCGTCAGCAGAAGTAGTTCCATCCCGAACGCGGGTGCTGACCTGCAAGCGATCGCCAGCCGCCTGAGTCAGCAATTTCCGGCAACCAACGGGGGCCACGGAGTACGTGTCGTCAGCCTGGTGGAGGATGTCACACAGGGAACCCGACAGTTCGTTTCGGTGCTAATGGGTGCCGCCATTTTTGTTCTTCTGCTCGCATGCGTCAATGTCGCAAACCTCCAGCTGGCGCGCGCAACCAGTCGCCAAAAGGAGATGGCTGTTCGTCTGGGACTGGGTGCGGGGCGCTGGCAACTGATTCGGCAGTTGTTGGTGGAAAGTGTCCTACTGTCGGGAGCCGGGGCAATCGTAGGAGTTGCCCTCGCCAGCTTCGGTATGTCGGCCCTTCGAGCTGGTCTCCCTCCCTTTATCGTGCAGCATGTCCCTGGGCTTAAGCACATTGACTTCGACATGCGCGTCTTGGGATTCACCATCGCAGTGGCACTGGTCAGTGGTATTTTGTCTGGACTTGCCCCTGCGCTGCAATTTTCCCGATCTCAAGTTGGCGAGACGCTAAAAGAAAACGCCCGCGGATCAAGTGCCAGTGGCGCCTCTGGTAAACTCCGCGCTCTGTTGGTCACCTCCGAGATTGCTCTCGCCTTGGTACTGCTGGTCGGTGCCGGATTAATGGTAAAAGGCTTCCGCCATATTTTTGCCATCGAGCCGGGATTCGATCGAAGCCGTGTGCTCACGTTCAGTATTGCACTACCGGATTTGAAGTATCAGACCAATGATCAGCTCCGTGCATACTACGATCGCGCTATTCGCGACTTGCAGTCCATACCATCGGTTCAGTCAGTTGCTTGCGTATCCAGCCTGCCATCAAGCTGGTACTGGAACTGGACGGAATACAAGGCCGAGGGCGCTCCTCCCGCTGCTCCCGGAGAAACCCCATCCACGATTTCTCAAATCATCACGCCAGATTTCTTTGCGACCTTGCGGATTCCTTTGCTGAAAGGAAGGGCATTCTCCGCTGAGGACACCCGCGATTCCTTGCCCGTGGCCGTGATCAGCGAATCCATGGCGCGCCGCAACTGGCCTGGTCAAGATCCGATCGGAAAACATCTGAAGCTAGCGCCGCGCGACAGCCATCAACCCGACCGCCTCGTTGTTGGCGTCGTGGGCGACATCCGGCCCAATGTCCTCGATACCAGACTGAACCCCACAACCTACGTACCTTTGACCCAGTTGCCATCGCAATCGTCATCCTTTGTCTTGCGGACCACCACGGAGCCGAGTGATGCTGCGGCCTCAGTTGTCGCACAAATCCGTAATATCGATCCCACTGTGCCCGCATATGACGTCCGTACTCTTGCGCAAAGTATCTCCGACAACATGAGTGGAGTGGAGTCCTCGGCTCGCATGATGATGGTCTTTGCGGCGGTCGCGCTCCTCCTTGCGGCCGCCGGCATCTTCGCAGTCATGGCTTACGCGGTTAGCAGGAGAACCCACGAAATTGGAGTCCGCATGGCACTGGGCGCGCAACGGAATGATGTCTTGCGCCTCGTGATCTCCTCTGCTCTGAAGATGGCTGTGCTGGGTTTGGCAATCGGCTTGTTCATAGCCGGCCTTCTGGCGCGTGCACTTTCGAGCGTGCTCTTCGGCGTGGTCCAGGTGGACCTGTCCATCTTCGGGCTACTTACAGCAGTCCTTGCAACGGTGGCGCTCCTGGCCGCTTACGTACCAGCGCGCTGGGCGACAAAAGTGGACCCTGTACAGGCGCTGCGCTACGAGTGATTCGGAAATCGGAGAACAAAATGATTCAACTGAAGAACCTGGAACGCAGTTACAAACTACCGGCAGGTCAAACCTGGGTACTCAGACGTATCAATCTCGAAATTCGCCAGGGTGAATTTATCACGATTATGGGGCCGTCAGGCGCGGGCAAGTCTTCCCTGCTGAACGTCCTTGCCCTTCTCGACGACGGATGGGAAGGCGAATTCTGGTTCGGCGACGACGCGGTTCATACGATGAAACGCAAACAGCGCGCGGAACTCGCCAAGCGCAACGTCGGTATGGTCTTTCAGAGCTATCACCTGCTTGATGACCTTACCGTGCAGGAGAACATCGATCTTCCCCTCTCCTACAAAGATATTCCCCGTAAGGAACGGCAAGGCCTGGTTGCCGACACGCTCGACCGTTTTCAGATTGTGGCCAAGAAGGATCTCTATCCCAGCCAACTCTCCGGAGGCCAGCAACAACTCGTGGGCATCGCCCGCGCGGTTATCCACAAACCGGCTCTTCTGCTGGCCGACGAGCCGACGGGGAATCTTCACTCAACACAGGCAAAGGAAATCATGGAACTCTTTCGCGACCTGAATCAGCAAGGCACAACCATCGTCCAGGTTACGCATTCGGACGCCAACGCTGCGTACGGCAGCCGCACCATTCAGCTCCGCGATGGATGGATGGTCGGCGACACGGCCAATCCCTCGTTCTCTCAACCTGCGGAGGTCAGCGCATCGTGAGCTTATCTCCGGGGTTACGTAGATTAGTCTGTACCTTCGCAGCGGCACCATTCCTGCTCGCATGGAGTGCACTCGCACAAGAACAGGCCACGGCCGCCGCACAGGAGTCCGTGATCCCTCAAGGTGCCTCCATAAATTTCGAAATGCCGAAATCGCGCAATCCGTTGAATGCATACGAAGCGGATTCGGTTCCTGAGCCGGCATTGAGCAATTCCCCCTATCTCGACCAGCTTGTGCGCGATGGCAAACTCTACCTGTCTTTGAAAGACGCCATCGAGCTTGCGCTGGAAGACAATCTCGATCTCGCGATCGCACGCTACAACTTACCGATTGCGAACACAGACATCCTCCGCACCAAAGCAGGAGGATTCTTCCGCGGTGTAAATACCGGTGTCGTCCAGGGTACCCCCGGCGGTGGCGTGGGAGGATTCGGAACTGGAGCCCCGGGCGCGGGCGCGGGCGGTACAACCGGCGGCGCGGGCGGCGCAGGCGCAGGTGCTTCGGGCCTGGTGCAATCCACACTGGGTACTGGTACTCCAGTCTCGTCGTACGACCCTTTTATTAACGTCAACGGCGGTAATGAGCATCAAACCTCGCCGGTCGCGAATCTGCAGATCTATGGGGTTCCCTCGCTTCAGCTGAATACCACGCAGGTGAACGCACTCTATACCCAGGCATTCCCAACCGGAACCAGCATCAACTTCGGTTTCGCAAATTCGCGGCAGACGACCAACAGCCCCTATTTCAATCTCTCGCCAAGTTTTAGTTCAGCCTTTCGCTTTCAGATCCAGCAGGAGCTTCTTGCTGGTTTCGGCTTCGGTCCAAATCTGCGCTACCTGCGCATCGCCAGAAACAACAAGAAGATCTCTGACATCGCATTCAAAGATCAGATCATCGCGACCGTCACTCAGATCGAAAACATCTATTGGGACCTCGTCAGCGCCTACGAGCAGACGCGAGTCAACGAACAATCCTTCGCATTTGCTCAGCAGACTCTTGACAATGCCAGGAAACAGTTACAACTGGAGAGCGTTCCTGCCATGGAGGTCATGCGCGCCGAGGCGGAAGTTTCCAAGCGCGATCAGGAGTTGACTGTCGCACGCACCAGTCTTCAGCTCCAGGAAACGCTGATGAAGAATGCGATTACGAAGAGCCTGGACAATCCCGTGCTGGAATCGATGCCGGTGGTTCCGACCGATACACAAGCGCAACCGGCGCGGATTGAAGCGGCCCAGCCGATTCAGGATTTGATCTCGGAAGCGATCAGCAATCGTCCGGAACTGGCAGTATCCAACATCGATCTCGTCAACCGTCAGATCAGCAACCGCGCTGCCCGTAATGCCCTGTTACCCTCACTCTCCGTCGTCGGCTTCTACTCTGGTTCAGGTCTGGCCGGGCCGGTGAATCCCGTCTATAACCTCGGGCAACCTTCGACCGTGCCAACCGATTTCGCTGGCGCCTTGCAGAACGCCTTCAACAACACTAACCCGGACTACTATGTTGGCCTGAATCTGAATATTCCCCTTCGGAATCGGGTCGCAAAGGCCGACCAATACCGCTCCGAACTGGAATACCGCCAGGCGGAATTGCGCCTCGAACAGCTGAAAAAGCAGGTCCGAATCGAAGTACGAAATGCACAGTACGCTCTGGCTCAGACCGGTGCCAGAGTCGACGCGGCCCGCAAGGCACGCGATCTGGCCCAGCGCACATTCGAGATCACGAAGAAGGAACAGGAATTGGGGGCCGGTTCCAGCTATCAAACCCTCTCTGCCCAGCGAGATCTCGCCTTGGCAGAACTGGATCTGGTCGGCGCCTTGACCACTTACCAGAAAGCCAAAGTTGAACTGGACCGTGCTACCGGCACAACCTTGGAACATAATGGCATACTGATTCAGGATGCAATCACTGGAGTTGTGAGCCACCACACGCCTTAAGAAAATGCCCACATCTGTCAAAGTCGGAGACGATCTCACACTGTCGCGAGCAGAGTCCAGCGCGCCTGTGCGGATTCTGGCCGCGGACGATCAGGAGCATATTCTCGACGCTCTTGAGTTTCTTTTGCGCCCCCAGGGATACAAGGTCGACAAAGCCCGCTCTCCGGTAGTGGTGCGCGAGGCGATCAAGAGTACTTCCTATGACGCCATCCTGATTGATCTGAATTACACTCGTGATACGACCTCGGGCCAGGAAGGCCTCGACCTCCTGTCAGAGATCGTGGCGATGGATGCCACTCTTCCGGTAATCGTCATGACCGCATGGGGCAATGTCGAGCTTGCTGTCGAGGCTATGCGGCGCGGCGCCCGCGACTTCGTACAGAAACCCTGGGAAAACGAGCGGCTAGTATCGATCTTGCGGACGCAGGTAGAACTCCATCGTGCTCTGCAGCGCGCCGCAAGGCTGGAAGCCGAAAACCGTCTGCTGCGGGCAGAAGGTCGCCCGGAATTTATTGCCAGCGCCCCGGTAATGCAGCCCGTTCTCGAAACCATGGCGCGCGTTGGCCCCTCTGACGCCAATGTCCTGATCACCGGCGAGCACGGTACCGGGAAGGAAGTCGTTGCACAAACTTTGCATGCACTCTCGGCACGGGCATCGCGAACGCTGGTCGCCGTGAACACCGGCGCCATTCCCGACGGAGTTTTCGAAAGCGAGTTGTTCGGGCATGTGAAGGGCGCATTCACAGACGCGCGCACCGATCGTATTGGACGCTTCGAGCTCGCCGATGGAGGCACGATCTTCCTCGACGAGATTGGCAATGTCCCGCTCCGCCAGCAAGCCAAACTCTTGCGGGTTCTGGAAACCGGCGAGGTGGAGCGAGTCGGATCCTCACGGTCGCGCCGCGTGAATGTTCGCGTACTATCTGCGACAAACATAGATCTTCCCGCTGCCTGCACTGCCGGGCAGTTTCGCGAGGACCTGCTATTCCGGCTGAACACAGTCGAGATTCGTGTTCCCGCTCTGCGAGAAAGGCGCGAGGATATCGCTGTACTCGGTGCGCATTTCCTGGCTCGCTACTCGGCGCGCTATCGTCGTCCCATCCAGAGGTTCGATCCAGCAGCCTTGCAGGCGATGATGCAGTACCCCTGGCCCGGCAATGTCCGCGAACTGGAACACACTATCGAGCGTGCTGTGTTGATGACGCGGAGTGCGGAAATTCAGCCCGCCGATTTGTCCTTGAGTTCCCCGCGAGCGCAAACCCAGAACCTTGAGGAACTCAGTCTTGAGGCCGTAGAAGCCGTTCTTGTACGCAAGGCTCTGCAACGCTTTCAGGGGAACGTCAGCCAGGCCGCGGAGGCTCTAGGTCT
>Ga0335077_10010380_pt1 | contig 11586 bp, 10 predicted proteins | sample Lox_Sample_31_FD_207151 | JGI IMG/M metagenome (GOLD analysis project Ga0335077, IMG submission 207151) | Soil microbial communities from Loxahatchee National Wildlife Refuge, Florida, United States - Lox_Sample_3.1 | ecosystem: Environmental > Terrestrial > Soil > Wetlands | place: USA...
GCAGCCCAGCGAGGAGGAGCTCTTCCCGGTCATCGGCGAGGCGGTGGGGTACCTCGCGGGCGTGGAGCGCATCAGCGCGGCCCTCCTGGCCCGGGCCTCGCGGCTCAAGGTCATCAGCCGCAACGGTACGGGGGTCGACAACATCGACCTCGCCGCCGCCGAGGCTCGCGGGATCGCGATCTGCCGAGCCGAGGGGGCGAACGCGCGCGGGGTGGCGGAGCTGGCCTTCGGCCACCTGCTGGCGGCCGCTCGCGGGATCGCCGCGGCGGACGCCGAGCTCAAGGCCGGGCGATGGACGCGCGAGAAGGGTTTCGAGCTGGAGGGCCGGACCCTGGGCCTCGTCGGCTGCGGGAGGATCGGGAAGCTCGTGGCCCGTTTCGCCCTGGCCTTCGACATGCGGGTGCTGGCCTACGATCCCTTGCCCGACCGGACCTTCGCTCCCTCCCCCGCCTTCGGCTGGGCGCTCTTGCCCGAGGTGCTTCGGGAGGCGCACATCCTCTCGCTCCACTGCCCGCCCGCGCCCGACGGAAGGCCCCTGCTCGACGCGGCCGCCCTGGCCGCGCTCCGCCGCGGGGTGGTGGTGGTGAACACGGCGCGGCAGGGGCTCGTCGACGAGCCCGCCATGGCGGCCGCCCTGCGCGAGCGGCGCGTGGCCGCCTACACCATGGACGCCTTCGAGAAGGAGCCGCCCACCGATCTGGCTCTGGTCCGGACCCGGGGGGTCCTCGCCACCCCGCACGTCGGGGGCTTCACGGACGAGAGCGTCGAGCGGGCCACCGCCGTGGCCGTGGAGAACCTCCTCGCCTCGCTCAAGGGAAGATCCCCATGACGGAGCCGGGCCTCGCCGCCACCGCGGGGCCGGTCCCGCTCTCCCGGGTCGGCCCGGCGCCGGGGGCGGACCTCTCGGCCTGGTGGCTGGGGCAGGCCGGCTTCCTCATCGATGCCCCGGGGATCCGCCTCGTTCTGGACCCCTACCTCTCCGACACCCTGGCGGAGAAGTATCGCGGCAAGCCCTTCCCCCACGTTCGCCTCATGCCCCCGCCGGTCGAGCCGGGTGCCCTCCGCGACATCGACCTCGTCCTCGCCACCCATGCCCACACCGATCACCTCGACCCCGGCACCCTCGGCCCCATCGCCGCCCAAAACCCTGGCTGCCGCTTCGTGGTGCCGGCCGCCCACGCCGAGCTCGCCGTTTCGCGCGGCGCGCCCGCCGACCGGCTCGTCCCGGCCACCGCCTTCGAGCCCCTTCAGGTCGCGGGGACCCGCATCCATCCCCTGCCGTCGGCTCACGAGGAGGTGACGGTGGACACCCTGGGGCGCCACCTCTTCCTCGGCTACGTGGTGGAGCTCGGGGGAAGGAACGTCTACCACCCCGGGGACTGCGTGCCGTACCCGGAGCTGAAGGGCCATCTGGCGGGCTACCCGGTGGATCTGGCCCTTCTGCCCGTGAACGGACGGGACGCGCGGAGGGCCGCCGGCGGCGTGCCCGGGAACTTCACCCTGGGGGAGGCCATGGCCCTCGCGGTCGCCTGCGGCTTCGGCGCGGTGATCGGGCACCACTTCGGCATGTTCGCGTTCAACACCATCGACGCCGCCGAGGCCCGGCGGCACATCGCAGCGCGGGGAGACCTTCCCCGCTTCCTCCTCGCCGAGTCCGGGGTTCGCTATGACCTGCCGGCTCGACGGCCGGAGCGGGCGCGTGGCACGGTCGAGCCATGAAGCGAGAGCGGATCTTCGTGGAGGAGCGCAAGCGCGGGGTGCTCGAGTTCGTGCACGAGCACAAGCGGGCCACCGTGGCCGAGCTGTGCGTCCGGTTCGAGGTTTCGCCGGCCACCATGCGCAGCGACCTGCGCGATCTGGAGCAGGAGGGTCTCCTCATCCGGACCCACGGCGGGGCCACCGTGAAGGACAAGGCGCGCTTCGAGCTGGAGGCCTGGGAGAAGGGGATCCAGCGCTCCCCGGAGAAACGGGCGGTGGCCCGGCGCGCCCTGGAGCACGTCGAGGACGGGGACACCATCCTCCTCGACACCGGGTCCACCACCCTGCAGCTCGCGCCCCTGCTCTCCGCCCGGAACGAGATCACCGTGGTCACGAACGACCTCGTGATCGCGCAGCTCCTCGAGGATCACCCGAGCGCCACGGTCCACATGGTGGGGGGAGTGGTGCGCAAGCGCTTCCACTGCACCGTGGGCACCCGCGCCGAGCAATTCTTGCAGGGGCTCAAGGTGGACAAGGCGTTCATGGCCGCGAACAGCTTCTCGGTCGAGTCGGGGGCGACCACGCCCGACCTGCAGCACGCCGAGATCAAGAGGCGGATGATGGCCATCGCCACCAAGGTGTTCCTCCTGGTGGATTCCTCGAAGCTGGGCAAGAGCTCCTTCGCCCAGTTCGCCGCGGCCGACGCCATCGACTGCCTCGTCATCGACGCGATCGGGGCGGAGGAGGCCCGGGCGCTCGAGGAACTCGGGGTGGAGGTGCTCCTCGCGCCGCCCACCATAGACCCCAAGGGGAGCGAGAGATCATGACCGACATGGTGGACCGCATCCGGGCGGCGGGCATCGTCCCGGTGATCAAGCTGGAGAAGGCGGAGGACGCCCGACCCCTGGGGAAGGCGCTGCTCGAGGGAGGGTTGCCGGTGGCGGAGGTGACGTTTCGGACCAACGCCGCCCCGGAGGCGATCCGGCTGCTCCGGGCCGAGTTCCCGGGCATGCTGGTCGGGGCCGGGACGGTGCTCACGCCCACCCAGGCCGATGCGGCGCTCTCCGCCGGAGCCGCCTTCGCGGTGACCCCGGGCTTCAACCCGCGGGTGGTGGACCACTGCCTCTCGCGGGGGCTGCCCATCGTGCCGGGGATGAATTCCCCCAGCCAGGTGGAGCAGGGGCTGGAGCGCGGGCTGAGGCTCCTCAAGTTCTTCCCCGCCGAGGTCTCGGGCGGCGTCAAGATGCTGAAGGCGCTCCACGGTCCCTACGCCGAGGTGTCGTTCCTGCCCACCGGCGGCGTGGAGCCGGCCAACCTCGCCTCCTACCTGGCGCTGCCCTACGTGGCGGCCGTGGGCGGAAGCTGGATGGTGAAGGAGGAGCTGCTCCTCGCCGGGCGCTGGTCGGAGGTGTCCGCGCTCTGCGCCGAGGCGGCGCGGTTGGTGGCGTCGCTACGGCCGAAGCGCTAGGGGCAACGGCCGGAGAGGGCCCGGGCCAATCCGGTTGACGGCGTCGGCCGGTCGAGCTAGCGTTCATGACGTCCAGACGTCATGACGTCGTCATCGCCTCAGACCGTGGCCCGCCGGCCGCTCTCCCCCCCGGGCAGGACCAAGGGCCTCCCCCACTACCTCCGCGTCTACGAGGTGCTGAGGCGCCGGATCGAGGACCACGAGTACCCCGTCGGCTCCTTCCTCCCGCCCGAACCCGAGCTCGGGAAGCTCCTCGCGGTGAGCCGCACCACGGTCCGCAAGGCGGTCGAGATGCTCATCGAGGACGGGTTCCTGGTGGTCCGGCGCGGACGCGGCACCGAGATCCTGGATTTCCGGGCCATCCAGAAGCTGCACTTCGTGACCTCCTTCTCCGAGACCTTGCGGGAGCAGGGGTTCGAGGTGGGCTACCGGCAGGTCCACGTGTCGGACGTGACCGCCACCCCCTCGCTCTCCAAGGACCTGGACGTTCCCGAGGGAAGCCCGCTCGTCCTCGTCCACCGACTGGCGCTGGCGAACGGAAAGCCCATCGCCGTCATGGACAACTACCTCGTCCCGGAGCTGGCGCCGGGCATCCACGGCAAGGCCTCGCGGATCCAGTCGCTCTACGCCTTCCTGGAGGCGGAATACGGCCTCTCCATCGAGGCAGCCACCGATACCATCTCAGCCCGCGCCGCGACCCGAGACGAGGCCCGCCAGCTCGGGATCCCCCAGGGATCCTCGCTCCTCGTGGTTCGGCGTACCACCCACGCCCGAGGGCGCCCGGTCGAGCGGGCCGAGCTCCGCATCGTGGCCAGCCGGTACGAGTACAGCGTCCACACCGTCCAACGCCCCGGCCGCGCCGGGTGACCCTGAGGAGACCCCATGTTGCTCACCGCGGAGAAGCTGGCTCGCCTCATCGACATCAGCGCCGTCCGCGCGCAGCACGGCGAGCGGGAGATCCTGGAGATGGTGGCGCGCGCCAAGGAGTACCGCTTCGTGGCGGTGCACGTGCTCCCCTCGTGGGTGAGCTTCCTCAAGGCCCAGCTCGAAGGGGAGCGGGACATCTTGGTCGGCGCGCCGGTGGGGTTCCCGTCGGGCGGCCACACCACCGCCACCAAGGTGGCCGAGGCGAAGGCCCTCATCGCCGACGGCGTGCAGGAGCTCGACATGATGCTCAACGTCGGCAGGCTCCGCTCCGGCCAAGACGGGTACGTCGCCCGGGACATCCGTGCCGTGGTCGAGGCCGCCGGTGAGCTGCCGGTGAAGGTGATCCTGGAGGTGCATTACCTCACCCCCGACGAGATCAAGCGCGCCTGCGAGCTGGCCATCGGGGCCAAGGCCGCATTCGTCAAGACCTCGACCGGCTGGGCGCCGAGCGGCGCGACCCTGGAGACGGTCCGGCTCATCACCTCGTTCGTCGGGTCCGCCATCCAGGTCAAGGCGGCGGGCAGCATCCGCGACCTCGGAACGGTGGTGGAGATGCTGAGGATGGGGGTGACCCGCTTCGGCATCAACCTCGACGCCTCGATCGCGATCCTGCGCGAGTGCAAGGCCCGAGGCGGCGGCGTCGAGGTGCCCGACCCCGCGGGCCAGGGCGGTCCGCGCCTTCGCCGCCCCTCCACCGTCACCTGACGGAGCCCTCCATGGCCCATCGGATCGTCGCGTACGACCTCGGGACCGGCGGCGCCAAGGCCTCGCTCTACGGCGAGGACGGGACCTGCGTGCGCAGCGCGTTCCTTCCCTACGACACACACTACCCGGCGGGCGGCTGGCACGAGCAGCGCCCCATGGACTGGTGGGACGCCGTGGTCCGGGCCACCCGGCAGCTCCTCGAGGGCCAGGACGCGGCCGCGATCGAGGGGATCGCCATCTCCGGCCAGAGCCTCGGGGTGGTGCCGGTGGACGACCGGGGGGCTCTCTTGCGGGAGCACACGCCCATCTGGTCCGACACCCGCGCCGGCGCACAGACCCGCGAGTTCTTCTCGCGGGTGGACCCCCAGCGCTGGTACATGACCACCGGCAACGGGTTCCCGGCCGAGTGCTACGCGGTCTTCAAGGCCATGTGGTATCGGGACCAGGAGCCGGACATGTTCCGGAAGGTCCGGTGGCTGCTCGGCTCGAAGGACTTCGTGAACCTCCGCCTCACCGGCCGCGCCGCGACCGACTTCTCCTACGCCTCCGGCTCGGGCGCGTACGACCTGCGGCGGTGGGCCTATGACGAGGAGTTCATCGCCGCAACAGGGCTCCCCCGCCGGATCTTCCCTGAGGTCCTCCCCTCCACCACCATCCTCGGAGGCCTCACCGCCGAGGCCGCCGGCCTCCTCGGCCTGCGCCCCGGCCTCCAGGTGGCCTGCGGCGGCGTCGACAACTCCTGCATGGCCCTCGGGGCGAAGAACGTGGCCGACGGCCGCGTCTACACCTCCCTCGGGTCGTCGTCCTGGATCGCCGTCTCCTCCCGCGAACCGGTGCTCGACCCGGCTCGGAAGCCCTACGTGTTCACCCACGTGGTGCCGGGCCTGTTCACCTCCGCGGTCAGCATCTTCGCCGGCGGGAGCTCGTTCCGCTGGGCGCGGGACGTGCTCCTCGGGCTCAAGGCGGCGGACGGGCGCGACCCGTACGAGGCGATGAACGAGATGGCGGCCCGCGCGCCGATCGGTGCCCACCGCCTCCTCTTCAACCCCAGCCTGGCCGGGGGGAGCTCCCAGGAGCCGAGCCCCAACATCCGGGGAGGGTTCTTCGGCCTCGACCTGCGGCACACCCGCGACGATCTGGTGCGGGCGGTCATGGAAGGCGTGGCCCTGAACCTCGGGGCGGTGCTCTCCATCCTCCGCGGCTACGTGCGGCTGGACGAGGAGATGCTCCTCGTCGGCGGCGGCTCGCGCAGCGCCCTGTGGCGGCAGATCTTCGCCGACGTGTACGGCATGCGGGTGGTGAAGACGGGCGTCGACCAGGACGCGGGTTCCCTGGGCGCGGCCGCGGTGGCGGCGGTGGGGGTGGGCCTGTGGAAGGACTTCTCCCGGGTGGACGCCGCCCACGTGGTCGAGGCGGTGCACGAGCCCCGCCCCGAGGCGGTCAAGGCCTACGCCCGTCTCATGCCGGTGTTCGAGCGGATCCGAAGGGACGAGGCGGCCATCTGTCAGCTGCTCCTCGACTCGGGGCTGTAGGAGCCGGGGTGAAAAAGGAGAAGGAGGAAGACCCATGAAGATCGGATTGTTCTCGGCGACGTACCTCGACCAGAAGCTCGAGGAGGTCTGCAAGATGGCAGCGTCCCTCGGATACGAGGCGGTCGAGCTCCCCGCCTTCTCCGACAACCCGCACCTCGACGTGGAGGCGGTCCTGAAGGGCGGGAACGCCGCCAAGCTCCAGAAGGTGGTGAAGGACAACGGGCTCATCATCTCGGCGCTCTCCAACCACACCGAGAGCCAGCTCGTGCTGGGGCCGTACGGGAAGGACACCGACGCGTTCTGCAAGGGGACCAAGGAGGAGAAGATCCGGTTCGGCTCGGAGCGGATGGTGAAGACGGCCCAGGCGGCCAACGCCCTGGGGGTGCCGGTGGTCTGCGGGTTCGTGGGGTGCGAGAACTTCGGCCGCTTCTTCCCCTTCCCCTACGCCAAGGGCTGGGCGGACATGGAGCAGGAGTTCGTGGAGCGCTGGGGAAGGATCCTGGACAAGTTCGGCGAGTACGGCGTGAAGTTCGCCCACGAGCCGCACCCGAACCAGCTCATCTACGACATCGGCACCGCCGTCCGGGCGGTCGAGCTCATGGGGAACCGCAAGGAGTTCGGCTTCAACTTCGATCCCGCCAACCTCATCTATCTGGGCATCGACGTGGAGAACTTCATCGACACCTTGCGGGGCAAGATCTTCCACGTGCACGCGAAGGACGGCGAGCTGGTCAGCCACAACCTCAAGCGCTCGGGGATGATCCCCCAGGGCGACTGGCAGAAGCTGGACCGGGGATTCCGCTTCCGGATCCCGGGCTGGGGGTCGGTGCCCTGGAAGAAGGTGATCACCGAGCTGTCCTTGATCGGCTACGACTACGTGATGAGCTACGAGCACGAGGACGTGACCATGAGCCGCCAGGACGGCATCACCAAGACGATCAAATTCCTGAAGCCGCTCATGATCGAGAAACCGTACGAGGGACGCAAGGACGTCCTGTTCAACTGATCCGGAGGAGAGCCATGGCCAGGACGATGAAGGCGGCAGTCTTCGAGAAGCCCAACGTCATCACCGTGAAGACGGTGCCGGTCCCGCAGATCGGCGACGACGAGGTGCTCATTCGGGTGAAGCTCACCGGGATCTGCGGGACCGACTGGGCGATCTACACCGGCAAGTACTCGTCCGACCGGATGCCCCTGATCGCCGGACACGAGTTCTGCGGCGAGATCGCCGAGGTGGGCCGCAACGCCAAGGGGCTCAAGGTCGGCGACCGGGTCACCGCCGACATCAACATGAGCTGCGGCCACTGCTTCTTCTGCAAGCAGGGGCAGAAGCTCCTCTGCCCGGAGTTCCTCCAGCTCGGCATCCACATCGACGGCACCTATGCCGAGTACGTGAAGGCCCCCTGGGCCCAGGTCCACAAGATCCCCGCCAAGCTGAGCTTCATGGAGGCCGCCTTCATCGAGCCGCTCTCCTGCTGCGTCCACTCGGCCAAGGCCATGAACGCCGCCCTGGGCAGCTCGGTGGCCATCATCGGCTGCGGGCTGGGGATCCTCCACGGCGCGCTCGCCCGGCTGCGCGCCTGCGCCCCGGTGATCGTGGTGGGCGACAACCAGAAGCGGCTCGAGATCGCCCGGAAGATGGGGGCCGACCACGTCCTCTACACCAAGGAGGTCGCCGATCCCGTCGCCGAGGTGAAACGGCTCACCGGCGGCCGCGGCGCCGACTACGTCCTCGAGGCGGTGGGCACGGTGCCCACCTATGAGCAAGCGTTCCGCATGGTCCGCCACGGCGGGCAGGTCTCGGCCTTCGGCCTCACCGGCGACAAGGAGACCATGGCGCTCGCCCCCTTCGACCTCGTGCTGCACGAGAAGAGGGTCACCTCCTCCTGTGCGGGCGTCGGCAACGACTGGAGCGACGCCATCACCCTCATCGAGCACGGGCGCATCGACCCCCGGCCCATGTTCTCGATGGTGGTCCCCCTGGAGGAGCTGGAGAAGGCGCTCAAGGAGCTCCGGACCAACCCCGACCTCATCAAGGTCTTCGTCAGCCCCGAGGCTACCAAGCGGGAGATCCTGTAGCTCGACCCCGGGGCGGCCGGTCCCGCCGAGCCGCCCCGGAAAGAGGAGCCGCCCATGCAGATCCTCGGCATCGAGCACGTCTCGATCAACGTGGCCGACATGGAGGCTTCGGTGGCGTTCTACGAGGGCACGCTCGGGTTCGAGCGGCTCGAGACCGTCCCGGAGAAGGGCTTCGCCATCACTTACTTCGCCCTGCCCGGGGGGCGGCGCCTCGAGCTCTTCGACTACCGGGGGGAAAACCCCCGGCCGGCCCGCGGGGAGACCGACGTCGGCCTGCGACACCTCGCCTTCGAAGTCGACCAGGTGGCCGCGGCGGAACGGGAGCTGCGGTCGCACGGGGTTCCCATCGTGCTCCCCACCACCGAGTTGCCCGAGCTCGGGGTGCGGGTGCTCTTGTTCCAGGACCCGAACGGCGTGGTCCTGGAGTTCTGTGAACGGCTCGCGCCCCCGGACCGGGCGTGATCCACAACCCGGCGCGAGACGCGCCAAGACGAGCGGTGAAGGAGCGAAGCATGGCCACTGACTCCATCCTCTTCTCCCCCCTGAAGATCGGTACCAAGACGGCCGCGAACCGGATCGCCATCAACGCCATGGAGGGCTGCGACGCCGACACCGCCGGCAACCCCACGGCCACGACCTACCGACGGTACGAGCGGCTGTTTGAGGGGAACGCGGGCGTCATCGTGGTCGAGGCGCTGAGCGTCGTCGATGAGAACAAGGGCCGGCTCCACCAGCTCACCGCCCTGCCCCAGAACCAGGACGGGCTCGGCAGGCTGGTCAAGACGATGAAGCGGATCAACCCGAAGCCGGTCATGCTCTGGCAGCTGACCCACTCAGGGGAGCTCAGTAACCCCGAGTTCTCGAAGCGGGTGTGCGCGAAGCCGTTCCCCGGCTACGAGGGAGAGCTCCTCACCGAGGAGGAGGTCGACGTCATCCTGGACCAGTTCGTCCTCGCCACCAAGATGGCGCACGACTGCGGCGCCGACGGCGTCGACTTCAAGCTCTGCCACGGATACTTCGGATCGCAGCTGCTCCGCCCCTTCAACGACCGGAAGTGGAAGTACGGAGGCTCCTGGGCCAACCGGACCCGCTTCGCCTACGAGTACTACGAGCGGGTGGCCAAGGAGATCAACGACCGGAACTTCATCGTCGGCTCCAAGATCTCCGTCTGGGAGGGGCTGCCGGGGGGGATGGGTACCGCCGCGCCGGACTCGCCCATCATCGACCTCACCGAGATCTCTGACCTGGTCCGGGGCCTCGAGGCGCGCGGCGCCAAGTACATCATAGAGTCCGCGGGGAACCCCTCCCTGACCCTGGCCCTCACCCAACCGGACAAGAAGATCCCCGACTACGCCTACCTCCACTTCTGGTTCCAGAAGGAGCTCCGGCGGGTCCTGAAGCCCGAGACCGTCGTCATCGGCTCGGCCTATTCCATGTTCCGCGACGGGAAGAACCCGTTCCGCGGGGTGAAGCGGGAAGAGTCGTCCTTCACCTACTGGGCCGCGAAGAACCTGCGGGCCGGGGTCTGCGACATGGTCGCCCTCGGACGGCAATCGCTCGCCGACCCCTACGTGCCCGCGAAGCTCGAGAGCGGCCGGGAGAAGGAGATCGACTGGTGCACCTGCTGTGACAACTGCATCGAGTTCCTCATCCGCCAGAAGCCGGTCGGGTGCGCCACGCACGAGAAGGAGTACACGCTGGAGCTGCAGCAGATCCGCCGCGAAAAGGGCAAGCTCGCCGAGGCCGAGAAGCACACCTAGATGGAGCCGGTAACGGCATTCAGCGGTAAAACAGCGTTTTCGAGCGTATCTCGAAAACAGGTGGACAGAGTCCGAGCGATTATGGCAACGATCGACATGTGGCATCCGGTCGCGCTCCACCGCCCGAGGGGACCCGGGAGGCGGCCCAAAAGCGCGCACCATGGTCGGTGGAGCCCATGACGCCTCCCGCCACAGCGCCCCAGAGGCTCAAGGAGGCAGGTCCCGAGCCAACCCTGCGCATGCGGGGGATCTCCAAGAGCTTCTACGGCGTCGAGGTGCTGCACCGGGTGGACTTCGCCGTCGACCGAGGCGAGGTCATGGGGATGTGCGGGGAGAACGGGGCGGGCAAGTCCACCCTCATGAAGATCCTCTCCGGGATCCACCCCCAGGATGCGGGGGAGGTGGTGCTGAAGGGGCAGGTGGTCCCCCAGGGCGCCACCCCGCGACAGATGCAACGCCTGGGCGTCTCGATGATCCACCAAGAGTTGAACCTCCTGAACGAGCTCACCGTCGCCCAGAACATCTTCCTGTGTCGCGAGCCGGTTTCGGCCTCGGGCCTCATCGACTTCAGGAAGATGAACGAGGACGCCGCCCGACTGCTCGGGAAGCTCGGCGAGAAGATCGATCCCCGGCGGAAAGTGCGCGATCTCAAGATCGCCCAGAAGCAGATGGTCGAGATCGCGAAGGCCACCTCTTTCAACGTCGAGATCCTGGTCATGGACGAGCCGACCTCGGTCTTGACCGAGCGGGAGACCCGCATCCTCTTCGACCTCATCGCGAACCTCTCCGCCCAGGGCATCGCGGTGGTCTACATCTCCCACCGGCTGAAGGAAATCGGGGACGTGTGCCACCGCGTGACCGTCCTGCGAGACGGGTACCTGGTGGCCACCAAGGAGGTCTCCGAGGTGACCCCGAAGGACCTCGCCACCCTCATGGTGGGCCGGGAGGTGAAGGACACCCGGGCGGCGGACTTCGCGGGCGATCCCGACCAGGTGGTCCTCGAGGTCCGGGACGTGGCGGACGACCTCTTGCGAGGGGTGGGCTTCAAGCTTCGCAAGGGCGAGATCCTCGGGTTCGCGGGCCTGGTGGGCGCGGGCCGGACCGAGCTCATGGAGGTCATCTTCGGCATCCGGAAGCCGCGGACGGGCAGGGTGCTCATCGACGGCAAGCCGGTCGTCATCCGCAACGCCATGGACGCCATCAGGGCCCACCTCGGCTTCGTCACCGAGGACCGCAAGGAGACGGGGCTCGTCCTCTGCCGGGACATCACCGAGAACGCGAACTACGTGAACTGGCAGAAGACGCCCGGGCTCTTCAAGGGCAGGAAGACCACCGCCGCGAACACCCGGCGGATGATCGACCGGCTGGGCATTCGCTGCACCGGTGCCGGTCAGAACGTGAGCAACCTGTCCGGCGG
>Ga0335077_10010382_pt1 | contig 11585 bp, 5 predicted proteins | sample Lox_Sample_31_FD_207151 | JGI IMG/M metagenome (GOLD analysis project Ga0335077, IMG submission 207151) | Soil microbial communities from Loxahatchee National Wildlife Refuge, Florida, United States - Lox_Sample_3.1 | ecosystem: Environmental > Terrestrial > Soil > Wetlands | place: USA: Florida...
CAGATAGGCCCCGATGTCCGCATGCGTGGCGCCGAAAACCTGCTGCTCGGTTTCAAACGACGTGGCACCCTCCTGTCCGGCGGCAGCCAGGACGTCGGCATATTCTTTGGGCCAGCTCGACGCCAGGATCAGTTTGCCCACATCGTGCAACAAACCACTTACCAGACAAATATCGGATGTCTTCTTGGGAAGCCCCTCGGCCGTGGCGATGGCCTGCGCCGCCATCCCCGTGGTCATGCTGTGGCGCTGCAACTGACCGATGAACACGGAAGGCAGCCCCGTATTCTGAAATGTCGAAAACACGCCGGCGGACATGGTCAACGCGCGGATCGTATCCACGCCCAGGTAGACGGCTGCCTCGGCGGGGCTGGCGATGTAACGATACAAACCAAAATAAGCCGAATTCGCGATTTGAAGAACCTTGGCGGTCATGCCGACATCTTGCGCAATGATCTCGCCCAACTCGCGGCTCGAGATCTCCGGGTTGGCAAGGGAATCCACAAGTTTTGTGTGCACCGACGGCAGGCTGGGCAGGGAGGTCATGCGCGAAATCAAACTTCGCAGCTTGGGTGACAAGAGCAGTTCGCGGATTCGCGCGGCCGTGTTCAGCGCGGTTCGCAAGGTCGCCGCGTCACAGGGTTTGGCCAGATACTGGTGGGCGGTGTTCGACGAACGAACACTCAGGTCTTGTTTCACGGTGGCCGAGAGTACGATCCGCACGGTTTCGGGATGGCGCCGGAGGACCTCCGTCAACAGCTCGAAGCCATTCATGTCCGGCATGTGCATGTCCGTGACAATGACGTCAAACTCAGTCTCTTCGAGTTTGCGCAGGGCCGCCTTGCCGCTGGTGGTAAACGTCATTTCCCATCCGGCGCGCATACCCAGAAGGGTGGTCTTGAGCGCGTCGAGAACTTCCTGATCATCGTCCACAAATAGAACGCGCTTCGTGGCTGGCTTGCCCTTGCGTTCGTTCTCCGAAATGAAGAAGGTTTCCGTCATTCGTGGGATCAGAGTTTCTGACAAGTCGGAATTATCCGAATTGTAGCACGCGACCTGGATGCGACGATGTCAGCGAATGACCTACGCAAATGGTTAGGAATCAAGCCGCTGGTCTGTTATTCCAGTAGCATGGGCTCCAGGCGTTCTTCCGGCCTGGGCGCCAGATGCGGGTTGCGGTTCAAAAACCGCGCGCAAGTGTTCCAGCGCAGGATGGCATCGTCGTTCCCAGGCGGACGAATGGCTTCGGCCTTTTCGTACTGGTCCATCGCGTCGCGAAACCAGCCGTAAGCAATGGATCCGGTTCCCAGCCCAACCTGATTGATGAGGGCGCGCGCGCGGCGTTCGGAAATGATGCCCGCGTAATACAGCTTCGCATACGGGTCGCGCAGCCGCGGAAGCACATCGCGAGCTGCGCTGACCCGCGCCCCCGATCCGCTCTCAAACTGATCGGTGATGGCCAGGAGCAAAGAGATCAGGGCCTCCTGGTTGCCGGGATCGCAGCGCAGAATATCCTGGCAAATGCTCTCGGCCTGTTCGGGCTCATTCAGCAATCGGTAACGTTCAACGCGCGCCAGCGCCCTGGGGATGCCCTCCAAGGACAGCGGCTTGAGTTCCAGCATCGGTACCCTCCCTCCACTGGGCGGTTTTGCACGCCCCCCAGGTATTTACCATGCAACATGCGAAACAGTGCCGGAAGTAACGGGGAGAAGTACGGCCCCCAGTAATGGTACTTTCCAGTCGCGGCGCGCCGTCGGCCCGAAGCCGCGCGGCGTCCAAACCATACCTACAAAGGGCATGGACAGACGCTCCTTTCGCCCTCTCCCAGGGTTGAAGGTTCAAGATTACTACATCCGTGAGTCAACGGGCTGTTGGGGTGAATGGACCGAGAGATGTTACATCCAACGTGTGACAAGCCCATTCTCGGCGACAAAACGGCTGTGCTATAATCACCGCACTCATGGGGCAGATCACGGCGCTGGGGGCGCTTGCGGGGCGGGAAAAAGCGGAACTCGACAATGTTCTGTCGTCTGCCGCGTTTGGCCGTTCTCCACGGCTGGCTCACCTGCTGCAATATCTGTGCACGAAGTACTTCGACGGCGAGGCCGATCAAATCAAGGAGTACAACATCGCGGTCGACGTGCTGAACCGGCCGGAGACCTTCGATCCCGCCGAAGACGCCATTGCACGCGTTGAGGTGCATCGCCTTCGAAAGAAGCTCAAGGAATACTACGAAACCGAAGGAACCGATCATGCTGTCAGGATCGTTATCCCGACGGGACGATATGGCCCCGTTTTCCTGACGGCAGCCCAAGTCGTGGCCGATGAGGAGCTGTCGCCGCCAAGCGACGCTGAACCGGCCCCGTCCGCGAATGGACACGGGGGTCTCCCGCCAGGCGAAAAACACACCCTCGGACCAAAGCTTCCCCGCAATCTCAAAATCGGTTTGTTAGTTTTGTTCGGGATCTCCGCGTTGGTGGTGTTGTGTATCCGGTTGTGGCCAGTAGCCAGTCCGCAGGTCGATGGACCCAAGGCTGTGATTGCGAGCACGATTCCGAATCAGGAAGCCAGCATTCCACCGGTGGCGCCTGTATCGGACGAAACTGTGCGCATACTCTGTGGCCAGCGAAAACCGCGCACGGACAAGTTTGGGTACACCTGGGGCCCGGACCGTTATTTCGAAGGTGGAGAATACGCGGAAAAGCCGGTGCTGTTCCTGACCCGCACCACGGATCCGCCGCTGTTTGACGGCGCCCGCACGGGCAGCTTCAACTACAACATTCCGCTCAAACGCGGCGTCTACGAGCTCCACCTCTACTTTGCGGAAACCAGCTTCGGGGCGGGAACCCCGGCAGGCGGCGGAGAGAATAACCGCGTCTTTCACGTGGCCCTGGATGGTAAGCGCATTCTGAGCGACTTTGACATTGTGTCGGATGCGGGCGGTTCGGCGGTCGCCGACGAGCGGGTCTTCAAAGACATCTCGCCCGGCTCTGACGGAATGCTGCACATCCGCTTCATGAGCCAGAGATCGCAACCGATGGTGAGCGCCATCAAGGTGGAGCCGGCACAACCCCACCGGTTGAATCCGATTCGGATGGTCGCGCTCGATAAACCCACCATGGATTCCCGCCGGCAAACCTGGATGCCGGACAACTTTTGGAGTGGAGGGCAATTAGGTGCGTCACCCTCCAAACCTGAGGGGGCGCGCGATAGCAACCTCTACACGCGGGAGCGTTACGGCAATTTCAGCTATGCCATCCCCGTGGGCGACGGCGAATATGGGGTTACGCTGCATTTCGCGGAGAAGTTTTGGGGCCTGGAAAATCCAGGAGGCGGCGGCGAAGGTACTCGCGTCTTTGACGTTTTCTGCAACGGCGTCGCGCTGCTTCGGGACCTGGATGTATATAAGGAAGCCGGCGGCAACCGGCCGCTATTGAAAACCTTCCACGGGCTGAGGGCCAATGCACAGGGCAAGTTGCTGCTCTCGTTTGTGCCGGTTAAGAATTACGCCTCGGTGTACGCTGTCGAAGTGATCGACGAATCGCCACAGTAGAGCCGGCAGCGTCTTAGGGAGCGATGCCTTTTCCTTCGACCACGCGAATGTATTGGTTGACTGGCAGGTTCGTGAACTTATCGACCTGTTTGCTTGGCCCGGGCCAGTGAATCTCCAGCTCATCGAACTTCCCGGCCGCCCCGATTCCCAACACGACGCGCGGATCGTGGGACGAGAGATAACTGCCGCCGCTACTCTTGAACCGGGAACGCTTCCGGCCTCCGGCGGTCCAGTAAATCTTGGCGCCGACGGCGTCGCGGTTGCATGTCACGCCTTCCAGCTTTACTCCCAGCCAGTTGTTCTTTTTGGCGGCGTTGTTCTTCAGCAGCAGGGGCGCATCGCCGTTGACGCAGATCAGAACATCGAGCGCGCCATCATTGTCATAATCGCCCACGGCCAGCCCACGCGCATTAAATGTCCTTTGAAACGCCGAACCCCCCTGTTCACTCACATTGTGCAGCTTCCCGTCGTCGCCTTGACGGAACAATAACAGCGGCTCCTTCCAGGTGACCTGCAACGAGTATTCGGCGATCATATCGTCCGGATGGCCGTTCGCGAGAATCAGATCGACGCCGCCGTCGTTGTCGAAATCAAAATACTTGAGCCCCCAGCCGCTGAGGAGACGCGTGGCCTGCGCGACGCCCTGCACTACGGCAACATCGTCAAACGATTCGTCCTGGTTGTTCCTGTAGACCGAGAACATCTCCTGGTCCACATTGGCGACAAACAGGTCTTGCCAGCCGCGATTGCTCAGGTCAGCGGCGTCAACGCCCATTCCCGACCGCGCCTTTCCGTTCTGGCTAAAAGCTACGCCGGCATCCAGGCCGATCTCGTCCCACTTCCAGGTTCCACCCGGCCCCGGTCCTCGATTGACATACAAAAAGTCCTGCACCGTATCATTGGCGACGAACAGGTCCATGCGGCCGTCGTTATTGATGTCGGTGGCGACCACACCCAGGCCTTTACCGAGGGTCTTGCCGATTACGGTATTCTTTCCCACTTCCGTAAAAGTGCCGTCGCCATTGTTGTGATACAGAAAACTGCGCGTCGGAGTGAAGACCTTCGGAATGCAGTAGTAGTATTTTCCCAGCGCGTTGTTACCGCATCCGACGCGATGGTCGGGCGAGTAGTCGACGAAACTGCATATGAAAAGGTCCAGTCTGCCATCGTTGTCGTAATCAAACCAGACTGCGCTTGTGGTCCAGCCGGGAGTGGCCAGGCCCGCCTTCGCCGTCACATCGCGGAACGTGCCGTCGCGCTGGTTTTGATAGAGCATACATTTTCCGTAGGATGTGACGAACAAGTCCGGCCAGCCGTCGTTGTCGTAATCGCCAACCGCGACTCCCATGCCGAAGGTGCCGCCGCTCACGCCGGCCTTCTCCGTCACATCCGTGAAGGTTCCGTCACGATTGTTCTTGTACAGCGCGTTACGAACCGGTTTGGAGGGAGTGTAGAAATCACAGGGGCCGGAGTTCACCAGGTAGAGGTCCATCCAGCCATCGTTGTCGTAGTCCAGAAACGCCACGCCGGCGCCCATGGTTTCCGGCAAGTGGTGGCGCTGCGACATGGCGCCGTCGTGAACAAAGGAGAGGCCACTCGATTGCGGCGGGATCTCTAAGAACAGCGGCGGCTCGGGCCCGGGCCGGGCGCCGGCCAGACGGAACGTGCCAGCCCCGGCGAGCCACAACCATTCTCTTCGCGTGAAATTCACTGAGGGGTTATTCCAGGGTGAACGTGACGGACTCGCTCGCCACCTCGGTTCCTTGTTTGGCCACGAACAGGACCTGGTAGTTTCCGGCCGGCATCTTCTCCGTCGGCGCGGTGGCGACGTACTGGATGCGGCCGGCGGCATCGGGATCCGGCAGAGGCGGCGATCCGCCACCAATGGGTTCTCCATCCCGGGCGAACTGCATCGACAGTTGAGGCTTGGCGGCGGCGGTTTTGTCCGGATAGATCACCAGATAGAAGGACAAGCCGGTTGTCGTGCTCTTGCTGAACGAGGGACTGATGGTCGGCGTCACCAGCTTATCGGCCATCAGAAAAGGGTCCCGAGTAGACGTGTTCTCGTTCTTGTCGCGAATGGTTCGGACTAATGCGACGCTGCTCAACCCGAGAGTCGGCGCGTCCGGCGGGACAACGAACACGGACTTCCGCGCGCTTGTTTTGTTTCCACTCTTGTCGGATACGGCGGTCTCCAGCGTGTAGCGGCCCGGCCCCAGGGCCAGGTGCTCGTGATAAATGAAATGGCTCTGCCTGAATACGTCCAACTGGTCGGGTGGAGCCGCCAAGGGCACTTCGCCTCGGAGCTTGTGCACGACTTCGCCCGCGGCGTTGCGAACCAGTGCGATGTAGGCGAGCCCGCCTTCATACGGAGCATCCACCATTGGCGTCCGGATGCCGCTCGCCACGTTGGGCCGTTGGAGCGTCACGTTTCCGATGGGCACGTCCAAAACCACGCTGACCTCCGGCTCATGGCTTGGTCCGCGAAAGTGCATACCCGCGGATTGGAACGCGAACTCGCGCGGCAACGGGTTCGTAGTCAAGGACTGCATCAGGGGCAACTCATAAGGAGCGAGGATGACGCCCGCATTTCCCGTGGATGGCGGCAGCGCGAAGTAGCCGGAACGGGCCTGAATCCGCAGCCCTGCGCGGCTGGTACGCACTTCGATCTTGTGGAATGCTCCATCGTACTTCTCTATGCGCGGATCGTACGTGACCTGGTAATAGGTTTCAATGTCCTCACTGACCTTCTTCAGCTGGTCACGAAAATCGTTGGTGTTCGCGATCAGGATGCCGCCGGTGGATTGCGCCAGTTCAGCCAGCGTGTCCTGCGTATTCGCCTTGCCGCTGTTGATGGCTGTATCGAACACCTGCGCCATGGCCGGCGTCACCAGTCCGCTTCCCTTGCGGAGGTTGGCCCGCGAAGCGCTGGCTGCATCTTTCAGTTCCGAGACGGCCTCCTGATTGAGCGCCATAGTGCCCAGGCCCCGGGCGTCAATCGCATAAAACGTCACATTGAAGCGGTTCGCCGTGCTGATCAGCACGCGCCAAGGGCCCTCCATCCCCTGCGGAATCCCAAAGCCTGGTGAGAAAAACAAAATGGATTTGCGGCCGGGCAGCCGGTATTGCTGGCTCACCACGTTCATCAGCCCCCAGATGGCGCTTCTGCCAGTTTGGGCCAGTTCGGAGGTGCGCGCCAGTTGAAGCATGTTGAGCATCATCTGTGCCATGGCGGCGCCTCCTGGATCACCGCTCGGGCCTTTGCCCCCCGAGCCGCCGGTCGCATCGCTTCCGGCCTGGACCTGCTCACCAATGCTTTCGCCGGCTGTGGCCGGGCCAAGCTGCTGCTGCATTTCCTGTTCAATCCGCGCCGAATCCGAGATGAACTCCGTATACGCGCCGCTGGTGGCGTGCTCCACAGCCTTGCGCAGTAATCCAATGTCGTTGGTGAACGGCTGGAGTGCCTGCAGTGAATCACCTAGCACCAGCACGCCCATATAGACGTTTTGCGGAAACTCGTTCTTCAAGAGGTCCAGCGCGGCGGTTCGGGCAATCGTTCTTGCGTTCAAGTCCAAGCGATTAAAAATGAGCGTCACCAAACGGATTTGACGCTCGATGTCGAGGGGCTTCCTGGGCTTGACTTCCCCAGGCTTGGTCTGCGGCGCTTGTTCACCACCCGCGATCGCCTGGTCACCTTCAATCAACCGGAAGCTGGTAATCTTCCGCGCGACGCCATTGTCGATGACTTCCAACTCTCCAGCGTCGAGATTGGTGACGCGCTGCCCCTTCTTATCGCGAACCACGACGTCGAGCAACACCTCGTTGGCCCCGGCGTGCAGAGTCACGCTCCCGGACGCAGTTGGCGGCTGCTGGGCCCGCGCATTCCAAGACGCGGCAACCAAACACACAAGCGCTATCTTCTTCATCGGCGTCCTCCGCAGGTCACTAGGGTTCCAGATGGATGGATAGATCCTCCTCGGCGATTTCCGCGCCTTGTCGTACGACGAAGCGCACCGCATAGGTGCCCGGATCGAATTGATCGATCGGTGCGTTGGCGACGTACTGGATGCGCCCATGCGAGTCCGGCGCATCCATCGCCGCCGGCGCCACGCGTTTGATTTTGCCGTCCCTGCTGAATTCAATGAACATCTCGGGCTTAGCCGAGTTACGCGCATCGGGGTATACGATCATATAAAATGGCAGCGAAGTTGAAACGGACTTATTGATGATGGGAAGTAGCGTGGGCGTCACCGTCTTATCGCCAACCACAAACGGATCATCGGAGGCGGCGTCCGGCTCCTTTGGGCGCCACTTGCGGATGAGCGCTACGCTGCTCATAGCAAGCCCTTCGCCGGGCTTCGGCACGAACATCGTACTGCGGCGTGCGCCGGTTTGCCCGGTTTCCCGATCCAATACGGCCGCCTCAATCGTGTAGTAACCCGAAGGCACATCAAAATATTCCATGTCCGTAAATCGGCCCTGCTTGAACGACACCACCTGGTCCGCCGTCAACTCGACGGGCATCTCGCCTTGCAGCTTCTTCGCCACCGCGCCCTTCACATCTTTGATCAAGGCTACGTAGGCCAAGCCACCGGTCAACACCTTCTGGTCGCGCTTCTGGCGAAGCGTCACGCTGATCAACGGTATATCGATCAGAAAACCACAGGTTTCGAATCGGCCCTCGCCGCGGAAATGCATGCCGCCCGATTCAAAAGGCAGCGCGCGATTTGGAAGCATGTCGCTGAGCGCGCGCAGCAAGGGCACTTCGTATGAGTTCAGTCCGGATGTCCGCAGCATGTCGGGAGGCAGGGCGAAGTAGCCGGCTCGGGATTGCACGGCCAGCTCGCTACGATCCACCTTCACGTCGATGTGCCGGAACTTACCGTCATACTTGTCGACGTGCGGATTGTAGCTGATCTCGTAATAGGTATCGATTTCCTCCATAACACGCTCGAGCGGCGCGCGAAAGTCGTTGGTGTTGGCCGTGAGAAACCCGCCGGTCTGATCCGCCAGCATGGCCAGCGTATCTTGCGTATTCATCCGGTTGGCGTTGATGGCAAGATCGGTGGAGAGCGCAATTTCTGTTTTCGGCTGCATCAGAGTGGCTGCATCGCCTCCCAGTCCCAACGTCGTGTTCAGCACCGACGTCGCGGCCGCGGCCGACAGGCCCTCAGTGGCCTTCGTGTTCAAGCTTTTCGTGGACAGTCCATGCGCATCGACCGGATAAAAACTCAGGTTGTTCCGGTTCGCCGCGCTGATGACTGCCTGGAACTCTTCTTCCGCGCCCTGCGGAATGGCAAAGCCCTCTGAGAAGTAGATGAGAGCCTTGCGCCCCGGCAGCTCGCTCTGCCCCCGCACGGCGGCAAGCAGCGCCCAGATCGTTGACCGGCCTGCGGACGCCATCTCGGATCTTTCATTGAAGGAAATCATCTCGATCAGCGACCGGGCCATGATTGCGGCGAATGCGCCTGCCGCGGTGCCGCCAGTGGACATCTGCCCCAGGCGGGTTACCAAATCCTGAGCGCCGGACTGGTTTGGACCCAGCGCCAGCTCAACCTGCGCCCTCATCTGGTCGCTCTCGGCGGAAAACTGTGAGGAAGGCCGGCTCGTCGCCTTCTCCACCGCTTGCGCCAGCAAATCACGCTTGTTGGTAAAACCCTGAATGGCTTGCAGCTGATTGCCGAGCGTGAACACCGCCATGTAGACATTCTGTGGAAAGTTGATGTTCAACAGATCCAACGCTGCCCGGCGTGTGGCCGTGCGTTCACTTTGGCCCAGGCGATCGAAGATCAATGTGACCAGGCGGATTTGCCGGATGGGATCGAGCTTCTCGGTCGTGGTCGCGCCGTTGGCCGACGAAACCGCCGCCTCCGTGCCCTTCACCAGGCGGAACGAGGAAATCTGCCGCGGCACGCCTTCATCCAGGACACTGAACGCGCTTTGCGGCAGGCTGGTGACAGCGTGCCCCTTCTTGTCGCGCACCACGACGTCCACCAGCACTTCCTCACCGGATGTCTGGATAGCGGTCTTCTCCTGCGCTGGCGCAAAGCTTCCTACCAGAAGAGAAAGTGCCAGAAAGCGGTTCATATTGTCCGAGTGGGAAGTGGGGCGGACGCCCTCGTCCGCGCCGGACCCCCGGGTCCGGCTTCCCAGACTTGCGAATAGGCCGACGAGGGCGTCGGCCGCGGACCAGGGGGTCCGCCCCACATCGCCAATACTTCAATGAACTTACTGTTCATGACCTATTCCAGCGTGAAGGCCACCGTCTCATCCGCGGATTCCTGGCCTTGTTGGGCCACGAAGCGGATCGCCCAGTTGCCGGGGGGCAGCGCCGAGGCGGGCGCGTTCGCCACGTATTGAATCCGGCCCTGCGAGTCGGGGGCGCCGAGTTGCGGCGCGTTGGCTTTGCCGAGCACCTGGCCATCCTTGCTGAAAATCATCGTGAGGTTGGGCTTCTCAGCGCTTTTCTTGTTGGGATAGATGGTCATGTAAAAGGAAATCATGTTGGACTCGGACTTCTTCAGAACCGGGTTGACCGTCGGCATGACAATCTTGTCACTCATCAGCATGGGATCGTCAGCCTTTGTGCTCGCGTCTTTGGCTTTGGTGTTGCGAATCAGCGTCACGCTGCTGATGCCCAGCGAGTCCGACGGCGGCGGGACGACGAAGATGGCTTTTCGCGCGCTCAGCTTCTGCGACGGCATGTCGATGACCGCAGTCTCCAGCGTGTATCGCCCCGGGGCCAGGTCGATGCCTTCGTTATAAATGAAGTGACTGGAGGCCTTGTAGGCAGCTAACTTGTCCGGCGTCACCCGTAAAGGAACTTCCTGGCGCAGCTTCTTCACCACCTGGCCATCTGCATCCTTCACGACAGCCACGTACGCCATCTTGCCGTCAAAATATCCCGCCTGCTTGTTCTCTTCAAACGTCAGGCCGCCCACCGGAATGTCTACCACCACCTCGCACGTGCGGCCACTCGAAGCGCGAAAATGCATGGCCTCAGACTGGAAACCGAAGTCCTGTTTGAGCGGCTGAGTCTCCAACGCCTGCAACAGGGGCACTTCATATGCAGTTAGTAATTGCCCCCCCTGGGTCAGATTCGGAGGCAGTGCGAAATAGCCGGCACGCGATTGCACCCTGAGGTCGGCAATATCCGTCTTGACAAATACTTTGTGAAAAGTGCCGTCGTATTTCTGAATCTGCGGATCATAGGTGATTTCGTAGAAGCTCTGAACGTCCTCGGAAATCTTCCGGATAGGAGCGCGAAAGTCGTTGGAATTAGCGATCAGCACGCCGCCGGTCTGCTCCGCCAGCATTCTGATCGTTTGCTGTGTGTCCCCCTTGCCTGCGTCCATGGCTGAATCGGTAGCCCGTGCCTGATCGATGGAAATCCCGGTGGTGCTACTGGTGGAATTGCTCCTGGACGCCGCGGCGGCATCATTTAGCGCGCCACTGGCGCTGCCGGCCGTGGCCGACCGCGTGGCTAGGTCACTGCCGGTAGCGCTTCCGAACCCGACTCCAGAAGCCAACCCGCTCGTATCGATCGAGTAAAAACTGACGTTGGCGCGGTTGGCGACGCTGACTATCTGCTTAAATGGATCCTCGGTACTCTGCGTGATGGGGAACCCACCCGAGAAGTACAAGATCGTCTTGCGGCCCGGCAGGCGGTATTGCTCTTTGACCAGGTCGAGCAGCGGGAAGACCGAGGAACGAGACACATCATTGGCTTCATCGGCTTGCGCGCCCTGCAGAATGTTGAGCATCAACTGAGCCATGGCCGCGTTGGGACCGGCCGAATTCGCGGCGCCCGGGCCCGAAGCCGAGGCCGACGCCGCGGAAAGCGCGTTGGCACGGCCCGTAGCGCTGGCATCTCCGCCTTGCATCGGGCCGAGCATCTGTTCCAGGCCGCTGCGCACCTGAATGGTGTCGGAGGTGTAGTCGCTCACCGAGGCCGTGGCGCGCGTAATGGCCTTGCGCAGCAGTTGACGATCGTTGGTGAAGGGTTGGATCGCCTGGAGACGATGGTCGATGGCCA
>Ga0335077_10010383_pt1 | contig 11584 bp, 9 predicted proteins | sample Lox_Sample_31_FD_207151 | JGI IMG/M metagenome (GOLD analysis project Ga0335077, IMG submission 207151) | Soil microbial communities from Loxahatchee National Wildlife Refuge, Florida, United States - Lox_Sample_3.1 | ecosystem: Environmental > Terrestrial > Soil > Wetlands | place: USA: Florida...
GCGCTGCCTCGCTGGCCGGAACTCACGACGTCACTCAGGTCCTCGGCCGCCTCTTCCGGCCGGCTGTTCTTCTCCCCGTCAGCCGGTGTCGCGGCCGCGTCCCCCTGATCGCGCGGGCTCGCGCCCGCGTCGCCCTCACTGCCCGCCTGACCAGCCAGTTCTTCAATAGCCAGGCAGATCCGGGCTAGCTGCGCGGCCATCGTCGAACACATGACCGAATCCTAGAGACTTCCCGGCCTGGCCGTCCCTCAAACGGCCGTATCGAGCCCACCGGTCAGCCTTGACCGCCCCCGCCCGGGCGGCGCGTCCGGCCTTCGTCCGCCTTTCGCCCGGACGCGGCGGCCCTCGTCCCGCCCGCCCGGGCCTCGTCCTTCCCGATGCAGCCTTGCCTTTCCGCGGTCCGGCTCGAGCGGGCCGGACCGCGCCGCCACGGGCCGGCCCCGCGATCTCCGGGACGGGGCGACCCCGCAGCCGGCGCCACGCCGCGTTCTGGCCGCATCCCTCAGCGAGCCCGTGGAACCTGACATCTAACGTCGCACGTGAAATTCCCAATGTGGATAACTTCCGGCCATTGTGGACGGCCATGCGCGCCAGAACTTTTTCCTGCGCACAACCAGTGGACGGCATAATCGCAGGCAGGTGTGTCCTTCTGGCGCGCTGGCCGAGAATATCCACAGTGCCATCCCCATGCTGCGCACAGCGATGGCGGCGTGTCTGCACAGGCTGTCCACAACCCTGTGCACAGCGGCGCTGGACGTCATCGGACAGTCCGGCAAGACTGTCCGAGCCATCCGGTAGAACGGACTCAATGGCCCGCGCGGGTAACCGCGGGAATGCGCCGCAATGGGGGAGGTGCCTGGGTGAGCGTCGCGGAGATAGCCCCCCGCGGCGAGGAGTTCGAGCGGACCCCCCCGCACGACCTCGCTGCGGAGCAGTGCGTCCTGGGCGGGATGCTGATGTCCAAGGACGCCATCTCCGACGTGCTCGAGGTGATCCGGCCGAGCGACCACTACCGGCCCGCGCACCAGATCGTGCATGAGATCATTCTCGACCTGTACGGCCGCGGCGAGCCCGCCGACCCGGTCACGGTGGCGAACGAGCTGACCAAGCGGGGCGAGATCGCGCGGGTGGGCGGCGCGCCGTACCTGCACACGCTGATGGCCTGCGTGCCCACCGCCGCGAACGCCGGCTACTACGCCCGCATCGTCCGCGAGCGGGCCATCCTGCGCCGCCTGGTCGAGGCCGGGACCCGCATCGTCCAGCTCGGCTACTCCGGCGACGGAGACGCCGATGAGATCGTCGACCGGGCGGAAGCCGAGGTCTACGGGGTCACCGACCGCCGGGTCAGCGAGGACTACCTGGCGCTGTCGGAGATCATGCCTGGCGCGCTCGACGAGATCGAGGCCATCGGCAGCCGGGGCGGGGCCCTGACCGGCGTCCCCACCGGGTTCGCCGACCTGGACGCGCTGACCAACGGGCTGCACCCGGGCCAGATGGTTGTTATCGCTGCCCGACCGGCTTTGGGCAAGGCCCTTGCTCTTTCTACTCCGCTGCCAACCCCCTCTGGCTGGACGACGATGGGCGAGGTCCGGGTCGGGGACTGGCTGCTGGGCGCGGACGGGAAGCCCACCAGGGTGGCGGCAGCCACCGGCGTGATGGAGGGGCGGCCGTGCTACGAGGTGGAGTTCAACGACGGCACGGTGATCGTTGCCGATGCTCAGCATGAGTGGCGAACCGACGCTCGCGCAGCCCGGCGTCAAAGATCCGGGAAGCGGCCCAAGAATGCCTCGGCCACCGCTGTGCATGATCCTCTTGTCACGACGGAGCAGATCGCGGCGACCCTGAAGGTCGGCGGCGATATGCGCCCTAACCATTCGGTCGCCACCGCACAACCGCTCTGCCTGCCGGACGCGGGCCTGCCGCTGCCGCCGTACGTGCTCGGGGTATGGCTGGGTGATGGCAGCAGCTTCAGCGCAGAATTCACATCCGCGGACCCCGAGATATCCATGCTCGTGGATGGCCAGGGCATCGGAGCAACGAAGCTAAAGAGCCGCCTTCGGCTCGAAGTGCTCGCCAATAAGCACATCCCGGCGCGGTACCTGCGTGCTTCGGAGCGCCAGCGTCGCGCATTGCTCGCAGGGCTGATCGATGCCGATGGCACGGTCGGCCGGACCGGCTCGGTTCATTTCGCCGTTACCTCCCGGCGGCTCGCTGAAGATTTTCGCGAACTTGTGCACAGTCTTGGTTACCGCTGTGGCTGGAGCCAGAAGCGGGTCCGCGGCCGGACGCCCGACTCATCGATTGCCTATACGGTCACGTTCACTACCAGCGACGATGTATTCTGGCTCGAACGCAAGCGGATTATGCACAAAGAGCGGCGTCCGCAGGGCAGGACGCCGCGAATGCGCCAGCGGCTCATCACGGCCGCGCGCGCAATACCGAGTGTGCCAGTGCGTTGTGTCCAGGTGGACAATTCAGATCAGATGTACTTGGCCGGCCGGTCGATGATCCCCACCCATAACTCGACGCTGGCTCTCGACCTGGCCCGCGCGGCCTCGGTCAAGGCCGGGCTGACAGCGGTGATCTTCAGCCTGGAGATGAGCCGCAACGAGATCACCATGCGGCTGCTCTCGGCCGAAGCACGGGTCTCGCTCCACTCGATGCGCACCGGGCAGCTCGGCGAGGAGGACTGGACCCGGCTGGCCCGGCGGATGAGCGAGGTGGTGGATGCGCCGCTGTTCATCGATGACTCACCGAACATGTCGATGATGGAGATCCGGGCGAAGTGCCGCCGCCTCAAGCAGCGGCATGACCTGCGCCTAGTGATCATCGACTACCTGCAGCTCATGAGCTCCCCGAAGCGAGTCGAGAACCGGCAGCAGGAGGTGTCGGAGTTGTCCCGCTCGCTCAAGCTGCTCGCCAAGGAGCTCAACGTACCCGTCGTCGCCGTCGCCCAGCTGAACCGCGGCCCCGAGCAGCGGTCGGACAAACGCCCGCTTCTGGCCGATTTGCGCGAAAGTGGCAGTATCGAGCAGGATAGTGACGTCGTGATACTTTTGCACCGAGAAGATGCTTATGAGCCGGAGTCGCCGCGGGCGGGCGAGGCGGACTTCATCGTAGCCAAGCACCGTAACGGCCCGACCGCCACGGTCACGGTCGCGTTCCAGGGCCACTACAGCCGCTTCACAGACATGGCCAGGATCTGATCAGCTGTTGGTTGTAGGGTCTCTTTTTCGGCTGCACTTTCTCAAAGACGACTGCACCGAGGCCGCACTTGTGCAGAATTTTTGGCTCAGTCCCAACCACAACTGTGACCGATAGTTGGCGGATGTGATTCTTAGTGGGCGGAGCGCTCAGAGGATGAGCAGAGGTTCCGGACCGGCGCTATGGCCTGCGCGCGATCACGATCAGTTCAGGGGAGCCGACGGCTGGGGTGGTTCGGTCCCAGTCGCCGTAGACGTGCTGGACGTCGAAGCCGGCGAGAACGAGGGTGAATGGAAGGCCGGCTCGGCCGGGCTGCCCCTAGAGTGACGTGGTGAAGCTTCTCCTTACCGATTCTGGTGTCAGGAACGAGAGCATTCTGGCGGCGCTGGTCGATCTCTTGGGCAAGCCGGTCGCCGAGGCCAGCGCCCTCTGCATCCCCACCGCAGGGTACGGAGGCCCGTACGGGGAGCCGGGCGGGCCGTGGCGTTTCACCAGCGGGAGGTCCTCCAGTCCCATGACCGGGCTGGGGTGGAAGTCGGTGGGCGTGCTGGAGCTCACCGCGCTGCCCGGCATCGACAAGGAGCGCTGGGTCTCCTGGGTCCGGGAAGCAGACGCCCTGCTGGTGAACGGCGGCGACCCGCTGTACCTGTGCCACTGGATGCGGGAGTCCGGACTGGCCGGCCTCTTCCCGTCGCTGCACGACACGGTTTACGTCGGGCTCAGCGCCGGGAGCACGGTGCTGACTCCCCGGACCGGGTATGAGTTCGTCGACTGGCAGCCGCCCGCTGGTGACGACAGCATGCTGGGAGTCGTCGATTTCTGCATCTTCCCGCACCTCGACCTCCCGGACCGTCCGGACAAGAGCCTGGCCGAGGCGGAACGCTGGGCCGCCCGGATAAAGGGCCCGGCATACGCCACGGACGCTCAGACCGCCATCAAGGTGACCGACAGCAGCATCGAGGTCGTCTCCGAGGGCCACTGGAAGCTGCTCAGCCCAGCATCATGAACGCCGGCGACCGTGAGCCCGCGGCCGACGCGGTCCTCGGCGGTGCGTGTCGCGCTTGATCTGTGCCACACTCACTGAGATGATGCACGCAGAACATCCATGCGAACATAAGTTCGATATCGGGGAGTAGCATGGAGGTCACTGACCAGCAGCGAAGGCTGCTCGAACTGTGTGCGATCCGGGTCGACGGCGTGAGCGTCGACTGGAGTCTCATCGCCCGCCAGGCGCAAGATCCCACGGGCCTTGACGACCTGTTCCGTGGGGTTATCACCGAGAAGTCTGCCGCAGCCACACGATCACGTCCGGTCTTGACCGCCGGGCTTCACCGTTTGCCTGCGCTGGCAGAGCGCGTCAGCGCGGAGCTTGAGGCTGCGTCCAGCGCTGGAGCCAGGCTGGTCACGGTGCTCGACCGGGACTACCCGGCAAACCTGCGCCTGATTCCCAACCTTCCGCCGTTCCTGTTCTACCGCGGCGAACTCAGCGACGAGGATGCCCGCTCGGTCGCCGTCGTCGGCACGCGACAGGCCAGCGAGGACGGGATCCGCCGCGCGGCGACCATGTCGAAGCTGCTCGCCGGCCAGGGAGTGACCGTGGTGTCCGGTCTGGCGAAAGGCATCGATACAGCCGCACACCGCGCCGCTTTGGATGCGGACGGCCGGACCATCGCGGTGCTGGGTACGGGGATCACCAGGTGCTATCCCGGTGAGAACCGCGACCTGGCCGAGGCGATCACAGGTAGCGGCGTGCTTGTGTCGCAGTTCTGGCCGACCAGCCCGCCAAGCAGGTTCACCTTCCCACGCCGCAACGTTGTTACATCAGGGATCAGCCAGGGCACCATCGTGATTGAGGCAACCAGTACCTCTGGTGCCAAGATGCAGGCGAGGCTTGCCCTCGACCATGGCAAGAAGGTGTTCCTCATCCGCTCCCTCGTCACCTCCCAGCCCTGGGCCAAGGACTACGTCGGCATGCGCGGCGCGATCGAGGTAGGCGACGTTGACGAGGTGAGCACCCAGCTCGCCGCGCCCGAACGGGTCCGGCAGGCGACCGAGCAGCAACACCAGTTGACGCTCTCTTACCTATGAGCAGCCGGTGGACAACCCCATCGTCGTGCTTCCCGCCGGGGAACCACCCGGGTTCCCCCAGTGCCCAACGTGCCCATATCGCCTCATGGGCCCGGCCTGGATTTGCGTGGCATGCGCCAGCAAGACCTTAGAGGCGATCGCCCCGCGGGCGTGCCCGGTCTGCAGCCAGCGGCTGGACGACGACAGCGCCTGCCGGAACTCGCTGTGCCGGGAGCGGAACCGGCGCGTCGAGCGCATTGACGCGATCGCTTACCACTCGGGCGCCCTGCAGGACAAGATTCACAGCTACAAGTACGAGGGCAAGACTGGCTGGTCGCTGATCTTCGGCCGGCTGCTGGTCGGCTGGCTTGAGGCTCACGCCGAAGGCGATCCTCCCAACCTGATCGTCGCGAACCCCACCTACATCGGCCCGGGCCAGCCGGGTCCTGGCCACATCGAGGGAATCATCAGGTCGGCCGCTACAGCCGACTACGACGGGCGCTGGGCCTTCGACACCAGCACCCCTGCGGCGATCATCAAAAAACAGACAACGGACAAGTCGGCCGGAAAGGGCCTTGCCGAGAAACGGGCAGCCGCAGCAGCCCTACGCCAAGTCCTGGACGTCCCCGACCCCGCCCGCACACGCGGGCGCGACATCCTGGTGTTCGACGACGTGTGCACCACCGGATACCAGCTCAGCGCGGTCGCCGACTGCCTGCTCGACCAAGGTAAGGCGGCCCGCGTCCGCGCACTGGCCCTGGCCCGAGCGCCGTGGCAGTGAGCGCAGCATCGATGCCCCGCTCTGCGAAGAAATGCCATGAAACTGAGGCTGAGCGGGAGTGGCCACGGGTGAGACATCCGAGAACCCGCAGGTCACGGAAGATCAACATGTCGCTGGTATCGCCCGCTACGAGGCGCAGATCGCCCAGGCCATCCCCGCCGCCGACGCGGACCTGCGAGCCGCGATCATCAGCGCCATCACCCTCGGCATCACGGTCTCGCGGCACCTCGTCAAGTCCGACGATCTCGCCACCGCGGATCCGGCACAGGTCATCCGGCTGCTGCGTCCCTGTGTGCTTTCGCTGGCCGCCCGCCCCGACCAGCCGGTCAGCACAGGCTAGAAACGGCTCGGGCCAGGCGAATGATGCCGTCTGTGATTGCCCGCTCGTTGAGGTTCGAGTAGCCAAAGATGAGGCCGCCCCGCGGCGCGGGCGACAGCCGGTAAGGCGACACGCCGGCGACGGCGACTCCTGCACGGGCCGCCGCCGCGATCACCGTCGCCTCCTCGAGATCCTGCGGCAGCCACGCGACCAGGTGCAGGCCAGCGGCGATCCCGGCCGGCCGCAGTTCGGGCAGGTGCTGGGCCAGCGCGGTCAGGAGCGCGTCGCGGCGGGCGCGATACACGGGGCGCATGCGCCGCAGATGGCGATCGAACTCGCCCCGGGAGAGGAAATCAGCGAAGGTCAGCTGGTCCAGGATGGGGGAGCCGCGGTCGGCCAGCAGCTTGGCCTCGGCGAACGGCTCGACGAGATCCCGCGGCAGGATGAGCCATCCGAGCCGGAACCCGGGCGCCAGGGTCTTGCTCGCGGTCCCCGCGTAGGCGACCCGGTGGGGATCCAGGCCTTGCATGGCACCGACCGGGGCCCGGTCGTAGCGGTATTCGGCGTCGTAGTCATCCTCGAGGACCAGCGCCCCGGTCCGCTGCGCCCACCCGAGCACCGCGGCGCGCGCCCGGGGGGAGAGCACACCCCCGGTCGGCCACTGGTGCGATGGAGTCAAGATGAGGACATCGGCATCGAGTTCGGCCACGGCGTCCACGCGCACGCCGTCATCGTCCACCGGCACGCCGGCCACATTCAGGCCCAGCGCCTGCGCGATGGGACGGGCATCGTCAGAGGCCGACGGGTCCTCGACGGCCACCGTTTTGGCGCCGCGAGCGGCCAGCACTCCCATCAGCAGCGCCGCCGCCTGCGCGTAGCCGCTGGTGATGACGATCGTCTCGGGATCGGCGTTGGTCCCCCGCACGCGGTTGAGGTAGGCGGCGAGCGCCGACCGAAGCTCCACCGCCCCGCGGCCGTCGAGGTAGCCCAGACGCTCGTCGGCGGCCTGGGTGAGAACGCGGCGCACGGAGCGCAGCCAGGCCGCCCGGGGGAACGCCGCGACGTTGCCGCGGCCGTAGCCGAAGTCGACCACAGGGCGATCCCGCCGGGCCGGAGCCGGCCGCCCGGACCCGGGTGCGGCGCCTGGCGAAACCGCGGCCGCGGCGGGCGCCACCTGCGTGTAGCCGCCGCTGCGGCTGGTCAGGTATCCCTCGGCGACGAGCTGCGCATAGGCCTCGACCACGACACCGCGCGTGACACCCAGCTCAGCCGCCAGGGCGCGGGTCGGCGGTAGCGCAACGCCGGCGGGCAGGGCTCCCGAGCGAATCCGCCCGCGGATCGACGCCTCGATCTGGCGGTGCAGCGCGTTCCGGCCGTTACGGTCCAGGTCGATCGCCAGCTCCGAGACGGGCGACAAATTGGTCCTCAAATCTGACACAGAAATGGACCTTACCATGGGGACCGATTCCTATGAGCCTGGTGCCATGACGACTACAGCATGGCTCCCCGCCACCATCCGCCGTTCGCACTTCGATGGTCAGGTCCTCACTCCCGGCACCCCCGGCTACGACCCGGCCCGGTCGGTCTGGAACGCGATGATCGATCACCGCCCGGAACTGATCGCCCGCTGCGCCTCGGTCGGCGACGTCGTCACCGCGGTGCGCGCCGCCCGCGAGGGCGACCTGGAGATCGGCGTCCGTTGCGGCGGTCACAACATCGCCGGCCTCGCCGTCCCGCGCGGCGGACTCATGATCGACCTCACCGCGCTCGGCCGTGTCACCGTCGATCCGGTCACGCGGCGGGCCCGGGTGCAGGGCGGCGCGATGCTCGGCACCCTGGACCGTGCCACGCAGCCCTTCGGCCTCGCCACAACGGCCGGCAACGTCTCGCACACCGGCGTCGGCGGGCTGACCCTGGGCGGCGGCATGGGCTGGCTGGCGCGCCAGCACGGTCTCGCCTGCGACAACGTCGTGTCCTGCACCGTCGTCACCGCGGACGGCGACATCGTGCGCGCGTCCGCCGATGAACGCCCGGACCTGTTCTGGGGCCTGCGCGGCGGCGGCGGCAACTTCGGAATCGTCGTCGAGTTCGAGTTCCGGCTGCATCCCGTCGGCACGCGCGCCCTGGTCGCGGAGCTCACGTTCCCGCTCGATCGCGCCGCCGCGGCGCTGCGCGGCTGGCGCGACCTAGCCGAGGAGGCCGCCCGCCCCGCCACGATGACCGCCGAGATCTCCGGCGGCACCGTCACCCTCGGGTACGTGTGGGTGGGCGACCCGGAGGCCGGCCGGGCGATGCTGCCGGCGCTGCGCTCCACCGGCGTGCCGGACGGCGAAGTCGCGCGCGAGCTCTCCTACACCGAACTCCAGACCCGCGAGGACAGCATCGAGGCCTACGCGTACCGGCGCTACTGGAAGGGCCACTACCTCCCCGAACTGTCCGACGGCGCGATCGGGGAGCTCGTGGACCGCGACCCGGCGGACGTCACCCTGCCGGGCGTCAGCCTCCAGGCTTACGGCGGCGCGATCGCCGACGTCGACGATGACGCGACCGCGTTCAGCCATCGCCGCACGCGCTTTGAGTACGTCGCCGCCGTGAAATGGAGCGATCCTGCCGAGGACATCCTGCGGATGGGAGCAGCACGGCAGGCAGCGGCCAAGCTTGATCCGTTCGCCGCGGGCGCCTACGTCAACGCGCTCAGCGACGAGGGCGCGCCGGGCGTGCGCCGCGCCTACTCCGAGGTCAAGCGCGCGCGCCTGACCCAGGTCAAGGACGCCTACGACCCGGACAACATCTTTCACCTCAACCACAACATCAAGCCCACCGGCCGCGCGGGTCGCCTGGCAGACAGCTACGGGCGGGCTTGATCCCAGCCGCAGGCGGGACGGACCGTGACCCGCGGGAGGCTTACGTGCTACGCCCGCCCACAGGGGGCTGCTGGGAGTCCCGCCTGGTTGTAGGTTCTCGATAGACACGTCCTCTCGTCAGAAGAGATGCTCCGGCAATGTGGCGCGCAACCGGCATCATCTTTTGGCCAGTTTCTACAAGTTCCGGCGCGCGGCATGGTCGGCTGCGGCATTTCACCGCTGAGAGCGGTGTACGAGAGTGTTCAGTCTGGGAGCGGATTGCGTCCGTTCAGTCCGCCCAGCACGTATCTGCCACAGGAGAGTCGGCCCGTGTTCAGTCGCGTCGCCATCGTCAACCGCGGAGAGGCCGCGATGCGGCTGATCAATGCTGTCCGGGAGCTCTCTGCGGCGGCCGGGACGCGGATCGAGACCGTCGCCTTCTGCACCGATGCTGACCACGCGGCCACCTTCGTCCGCGAAGCCGACCTGAGCTATGACCTCGGCCCGGCGTCCGCCCGGCCGTACCTGGACCTGGCGGTGCTGGAGCGGGCGTTGTGCGAGAGCGCCGCGGACGCGGCGTGGGTCGGCTGGGGATTCGTCGCCGAGGTCCCCGCGTTCGCTGAGCTGTGCGAGCGGCTCGGGGTGGCGTTCGTCGGCCCGACCGCCGAGGCGATGCGCAAGCTAGGCGACAAGATCGGCTCCAAGTTGCTCGCCGAGGAGGTCGGCGTCCCGGTCGCGCCGTGGAGCCGCGGCGCGGTGGACGACCTGGACGCCGCCGTCCGCGTCGCGCGCGAGATCGGGTACCCGGTGATGCTCAAGGCGACCGCGGGCGGCGGGGGGCGGGGTATCCGGGTGATCACATCCGCCGAGCAGCTCTCCCAGGTCTATGAACGCACCCGGATGGAGGCCGAGCGTGCCTTCGGCAGCGGCGTGGTGTTCCTGGAAAGCCTGATCACCGGCGCGAGGCACGTCGAGGTGCAGGTGGTCGGCGACGGCCAGGGCGCAGCGTGGGCCCTCGGCGTGCGCGACTGCTCGGTGCAGCGGCGCAACCAGAAGGTGATCGAGGAGTCCGCGTCGCCCGTGCTGACTGCGGCGCAGGCCGACGAGCTCAAGGCGGCCGCCGAGCGGCTGGCGCTGGCGGTCGGGTACCGGGGCGCGGGCACGGTCGAGTTCCTGTATCACCCGGCCGAGAAGCGGTTCGCCTTCCTGGAGGTGAACACCCGGCTGCAGGTCGAGCACCCGGTCACCGAGCTGACCACCGGAATGGACCTGGTGAAGGCGCAGCTGCACGTCGCCGCGGGCGGAAACCTGGAGGGCAGGCCGCCCGCCGAGACCGGACATGCCATCGAGGCGCGGCTCAACGCCGAGGACCCGGACCGCGACTTCGCCCCGTCACCGGGCCGCATCGTCCGCCTGGACCTGCCCGCCGGTCCCGGCATCCGGGTGGACACCGGGGTCAGGGAGGGCGACTCCATCCCCGCCGATTTCGACTCGATGATTGCGAAGATCATCGCGTATGGCCGGGACCGTGACGAGGCACTGAGCAGGCTGCGCCGCGCGATGACGCAGACCACGGTGATCATCGCCGGCGGCGCGACGAACAAGAGCTTCGTGCTCGAGCTGCTCGACCAGCCCGAGGTGACCGACGCGACCGCGGACACCGGCTGGATCGACCGGGTTCGCGGTGAGGGCGGGCTCGTTGCGCGGCGGGGTTCTGCGGTCGCCGTGGCCGTCGCGGCGATCGAGGCCTACGAGGATGCCGAGAACGTCGCCCGGCAGCGGCTGCTGTCTACCGCGCACGGCGGCCGCCCGCAGGTCCAGCTGGACACCGGCCGCCCCGTCGAGCTCAAGCTGCGTGGCATCGGTTACCGGGTGCACGTCGGCCATGTCGCGCCGCACCTGTTCCGCGTCGCGATCGCGGCGGGCAACGGCCGCCCGCAGGCGGCGGACGTCGAGATCGAGCGCTTCGACCCGCAGGCCGGCCAGGCCGTCGTCAACGGCCGGCGTTTCCGGCTGGTCAGCAGCGCGCACGGGCCAGCGCACATCGTCGAGGTGGACGGCGTGGCGCACCGGGTCAGCCACGACGAGGGCGGCGTGGTCCGCGCTCCCGCGCCCGCACTCGTGGTCGCGTCTCCGTTGCGGGCGGGAGCCGAGGTGGAAGCCGGCGCACCCGTGCTGGTGCTGGAGTCGATGAAGATGGAGACGGTCCTGCGTGCTCCCTTCCGCGCGCGGCTGCGCGAGTGCCTGGTGGCGGTGGGCAGCCAGGTCGAGACCGGGGAGCCGTTGCTACGGCTGGAGCCGCTCGACGCCGGCGACGACGCGGGCGCCGAGCAGGACACGCCCGCCGCCGGGCAGGACACGCCCGGCGCG
>Ga0335077_10010384_pt1 | contig 11584 bp, 9 predicted proteins | sample Lox_Sample_31_FD_207151 | JGI IMG/M metagenome (GOLD analysis project Ga0335077, IMG submission 207151) | Soil microbial communities from Loxahatchee National Wildlife Refuge, Florida, United States - Lox_Sample_3.1 | ecosystem: Environmental > Terrestrial > Soil > Wetlands | place: USA: Florida...
CAAGGTGGTGCTCGTCGAGGCGGACCCGAACCACCCCCTGCTGGAGGAGGCCAGGGCGACGGGAGCCCGGGTGATCATCGCCGACCCGGGCCGGGCGGGCGCCCTGCGCCCGGTCCTCACCCACCTGGGCCGGCCCGCGGTGCGGCAGGTCTTCGCGCTCCACCCGGGCGCGCACGACAACGAGACGATCCTCGCCGGGGTGAGGCAGGCGCTCCGCCAGGCACGGCGCCGCCCCGATGACGCCCCTCACGTCGTCGCGCGCGTGGACGACCCGCGGCACGCCGACACCTGGCGCGGCGATCACATCGGCGCCCATCAGCTCTGGCTGGAGGACGCGCTCAGTCCCTATGAGACAACCGCCGTCTTCGTCGTGCGGGCGGTGCTCGCGCACCGCGCGCGCACCCTCGTCCTGTGCGGCGACACCACGCTCGCGCTGGCCATCCTGATCGAGGCGGCGCGGTCGGCGTGGGAACGGCGGGAACTGCGCGAGGCGGCGGAAGCGGGCGGGCAGCCCGGCCCCGGCCGCGGTTTCCCCGAGATCCTGGTCATGGCGGACCGGGCCGGCGACCTGCAGCGGGAGTTCTGCGCCACCGCCGCCCCCCGGCAGCGCGCGGCCCTGCCCGAGCTCAAGATCACCGGCGGGCACTGGCGGGGCCAGCTGCTCCCGTACCTGGATGCCCGGCGGCCGGCGGGGGCCGCCGCCTGCGTGGTGGTGATCACCGATGCCCCGTCACCGGAGAACACCCATGAGGCGGGGCGGGTGGCCCGGCTCCACTCCGGCACCGTGATCTACGCCCAGTCCGCCGACGGCGCGGGCGACGCCGGCGTGGTGTTCGACCGCCTCCATCACTTCCGGCGCGGCTTCCTGGTGGACGGGGCCCTGCCCGCCGACACCTGGACCAGGCTCGCCCGCCACAACCACGAGTGCTACCGGCTGCGGTGGCCGGTTCCCGCCGGGAGCCCCCGGGAGTCATCGCGGCGCCCCTGGGACGACCTCGACGAGTTCTTCCGCGCGGAGAACATCCGCCAGGTGCGGCAGGTCCTGTCGTCGGCCGTCTACCTGGGGCGGCTGTGGCGCCCGCTGCGGGCCGTCCAGCCCGGGGCCGCCGCCGAGTTCACCGGGTCCGAGCTGCTCTGGATCGCCCACGCCGAGCACGACCGCTGGTACGCCCGCCGCATCGCCGCCGGCTGGCATCCGCCGCGGGCCGGGGAGCGGGAGGACAACAGCCGCCGGGTGAATGCCAGCGTCCTGTCCTGGGACGCCCTGCCCGCCGACGTCAGGCAGGCCAACGTCCAGCACATCCGCTCCATCCTGGAGCGCCTGCAGGCCATCGGGTACGCCGCCGTGCTCCCGGACGGCGCGCCGGGCCACGCCGCCTGTCCCGGCCAGCCGCAGGCCGCGGGGGCGGAAGCACCGGCCTAGCCGGCTAGCCGCAGGGGCGGAAGCACTGGCCTAGCCGGCTAGCCGCAGGGGCCGCCCGCCAGCCACCGGGCTCCCCGCTGGTAGAGCGCATCGACCTCGGGCCCGGCCAGGCCCGGCATGTCGGGCTTGACGTCGTAGCCCAGGCCGGCCTGCAGATAAGCCAGGTGGCGGTAGCCTTCCGGGAACCGCGCGAGCGTGGCGGGGGAGAGCTCGAGCCGGGCCGCCGGGTCGACCGGGTCCAGCCGGTCCTTCTCATAGATCGGCTGCCGCAGCACGATCCCCCAGCGCCCGTCGCGGCGCTCCAGGAAATCGTAGAAACGCCCCGTGCACACCACGTCGCACAGCACGCCCTCCACCGGGCCCCGCTGGGAGATCGTCATCTTCGTCTGCGCGATGGCCCGGTCGCCGGCCAGGTCGATCGACGTCCCGCCCAGGAAGTGGAGGATCCGCACCCCCCGCGCGAAGCCTTCCTGGCTCACCCGGATGAAATCATCGGCCGGCCCCTGGAACCAGGTGGCCATCATCCTGCCGTCCGGGTGCCAGACGGTCCGGAACCGCTCCCAGTCCCCGGCGTCGCGCCACACCGCCCAGTTCTCGACCAGGTCGCGGATGGCCAGCCGGTCGGCTGCGGGGTCACTCATCGGGCCCTCTCCTTCGGGCCATGCCCCGCGCGTGGGGCACCGCCGTTGAGCACCGCCGGGGTGTGATCGTGCCTGGATACGATGATGCCAGCAGCGCCGGGGGCGCGGGCCGGGACGCGGGAAGCGCGGGTGGTGCCGTTACCGGCGGCGACGGGCCGGAGGTCAGATGCGGGTCATTGCGGGCGCGGCCAAGGGCCGGCCGCTCCGGTCCCCACGGACACCGGACACCCGCCCGGTCACCGACCGGGCCAAGGAGAGCCTGTTCAGCATCCTCGCCCCCCGCATCCCCGGCGGCCGGTTCCTGGACCTGTTCGCGGGCACGGGGAGCGTGGGCATCGAGGCGCTCAGCCGGGGAGCCGCGCACGCCACCTTCGTCGAGCGCGCGGCCAGCGCGCTGGCGGACATCCGGCACAACCTCGATGCGACGCACCTGGCGGCGAACGCCGAGGTCAGAGGGGCGGACGTGTTCGCCTACCTGCGCGGTGACCCGGCGCCGTTCGATGTGGTCTTTGTCGGACCGCCCCAGTGGCGGGGGCTGTGGACACGGACGGTCCAGCTCCTGGACCAGCGGCCAGGCTGGGTGGCCCCGGAGGGGGTGGTCGTGGCCCAGCACGATCCGTCCGAGAGCACCGACGTCCCCCTCCGGCACCTGCGGATATCCGGCGAGCGGACATACGGGCGGGTCCGCTTCACCTTCCTCGGCCAGCGGGACCACTGAGCCAGCGAATCACTGAGCCACCGGCTCACTGAGCCAGCGAGTCCCTGGGCCCGCGGGCCACGGAGTCAGCGGGCCCGGGCGGGTGGCAGTCGTACAGGATGACGGTGACCGCGCGCGCCGTCTCGTGCCCGGGATTCACGTACCGGTGGGGCATGGACGACGGGAAGTCGATGCTGTCGCCCGGCTCGAGCAGGTAGCGCTCGAAGCCGATGGTGATCTCCAGGCACCCGCTCATCACCAGCACCATCTCCGTCCCGGGATGGGTGTACTGGCGCGGGTGGGACTCGGCCCCCGGCTCGTAGACCAGCTCGAAGAAATCCAGGTGGTCCAGGGTGCTCCGGGTCAGCCGCTCCCAGCGCACCCCGCCCTCGATGTCGATCACCGCCCGGCCGCCCCGGCGCACCACATAACGGCCGTCGGTGGCCGCCGCCGGGCCCGGCCCCGCGGGCGCCCCGGCGCCGCCCGGCCCGTCAGCCCCACCGGGACCCGGGGGCCCGGCCGGCTCGCGGAAGAAGGCGTCGACCGGGACGTCCAGGGCCTGGGCGATCGCGAACAGGGTGGACACCGAGGGGCGGGACATGCCCCGCTCGATCTGGCTGATGAGGCTGGGCGTGACCCCCACCTCACGGGCGAGCTCGGCCACCCGCATCCCCCGCTGGGCCCGGTGCGCGGCCAGGCGCCGCCCGATGTCGCCGGCCAGGTCGCCGCCGGCCGGCGCACGCTCGCCCAGCCCGGTCCCGCCCGGGCCACGCGGCCCGCCCGGCGCTGCGGCGCCCGGGCCGGCCTGGCTGGCCGTGGCCGCACTATCGGTAGTCATGCTCACCTCTGCCTTGGTGCTTGAAGGCTACTGCACCTGTTCCGGCTGGCCGGCCTGGGGTTCCCCCCGGCGTTTAGCGCTGCTATCGTCCGTGCCTGAGAAGGCGCGGTTCGCTTATCGTCACTGAAAGCCAGCATCGTGCGGCCCACGACATGAGGGAGCATCCCCGTGGCGGCAGGACCGGATCGCGGCGGGACGTACCGCCAGCAAGCGTTAAGCGGCGGGGCTGCGCGCCCGGCGGCCCGGCCATGATCATCGAGCGCGACGTGCCGGTGCGGGCCGGCGACGGCGTGGTGCTGCGGGCCGATGTGTTCCGGCCGGACGGGCCGGGGCGCTGCCCGGTGATCCTGACCTACGGCCCGTACGCGAAGGGGCTCGCCTTCCAGGAGGGATACGCCGACCAGTGGCGGCTCATGACGGAGCAGCACCCGGACGTCGCCCGCGGGTCGAGCAACGTCCACCAGAACTGGGAGGTCGCCGACCCGGAGAAATGGGTGCCGGACGGCTACTGCTGCGTCCGGGTGGACTCACGCGGGGCGGGCCGGTCACCGGGCCTGCTCGACCCCTTCTCGCCGCGGGAGACCCGGGACCTGTACGAATGCATCGAGTGGGCGGCGGCGCAGCCGTGGAGCACCGGGAAGGTCGGCCTCAGCGGGATCTCCTACTACGCGATGAACCAGTGGCACGTGGCCGCGCTGCATCCGCCGCACCTGGCCGCGATGTGCGTGTGGGAGGGCGCCGCCGACTTCTACCGGGACGCCACCCACCACGGCGGGATCCTCTCCTCGTTCTGGCTGAACTGGTACGACAAGCAGGTCACCGTGGTCCAGCACGGCGTGGGGGAGAAGGGCCCGCGTCACCCGGTCACCGGGGAGACCGTCGCCGGGCCGGAGACGCTGACCAGCGCCGAACTGGCGGCCGCGCGGGTGCCGTTCGGCGAGCAGATCCGGTCCCACCCGCTCGACGACGAGTTCCACCGGGTGCGGTCGGCGGACTGGGGGCAGGTCACCGTGCCGTTCCTGACCGCCGCCAACTGGGGCGGGCAGGGCCTGCACACCCGCGGCAGCTTCGAGGGGTTCACCCGGGCCGCGGCGCCGCGCAAGTGGCTGGAGGTGCACGGCCTGGAGCACTGGACCCACTTCTACACCGACTACGGAGTGGACCTGCAGAAACGGTTCTTCGCCTGCTTCCTGCACGGCGACGACAGCCGCTGGCGCGACCAGCCGCCGGTCCAGCTGCAGGTCCGCCGGGTGGACGGTTTCACCCAGCGGGCCGAGCAGGAGTGGCCGCTGGCCCGCACCGCCTGGCGGCGGCTCTACCTGCGGCCCGGCTCGGGCGAGCTGAGCGAGGCCGCGGGCGCCAGCCAGGAGCGCCTGTCCTACCGCGCGGACGGGGACGGGGTCACGTTCACCGCCGCCCCGGCCGAGCGGGAGACGGAGATCACCGGCCCGGTGGCGGCCCGCCTGTTCGTCTCCTCCACCACCACCGACGCCGACCTGTTCTGCGTGCTGCGGCTGCTGCGCCCGGGCGGCCGGGAGGTGACCTTCCCGGGCGCCATCGACCCGCACACGCCCGTCGCGCAGGGCTGGCTCCGCCTGTCGCACCGCAAGCTCGACCCGGAGCTGAGCACGCCCGGCCGGCCCTACCACAGCCACGACGAGGCCCAGCCGGTCACGCCGGGCGAGATCTGCCAGGCCGATGTGGAGATCTGGCCCACCAGCGTGGTCGTCCCGTCCGGCTACCGGCTGGCGCTGACCATCCGGGGCCGCGACCACGAGGTCCGCCGGCCCGGCGCGCCCCGGCTGGGCACGTTCAAGAACGAGATGACCGGCTGCGGCCCGTTCCTGCACGACGACCCCGTGGACCGCCCGCCGGACCTCGCCGCCAGCACGCAGACCCTGTGGCAGGGCCCGGGCCGGGAGTCGTACCTGCTGCTCCCGGTCATCCCGTCCCCCGGCCCCTGAGAAAGGACGGCAGCGCATGAAGGAAGCGTTCGGTGGCCTGAGCACGGACTGGAAGGAAGGGATCAACTGGGCGGCGGTCCGGGCCTGGCGGCTGCAGCGGGCGCGGGAGGCGATGGCCCGGCACGGCCTGGGGGCGCTGCTGCTGTTCTACGACGAGAACATGCGCTACGTGTCGTCCACCTACACCCCGGGCTGGAACCGGCTCAAGCCCGGCCTGCGCTATGTCGTCCTGTGCGAGGGCCGGGAGCCGATCGTCTACGAGCAGGGCGACATCGGCATCCATCTCAAGGCGCACAACCCGTGGATCCCGCCGCAGAACGTGCGCCACTCCTACACGTGGATCAAGGGCGCGGCGGGCCCGGCCGCCCAGAGCCAGGTAGCCAAGTTCACCACCGCGCTGGTCGCCGACCTGGAGGACGCCGGCGTGCTGGGCCAGCCGCTGGGGGTGGATTTCATCGACATCAACATGATCCCGGCGTTCCAGCGCGCCGGGATCACCTGGACCGACGGCATGACCCCGATGATGGAGGCTCGCGCGGTCAAGAGCCCGGACGAGCAGAAGGCGTCCCGGATCGTCGGCGCGATCTGCGACGCGCTGCACTACGAGTTCACGCAGTTCCTGCGCCCGGGCCTGACGGAGAACGAGGTGGCCGCGTTCGGCTTCGAGTACCTGTACAACATCCCCGGGATGGAGGACGTGGAGGACATCATCGTGTCCTCCGGGCCGAACGCGTGGCCCAACTGGCGCAACTTCTCCGACCGCATCATCCGCCCCGGCGAGCTGGTCATCGTCGACCTGGCCGCCCTCACCTGGAACGGGTTCAAGTCCTGCGTCTACCGCACCTACTGCGTCGGCGGGAAGCCGACCGATGAGATGCGGCGGTACTACGACACCGCGCACCAGTGGCTGTGGGACGCGATCGAGGTCGTGCGCCCGGGCGTGACCACCGGCGACATCGCCGCGAAATGGCCGTCGGCCAAGGAGGCCTGGGGCTACCAGGAGGAGGACCAGGCCGCGGCCAACCTGTGGGGCCACGGCCTCGGCCTGGCCCAGTACGACCGGCCGGTCATCTCCCGGATCTGGTCGCTGGACTACCCGGAGGAGATCAAGCCGGGCATGGTGTTCGCGCTGGAGACCCAGCACGGGAAGGTGCACGAGTTCGGCGTGCGCCTGGAGGAGATGCTGCTGGTGACCGGGGAGGGGCACGAACTGCTGTCCTCCTACGCCTCCGACCAGATCATCATCGCCGGGTGAGCGCGCCGGTGCCGCGCCTGCTCCCGCTGGGCGGCGGGATCGCCCGGGCCGGGCCCACCGATCCCACGATGCTGAACGAGGCTGCGCACCGCCGCCCGGCCGCCGGGCCCGGGCCCGTAGGGGCTGATGGGCCCGCCGAGGCTGGGCCGGGGCCCGTGGGAGTGGCCGGGGCCGGGGCCACGGGGGTCGCCGGGTTCCTCGGGGCCAAGGCGGCGCGGCTGGGCCGGGCCGCCCGCGCCGGGCTGGCCGTGCTGCCGGGATGGGTGGTCCCGGTGGCCGAGGCCGCGCCCGCGCTGGCCGCGGGCGTGGCGGCCGTCCGGCAGGGCCGGCCCGCCGCGGCGCGGCGGGCCGTGCTCGGGCACCGGCTGGACGACGGCCTGGCCGCGGAGCTGCGCGAGGCCGTGGCCCGGCTCGGCGGACGGGTCATCGCCCGGTCGTCCAGCCCGCTGGAGGCCGACGCCCGCTGGTCGGGCGCGTTCTCCTCGGTCGCGGGGGTGGGCCCGGATGACGCCGTCACGGCGGTCCGCAGCTGCTGGGCATCCGCCTTCGCGGTGGATCCGCTCAGACGGCTCGAGGCCTGCCGCCTGCCGCCGGAGGCGCTGGCGCTGGGCGTCCTCCTCCAGCCCGAGATCCGGCCGGTGGCGGGCGGGGTGGCGCGGGTGACGCGCACCGGCCCGGCCGGTGGCGCCGAGGTGACCGTGGAAGGCGTGCGCGGTCATCCCGGCGCCCTGCTGTCCGGCTGGGCCGAGGGGGCGTCCGCCCGCGTCCCGCTGCCGGAGGACGGCGCGGCCACCGGTCAGCCCGCTGCCGGATGGCTGCCCGCCGGGCCGGTACGGGGCGAACCGGCCGGGTCAGGCCAGCCGGGGGACGGCGGGCTCGCGGCGCTGGTCGGCCCCGCGACGGTCGCCGCCGTCGCGGCCCTGGCCGGGCGCGCCTGGCGGCTGCTGGGTGACAACGTGATCGAGTGGGCCGCCGACGACGGCGGGATCTGGCTGCTGCAGTCCCAGCGCTCCGCCGCGGTGCGGGAGGCCGCCGCGGTGGCCGCGCCGGGACCGGGGAGTTGGGCCGGCGGGCCGGCGGGCACGGCTCTCGCAGCGGGACACACGATCTGGGCCGGCGGCGGGCTGCCCGCCGCACGCGCGCACATGCCGCTGCTCGCGGCCACCGTGCTGGGCCGCGGCGAGCACGTGCCGGGGCGCCCGGGTGCGCCGGGGGCCGCCACTGGCTGGCTGCTCCCGTGCCGGCCGCACGAGCGCCCGGCGGGCGGGTGTGCCGATGCCATCCTGCTGGTCGACCAGCCGGTGCCGGCGCTGGCGCCGCTGCTGTTCGCGGCCCGCGGCGTCATCGCCCGGACCGGCGCGGCGGGCTCGCACCTGGCCGAGGTGGCCCGCAGCCTCGGCGTGCCGATGGTGCTGGGCTGCCACCCGGAGCGGGTGACCGGCACCCCGGCCGTCCCCGGCGTCTTCCTCGCCGCCATCGACGGCTCGACCGGCGACGTGGCGCTGCTCCCCGCGGCCGACGGCTGGCCGGCGCGCCCTGCGGCATCAGGCATGCCCGCGCCGGCGGGCCTGCATCATCCGGCGTCCGTTCCGGCCATCCCGGGACCGGGCGGCCAGCGAAGCTAGGTGGCGAACATGATGCGATGGGGAATCATTGGCCTCGGCAGGATCGCCGATACGGAGATCGCCCCCGCGATCACCGCGAGCCCGCGGGGTGAGCTGCGGGGGGTGGTCAGCCGGGATCAGGGCCGGGCGGAGGCCTTCGCCGGGCGGCACGGCGCGGCGCGGGCGCTCACCAGCCTCGGTGAGCTGCTGGCGGATCCCGGCGTGGACGCGGTCTATATCGCCACGCCGAACGCGCTGCACGCCGGCGAGGTCGTCGCGGCCGCGGCGGCCGGCAAGCACGTGATGTGCGACAAGCCGCTCGCGCTGTCCGCCGCGGACGCCAGGCGGGCGGTCGCCGCGTGCGAGGAGGCCGGGGTCCAGCTGGGGATCACCTTCCAGACCCGGTTCCACGATCACTTCGGCCGGTTCCGTGAGGTGATCCAGGACGGCTCGCTGGGGGAGATCCGGGTGGTGCAGGTGGAGATGAGCCCGGGACGGACGCTGCTGAAGGGATGGCGGACCGACCCGGCGCTGGCGGGCCTGGGTGCCATCAACAACCTCGGCGTGCACGCCTTCGACCTGATCGGCTGGCTGCTCGGGGCCCAGCCAGCCGAGGTGACCGCCCTGGCCGGGCACGAGGGCGGCTTTGACCCGGAGACGCTCGCGCTGGTCCTGCTGCGCTACGGCACGGGCGCGCTCGCCTACGTCAACGTGAACCAGTCGGTCGCCTTCCCCCAGGCCGACATCACGGTCTACGGCACGAAGGGCCGGGTGGTGGGCCGGTCCTGCACCCGGATGAACATGGAGGGGAGCCTGGACATCGTGACCGAGCAGGGCGAGACGACCATCGTGACGGCCAGCTATCACGCCTACCGCGGCGCGGTCATGGCCTTCGAGGAGGCCGTCGCCGACGGCCGTGAGCCCAGCCCGTCCGGGCTCGACGGCCTGCGCAGCGTGGAGCTGACCAGCGCCATCGCGGAGTCGCTGCGCGCCGGGCGGACCACCGCGGTGTCAGCGGCCCTGGAGTGACTAGGCTGCGGCGGTGGGGCCAGACCCGTCTGCCTCGGTCGGCTGGGGGCGGGCGGTCATCCCCTCCAGCACCGCGAAGACGCACGCGGGATCCTCGCCGAGCCGGCCCTGCGCCATCGCGGCCAGATGAAGCTGGGCGGCCGCCGAGAACAGCGGCAGCGGGCTGCGGGCCGTGCGGGCCAGGTCGCTGATGAGGTCGATGTCCTTCTGGAAGACCTCCAGCGCGATGTTGGCCCGGGAGAAGTCGCCGTCGACCATCATCGGGCCGCGGAGCTCCAGCATCCGGGAGCTGCCGGCCCCGTCGGACAGCGCCCGCAGCGCCAGCGCCGGGTCGAGCCCGGCCCGGCGGGCGAGCAGGAGCGCCTCCGCCGCCGCGGTGTGGTGCACGGCCACCAGGTGGTTGGCGACCAGCTTCATGCGCATGCCGTTGCCGAACGCCCCGACCTCGTGCTGGACCCGCGAGAAGGCAGCGAGCACGTCATGGCTGCGCTCGATCGCGGCCGGGTCCCCGCTGGCATAGACGGCGATGTCGCGGGCCCGCATCTGGCTGGCCGTGCCGCTGAGCGGGCAGTCGAGGACCACCACCCCCACCCGTCCCAGCGCGCCGGCCGCCTCCGCCTTGGCCGCCACCGGCAGGGTGCTCGTCTCGATCAGGATCAGGCCGTCCGGTGCGGCGCCGGCCAGCCCGTGCTCCCCGTCCACCACCTGCTGCAGCGCAGCCACCGAGGGCAGGGAGGTGATGGCCATCGCGGCGCCGGCCACCGCGCCGGCCGGGCTCGCGGCGGGCGTCCCCCCGGCCCGGGCCAGCGCCGCGACCGCCTCCGGGCGCACGTCGTAACCCCGGACGGCGAAGCCGGCCGCGAGCAGGTGCCCCGCCATCGGGAGCCCCATGTTGCCGAGCCCGACGACGCCCACCGTGGCCGGAGCTGTTGTCATGGCCGGGCTCCTCTCGCTCGCCGGCCGGCGGTTTTGGCCGGTCGCCGGGAAACCCGGCGGTTCCAGTAGCAAGATTAAACGTGAGTTAGCACGGCTACCGGCACTGCGGCGAGGCGCAGGGCCTGCGGCCCGCTCCGTCCGCCAGGAGGCTGGGTGTACCTGGACGTCCACAACCACGTCATCCCGGATGCCGTGCTGCGCCTGGCCGAGCAGGACAGCAGGCTGGGCATCTCGGTCCGCGATGGGCTGTTCCGCAGCCCGCACCACGTGCCGTTCCCGCTCCTGCCGGCCTTCCACAGCCCGCCGGACAAGCTCGCCGACCTGGCCGGCCGGGACCTGTGGGGCGCGGTGATCTCACCCGCCCCGGTGCTGTTCGGCTACGACCTGGCGGAGGACGCGGCCGTGAGCCTGTGCCAGGCCAGCAACGAGGGGATGGCCGCCTTCTGCGCCCACGCCCCGGACCGGCTGCACTGGCTGGCCAACCTGCCGATGCAGGCGCCCGGGCGGGCGGCCAGCCTGTACGCGGAGGCGGTCGCGGCCGGCGCGGTGGGGGCGGCGATAGGCACGTCGATCGCTGGCCGCCGCCTGGACGAGCCGGGCTTCGAGGCCTTCTGGGCGCAGGCCGACGCCATCGCCCGGCCGGTCCTGGTCCATCCGGCCTTCAACTGCAGCCATCCGGCCCTCGACCAGTGGTACCTGCAGAACGCGATCGGCAACCCGCTGGAGACCACCATCGCGGTGGAACGGCTCATCTGCGCGGGGGTGCTGGCGCGCCACCCCCGGGTCCGGCTCCTGCTCATGCACGGCGGCGGCTTCCTGCCCTACCAGACGGGCCGCCTGGTCCACGCGCGCAGCGTGCGTCCCGAGCTGGCCGACGCCCCGGTGAACGCGTGGGACTTCTTCAGCCAGCTCTACTTCGACACCATCACCCACGACGCGGCGGCCCTGCGCTACCTGGTCGAGCGGGTCGGCCTCGAGCACGTCGTGCTGGGCACCGACCTGCAGTTCGACATGGCGCTCGCCGCCCCGGTGGCCACCCTGGCCGAGGCGCTCACCGAGGCACAGATCCAGGCGGTGGCGGTGGCCAACCCCCGGCGGCTGTTCGGGCTGGACTGACCCAGGTCCTGCCCGGGTCGGCCGGGGCCATGCGTCTAAACTGACGCCACCAGCCTGGCCGAGCGATCGGGGTTGCGAAGC
>Ga0335077_10010387_pt1 | contig 11583 bp, 11 predicted proteins | sample Lox_Sample_31_FD_207151 | JGI IMG/M metagenome (GOLD analysis project Ga0335077, IMG submission 207151) | Soil microbial communities from Loxahatchee National Wildlife Refuge, Florida, United States - Lox_Sample_3.1 | ecosystem: Environmental > Terrestrial > Soil > Wetlands | place: USA...
CCTTCCAGGAGCGCGGAGGGCAGGTGACCGGCGAGACATAAAACATAAAAGAAAAAGAAAAGAAGTTACTGTACCTACTTTCTGCAGGTTTTGCGAGGCGAAATGAAAGGCGATGCCAAGGTAATTGCATTTCTGAATCAGGTGCTTAAGGCGGAGTTGACCGCCATCAATCAGTACTTCCTGCATGCCGAGATGTGCGAGAACTGGGGCTATTATCGGCTGGCCCACTTGGTGCGTAAAGAGTCGATTGAAGAGATGACCCACGCCGAGAAGTTGATGGAGCGCATTCTCTATCTCGACGGCACGCCCAATATGAGCGACTACTTCAAGATCAACATCGGCGCCGATGTCGAGGCGCAATTCAAGAACGACCTGCAACTCGAATACGACGCGGTGAAGCGCCTCAATGACGGCATCAAGCTGTGCGTGGCGCAGAATGACAACGGCTCGAGAGAACTGGCCGAGCAGATTCTCACCGATGAAGAGCACCACATCGACTGGCTCGAAGCCCAGCTTCACGACATCAGCGAGATGGGCATCGGCAACTACCTGGCGCAGCAGCTTAAGAAGGACAGTTAAGTGCGCGGGCAGTATTCTAGACTGGTTTAATAGTTGCTATATCCCAAACGGCCGGGTAGAACCGCGCTTTTAGCGCCGTCCTGACTCCAAGAAACCGAAAGACTGGACGCGGGCCTGAAGAGACTGCGACCGGAAATCGGTTTGCTTGGTGGTCTACACAGCGCGAATTGCCAAGGAAACAGCCGCGCCGCGGCGGGATGGGGTTAGCCCCGGGGCGTAAGCCCTGGGTACGAGTGGGAAAGGTTGGAGCCGCGGCAGCGGCATGGCGGCACAGTCGCTGAAGGCCGGCTCTACCAGTACAATAAAACAGCGCCGCATTCCCGGCGCTTCTACATACCGTTTTTCCGCGGAGAGATGGCCGAGTGGCTGAAGGCGCACGCTTGGAAAGCGTGTATACTCGAAAGGGTATCCAGGGTTCGAATCCCTGTCTCTCCGCCATTTAGAATCGATTACTTACTCGAATCCTCAACTTCCGACAAAACTCTGAAGCGTGGGCCTTGTTACTTGACCAGCATGGACTGAAACAGCCTAACCGCTCGGTCCCGCGACACGGGGTGGATCCTGCCCTCGTCGACTGCTCTTGACGCACCCTGCCCTCGCTGGCATCTAATGTCTCTTTCCGGTTACAACGCGGGGAATCGTTCATGGCAACCGATGTGAAAGAGCAGTCGCGCGTGTCTTCGCTGGCGGGCAAGCCGGCGCCCAAAGAGCTGCTGGTGGATGTGTCGCGACTGGAGCGTGCCTACTATGAGACGCGGCCCGATGTGAGCGATCCCAATCAATTGGTCGCCTTCGGCACCAGCGGGCATCGCGGCTCATCGCTGCACGGGACGTTCAACGAGGCGCACATTCTCGCTATCACGCAGGCTATCTGCGAGTATCGCCGTGCGCAGGGCGTTGACGGGCCGTTGTATATGGGCAAGGACACGCATGCGCTCTCCGGGCCGGCGCAGCGTACCGCGCTGGAGGTGCTCGCCGCCAATGGCGTCGAGGTGTTCCTTCAAGAGGATGATGGTTTCACGCCGACGCCGGTGATCTCGCACGCAATCTTGATTTACAACCGCGGGCGCAAGCAGCGCCTGGCCGATGGCATCGTCATCACGCCGTCGCACAATCCGCCCGAGGACGGCGGCTTCAAGTACAACCCCACCAACGGCGGCCCGGCGGATACGGACATCACGGGCTGGATCCAGGAGCGCGCTAACGAGCTGCTGCGCGCCAACAACACCGGGGTGAAGCGCATGACCATCAGCTCCGCGCTGGCATGCGCCAGCACACATCAGCACGACTTTGTGCGTGCCTATGTGGAGGATTTGAAGAATGTCATCGACATGGAGGCCATTCGCTCGGCCGGGCTGAAGCTGGCTGTCGATCCGCTGGGCGGCGCTTCGCAACCATATTGGGAGCCGATCAACCACAGCTACGGGCTGGCAATCGAAATCGTCAACAAGCAAATCGATCCGACGTTTTCGTTTATGACGGTCGATCATGACGGCAAGATTCGCATGGACTGCTCCAGCCCTTATGCGATGGCGGGACTGGTGAAGCTGAAAGACAAGTATCAGGTCGCCTTCGGGAACGACACCGACTCGGACCGCCATGGCATCGTGACGCCATCGGCCGGGCTGCTCAATCCCAATCACTATCTCGCGGTGGCGATTCAGTATCTGCTGCAGCACCGCGAGCACTGGCCGCGGAGCGCGGTCGTGGGAAAGACGCTAGTCTCGAGCAGCATGATCGATCGCGTAGTGAAGAAGCTGGGTCGTACATTGTGGGAGGTCCCGGTCGGCTTCAAGTGGTTTGCGCCCGGCCTATTCGACGGCTCCTGCGGTTTCGGCGGCGAAGAGAGTGCGGGCGCGAGCTTCCTTCGGCGCGACGGCACGGTTTGGACCACCGACAAGGACGGCCTCATCATGGACCTGCTCGCGGCCGAGATCACGGCACGCACCGGCAAAGATCCCGGCGAACACTTCCGCGCGCTCGCCGAAGAATTCGGCATGCCGTACTACACGCGCATCGACGCGCCCGCTACGCCGGAGCAGAAGGCCAAACTCGGCAAGCTCGCGCCGCAAGCTGTGAAGGAATCGGAGCTGGCGGGTGAGCGGATTATCGCCAAGCTCACACGTGCGCCGGGCAATGACGCGGCGATTGGCGGGCTGAAGGTGGTCAGCGCCAGCGGGTGGTTCGCGGCCCGGCCCTCCGGCACCGAGAACATCTATAAGATTTATGCCGAGAGCTTCAAGAACGAGTCGCATCTGGAGGCGATCGTGAGCGAGGCGCAGCAGATTGTGGACAATGCTTTACGCTAACCCCAATTCAACCTCGACGATGAGAAGGTCCGGGTGGGACAAGCGCGTGCGGCGTGCAGCGGATCTGGCGGAACGCTTCGCCTATGCGCAAGAGATTCTCGCGTTCTATGGCGAGGTGCTCAGGCTCCAGCAGAAGATCGCAGAAGAGATTTCCGCACCCCCGGCGTCTCCCGAAGCGAATGCGCCATTTCGCGTGCGCCTGGATTTAATCGATGCCGGCCGGCACCTGTCCGCGTTGCTCTCGCTGGTGGAACAGAAGGGAACTGCTAAGCTGTCCGAAGAAGCCAAAATAGTTCGAGGCTTGGCGCCGGAGCAACAGCGGGAGATACTGCAGAAATATCTCGCTGGCGAAGCCGGTCCGCACGGGTTCTTCGCTCGCGCGCTGTTGCAGCCGTATGCCGAGTGCCTGGCGGCGACGGCGATTCTATCACCGCCCGCAGGCGACCGATTCGCCTGTCCGGTGTGCGAAGCTCGTCCGCAAGCCGCCGTGCTCCATCCCGAAGGCGATGGTGGAAAGCGATTTCTGCTGTGCTCGTTCTGTCTTACGGAGTGGGAGTTCCGCCGGATTCTGTGCCCGGCCTGCGGCGAAGAGAACCATCAAAAGCTGCCGCGTTATTCGGCCGAGGACCTCGAAACCGTGCGGGTGGAAGCCTGCGACACTTGCCACTTCTACCTGAAGTCCATCGACTTGACGGTGGATGGTCTGGCGGTGCCGCTGGTTGACGAAGTGGCAAGCGTTCCGCTCGATCTCTGGGCCACGGAGCATGGATATAAGAAAATCGAACTGAATTTGATGGGATTTTAGAGCGGCTTAGCTGTACGGCTCGCCGGTTTTGGTCCCAGCGCGCAGCCTGCTACCCTGAAATTCCAGAATGTCCCACAAGCCATTCCGCCCAAGTCCCATCCGCTCGCTGTTGAAGCAGCTCCCCATCTACGCGGAGCTGAAGCAATTGGGGCATTATCCGGACTACTGGTGGTGGAAGCTGCGGGGCGAGCCGCGGCGCATTCCGCACATCGTCAAACAGCGGACGGTGCTGAAGTACGCACAGACATTCGGGCTGAGCACGCTCGTCGAGACCGGCACGTACTACGGTGAAATGATCGCGGCGGTTGCGCGGCATTTTCGCCGGATGTATTCGATTGAAGTCGATCCGGAACTGGCCAGACGGGCGCGGGAACGCTTCCGCAAACTCCCGCACGTTACGATTATCGGAGCCGACAGCCAAACCGCAGTGCCGCAACTGACCAAGGAATTGAAGCAACCGTGCTTGTGGTGGCTCGATGCCGGTTATTACGGCTGGGCCGGAGCAACCGGCAATGCCAGCCGGTTAGGCGAGGAAATGAAGGCTGTGCTGGAGGATCAGCAGCACGAGCACGTCATCCTGGTAGACGACGCCGACGGCGTCGAAGGACTGACGGAGTTAATAGCTTCGATTGAGGCGAATCATCCCAACCGCCAGGTTGCGGTCGCGCACAACATCATCCGTATCGCGCCACGAAGCCTGTCAAGCCGAACTTAGTCTCCCGCACGATCCGGCCTTTTCAGTCCCAGTCAGGCCTTGATTGCCCTGACCACCTCGGCGGCGGCGCTGTGAAAAGGTCGTTTCGGTCTGCGGGATTACGACTGTTTTGCATCATCCGGCACACGGATGTAAGTCAGCCGTCACAGACAGCGCGTGGCGACGGAGAGATGATCGACTTGCCGGCAGCTCATCGGGAGTGTCCTCCGCGAAGACACTAGACGGTCCTCCGCGGTGGCTCGCCCGTAATGCGGCTGGCTCCAAAGATTTTCCGAGGAGGCTTACTCCCATGAAGCAAGCAATGATTCTCCTCCTTTTCATGGCAGGCGTATTGATCCTGAGCGTGCAGACGGCGGCTCAGGACAAGTCGACGATTACGGTGAAGAGCACCCAAGTGGTGAGCGGCGTGGTAATCCTCAATGTGACACAGGCGACGAGCGCGCAGGCGAAAGCGTCCTTTGAGCTGCATTGCAACAAAGGCGCCAGCGGTTGCAAAGCTCCCGAACCGGGAAGCTATTTGATGGTGCGGTTGCCTAAGAATTGGGGGATGTACGACTGCGCCAACGTCGATTTGTATCCTGCTTCCGCCGATCCCGAGACCGACCAGAAGGTTGGGGAGTACTGCCTGATCGAGAAGTGAGCGGGCGACCGGCATCTGTGGCGGAGTTGATTGCGGCTGCGAGTGGCTGCGAGACGAGGGAACGGATGGAGCAGACTGGCAGTGCAACCTTTCCAGGCCGCTGACTTCGTCACACCGCGCTGCGTCATGCATCACCGAATCCCGCAAATCTGGGCGCGATGATTGGATCGCCCCCGGGGGAAGATCTCTTGTGCCTTTTCCCCACTCACCTGCGTGCAAGCTGAGCGAGAACTAGGACTACAAAGCTTCCCTTCACACGTTTCAAGCAAACCCACAGGAAGGAATGGAGCCGCCACGACTCCGACCCGCTTCTCCATTTTCTTACCTCGTCGGCCCGGCCGACTTACTAGGAGGTCCCCATGAACGGGCAAAAGATGGTTCCGCTCGGATGCATCGGAGCGCTGGTGATGGCCTGTGTGGCCGTTATCGCTGCCCCCGCACAGAACGTTCCCGCCACGGCGCGCCAGGCCGCAGCGTCTCCGCAGTTCACGGCTCGACTGGCCCAGCCCAACGCGACGCAGCACAAACTTTCGCCGAGTCGGCGTGCGGGAGCATGCAGTCCACTGCCGGCTCGTACGGTGGAAGGTATTCTGCCGTTCGACAATATTCTCTACTCCAACGGTCCCATTAACGGCACCACCGATGCCTGGACCATTAATTCCGGCTTTGTGGTTGCTGATAGCTTCATCGTGAGCAATTCCGCAGCCAGTGGCCTGAGCTTCGGAGCCTGGCTGTTCCCCGGCGATGTTCTGCAGAGTGTTCAAGTCACGATCACGTCAGCGCCTTTCGGAGGGACCATCTATTCCAACCAGGTGGTCAACATCACCCAGAACGACTGCTGGAGCAACCAGTACGGCTTCAACGTCTGCACCGAAACCAGCACCAGCTTCGCGGGCGTGAATCTTGCAGCAGGTACCTACTGGCTGAACCTGGCCAACGCCGTGGTTAACACTGGCGATCCGGTGTATTGGGATGAGAACTCCGGCCCCTCCCTGGCTGAAACCAACACCGTGGGCACCATTCCCTCGGAGGCGTTCAGCGTCTATAGCGGAGGGCCCGTCAACCTCTGCATGCCTGAGCAGCAGGGAAGCTTCAAGGTGATTCACGATTTTAGCGGCGGGGGAGACGGAGCCAGTCCCTTGGGTGTCGCTTTGGATAACGCTGGAAATCTCTACGGTCCGGCACAGTCCGGGGGCAACGGAAACGGAACGGTATTCCAGATGGCGAAGATCGGCGCCAATTGGGTGCTCAGGACGCTGTACAACTTCGTGGGCGGCGCGAGCGGAAGTTCCCCGCAAGGGCTGATCGTCGGCCCTGATCGGATTCTCTACGGCGCGGCCACCGGAGGCATACAGAACTGCTCCGGGCAGTACTGCGGCTTCATTTTCGACTTGGGACCCGGGCCGACGGTCTGCCGTTCGACTTCGTGCGGTTGGACCCAGCACCCCCTCTACAGCTTCACTGGACCCACGGACGCTTGGGACGGCGGTGGTCTGGTTTCCGACCAGGCCGGCAATCTGTATGGCGTGTCCTACGGCGGCGGCGCGCAGCAGCAGGGTGCAGTATTTGAATTGAGTCCTTCCATCGGAGGTTGGGCCGAGAGCATTCTTTATAGCTTCACGGGAGGGAGCGACGGCGCAAATCCTGTAGACCTGATCGTAGGCAATGACGGCCACCTGTACGGGATGGCGGCGGGAGGCGGCGCCAACGGCTACGGCGTGGTGTTTCAGCTCACTAGCTCGGGAGACAATTGGACGGAGTCGATTCTGTATAACATACCGACCGGACAGTGGGGGAGCTCCGATCCTCACGCCTTGATCCAGGACAGCGGCGGTAATCTCTACGGGATCTATCAGTACCCGGGCTGCTGCGACAGCGCCACTGGTTTGATCTTCATGCTCTCGCCGTCCGATGGCAATTGGGTATTCACCGAACTTCATCATGGCAACGAGAACCTGGACGGTAACGACGTGTTTCCAAACATGGCGCTGGATGCGGCCGGGAATCTCTGGGGCACGGAATCCGCCGACAATGGCTGCATCAATACCGTCGATTACGGCTACATTTTTGAGCTGGCACGAGCAAGCGGTTGGCAATTCAGCACTCCCATGGCTTGGAACGACACGTACTTTCACACTGGGGGAGCTTTGGCAATTGATGCTCAAGGCAACCTCTACGGCACTACGGGCGACTGTGGCACTCACAACCTGGGCACCGTGTGGGAGTTCTCAACGCATTAGGCGAGCCATCACGAGCCGGCGTCTGCAACGGGCGCCGGCTTTTCCGTGTCGTAACAACTCGGGTTGCTCGTTAAGCGCTGAGAAGTGGACATCGCCGCGCCGTCTGGTGCTACTCGGGCGAGCGAAGCCGAAGCGAGGTGCAATAAAATCCTCTTGTGCCCGCGCGGAGCTTTGAGTTTTCGCCTGCCCACGATGCCGAGTTGTTCGCCGCTGCTCCGGCTTCAGCGGCGGTGTTTGTTCTTCGCGGCGAACCGGGGACCGAGCCGTACGTCAGCAAGAGCTCGAACCTGCGCCGGCGATTGCAGCGCCTGCTGGGAACCGTCGTGGGACAAAGCCGCAAGCTGAACCTGCGAGACCGCGTCCGTACGGTCGAATGGAGTGCGGTCGGCTCGGACTTCGAAGCGTCATTCTTGCTCTACAAAACGCTGCGCCGCGAATTTCCGCGAACCTATGACAAACGCCTGCGGTTGCGGTTCGCGCCCTTCATCAAGCTCATCCTGGACAATCCCTATCCCCGCGCGACGGTAACCACTCGGATTAGCGGCTTGCGCGGGAATGCTGAATACTACGGGCCGTTCTTTACCCGCGTTGCGGCCGAGAAGTTTGCGAATGACGCGCTTGATCTCTTCAAGATGCGCCGTTGCGTCGATGATCTTCACCCCGATCCCGCGTTCCCGGGCTGCATTTATTCGGAGATGAAGATGTGTCTCGCTCCGTGTTTCAAGGGCTGCAGCGACGAAGAGTACGCCTCCGAGGTCGAGCGGGTACAACAGTTCTTCGCCACGCGTGGGCAGTCGCTGGTGCGCGAAATCGAGACCCAGCGTGACCTCGCCTCGGCGAATCTGGACTTCGAAGGCGCGGCCACGCTGCATGCGCGCCTGGAGAAAGTGAAATCCGCGGTATCGCAACTTCCCGAGATCGTGCGCCGGCTGGACGACCTCAACGGAGTGCTGGTGCAGCCTTCGGCGGAGCGCGAGTCAGTCGCGCTCTTCCCGATCGCCGCCGGGCAGACCTGCGATCCAATCACGTTGAACGTCGGCAAGGGAGTGCCTCATCCTTTTTCGCCATCAGTCGGTGAACAGGTTGGGCCTGAGCTCAGCTCCCGGCCGCAGTCGATGGAGGCCCGAATCACCGAGGCCCTGGCCACGGTTAAGAAGCCGAGCCTTCGCAGTGCACTGGAGCGAATGGAGCACCTCGCGCTGCTGAAGCGCTGGTACTATCGCACATCGAAGACAGGAGAGCTGTTCCTGACGGAGAGCAATGGCGAGTTACCAACGCGCCGCGTGGTGCGCGGCGTCTCGCGGGTCTTCCGCGGCGAGAAGCCGGCAGGCGATCTCAGCGAAACCGCAGGCGATTACTGGATGTTTCGCGCCCGCGAAGCGGGAATCGCCGACAAGTCATGAGAAACCGAAATACTCCAATGGTGTCACAACCCGCCGCCTGGAATCCCGAACTGTATCAGTCCAGCCACTCATTCGTGTGGCAGTACGGGCGCGACCTGCTGGCGCTGTTGGATGCCCAGCCGGGCGAGCGCATCCTGGACGTGGGGTGCGGCACCGGTCAGCTCACGGCCGAGATCGCGCGCTCCGGAGCGGAGGTGATGGGCATCGATACCTCGTCCGCGATGGTCGCGGCCGCGCGGCAGAATTCTCCGCAACTGCGTTTTGAAGTGGCCGACGTCACCGCGCTGGCTTTCGAGAGCGAGTTCGACGCGGTGGTCTCGAATGCGGCGTTGCATTGGGTGTGCGATCAGCAGGCGGCAATCGCTTGTATTGCCCGCGCGCTGAAGCCGCGTGGCCGCTTCGTGTTTGAGATGGGCGGACACGGCAATCTCCATAACTTGCTGGATGCCATCTACCGCGCGTTACGCCAGATAGGCGCGGTGAATCCGGAGCATCTGTTGCCATGGTCATTTCCGACGGTTGGGGAGTATGCATCGCTGATCGAAGCCAATGGACTGGAGGTGAACTTCGCCGTACTGTTCGATCGGCCGACTCCGTTGGAGGGCGGGGAACGCGGGCTCAGGTCGTGGCTGAAGATGTTCGGAGGCTTCGCGATGAACGCCATCGCACAGGGGCAGAGCGATGAGTTCCTCCGGTTGACGCAGCAGTTCGCGGCGCCGGCGTTGTTTCACGATGGGGTGTGGACCATCGACTACAGACGCTTGCGAATGGTCGCGGTAAAGCTATGAACGTCGCGCCCGGTCAACTGACGCCCGCAAAGCTGCGTGCAGCGCCGCGTTTTTCGCGTCAGTTCTTCAACCGCGATGCTGTTACCGTCGCGCGAGAGTTGCTGGGCAAGCTGCTGATTCGGCGTGAGGGCCGCAAGTTGCTCGCGGGCCGAGTCGTCGAGACCGAAGCCTACCTCGGGCAAGAAGACCCCGCGGCGCACGCGTTTGCCGGGCGCACCACGCGCAACTTCGTGCTCTTCGGGCCGCCGGGATACGCCTATGTTTATTTCATCTACGGAAATCACTTCTGTCTGAACGTCTCCTGCATGCCGGAAGGTCAAGGTGAAGGCGTGCTCTTCCGGGCATTGGAGCCGGTGTTTGGAGTGGAGGCGATGGCACAGGCGCGCGGCATTGACCTGCCGGCGTCCCCGCGTGTTACGCAATTACGAATGATTACCAGCGGACCCGGTCGCATGTCGGAAGCGCTGGGAATCACGTGCGCGCGCGACAACAACAAAGACCTGACCTCCCGCGCTTCGGACCTGTGGCTGGCCGGCGATGGCTTCCACCCAGAGCGAATTGTGGCCACGCCGCGCGTCGGCATCACGAAAGCCGTCGAGCGGCCGCTACGTTTCGCGATCACTGGCAACGCGTACGTTTCGGGGAGGAAAATCGGCTGACGGCGGCGTCCTGAAGACCAACAGCATCGGAGATCAGGCCGGCGCGTCCGAGAAGTGTTAGCATTCGTAAATAGGAGCGCACACCATGAAATACAGGATCGCGGGATGGGCGGCCGTAGGCTTTCTGGTCGCGTCTTTCTGGGCGCTTTTCTTGTTCCCAACAGCTCCGATGGGTTCTACCCCAATCCTCACGCTGGTTCGAATAACCTGTCCGGTCGCCTCTGCCGGCTTCGCGCTGCGCTTTTATTGGGTTCTCGTTGCGAATGCCGCTACCTATGCTCTGATCGGTTTGGTTATTGAGGTCTTCCGGCGTCAGGTTTCACGTAAATTGGGAAGACTACCCGGGTGAACGGTGCTTGCCGTCCGACGTATGCGCTACAATGGAAGGCGCCGCAGTAACTGCGCTCGAGTCACAAACGCGCTCCGCAGAATCCCAGCTAATTTGCCGGTGGGAGTGCCGGGCCCCCTGCGCGCCGAGCTTGCGCAAATGGGGTGGAAGTGGCGAGTCGAAGTTCCCGGCGTTTCGCGAAGTTGTTGGATATCCAGCCGTTTGCTTGCACGCGAATTGCCGTTGTGTTAGGCTCAATGATTGTCCCGGCTGGCGTGTAGAATTGTGTCTGGTCTGACGCTGAAGTGTTGGATCACGCTAGGCTGGCGTAGCTCAGCTGGTAGAGCATCTGATTTGTAATCAGAGGGTCGGGGGTTCAAGTCCCTTCGCCAGCTCCAGATCGTAACTTGAGGCGATGGGCGGGCGTTTGAGCCCGCCGCCGAAATCCCGATCCTGAGCGAAGTCGAAGGGGAGGGACCTCAAGGTGCCTTTGAGCGCGCCGCCCGCCGCGGCGGGTGCAGGAGTAAGCCAAACGAGACGCGCAGCTCTCCTAGAGAACTGATTCCAGCAGCAGTCAACCTTTGCAAGACGCGCGGAAGTTTGATCGCGCGGCTGTTGCGGAGTTTTGTGGCACGGCTTACGGTGGTCTTTGACACGAGAGTGGCTGTCCGGGCGCGTTGCTCGGTCAAATCCGGGGTCCCCGACGAGCGCCGGTTTTGCGCTTGATGGGGTGGCTGTGCACAGGTGGCCGAGTGGTTAATGGCAGCAGACTGTAAATCTGCCGCTCCTTGCGAGCTACGGAGGTTCGAATCCTCCCCTGTGCACCAGGTTTCAGCGCAGTTTATGCCGCGTGAAGGAAAGCAGGTCCCTCGGCTCCGCTGCGCTTCGCTCGGGATGACACAAATGGGGTCGGGCACGCAGAAGTTTGAGTTGATGAATAAGTTTTTCGTGGCTTTGGGCGTTTACGCGCTGCTGGCGGTGCTGGCGTGGACGACGCTGAGCGATCCCAAGTTCAGGTTTGCGACGCTGGCGATTCTCGCGATGTTCGCGCTGCGAACGTGGTCGTGGAACAAGAAGCTGGAGAGCGAACGGCGCGAGCACCGCGACGAGTGAGCAG
>Ga0335077_10010391_pt1 | contig 11582 bp, 9 predicted proteins | sample Lox_Sample_31_FD_207151 | JGI IMG/M metagenome (GOLD analysis project Ga0335077, IMG submission 207151) | Soil microbial communities from Loxahatchee National Wildlife Refuge, Florida, United States - Lox_Sample_3.1 | ecosystem: Environmental > Terrestrial > Soil > Wetlands | place: USA: Florida...
TTGGTCTCCGGGATACACCGGTCATCTGAACAGCATCTCTGAGCGGGCGGATCAGGTAAAGGAGTACGTCGATCTGCATCTGGAAATGGCGAGTACGCAGAATAAACTCGAGCAACTTCAGGGCAAAGCCGCTCTGATCGGGCTGTAAGGCTCGAAGCCCCTCAGTTGGAGATCACAGCCGGCCAGTCTTCCGCCCCGGGAGGGCTGGCCGGCCTCAAAGTTTAATCCAGGAAATCTTCTGCGTCTTCAGGAGTCCAACCTGGAGAACATGAAGCGCCGAAAAACGCAGCCAGTCTATACTCCGTCAGCCACCTACCGCCTCCAATTCAACCGCTCTTTCACATTCGAAGACGCCACCGCACTGGCCGGCTATCTCGAGGAACTCGGCGTCAGCGATGTTTACGCTTCGCCATTCCTGATGGCGCGTCCCGGGAGCCTGCATGGCTACGATGTCACGGATCACACGCGCTTCAATCCGGAGATTGGAGACGAAGAGTCCTTTTTGCGGCTTTCCGAAGAACTGCGGAAGCGCAACATGGGACTGATCGCCGATGTGGTGCCGAACCATATGTGCATTTCCCATCCCTCGAACTTATGGTGGTGGGATGTTTTAGAAAACGGTCCCAGCAGCCCGTTCGCCCGTTTTTTCGATATCGACTGGCATCCTCCCAAACCAGAATTGGCCAACAAAGTTCTGCTGCCTGTTCTAGGGAATCAATTTGGACGCGCTCTGGAGAACCAGGAGATTCAGGCGACCTACGCGAACGGTGAGCTTCAGATCTTTCTTTACGACACTTTGCTCCCGCTTGCGCCACGGACTTGGACGATGATTCTGGAGCCGGCCGCAGCGAAATTACGCGACCAGGCCGGTCCGGCAGCCGGACCGCTTCCGGAGCTGGAAAGCATCATCACGGCTCTCAGTCACCTGCCCGGGCCAACCGAAACCGACGATGCGAAGATCCGGGAGCGGCAGCGAGAGAAAGAGATTGTGAAACGGAGGCTCAGCTCGCTGGTCGAATCAAGCCCCGAGGTCTTACAGGCTATCGAGGCCGCGCTCAGCGAGATCAAGGGGCAGAAAGGAAATCCTCGCAGCTTAGACCGCTTGGAACGCCTGCTGGAGAACCAGGCGTACCGCCTGAGTTTTTGGCGCGTGGCCATGGACGAGATCAACTATCGCCGCTTCTTCGACGTGAACGATCTTGCCGCCATCCGCGTAGAGGATCCCGAGGTCTTCGCACAGGTGCATTCCTTGATCCTCCATCACGCCAGCCTTGGCCATATCTCCGGGCTGCGGGTGGACCACCCCGACGGTCTTTTCGAACCCGAGCGATATTTCCAGTCGCTCCACGATGGGCTGAAGACTCGCGCTTACATCGTGGCGGAGAAGATCCTAACTGGAAGCGAGTCGCTGCGAACCTCGTGGGCAATCGAAGGCACGACCGGCTACGATTTCCTGAACCTGGTAAACGGCCTCTTCGTCGACCGGTCCAAGCGAAAGGCTTTCGAGCAACTTTACAGCCGGTTTAGCGGCGGGGCGGTTTGCTTCGACGATCTGGTGTCGGACAGCAAGCGGCTCATCCTGCAAGTGGCGATGTCGAGCGAACTCAACGTGCTTGCCAGGAAACTCGACCGCTTGAGCGAGCAGCATCGCTGGTATCGCGACTTCACATTGGAAAGCCTGCGCGACGCCTTGCGCGAAGTGCTGGCCGCTTTCCCGGTCTATCGAACCTACGTCGGATCTGGCGAGAATGAAGCAGATCCCGAGGATCGAAAGCAAATCGCAATCGCAATTCGCGAGGCGAAGAGACGCAACCCGGCCATCAGCGAATCGGTCTTTGATTTCATCCAGAGCCTCCTACTTCTAGAGCATCCGGATGGCTTGGATGACGCGCAGCGGGCCGAACGCCACTTGTTTGCCATGCGATTTCAGCAGCTTTCAGCCCCCGTTATGGCGAAGGGGGTCGAAGACACGGCTTTCTATCGCTACTACCCCTTGGCATCGTTAAACGAGGTGGGCGGAAATCCCGAGCGCTTCGGCGTTTCGGTCAATGCGTTCCATCGAAGAAACCTCATCCGTCGCGAGCTCTGGCCGAATACGATGAACGCTAGTTCGACGCACGATACAAAGAGAGGGGAGGATGTCCGGGAGCGCATTAACGTCCTCTCGGAAATGCCGGTGGAGTGGTATCGCTCAGTTCGCAGATGGCGGGACATGACTCGCTCCTGGAAGACGAGAGTGGGCGATTTCATCGCACCCGATCCTAATGAGGAATATCTCTTCTATCAAACCCTCGTGGGCGCCTGGCCGCTCCTTCCCATGCATCCGGAACAACACTCCGTGTTTACAAAAAGAATTCAGCGTTACATGGAGAAGGCGTTAAATGAAGCCAAGACTCACACCAGTTGGATCAATCCCAATGCCGACTATATCAAGGCGGTTGAAGAGTTCGTGGCGAAGGCTCTTCGCCCGTCGCCGGAAAATGTTTTTCTCGAAGACTTCCGCCGGTTCCAGGCTCCCGTTGCGCGGGCGGGAATGTGGAACTCCATCTCAGAAGTGCTCCTGAAGATCGCCTCACCCGGCGTTCCCGACTTCTACCAGGGAAACGAGCTGTGGAGCTTCGTGCTGGTCGATCCCGACAACCGCGAGCCCGTGGATTACGAGGCGCGTCGACAGATTCTGAGTAAATTAAAGCCCGGCAGCGATGGCGAAAGGCTGGCAATGATGGAACGGCTGGTATCCAACCCCTGCGACGGCGGCATCAAGCTGTACATTACCAGTCGCGCGTTGAACTTTCGCAAAGCTCATCGCGATCTGTTCGCTCAAGGCGCCTATACGCCGCTGGCCGTGGATGGCCGTCATGGAGAACACGCCGTGTCGTTCGCGCGTTCCTGGGCGGGCGAGATCGTTATAGCTGCGGTTGGACGGTTCCTTTCTAAATTAAGCGAATCGCAAGGTTGTCCTGCAGGAGAAACTTGGACGGATACGGCCATCATTTTGCCCAGGCGCTTTCGCCGCCAGACCTTTCAAGACGTATTCACGGGTCTAAGGACGGCCAGCGTGCAACAGAGCGGCAAAACAGTAATCCCCTTGGACGAGGCATTTCGGACCGCGCCCTTCGCGCTCCTGTTCAGTAATGGGGAGAATGGCTAGATGCCCGTTTCGATGGTCCGCGGACGAGGCTTATCGGTGACGGCGAAATCCGCTTTGGCCTCGCTGGTGGCCGAAATATCCTCAGCGCCAGTTTGATCGAGAATCGTTTTCGCGGTCTTTACCCAATCGGCATCGTCGCAGTGAACCGACAGCAGGATCCCGCCCTTGCGAATCCGTCCTTCGTAGCGCTTTGCTTCATATTCCGGCGTTCCGAGTCCGGCGAGAGCTCCCGCGATGCCTCCGATCATGCCGCCGACGCCGATGCCGCTGAAGAGCCCCATGATTGGGCCGGCGGCTACGAACATGCCGAGCCCGGGGATTACAAGCATCCCCGCCCCAGCCAGCCAGCCCAGGATCCCGCCGACGACTGCCCCCGATCCAGCTCCGGCAGCCGTTCCTTCGGGAGCCTTCGTATTTTTTTCCAAAGCTAGATCCTTGTTGCCGGCGTTCTCGGGAAACAAGATGGAGATGTCCGTATTCCGGAAACCCGCCAGCTTCAATCCGTTCACGGCATTTTCGGCGTCCAACTGGCTAGGATATATACCGAAAACAGCTCGATTCTTACCGCCCATGACAACAGCTCCTTTGCGCTTTTTTGCTTGGTCCGCGCCTCCGAACCGGGTTCAGAGAACTCTCCGCCTCTCCATTGTGCAAACCAATCGCCAGTTGGAACTTCGCGTAGATGCAGGCACTTGGCGAGGATGGGACCTCACCGAACCCGGTATTTTTTACGCTCGCTTAAAATACACCTGAAACTGTCTGCTTGCCCCAAATGTCTACACGTTGATGGAAGCACGAGCCCGAGTGGTGATAGCTGAAAACCACGTAATGGTGGCGGAAGGCCTGCGAAAGCTGCTGGAGGACCAGTTCCAGCTCATAGACACGGTGTGCAATGGGCGCGAGTTGGTCAAGGTCGTGGAGGATACGCTTCCCGATCTTGTGTTGCTGGATATCGGAATGCCTATCTTAAACGGCATTGAGGCCACACGGCACTTTCGCAAGGTTTCGCCGCGCACCAAGGTCGTGGTGGTGACTGCCCACAACGAATCCGAGTACGTTGTGGAAGCGTTTCGCGCCGGCGTCTCCGGTTATGTCTTAAAGCGATGTGCCGTTTCCGAACTGTTGGTCGCGATCCGGCAAGTGCTGGACGGCCATATCTACGTCACTCCGCTGGTCGCCCAGCACGTAGTGGCCGCGGCGACGAATCCCAAGCTCCGCCGAAATCCCGCCAGTCTTACCACGCGCCAACGCGAGGTCCTGCAATTGGTGGCCGAAGGCTGCACCGCCAAAGAGATCGCAAATTGGCTGAATCTGTCGGTGAAGACTGCGGTATTCCATAAGATGGCCATCATGGACAAGCTGGGACTCCGCACCACCGCGGAACTGACGCGTTACGCGCTCGAGCACGGAATCACGCGGGGAGGCGCCGACAGGGTGCGCTTTTCGATGCAGTCGGGTTTCGAGTTGTCCGAAAGCGCTCACGAAGCGGTCCAGGCAGAGAGCCGCTAGAATCGCTCGCGAACAGTAACTGAAAGCTTCCTTCCTGCGCGCGCATCTAACCAGCAGGTAACCATGGAAGAATTTGGCGGCGAATGCAGCCGGCTGAAGATCACCGACTTGCTGAGGCCGCACTCCAAGCTTCTAATTGCCGGCCTCATCGCTGTTGTTGGCGAAGGCGTGGCCAACTTGCTGGAACCCTGGCCGCTTAAGGTCGTCCTCGACAACGTCCTGCGATCGCGGCCAGCGCAGGGATGGCTGAATCAACTCATCCTTTCCTGGACGGGACAGGATAAGCTGAGCGTCATCCGGTTTGCCGCGCTGGCGGTGCTGGCAATCGCGGCCATGGGAGCCGTTTGTTCCTACGTCGAGAAATACATCACCACGAGCGTCGGCCAATGGGTCATGCACGATCTGCGGCGCACGCTCTACTCGCACATCCAGCGGCTCTCGCTCGCCTATCACGATCACAAACAGACCGGCGATCTGATTAGCCGTGTCACCAGCGACATTGACGCCATCCAGAGTTTCATCGCGTCCGGCCTTCTGGGCGCGTTGATCAACAGCTTGACCTTAGTGGGCATGCTGGGAGTAATGCTCTACCTCAACTGGCGATTCACGCTCATCGCCCTGTCGGTGGCCCCGTTGCTGTTCTTCGTCGTCTACACTTACACGCGCCGGATCAAGAAGGCCTCGCGCGAGGTCCGCAAGAAAGAAGGCGAAATCGTATCGGTGATCCAGGAGGTGATTTCTTCCATCCGCGTGGTGAAGGCCTTCGCGCGCGAAGAATACGAGCAGCGGCGCTTGGAGGAAGAAAGCCTCGAAGGAGTCGAGATCGCATTGCGAGCGCGCGGGCTCAAGGCGAAGCTGGCTCCCATGGTGGAAATCATTGTCGCCGCCGGCACGTGTTTAGTCTTGTGGTTTGGGGCGCGAATGGTATTGAGTGGCAGCTTATCAGCCGGGTCGCTGGTATTGTTCATCTTCTATTTGGGCAAGATGTATAAGCCCATGCAAGAACTTTCGAAGATGACCGATTCTTACTCCAAGGCGGCGGTCGGCTACGAGCGAATCCGGGAAGTTGTAGATACCGATGGCGTGCTGCGGGATTTACCGGGCGCGCGACGAGCGCCGCGCTTTCGGGGCCAGATCGAATTGGAGGACGTCAGTTTCTCCTACGAGCCGAACGCCCCCGTACTCACCAATATAAATCTGCGGATCGAACCTGGACAGATGGCGGCGCTTGTGGGCCCGACCGGCGCAGGCAAGACCACCATCGTCAGTCTGATTCCAAGGTTCTATGATCCCACTTCCGGCGCGGTAAAGATCGATGGATACGACGTTCGCCGGCTCAAGCAGCAATCGCTGCGCCAGCAGATCAGCTTCGTGCTTCAGGAAACCGTTCTGTTCCGAGCGTCGATCTGGTACAACATCGCTTACGGAAGGCCGGAAGCAAGCCGCGCCGACATTCTGCGCGCGGCGGAGCTGGCCAACGCCAGCGAGTTCATCGACAAAATGCCGGAAGGATACGACACGATCGTCGGCGAACGCGGCGTTACGCTGTCAGGCGGCCAACGTCAGCGCATCGCTATCGCGCGCGCGATCATTCGCGACACACCGATTCTGGTTCTCGATGAAGCCAGTTCCGGTCTCGACTCGGCATCGGAGAAGCTGGTATTTGACGCGCTCGACCGGCTTATGCAGGGAAAGACTTCCATCGTCATCGCGCACCGCTTGTCAACGGTTCAACGAGCCGACGTGATCTTCGTAGTGCAGGACGGCACGATTGTCGAACAAGGCAAGCACGACGAACTGATGCGCTTGGGCGGCCTCTATGCAGAGCTCTACCACATTCAATTTCGCTCGGACGCAGCGGATGAACAGCAAGCGATTCGGGTCCAATAGTCAAAGTTGCGTTGTTACAGCCAGCCTGCATTTTCTTCACGCGATCAGAGTGACCTTTGTGCGCACGCTCTTGATTTCAATATGGTTTCAATGTGGTGAGTAACCTGCTTCGGAACGCGGAGGAAAGGAGCTCGAAATGTTATATTGGGCGCTGGTTTTTCTGGTAGTCGCGATTCTCGCCGCGATCCTCGGCTTCACGGGAATTTCGCTGATCGCCGCCGGTGTAGCCAAGATTTTGTTTTTCATCTTCTTGGTTTTGTTTGTTGTCTCGCTGGTGGCCCACATCTCTCGACGAGCCTGACGGTCCCGCGAACAGTTCTTCGGCGAGTGCTTTTCCAAAAGCACTCGCCGAGGCACTCCCATCACAGTTTATTCAATTGAGCGATCCTTGCTTCCACAACTGCAGTGAACCCGTCCGCTTCCTGGGAAGAATATCCCGCTGCCCGAAAAGCATCGCGGATTTGGGCCGGAGAAAGCTGGGCCAGCATTCCGCCCATCCACCGGGCATCCTCGCGAGAGATGTTCCTGCCTATCCAGCGCAAATGCAGGCGGCTGAAAAACTCCCGGGGATTCACTAAAGCCACCACATCGGCACGGCGAGGGGTCTCGAAATCGACCGCATTCGGCTTGATTTTCTTGATGAACCGTGAGCGGATGTAATACTCAAGGTCGCCTTTGCTGATGCGGCGATCGCGCGAAAGGCCGTTCTTTCCGAAGGTAGCCCCCAGGTCGCTGATCTCGTAAATGCGCTCCTCGCGATCGCCCGATTTCTCCTCGAGAATAGCGTTGTTCTTGTCCTCCAGATCCCAATTGTTGATAACCGCCATCAGGACCCTCAACCCATCCAGCTCTCGTGTTCCTCGGAACGGATTATCGCGCCACTTCCATTCGGCGATTTTCTTGTCGCCGTCAGGTTCTCGTTTCAATCGCACGTTGGTTACGTTGCCGTTTGGGCCCACCAGTTCTTGGCCGCGATGCAGCTTCAGCGGCATTTCTTTGACTTGAATCGAAGGGGCGAAATAATCCCAGTCCGTGTGATAGCCCATCGCCCAGACCAGACGCGACGCCGCCGTTTCCGGCCGCGCTTCGTCGCCGAGCTTTACCTTCCACTTCACCCTATCGTGATCCTCGACAACGAACTTCGGATTGGAGCCGTCCAGGTCTTCCTTGACAAAAAGGAAAGGCCCGTGCGGCTCGTGGTCTTTGCCTCCGGCGCCGTAAAACAGGTTTTCCGAAGAAATGTTCCTAGGCTCGCGCCACAGTACCGTCAAAACCCCGCCGGTAATTTCTCCTTCCCGCACTAGAGCTTTGTCCTTTTTTTTCGCTGCGACGGGCGACGGAAGGCCGAAGAGAGCCACCATCAAAAAAAGCGTAAGTGGTTTTCGCTGCTTCTGCATAAGGATCATCCACCGGAGAATGGTCATGATCCTGTTCAGCAAGAGGTGTGCCACCAACCTGCTGCTCGAAAGAAGACTACGCTCTGAGAACGCCGCTTCGAAAGTACCAGGAGGCGGCGTGAAGGTTCTGGTTCAACCGGGCGACAGCGTGGCCCCGCTGGTTCAAGCGATCAACAACGCCAAGAGCCGCGTAGAGATCGCCATATTTCGCTTCGATCGAAAAGAAATCGAAGTTGCGCTGGGCAACGCTGTCGCCCGCGGCGTTTTCGTGCACGCCCTGATCGCTTATACGAACCGCGGAGGTGAGAGAAATCTGCGGAAGCTGGAAATGCGCCTGCTGGCCGCCGGAGTTACAGTCGCGCGGACGGCCGACGATCTGGCGCGCTATCACGGCAAGTACATGATCGTGGATCGAAAAGATCTCTATCTTTTGGGGTTCAACTTCACCCATCTGGATATCGATCACAGCCGCAGTTTCGGTCTGATTATCAACAACCAGAAAATAGTTCAGGAAGCCATCAAACTGTTCGAAGCGGATGCAAAACGCCAGCCCTACGTTCCCGGGAATATCGCCTTCGTAGTGAGTCCTGTGAATGCGCGCAAACAACTGGCGGGCTTGATTCAGGGCGCCAAGAAGGAACTGCTGATATACGATCCCGAAATTAGCGATCCAGCCATGACTCGCCTGTTGCAGGATCGGCTGAAAGCGGGAGTTCATATTCGAGTCATTGGACGGCTCAATCGCCGGAACACGGGTCTTGCAGTCAAAAAGCTTGCGGGCATGCGGCTGCACACGCGTACGATCATCCGCGACGGCAAGCAGGCATTCGTGGGGAGCCAAAGCTTGCGAGAGGTTGAGCTCGGCTCGCGTCGCGAGGTTGGCGTGATTTTTCACGATCCTAAAGTCATCGGCATTCTCAGCAAAACTTTTCAAGGGGACTGGGAAAGAGTCGTGCAAACCCAAGCGTCAGCCGACGAAGCCGCGCCCGCCACGAAAGCCGCCAAGAAAATCGCCAAGGCTGTCGCCAAGGACCTTTCTCCCGTCACGCCGGTGCTCGAAGATATCGTAAGGCAGATGGTCGGGCAAGACGGCGAAATAGATTTAGATCCGATGGCCGTGGAAGAGACCGTCAAGCACGCGGTCAAAGAGGCCGTCAAAGAAGCGGTCCGAGACGTTGTGGAAAATGTAGTTGAGCAGAACGGCGTCCCCCACTAGGACTCGTTAGCTGTGGCGCCGCGGATGCCGGATTTCCGGCCAAAACTCCCTCGCCACGTAGGTTCCAGCATCCACGCCTAACAGGACCCCGCCGGTGGCAACGCCGCTCGCAATCGTATGGAAACGGGCCGGCATCCATAAGCGGGAGATGAATCCGCTCCCCATCGCGCCGGATACGCGTCCACTGGCGAAGGTCTTTTTACCCGTGGTCGTTTTGCGAGCGATCACGGTGCTCAGCAGCGCATACTTCAATCTTGGGCCGAAACCCTGCTTTCTCGAAGGACGATAGCCCAGCTCTTCATGGCGAACTGTGGCCACCCCAAACTCGATGGTGCCTTTGACGACGTGCTCGCCGAAGCCTGAAGCAAGCCGCTTTCCGAACCCCGCGACGCCCCCGCCCCACTCGCGTGGATTGTTACGCGCTTGTTGAATCGCAGCGCCCGCTCCCGCCCGGATCAGGCTCGATTTCCCGAAGGTGTGCTTTGCGTATTGCGTGGCCGTTGGACGCTTGGTTTGCGCCGGCGAGCAGGTCCCCGCGAAAAGCAGAATGCAGGTTACTAGTGTGATACAAGAACGCATCCTCTTCTGACCGATGCAATCGGCTGGCCAGGGCGATGGTTACTTCACGGCCGATAACCGAGTTCCGGCTTGTTTGATCGCCCTCGCAAAATCCGCCGGAGTGTGAATGAGGATGGTCTTACCCTTCAGCTTCCTTACAGCTAACGCGATGGAGTCGGGAAGTTCGGCACCACGCCGCCAGTATGGCTTGTATTCGAAATAGAAAAACTGTGGAGGCGTCGCACTCGGTTCAGCAATTTGAGGCAACCTCTCCAGATAGCGGGAGGGCGGGCCGAGAAAAAACACCGCATCGGAAGCCGGCTCGGAATGCATTTCCTCATTTATGAGCCCCGCCACGAGATCGATATGGCCGCGCTGGTTCTCCAAGGTGCGGTAATCCACCAATTCGAGCTGCAAATCGTTCATGGCTTGCGCGAGTTGCGGAAACGATTCCGGCATTAGATCATCTTGCCGGAAGAGCTCCTTCTGCTGATCCACGTTGAACACCACCAGGCGGACGCTGCGCGCCGGAAGACTTTCCAGCAACGATGCCAAGGATCCAAGAAGCATAATGCGGTCTTGTGGACGAAGCCGAGTAGTATTTGGGATGAGCGGCGCCGCATGGAGCAGTATCGTGATTCGGTGCAGCGCCGCATCGGTTCCTTCGTCTTCCTGAACAGACCAACGGCGAAAGGATGCCTCAGCCACCGTTCCCGCCGGAATGCCCGGCTTCAATCCACGCTCGCCCGATCCTAGCCTCGCTTCAATGTGCCAACTCTTCCGGCAAACGCGGCCGGCATCATCCACCAGCGTCCAATCGACGGCGTAGCGCCCTTCGCCCAGCAGATAAAGGCCAGCTAGTTCCAACTTGCGGTTTGTTTTCGGAATATTCGGCAAGCGCGTGAAGCTAGCCAGATAGACAGGATGGGCATCGGCTTCGGGGACAACTCGGAGAAACGCCCGCAGCCGGTGCCCGGGACCCAAAAGCTGATTCGCTGGCACCCTCGCTATGTATCCGGCTTGAAAGCGGAGGCTGAAATTTAGTTGCGGGGGAATCAGGTCTACCTTGCAGACGAGAGTCTGCTCGCCCCTTTCCGGCTCAAAGGTCTTGATGGCGGAAGGTAATCGTCCTGGGCCGACTAAGACTTGTCCAAACGCAGCTGCGGGGCACAGCGCGAGAAGAATCGGCAGCGCGAGCCCACTACGGAACTGCAGGTAGCGCGCAAACAAAGTTCGCCGCCTCATCGGTGCTGCCCGTGCCTTTCCATTGAGCCTGCTGCGGATAGGGACAGAGAGGGCGCGTGCGATCCACCGAACCGTCCGCGCCCACGTGCGATGCGATGATTTTGTCCGGCGCCATGCCCTGCTCGACCCACCGTTCGAGAGCGCTGAGCGTATCGAAACGGGAGGGGCCCGGCCCGCCCGCGCAGTGCTGCATGCCCGGCACCATAAACAGGCGATAGAAATCCTCGGTGTCGCGCAGGGCGTGATTGCCGGCTCTTGCACTCAAATTAATCACGCTCTGGTAGTAATTGATGCTGTTGAGCGGCGTGATGTCGGGATCGCTCCAGCCGTGATAGTGAATCAGCTTGCCGTTGTTCAATTGAAACGCGCGCAGGTCCGGGTCGACAGCGTTGAAGGTTGCTCCGAGCTTCTCGTCCATATAGTCCACATCGCTGTCAAAGCCCGCGACATTCTCTAAGCGGAATGCGTGGAAGTCCCAGTTTGGATTTTCAAACAAAAAGTACTGGAAGACCGGCAGGCCAAGCCGCGCATGGCCGCTCGTTCCCGGCTCGATACCCGTGATCCAGTTGGTCCAACCGCCAGGCCCTGCTTCTCCGCCCGGCAGCAGACCCGGATA
>Ga0335077_10010392_pt1 | contig 11581 bp, 12 predicted proteins | sample Lox_Sample_31_FD_207151 | JGI IMG/M metagenome (GOLD analysis project Ga0335077, IMG submission 207151) | Soil microbial communities from Loxahatchee National Wildlife Refuge, Florida, United States - Lox_Sample_3.1 | ecosystem: Environmental > Terrestrial > Soil > Wetlands | place: USA...
CGCTGGAGCGGATGGTCCATGCGGTCTCGCTGTGCCCGCCATTGCGCCAGTTCCAGATGGTCACGGAGTGGTAGCTGGCCAGGTCCTGGAAAACGCCTGCACGCCGCAAATCGCGATACAGCGGATACGAAACATCGGTGTTGATGTAGGCGAGACGCTCTGGATGCCGCGCGGTAATATCGTCGAAAACCAACTCGCGTACGATGCTGTAGGCGGTGATGTTGACACCGATGCCGAGCGCTATGGACAGGACGCCAACAGCGGCAAGAGACCGCGATTTGCTCAGACTTCGAAAAGCGTAGCTAAGCTCCTTCCACATTTACGACTCTCCCGCATTCTGGACGCGCCTCAAGACCGAAACGCGCAATCTCATCGTACAAGACATTCCTCGGCAACGCCCCCAGCCGCACCAGCGTCCTGCATGAACGGCGACGCTCATTCCTCCTCTTGCTCTAGGCTTCCCGTCACTTTTTTCTTCTCGCGTCCTTCTTCTTGCATTGAAGAGCGGCTTCCGTGTAAGATGACTCAACCCTGGAAGACCGGGAACTCAATGAGGGACGGTGAGGGACAGTGATTCAGAAAACCTATGGAGTTTCGTTATTGGCCGCGATGCTCGTCGGAGCGGCAGTCCAGGCCAGCGCCGCAAATATCGTCGCGGATCCCGGGTTCGAAGACGGTATAGCCAGCTCTTACACCGGCGCCATGGGTGATGGATGGGTCGTCACGGCCGGAACAGGAGCGATCTGTAATGTGTCCGGCGCCGGCTGCGGGAATGTCGGCCCCGCCCATACCGGAACTCAGATGGCTTTTCTGGATTGGAGCAATACGCTGAATACGACCACTCAAACTCTGACCACGGTAGTCGGCCAGAGCTATACAATCTCCTACTGGGTGTTGGACCAGCAGGCGAACTTACTCAATGTCACGTTCGGCAGTTCAACCCTTTTCAATGGAACCGCTCCGACCATTGGCGATTACGTGCAGTTCACCTTCAATGCCACAGCAACATCGACGAGCACTGTGTTGGCCTTTTCGGGCCAGCGCACCACGGGCCGCGGCGGATCGCTCCTCGATGATGTCAGCGTAAGCGCCGCTCCCGAGCCGGCGACATGCCTTCTTACCTCTGTCGCGCTGATTGGACTCGGCGCGTTGCGTCGCCGCCGGTGGATCCCGCCCATAGGTTAGCTTCGCCAACTGCCTCATCCTCGTGGTCCTGACGCCGTCAGGTGTTGGCCTTGCGCGCCTCGCGATCGCGACGTGACTCTGTCGTACAACCAGACCATGCTGAACACCACGATCAGCATCAGTGGAAGAATCACGACCTGTCGCAACGCCACCGAAGGCCCATCGAGATCGTAGACCCTTCCGATGATGGGCAGCACGAGGGCCACCGACAGATTCCCTGCCCCGCCGACGATTGCCAGCAGCAGCGCCCCGCCCTTGGGAAACCATTCTGCCGTGACCGCAAGCATCGTCGGCCAAAAGTAGCAGACGCCAAGTGCAAAGACCGTGCTCGCCAGGATCGCCGCGAAAGCCGAGTGCACCGCGCTCAGGCCCGCGAGACCCGCCGCCGAAAGCGCCGCCGCCGCGATCAGCACACCCAGCGGAGACAGCTTCTCCACCGGCTTCCCGGCCAGCATCCGGCCGCCCGCCATCAGGCCGTTGATCCAGACCAGCACGAGGATGCCGGGAAGCGCCGCGGTCTTCGAGAGAATGTCGGGGATCCACTGATTCGGCCCCAGCTCCGTCGAGGCCGTCAGCAGCATGCAACCGATCCACAACAGGAATCGCGGCCGCAGCGCCTCGCGATACATCGCCTTTGCGGAAACGCCCTGCCGGACGCGCTCCGTGCGTGGGAACCGCTGGCCCAGGAAGGCGAACCCGTACGCGAACGCCGGAATCAGAATCGCGGAGGTCTTCACCTGCCAGCCCAGGTGCAGGTTGGTCAGGCCGTAGGCCGCCAGGCCGCCCGTGACGATGCCGCCCGGGAACCAGGCATGCACGGCGTTCAACTTCTCCGTCTTGTGCGCCGTGTAAATGGTGGCCACCAGGGGATTGATGGCGGCTTCCACCAGCGCGTTGCCCATGCCGAGACAAAGCGTCCCCGCCCACAACCACCAGAACCCGCCGGCGCTGACCGTGAGCAGCACGCCCGCGGTGTGGAAGGCGCAGCCGCAGCCCAACAGCCGGCCCATACCCAGCCAGTCGCACAACTGCCCCGCGATCATCATGGAGATGACGAACCCCCAGAAAGCAGCGCCGGCGATCCAGCCCAGTTGTTCGTGGCTCAACTGGAATTGTCTGCCCAGCTCGCCGATCGTCTCGGCGCGTATGGCAAACGTCATGCCGCTCACGATCATGGTGAGGCAACTGCCGAAAAACAGCCGCTTCGCGTTGGGGTACTCGGCGGGGATTGTCATATCACACGGGCTTTATCGATCCTGTTCTGAGGATTATAAGGTCGCTCGGACCCGGATGTATACTTTGGATTCAACCAACCGAAAACCCGATGCCCTCCGATCCCCTCCGAATCGCCACCACCTTCGAGTTTGAGCCCGGCGAAATCGCGCGCCTGAAATCGGCGGTGCCGGGCCGCCCGGTGGAAATCGACGTGTCCCGGAACGAAGAGGAATTCCGCCAAAGCCTGGCTTGCGCGGAAGTGATCTTCGGGAATTGCCGCGGGAGCGACCTCGCCTGCGCACCCCGTGTGCGGTGGATTCAGTTCTCCAGCGCCGGGATCGATGGCCTCGATCCGGAGCTGCGCGACAGCCCCGTGCTCCTCACCAACTACGCCGGTGCCTTTGCTCCCGCCATCGCGGAGACCGCTTTTGGATTGCTGCTCTCGTTGACGCGCGGCCTGAGCCGCTACTACGTTCCGCAGTTTCTGCGGCGCGAATGGAAGCCGGTGGGTACCGCAAAATCTCCCCAGTACCTGGAAATCGCGGGTCGCACCATGGGTGTCGTGGGGCTGGGAGGAATCGGCCGGGCGGTGGCTCGCACGGCCGCCTATGGTTTCCAGATGCGGGTGATCGCTACCGATACGCGTAACGGGCAGCGCCCGGAATATGTCGCCGAGCTGCACCCGCCCTCCTGGCTCGATCAACTGGTGCGGCAGGCGGATGTGGTGGTTGCGGCCGCGCCGCTCACGCCCGAAACCCGGCAAATGTTCGACGAGCGGGTGTTTCGCAGCATGAAGAGGGAAGCTTACTTCCTGGCTCTTTCGCGCGGCCAGCTCTTCGACGATATGGCGCTGGTGAAGGCCCTCCGCGAAAACTGGATCGCGGGCGCGGGCCTGGACGTGTTCCCCGAGGAGCCTCCGCCGCCGGAGCATCCGATTTTCGATTGTCCCAACGTGGTCATGTCGATGCATACGTCCGGATGGGGGCTGGGCCGGCAGTTCCGGCTGATCGAACTCTTTTGCGAGAACCTGCGCCGCTACACGAGCGGGCAGGAGCTGTTGAACATCGTGAACAAGAATCTCGGGTATTGAGGCGCTCCGGATATGAAGGCGATTCAGATCACGCAGCCGCCGCTCTTTGAGCTGGCTCACTTGCCCGATCCGGAATGCGGCCCGGACCAGGTCGTCGTCCGCACGGCTTACTGCGGTTTGTGCGGCACGGATTTGTCGATCCTGAACGGGGCGATGCCTCCGGGATTCGCGCGGTATCCAGTGGTTCCCGGCCACGAATGGACCGGCGTGGTCGAGGAGGTGGGCCCGGGCGTAACCACGTGCCGTGCCGGCGACCGGGTCTCCGTGGAAGGCTATCTGCCCTGCGGCCGGTGCGCTGCCTGCCGGATCGGCGAATTCAATCGCTGCCACGAGCACCAGCAGATCGGCATGACGCACAACGGCGGCTTCGCGGAATATGTGGCGGCTCCCGCGCGCTCCTGCCACATCGTGCCGGACCACGTCGGTCTGGACGCGGCGCTGATGGTGGAGCCCGCCTCCACCGTGGTCCGCGGCTTCGAGCGCGCTCGCCCGCAGCCGGGAGCGAAGGTCGCCATCGTCGGCTGCGGCCCTATCGGCTTGATTGCGGCGCGTGTCGCCGGTCTCTACGACCCTGCGTTCATTCTGGGGATCGACGTGGCCGGCACGCAGGAATCCCTGGCCGTCCGCGCCGGCGTGACCCGGTTCACCACCAGCAACGATGTCCGGGAACTGTGCGATTCGAGCGGCAGCTCGGGATGGGACGTGGTGGTGAATTGCGCTCACGGCCTGCGCCCGCTCGAACTCGCGTTTCAGATCGTCCGTTCGGGCGGCACCGTAGTGGTGATTGGAGGCGCCCCCGACGAAGAGCAGTTCCAGATGTCCGCCCATGCGCTGGTCCTGCGCGATCTGCACATCGAGGGCATCCTCGGCTACACGACCCGGTCATGGGTGCAGGCACTCGATCTGCTGGCCGGCGGCAAACTGAAACTCGAGGATCTCATCACCCACCGCACTCGCCTGGACCAGTTCGCGGACGCTCTGCGGTTCCTGCAATCGCGGACGGAACCCACCGGAAAGGTGGCCGTTAGCTTCATCTGAGCGCCTCAGCGCGCCCGGCCCATCGCAGGCAGTTATACTCAGGACTGTCTTGAGCCCGGCGGCCAAAACGTTCCCGTTCGGAAACGATCCGCGCAAGGTCGACGGCTACCGCTCTTTCTGGAAGAGAGAGGCCGTAAGGCGGCCCCTGGTGGGATTCTCGCTCGTCGGCTGGTTCCCCTACGACGAGTTCGCGGCATGCCGGGAGTGGACGTCTTCCGCCTGCCTGACTCCCGACATGATCGACCCGGAAGCCTTTCTGCCCGACCACGTTCGCATGCTGCGCGAAGGCGAATGGATGGACGACGACATCATTCGTGGCGCATGCCCCGCGCAGGTGGCCATTCCCTGGCTGCCCGCGATGTTAGGCTGCCGGATGAGAATCCTGCCTCACACCGTGCTGGGAGAGGAGCGGCGGCTGAATTGGGACGATGCGTTGCAGGTGCGGCTGGACCCGGAGAATCCCTGGTACCGCAAATACTTCGAGTTCGCGGAGGCACTGGTGCGGGTTTCCGCGGGCTCTTTCCCGGTGAGCCACGCTGCCGAGCTGGGGCCGACGGACCTGCTGGCGGTCCTGCGAAGCCACACCCAAAGCGTGTGGGATCTGACCGACGAGCCGGAAAGATCCCGCCGGCTTCTGGACTTGACCGGCGAGATCTTCCGCGCGCTGACCGCGGAGCTGTGGAAGCGCCTGCCGTTGTTTCACGGCGGCTATTTCGACGCGCAATACTCGCTCTGGTCGCCCGGACCCATCGTTCGCATGCAGGAGGATGCCACGGCGTTCTATTCTCCGGCCTACTACCGCAAGTTCGTGCAGCCCGTCGACCGGAAACTCGCCGCGCACTTTGCCAACAGCTTCATGCACCTGCACTCCACCTCGATGTTCCTGTTGGACGCCTTCTTGGAATGCGAGGAGATCCAGTGCTTCGAAGTCAATCAGGACGCCCTCGGACCGCCGGTTCGCGAGATGGTCAGCCACTTCCGCAAAGTGCAGTGTGCGTCGAAGCCGCTGTTGATTCGCGGCTCGTTCGCACCGGACGAACTGCGAATGTTGATGGACTCGCTCGATGCGCGCGGCCTGTTTCTGAACATCATGGTGAGGCAGCCGAAAGAGGTCGAGGCATTGCGCCCCATCGTAGGGATGTGACCAGGCCGGCCGCCGCCAATGAGCGAAGGAGCATCCCGAATCGACGCATCGCAGATCTGTGGCGTTCGCGCTATCGAGGTTCTCTAGGCCTCAGTCCCAACGGGCTGACGGGCAGGCGCTCGCGGATCGTTCCCGGTTTGGGTCCCCAGACCACGGGTTCAAAATCAAGAATCTGAGGCCCGTTTCCACGGGGATCGCTCGTTCCCCGGCAGATCTTCCCCCGAAATCGGCGACGTCTCGCGAGTGCAAGTTGACGCGCAGTCGCCAAACCGTTGAAGTGCGTCTCCGGGTGGATCACCGGCCTTTCGTACAGAGCTCCCACAGTTGTGACGCGAGCCGCGAGTCTACTTCCAGGCGCACACCGGCAGCGATGGCGGGATGCGGCAGAAGGCGTCGGACGATTCGTGCATCCCGCTCTGCGCCAACTGCTACACCCAAGGACCGCAGGCGTACCACCGCATTCGGGCGCGCGGCGTTCGCGGCGCGATGGAAGTTGGACGTTCCCGACCTTGAACGGTGCGTCGCGCGCGGGGCGGGAGAGCGCGGCGTGAGGAGCGGGTGTCGCAAACTCGCAACCGGCTCTGCGACGCCAACGAATGAAAAAATCATGAGGGTGCGGCTACTTTGGAACGCCGGCTGACCAGCGCAGAATCATGCGTTTAGGCTGATGTAAGCGGCGGGTGGTAGTGGCTTAGTGCCGGGATATGGAAATAACCCCGGTTTTTGCGGTCAGGAAATTCAGAGACCTTTGAACTTATTGCCGTCGCGATACAACGCGTGGCAGGCCAAGCAGCTTGCACCAGCCTTACCCATCGCGGCCCTCTGGTCATCGATCGTGGTGGCTGCTGCCGCAGCCTTCCCGGCGGCGCTGGCGGCCTCGGCGAACTTCACGGCATCGTCTTTGCCCTTTGCCTTCCAGAAAGCGGCGATCGTGTCAAACGCGGCCGACATAGCTTTGGCCTTGGCTGAACCGGTGGCGGTATCATTGGCAGTCAATGCGTCGCGCATCGCACCGTTGGCGGCGGCGGCGGCGGCTCTCATCGATGTCTGGTAGGTGGCGAGCTCGTCCTGAGCAAAGAGCCCGAAAGCGCCAAAAGCAAGAGCCGATATAAGGATGGCAGCCTTACGCATGGTGTACAGCATATCGCGTTCCTGCCGCTGCCAGGAAGGCGAAATCTCCTGCGAATGTCTAATTAACATGCGTCTCTTCTCAGCAGCCCCTCCGTGCCGCTACAATTGCCACCCGGGCAAGGCGAAAGCCCTCGCAGGTCGCGGTTCAGAACGCAACTCCAAGAGTAGATGAGAAGTCTGCCCGTTTCAAGGTCGTCATTAAGCCCTCGAAGATTCACCGCTGGGGCCTGTATGGGCCCGGTTTCGGAGGACGATCTGTGGGAGCTTCTCGAGGCGAGCGAGCAGGAGTTCCAGCCTGCGATATTGCAATGAGGCGGATTTGTGACATTCCCGTTGCTTATATCTGTCGAGCGGGAGGATCCTGCCTAACGCCTGCGTTTGCGAATCCACATGAGCGAGAAGTCGCCTTATACGGCCAATCTCTGCCCACTATGCGTTGGGCTTCAGCTTGCGGATTTCTGCGAGGATCTTGGTGAGCCGATTGGCGAGCTGATCGAGGCGATGCTTGTGAGCGCCGTCCGGTAGCGAGCGGCGGAACATCTCGACGGCATGTTGAGCGAACAGCAGCGAATCAACGACACCGTCCAGACCGCCTCGCGGTGAGAAGCTCGGGGCTTTCGGCTGCGGCGCGAGATGCCGAGGTTGCGATCGTGCCAGATGGAACTCGCGCTGCAAGTCGCTTCCAGCAACGTCGACGTAGCGCATCGTCATCTCGGGATTGACGTGCCCGAGCAGCTTCATGAGCGCCGGCAAACCCACCCCGGCGCGCACCATCTCACTGGCATATGTGTGCCTGAGCTGATGCGGAACGATGCGGGTGGTGATGCCCACGGCAGCAACAACATCGGGAAGATAAGAACGCAGTTGCTTCACAAGGGTTTGCTTGTTGCGAGGGCGGGCCAGGAGCCTGCCGTCAAACGAAAGCGGGTCGAAAGAACGGAAGAAGCGCAGACGATGGACGATTTGACAAACGAACGAGTCGACCGGAACCATGCGCTCAGTTTTCAGCTTCCCGAGGGGAACGTGAATGGCCCACCGATCCGGGCCGGCATTGTGAAGGCAATCATAGGCGAGATCAACACATTCCCCGATGCGCATTCCGGTGTGACGCATCAGTAGGAGGACATTGGATGGCAGATCGTTGCGGCGGAGCAGTTCCTGCTGAATTAACTGATCTTGCTGGGGTATCAGTGCGCGTGGCAGCCGTTGCGGAGCACGCGGAATGTCCTCGCGACGGATCAGATGGGCCAGGTCGGGGACCTGTGCGCTCCAGGCAAGCTCTTCCAGCATGCATCGCATAAGAAGCAGACGTGCAATGTAGACGGCAGGCACCAAGTTCTGAGAGCGTAGATCGACAAACCAGCCGAGGATGTGTGGATCGCGGCGCAGTTGGTTTAGCGAATCGATGGCGGGATGCTGCTCACCAAGGTAGATCAGAAAGCAGCGGGCCACGGCACGATACTGACGGACGGATGCCGGCGAGAGGGCAGCGGTCAGAGAGTCAATGGCTCTCTGGAACTGCTGCACCAATGGATGTTCCAACGGAGCATAACGGCAGGGTTTCACGATGTTCTGCCCGGTACAGGTCTAATGTGCTGCGCTACAGCTTTCGCATACTGCTGGTACACCTCCAGAGGAGTGACTTCGACATAGACCATCGTGGTTTCGATCCGCGCATGGCCCATCAACTGCATGAGGGCCGGTAGGCTGACGCCTGCGCGAACCATATCTGAAGCAAATGTGTGACGAAACCGGTGTGGGTTGGCCTTCTTCACACCCGTAGTACGGCGATGGTATCGAAACAACGACCTCAACCCCGCCGGGGTCATGCGGGTACCGCGAGCGGGGCCTTTCAGGGAAACAAACAGAGCGTCCGTAGAAGTCTGCGGCCGTTCGAGCCGCAGATAGTAGTCAAGGAGTTCCGTTGCCTCCGGGGCGAGCGGCAGGAATCGGGTCTTGTTGCCTTTACCGCGCACCCGGATCTGCGATTCCGATAACAACAAATCGTCCCGACGCAGATCCAGGACCTCTTGCGATCGGAGACCCTGCAGGAGCATCAGTCCAACGATCGCCAGGTCCCGAGAGTTCCGAAAGCTGGACCAGAATCGCGCCACCTCATCCACCGACAAAGGCACGATGGTTCGTTTGGCAGTCTTGACCCGCAATCGGCTTAACGCTGGTCGCGGCCTGCCGATGCCCATGGGCGCTCGCTGCCAGTACGTCGACTGGAGTGCCGGAGCGATCTGACCAGGGGCGCCAGGAAAGGCGATGCGCAAAGCGCGATCGACGATGGCAACACGTTGGTTGATGGTGGCTCCCGTCAACTCGCGTTCCTGGCTGGACTGGAATCGCACATAGTCGAGCAACGTCGATTCGGTGAGGTCGTCTTTAGTGACCACATCGGTGTGGTGAACACTCTCCCACCACCGGAGAAAGTGTAATAACTCATGCGCGTAGCTTCGCAGAGTTGTGTCGGCCAAACGGCGAAGCGTTTCGTAGTCGAGGTACTTGTTGATCCAATCAATCTCGCGGCCGGTCGATTGCTCGATAATGCGGTACGGGCAGCGCACATGGTTATTAGACGGCTTGGAAACTACGCGAAAGTTCATCACCGCGCCTCCTCCAGCAAGGACTGGAACTGATGCGCATCGCCGCCCTGGGCGAAGAAGCTGTTTGGATCGTGTCCTTCCGGTAGCGAGACAATGTGCGCGCTTACGCCGTGCTCTGCGAGACGGCAGGCGAGTGATTGTGCGGCTCTTTGACCGCTACCGTTCGCATCGGCGTCAAAGGCCAGGTGCACGGTTCGTGGGCTGTCGCAGAGTTGGCGGAACTGGCGGACATTGAGATGGGCGCCTAACGAGCAGGTGACGTTGTGAAATCCGCCCTGGCGCAACGCGGCATAGTCGAATAGACCCTCGACGAGAATCACTTCAGGGTGACGCCGGACCCCGTCCCAACCGTACAAGCCACCCTTCGCGCCCGGCAGAAACCGATGCGGCGGCGCTGCCGCCGAAAGGCTGCGGCCATAGAGATTACCTTCCAGCGGGAACACGATGCGGTGGGTATAGGCGTCGTAGCCGGCGCTGGTGACCAGACCGGCCTGGCGTTGGCTCTGCAGAGGGTAGCCCAACTGCGTCAGCCAATGTCGCAGACAGCCGCCGGGCGCGTAGCCAATGCGCATTTCCTCGATCAGTTCCGGCGAGTGGATTCCGCGCTGATTGAGGTACGCGACTGCCTCGCCGTGGCGGTGTAGCTGAATCCGGTAGAGATCTGCGACTGACTGAAGCAGCGGCGCCGATCCGCGCCATTCTCGAAGCAGCCGCAGCGCCTGTGGGAATCTCACCTGGTGGTAGAGTTCGGCAAAGCGAATCACGTCGCCACCGCGCCCGCATCCATAGCAGTAAAACAGGTTCTTGCTGGGGTCCAGGAGGAAACTCGGTTTGTGGTCGGCGTGTAGCGGACACAGTCCCATTAGTCGACCACGGCTGAGACGTCGGGCCGGATGCCAATCATGAGTTTGCAGATAAGCCAGCAGCGGGATCTGCTGCTTCAACTCGTCGAGAGCTTGACGACTCACGGACTTCTTGCCTCGAACGGCAGAATACGGTACAGCGCGGGCAGATCCCAGGCAACGATGGTGGGCGCCTGGAGAAACTCTTGACTTCGGAATCTGGCCCAGCACCACAGGCTCAGCAGTCGCCGTCGCGTCCAGCGGCGCACGGTGGATGCATCTGGTGAGCGTGATGGATTCTTGCAGTGCGGCACTGCCTGCTCAGCAGTGTCGCCGGCGACGATCCGCTCGCAGGCCTGTTGCCGGCAAGGCACGCTGAACTGTCCCGCAGGCGGCAACCAGTTCGGCAAGACGGTGAAGGTCTTTCCACAAAGCCGGCAGATCCCGCGCCGCACCCAGATGCGATCGTGTTGGTCGTCGCGGGCCTGGCGGAGCCGCCGACCGTGGCCAATGATAGTGTCGTCCCGACAGAGCGGACACAACCGCGGCAGGAGGTGCAATGGCACTACCCCGGCTCGATGTTGTCTTTGGTGTCCGGCAGTGCGATAAAAAGAATCACGGCTGGCGTGAAGGCCCGCCGCTGACCGTCGCCTGCTAAGTTTCGATCTGCTGGCCGGGCCTTCACCCTCCCGGCAAAGTCAGATTCAAACGAAAAAAGAATACTGCTTTCCGCAACCCGCCGCGAGTTCCCCACTCAGAACATTGGCCGGTTATAAACGCCAAACCGCTCTCGTGACGATGGGCACTGCCCAGGCGGCGCCAGCGAGCGGTATGGGGGTTTCCCGTCAAGTCGATGCCCTGCCGACAAGGTTTGAATCTGCGGCTTGACACCGTCCGCACTAGTGCCTACAATGTAGACATTGTGGCGGAACTGCTAGGGGCCTTCGAACAAGCCGTGCTTCTTGCAGTATGGAAGCTTGCTGAGGACGCCTACGGCCGCGGGATTCTGCGCGGTGTGCAGTCGGCTCTGGATCGCGAGGTGACGGCGGGCGCCGTCTACGCAACCCTGGACCGTCTGGAGCAAAAGAATCTCATTGCGTCGCGGCTGGAGGAAGGCACGCCGGTCCGCGGCGGACGCGTGCGGCGCTACTACCGCGTAACGGGCGTCGGCGTGAAGGCTCTGAACGAATCGAAGGCCGCGCTGGAACAGATGTGGCGCGGCGCGCGATGGCCGCTGGAGTCGAACGCATGACCCGGCAATCGCCGCCGCGAATGGCTCGAACACGCACTGATCTTTCTGCTGTCGCCGCGCGACCGCGAAACGATT